>Ga0315274_10017062_pt1 | contig 10251 bp, 11 predicted proteins | sample YL17G02_20_MG_FD_203700 | JGI IMG/M metagenome (GOLD analysis project Ga0315274, IMG submission 203700) | Sediment microbial communities from Yellowstone Lake, YNP, Wyoming, USA - YL17G02_20 | ecosystem: Environmental > Aquatic > Freshwater > Lake > Sediment | place: USA: Wyoming | collected... | reverse complement strand
GGCTAATGCAGATCGCCACAAACAGAAACGTCAAAACAAGAATAGTCGACGCAGAATCAAAGGCAGGACTACGCCTTACACAACTGGGCGGAATGGTCTGCTTTGCACGGCTTGAATAGGCAACACAGACTATCACAATAAGAGCACGTCACAAACACCGAATCAACCCAAAATCCTGATGCCAGACACAACAAATCCCGAAGCAAAGGAAGATCCAACCCCACCGACAAGAATCAACCCAAGATTCAATCTATATTTTGCCAAGATTTTTCTTGTTTTAAATAGGCATGGTTTATATGCCTTTTCTCAATTCGCTCTTAACCGTCTGGAGTATGAGAAAATGCAGAGAACAATCCAAACACAAACCGAAACCCACAAAAACGCGTTTTTTGGCGTCCCAACGACGCACGCAATTTTAACGGGTTTCGGAAACGTAGAAACTGAAATAAGGGTAAGAGAGACGTTCAAAACACGCTTGAGCCTAAAAAGAAACACGCTAAACGGCTATGCTTACGCACTCGCCAGATTTTGCAACGACAGAAATATTGAACCCTTCGACTTTGCAAAAATCGGTCTGGAAACGATTGAAGAACAAACCGAATTTTTCATTCGTGCGTATCAAGAGGTTTTAGCACCAAAATATCTCAACGTGATTTACAACGCTGTCAAGTCGTGGTGTTTCTGCACAAAAATGATTAAGTCGCGGAAACTGTTCAGAGAAATCAAGTTCGACAAAAGCTCTAGGAAGATCGACGCAATCAGCGAAACCAGTTTAGAAACTGTGCACATCAAACAGATGATTCAAATCTCGGATTTAGACACGAAAATCTTGATCGGTCTATACGGTTTCGCTGGATTAAGACCCGCACTCATACCACAATTAACGATTGGTGACTTCGCACCACAAGACTATCAAATACAAAACGGAAAAATTCACTTCACAGCGAAAAACCCGTTTCTGTTCGTAAACAAGAACTATGAAGGCAACAAGGCGCACATCACCTTTTTCGTGATGCTACACAGCAAAATAACTGAACTATTGGAGACAGCGTTAAACAGTGGTGACACGGTGACAGCAAAAACGCCTTTAATGAGAAAATACAACAGTTCAGATGCGATCTATCAAAAGATTGTTTCGCTGTTCGCAAGTGTGGGTTTCAGCGGAAGACCCTATTTGCTAAGAAGCTTCGCGGATAAAGTGCTAGACCGACACCTAGTAAGCAGTGAAGCGGGAACAGAAAAGAGAGATGAAGACCTAAAAGAATTTTGCATGGGTCATAAAGGCAAAATCAGTGCGATCTATCAGTTAAAAGCCTTATCAAGTGAGGACGCGGCACAATATCGCAAAATGTATGACAACGTTGATAAATGGATAAGTCAAAAAGTGTTCGACGTTGTGAGTGAAGAAGACTACACAAGAGCTAAAGCACAAGCTGAAATTGCTGAAAAGTTTGGAGTAAACGCTGAACAGTTGAAACAGATGTTAGAAGCTTTAGGCGTCGGCAAAATGACAGCGGCACAATATGACAACGAATTAACGACGGCAATAAACACGGCACAACAAAAGACCTTAGAAATAAAGTTCGAATCACTGTTCAAACAATACGTGAGCGCGCATAAAGCGGCATAAGCGCGCATCTCTTTTTTTTGATCTATCCGTTTTCTGTAGTGTCCCGCGTTTTGATCGTACACTAGAACAATAACTAAAGAGACGCACATTTTACGCATTGATAGCAAAACCATGTTAAAGATCGTTCAATACGTGTTGCATCAATCCAAACCTTGTTTTAAATAGACCTATACGCCTTGTTTCTCACCGCATTATGCCGACAATAGTATTCGTAGTTGCGAAAACCCTTACTCGAAATTTTGAAAAATTGGGAAGCGCGCTAGTTGCGCGAGGGATTGACAAACTGTGAGTTACTGTTCTTTCTCTGCTTTCTTCACGATCTTGTAGCTTGAGGCTACTGAGAACACTCCAGATATGATAGAGTAAACCAAGATGATAATGGCGGCGGCGACCAGAATGCTCGATAGAGGTTGAAAGGTAGTTATCTGCCAAATGTTCCATGAATCCAATGCTCCATTAAGTTTAGCCCTTTCGTCTGTCGTTACGTCGGATTGTTTCAGTCTTTCCTTCATTCCATCGATAATGGATGAGGGATACCATTGAACAATGAAGCCAATTACAAGAATCACCGCACCAATCGCAAACAGAATTTTGAAACGATTTCCGTTTTGAAACATAGACTCTGATTCTAATCCTTGGCTATAAAACTCTTTTCCATTTTACAGTAGTCCACTATTGTAGAATAAGGGATGGAAAGATAGAAATGAAGTAAAAGCGCGTGCAATACTGGATTACATTTTGAATAGTGAACCTATGTTGTATAGATGTTTAACCGAAACAATTGCATACTTAAAGGATTGTTGCGGGCAGACCCGCGGACACACGGCGCGCACCCGAAGCGCGCGGGGCTTAACCGACTATTTCTTTTTTGGAACTCTAGGCGGTAATAGTTCTTTCGCGTTTTCCTCCCTAATACTTATGCGATCGTCGAAGGCTCTCAACAAATCAAGAGAAGCCATTTTCGGATCAGAAATTACCACAGTTTTTCTTCCCGCATCCTTCACTGCCTCGATAAGTGGGAGAAAATCAGCGTCTCCAACAATGAATACTCCAGTGACATAGTGATTTTCGTAAGCCATGGAAAGAGCATCTATCGCCATCAGAATGTCAACTCCCTTCTGTCTGAACTTGGGCTTCTTGGCAGAGGTAGCACCTAATGATCTGACTAGCCTTCCAAGTCTCAAAGTATAGAATCGTTTGTTTGCAATCGTCATAAAGTATTCTCTCTGTTCCTTGTGTTCTGGGTCATTAGCGTCCACGATTGCATCATAGTAGTATATCCTAATCAAATCTGCCTGAAACACTCGGTTCTTATTGACTCTGTTGACTAGATTTACAGCAAGCTGTTCATAGTCTATCCTGTCATGTCCGTTGTATTTTATGCTCAGTTGTCTCAAGAATCCTCCATCAATAAAGATCATGACGCGCTCGAACGGTTTCTGCAAACCTAGTCCCAAAATCCGTGGCATAAAAGGAAGATTTCGCTTTGATGGAATAAAAAACTATTGTATAGCGCGCGGTTCATAAGCTCAAAAAAGACATGGAGCAGAAGCAATAGCAGCTTAGTCATTGCAGCGGGTCTGAACCAAAAGATTCTGAACCAAACCCGACTTCACCACAATTCTTCATACTGTTCAAACGTCATTCTGCCAGTGCTAAGAGTCCACGGAATCTCCATGCGCACACTCATGGTTTCGTCAAGCGTCCAAGCACGACTCCCCACACACTCGCGGTTTCTCACAAGCCCATAACTGTCATAGTTGTCATTGTCACGTTTACGTTTCTTATCAGCCATCAAAAGCGACTTAATCTTAGCCAAATCCAGAACTTCGAGTCTGTGAAGCCAGTGCCCATACGGAATAATTTGTGCAGCCTTAGTTTCGCTCAACAACGTGTGTTTAATGTCAATCCGCGTTTTAAGTTCGTTCAGTTCGGCGGAATACAAATTAATGTAGTCTTCAAAAGGATAAAACCAACCAGTCCGCGCAAACACTGGGTTCACCCCATCCACCCGCTTACGTTTCTTGTCCCACAAAATGTATCGTTTGCTGCGGAAAAACGCCAAATCGCCAGCACTAACCACACCATCCATATTAATGCCTTTCACAGCCACACCCACATCGGCTTCGTTGCCTAGACCATCACCCACTCTGAACCAGTCGCCATTAAGACGGGCATGGCAAAAGATTGAATCTGTGTCCATACCCAAAGGCTCGGCGGAACTCCCAAACTTTGCTTTGGAAGCGTCGAACAGACGCGACATAATCAAGTGTGAATAGCCCAAAAGCATGTTGTAAGCAAGAAAGTTGGACGTCGCACCAACTTCGGGTTTAGCCCCAGCCAGCTTGCCCGAACTACTATTCAAAACCGCCTTAACCAACTCTTTCAAATCTGGAATGTAGTCGTTGTGCAAACGGTGCAGCAACAACTCGTTAAACAGTTTTTGCCGCCACTCGCCGTCCCCGCCATAGAAAACGGGTCTGTAACATTTAATCGCACTGATTTTGGAGACTTTTGCAGCCATGATGTCAAAAGTGTTATACCAGCCAACAAACCCGTCGCCCACCATATAGTGATTAATTTCATATTTTTCTTTGCCAATTTTAAGCGGCAAACCCCAAAGGTCGCTGGACGCTGGCACGTCAAACACGCCTTTAATCCAGCCGAATGTCACGTTGCCAGAGCCAGAACGGTCAAGCGTAGAGTCCAAGCCCAACTCCAAATTCAAGTCTTCAAACTTGCAACGCTCCCACCCCTTAATCATCAACGCGCGAACCGCAAGCATTGCGACGGGGTAGAGACTTGACACGTCGTTGTAATGCACGTCTTTAACGAACCCAGCCACAAACCCTTCGTTCCGACCAGCAAAAGTCCACTGACGAATGGTTTCTTCAACTGGGTCTGGCTCATAGTAACCACGTTCATTCCTTAGAAAACGCTTGGGAAACTTGAAAAAGTGCTTTGCGTAGCTTCCAGCGGAAACAAGCACGGCGGGGTCGGCATTGTAAAGTTCGACCATCTTTTTCACGCCCCTACTCGTGATGAATGCGTCTAACTTCGCATATTCTTTAAACTCTTGATACTCCTTTTCTGTCTCCCATTTCCGCTCACCAAGCCACTCTGGTTTCCGCAGCTTCGGCGAGCCGACCCATAAGCCAACATCTAGCAGTCGGTGCATTCCGAAACTGGCTAGAAGTGGGCGAGCATCGACAATTCTGAACTCTGCACCACTGTAACGCACAGTAGCCTTATGCTGCAAGCCCGATTTATTCAGCTTCACGCCATCCCCAAATGTTTTCCAAAGCCGCGAATTGCCCTCTCTCTGTCGCACGACAAGAATATTGTCACCCAGCCACTCACCCAAACTGCCAATGTCGCACAGGGCAGCAAAACCGTAAAGAACGCGATGGTGTTTCGGCGCAAACATTCCTTTTGCGTTGCCACTGATAAACTTTTTCAGCGCGTCCGCCGATTCAAAAAACTTCGTGTTCTGGTCGGACATGTCGATTCCGTTGCTCCATTGGAACGAGTGCACGTCGCCTTTACTCTCGTCATAAGTGTAGCCCACCTTAAACTCGGAATCAACAGCGTCAAACCGCTTGTCCTTAAAATCTTTGCCATTATTGTCCAGATTTGTCTGATTCGGAATTTCGGGCAGCGGCACACCCAACTCTGAAAGTTTCTTACTCATACAGTATCACCCAAAGCAACTGTTGCGGGGTGCACCAAGCCAACCCGAACCAGTTGTTGATACGCGCACCACCACACACACCAGTCACTTTTCTATGGGAAACACCATGAAACACCCATCGAATTTTGCTCCATCACCATTCGATGCAGATACTTTTAGTCTTGGGAACAGCCAGCCAGTTTTGAGCAACGAAGGCAGTCACTGTTACAGCCGCCTTCACCACATTCTTTTTCCAGTGCCTCTTGATTGCGGCATTCGTTGATATGGTCGCATTCTTCACAGCAGCCGTCGCACGGGAAACTATTGTCTTCGGCTTGCGCTTCGTCTTCTGAAGATTCGTCCAAATTTTCACCCCATTCTTTTCAATACCCGTGGGCGGCATATTGGTGGACGTGCAACTCTTTCAATGTTAAACCGTCAAGCCCGCACAGCCCACATTTACGCCCATATTGCGGGGGTTTCGGCTTTCTGCGTCGTGTGAGCGACTTTTGCCGTCTGGGATTCCGAACTTCGGAGACTGAGGGCGGCGTGGGGGAAATGGTCAAAGCCCGCGCCACCCGCCATAGATGCGGATACCAATCGCTTCGTGTTGTTAATGTTCATGTCGCACCCGTCCCCTTCGGCTGCCACACTCCCGCTTTCGAATCTCCGAAAACAAACGGTGCTGGCGTGATATGTGGGTTCCAAATATTATTAAGCCTAATAATGTCGCTGGGGGTGGTCGGCATTTTGACAGTGACGGTTGTTTCGACGCTGATCGTTTGAAGACACTTTTTGCATTTGATTTTCTGTGTAAAATTTTTTGGCTCTGGCGACGTCTGACCAAGAAACTCGGCGGGATTAGACCGCATTGCGTCGCATAATTGATTAAAATACTTTGTCGGCTCTGGAAGCTCGTTTCTGGTAAAGCACTTGCACCGCACCGTCAACAAGTCTCTAGCGTCGTCTACATTGTTGGGATGCTGCACATAGCCGCCCTTCGTCTTAGTCGAAATTTGGATTAGAGCCAAATACAAAGACGAAAGTTCGCTCTCGTCCCAACCTTTAACAATCGACTTCCAAAAATCGTCGGTTAATGTAAACTTCACAGACCCCGAAAGCTGCCTTCCGCAATTCGTGCAATCGTATTGGAAGCTTCGACTGGTGCTTGTCGGAAACGGTGTGCGGCTGCCGCCTTCGTTCATAACGCGCGCTTCATTAATACGGAATAAGATTTCGCTTCTGATATTGTCGGCGTCAAATAGGTCTGCAAAAAGCCGCCCCTCAGAACACGGGCATTCAATGGTAGACGCAAGCTTGCCTTTCTCAATCGAAAGCACGCTTTCCTCAGACACAGCGTCGAAAATGTCAAAACGGAGCTTCACTTTTTCCCACCGTCTTCTTTCCGTTTAATATTCAGTAGAATATCGCCCATCCTAACATCCGCCATTGATTCGGGCACAAAACCTTCGTTTACATGCGCGTGTTCCCGCTCAAAAACGACCTCTAGCTGCGTATGAGACAGCCGTTCTTTAGCGACTTCGTCCAAAGGCAACCCCAATGCTTCTCCTGCCTTGTCTCTGACAACTTCTTCCAGTTGTTCTTTGGTTAAGTTCTCTGGGTTCGCCCAAATGGTATATTTGACGGTTATTGGATGAGCTGCGAGTTGACGCTCGACGTCTGCAATCCATTCAGCCCCCTTGCGACGTTTAAGAACGTCCATTCCCGTTTCCGACTTGCCAGACTCGGCTGTCAAGGCGAAAGGCGGCGACCACGATTCCGCGCCCACATTCGTATTTTCAAGAATTGGCTCAATAGACGCGTTCGGAATCCCACTAAGAGCAACGAGACTAAGTTCGGCGTCGCCCATATCGCGGGGCATCATGCCGTCTACCAAGTCGAAACTCTGATAGTTGTAGCCGACGCTGACCCGCGCAATTACGCCAGTCTTGATTTTGGCTGCCCAGTCTTCATCGTAAATCAACGCTTCATACCAAAGATTGCGTCCGTCCCAATCCACTTTAACAACTTTGCCGATTGCATATTCGGCTCGCACGTGCTCAATGAAAACTGGTGCTCCCAACAGTTTTTTGCTGAATTTTTGCAATTCGGTTTCTGTGTAAACATTTTGATTGCGGCTCTTGCCCGTCGAAATTGCCAAACCTTTCACTCGTAAGGGTTTCTCCATGAACGACTCAACAATCCGCAAAGTTGAAAACTCTTTCGAAAGTGTCACGTTTTTTCACCATTTTCCAACCGTTCAATCCAATGCCCGCACTTCGGACACTTTTTTGGCTGCGTTATTCTCGGCGTCCATGAATAGCCGCATTTTAGACACATCAACAGCTTCACCAACTTTATTAACAGCCAGAAATATCATTTAAGCGGTGAATGAACTGAGTTCAACCAGACAGCATAAACAAAAGGTGGAAGCCTATAAGAATATAGTATGCGTTTTTGTGCTTGATGACAAACCTAAAACATGGACTGAAATTTGGAAAGAGAGCGGTCTAACAAAAACGCGTTTTTCCACACGGTTCAGAGAATTGGTGAAAAGTTCTCACATTCAGCATGTGAAGAGTGTGGAAAACCCGAAAAGACTAGGAAAAATCAAACTGTATCAATATACTGGCAAGCCGCTAATATACAACCTCGGCGAAGACAAAGACGATGTTTCCACCGTCTATGCCTACAAAAATGGAACAACTCTGAAACATCTTGTTCCGATTGAAACTAGAAGAAGAATAAGACGCATGGGTCGCCCATACACTAGACGCGTCCCCACAAGCCCAACAAGTTTCGAAAATCCGCAGTAAGGCGCACGCAGAATTAGCCGAAATGTCATCTAAAAAAGACAGAGAAAAGGTGAAACGGTAGTCGAGACCGCGGCGGCGCGGGCATCTCTCATACTCCAGACAAGCATGTTAGACAGTCCGCGCCGCGCGGCGACAATTTTCTGTTCTGAAGGCGCGCGCTTGACTTTCATCCCAAGACTCGAAAAATGGCTTGAGAGCGAAGACCAAGCAGAATGTTTGTGACACACATCAATCTTCTTCTAGTTCGTAATAGATTCGTGGACCGTCGATTTCTCATCGTTTTGAGCGAAATCAAATCGAACTTATAACTACTCCGAAATGCTCACGTTGAGAAAGCAATCAGTTAATTCCGCTCGATAATTGATGGTGTCTATCCATTGGGATTGGTTGTGGGCTGTCTGGTGGAGTTTGTGAAATCTGCACAATTGAATGGTAATCGAAACTACTACGAAAGGCTTTTATAGGAAAACTCGTCTTATTGGTGAACGTGAATTGAAGTTGTCGGAAGTGAAAAACCGTTTCAGAGTAAGAAACGGAGAAATCGAGATAGAATACGAAGGTCCTCTCCAAGAAGTAAATAAGCGATATGACAAGGCTCTTGAATGGTTGGCATCTCAACCAGCAAAGGCGCACACGCCGAAGAAAAGCGAATCTGCCGAAGACGAAAAAGAGGGACGTGGGGGACTTCGCAAGCCTATTTACGGACCGAAAATCGATGAGCTAGAAAACGAAGGCTTTTTCAAAAAGCGGAAATCCTTAGATGAAGTCATTAAAGGTCTTGTGACGAAGAACGTGCCTACTAGGGGAAGCAAGGCTAGAAATGCAATATTGATGAGTCTGAGAAGAAGAATCGCTCAGAAAGACGCCAAACTGAAAGGAACCACAGAAGAAGACCAATGGTGTTTCTGGACAGACTAAAATTCCGAAGGACTCATTGAATGAGCAGAGTCGAGATGTTCTATGACGAGTTAAAGAGTTTCTACTCTGAAACTGCTCGAATTAGGACGAGAACAGTATCAACTCGTGAATTCAAGGAAAAAGCAATTGCGACCTATGAGAATTGGAAGACTGAAATTCAACCTTTGCTGAAAACTCTAAGAATAGAAAATGTAACTTTGACAACCCTCGACTGTCTATTCGAGAACATCTACAATGAGGCAAACAAAAGGGTCGGAGACACGGCTTACACCAAGGCAAAGCTCAGTCAGATAAACAATGTCTTTCTTGAACGAGTGGTTGTCAAATTGAAAGAAAACAAGCCCCTTGAGCCAACTGCAAACTTGATGGAATCAGCTGCTTTTCTAGGGCTAGACACTAATTGGTCCGTGGCTGTATGTGCTCTGCAATTGCAAGAGGTAGCTGTCACTTTAGTAGCCGAGAAAACGGGAATCAATCTTGATAAGACAAGTGTCGAGAAGATACTTGATAGGCAAATTCAGCCGAAAGACTTCTCTTTCAACCATCAATATGAAGCCTTCACGAAAGAGATGAAACGTTTGTTTGATGTTGATATGCCCATCTTGGTTCCTCAATTAAGGAGAATGAGAGTCAACGTTCTTCATGAAGGATACAACCCAGAACCCGAGGAAAAAGATTCTCTCGTTAGCTTCACAAGTGGTCTATTGAAAAAGCTCAACTCAACAAGTAGTGCGGAAAAGTTATAGCTGAACCGAAAGAACTAATCAGAATTGAAAAGACATAAAGAAGCCAGATAAGAATGGTAGAATATGTTAAGGGAAGCGAAATTGACACGTGGCATTGGTGCAAGAATTGCACACAATACCCCATTTATATCGACCAGAGACGCTCTGATAGACCGCATTCTGACCTCTGTAACCAATGCAAAGCAAAAGAAGACAACAAAGATTGCACAACATAAAGACCTAACTCCCCGCAATCACTTAGAAGACCAAGTTTTTCGCGCGCAAGCCTAAAACCACGCGCTCTCAATTTTTGTCCGTTTCTGTATTTAATTCGATATTTTTATCAATCCTATCTATATAGAAGGGGAGCTAGGGCTCTCAGAATAGCCATTTGTCCGACTAAGCAAATTCCACACCAAGGACAAGACTACAACCTGGTCACTTGACAGGTCAAAGCACTCACCCGCAGCCATTCGCAGAACGCCTAAGCAA
>Ga0315274_10017061_pt1 | contig 10252 bp, 17 predicted proteins | sample YL17G02_20_MG_FD_203700 | JGI IMG/M metagenome (GOLD analysis project Ga0315274, IMG submission 203700) | Sediment microbial communities from Yellowstone Lake, YNP, Wyoming, USA - YL17G02_20 | ecosystem: Environmental > Aquatic > Freshwater > Lake > Sediment | place: USA: Wyoming | collected... | reverse complement strand
CGCTCTGATCTCTTACCCATGATTTAGCATTGTCCCTTAGCCACTCTCCAACGTCTCTTTCAATCCATTCTCTGAATTTCAATAGTTCTTCGTCAGTAGGATTGCGCTCAAGAAGACGTTTAAGACATTCACGTAGGTCTCCCCGTCTTATGACGATAGGTTGCATCGATTTTTCACCCCAATAGAAAAAAGGGGTTATGTATGAAGCGACCAGTAGACACCTTTCTTTGGACACAATTCTACAGTATGCGTGGCTGTTAGTCCGTGAAGGATTATGCCACCATCTAATCCAAGCGTGCTGTCTCTCCGATATGTTCTAAAGTAAAAGCTGTTTTCCACGCAATCTGGATGAACTTCGCCCGATTCGTCGCTGCGCGCGCAAATACGCTCAAGACTTTCAAAGCAGTCCTTGAAACTCTTTAGTGTTTCATCGCCTAATTTCTCAGCCAGTTCTAAGGCGTTCTTGAAGTGTCCTAAATTACTGAATTTCAGATGGGGAAACTCAGTAACAGTTGCCATGTTCATTTCTCTCTGTCGTGTGTGTACGTGTCCTGTCAAGATTTCTCTCATTGTTAGAGGTTCTTTTTCCAAATTGTAACACCCCTGAATAAAAAAGGAAGGATGTTAGCGCCGGTGCTTGTCGTACCATGCTTTCGTCACATAGCAGAAGTGGTCTGGTTGGTCGCATTGCATTCGCTCGAGGCCTTCGAACCTTGGTGGATCCGTTTCAAGAAACTGTAGCCATTGGAACTGTCCTGCTTCCTGCATTGGTCTTCCGCAGATCGGGCAGCCCTTCTTTGGCCACTCTGTGGGCTCTTTTTGGAGGCTAAGGTAATGGTCATCTTCCTTCGATAACAGTCTAACGGCGCCACAGTGGAAGGTTTCTGGATTCTGCAATATCTTGACAGGTGATCCACAAACCGGACATTTGGGCTTTTCCAATATTTGCTCTGACATGAACACCCCAAACAGAAAAAAGAAGAGGAGAATCTAATCGTACACCCCGACATAGAAAAAAGAGGGAAGGATTGAGCTTTTATGCTTTCTTCTTTGCAGTCGGCACAGTCAATAGGGCCTGGATCGGCGGCAAGGTCTCGAGGGTCTTGACTTCACGGAATGGTATAGGCGATGGAGCTGGGACGTCGCGGAGACAGCGATATTCAACCTTCTTATCGCTGATCTTCAGCACCCACACGAACTTTCCGTCCTTGAAGAGGGGCACAAGGAACCCGTAATATTGTGTGAAGCCACCGTTGGAAAAGGTCGTTACCACGACCTCGTCTCTCTTTGCGGCGTCTTCTGCTTCCTTGAACAATTTCGCATCGTTGCGTGGGTCCGCTGCGGGCAGCTCGTATTCCTCGTGGATCAAGAACTCTCCGAGAACAGTTGAAGAAACCCAGTAGCCATCTCCTTGTTCAGCTACTTCTGAGGGGGAGTCGACCACTCGAATCCGTTCTGTCGGTGGATAAGGTGCGACTTGGTCTCCTGTGCTTCCGTCTGGGTTGACGATGAAGTATTGTACTTTCTTTTTGTCGACTTGCTCGCCTTTCATGCTCAGAACAAGGCTTTTGTAGTGTTCCAAGATGCATTGAGCTTGGGCTAACGGTATCACTTCGCCCTTGCTGTTCTTCAAGGTAGTTTCAGTTGTTAGAGTTTCGCCTGTGCCTACTTGTTCCCAACGGGCCCCGCTGACTGTTCGCTCATCTCGTACTGGTTCGTCGTCCACTTGCTTTCGTAGCTGTGGTTCTTTGATCATCAATGCGTTGCCGACTTTCTGCTTGTAGACTCTGACGTCTGCGTTGCCTATTTTCAGCCATATTGTCGATGAGGGCAATGTTACACCCCGAACAAAAAAAAAGAGGAGCTATGAAACGCTCGTAGCATCTAAATAGTGTTTGAGGAAGTCGAATTCGGCATCGCTAAGCGTCTTGATGTTGCTGATGGTTACGCATCTTGTGTCTCCCTTGGCCCAGAATCGGTTTGGTTGATCTTTGTCTTGTACTGTCCCTTCAGCAAATATGTCCTGCAGATATGCGCACGCTACAGTTGGTGGGTCGTTGCATTTTATTGTTGTCAACAGAACTTGCGATTTGTATTCATGTTCTCCATCCGTGAACACTAACCATACGAGAATTTGTAACGTACTCTCACCCCGAATAGAAAAAAGGAGGATTTAGTCTGAAATAGCAAATGTTGGAAACCGAAGCACATTGTTGTCTGTGGTGACTTGGTAGAACTTCACGAGAACTCGAGTTTCCAGTCTGACAGCTGTGTAGGGCTCGCCAACCTGCTGGTCGCTGTAGGGCTTAGATATCTTTGGTGCATCCGAGAATAAGTCCTTAAACTTCCGCAGTTCCCACTCATTGAATCCGCTGCCAACACATCCTTTGAATACTCCGTTGTGTTCAAGAACAAGGCTGCCGAAGAAGTGAGCTCGGGACCTCTCGCCCGGCGTGAAGCCAACTACGTTGCAGCAAACGAATCTCCAGTTTTTCACTTTGAGCCAGTTGAAGGACCTGTCTCCCTCATTGTATGGGCTGTCGACTTGTTTGGCGATTAGGCCTTCGCGCTCCTTCTTAATGACTTCGTCCCATGCCTTCGGAAGATCCTTCACAAACGGAACATACTCTATTGTGCTGTCAATGCGGTCACGTTCCAAAATCCTCTGCAGCGTGGCTTTCCTGTTGAGGTAAGGCTCTCTCTCGAGGCTTATTCCATCGCCTTCTAAAGCGTCGAACACTTCCATCTTGATTGGGAGCTGCTGTATGAGACATGGGTCTGGATACTGTGTCGAGCACCGGCGTTGGCATGCCGTGAACTGTTCTTCACCTTGAAGGTCCAGAAAGACGGCTTCGCCGTCCAGTTTCCACTTTCCACGGAGACGCTTTAGGGCCTTCACAACTTCGGGCAGCCTTACACTATAGATGACTCCATTGCGGTTTTGCAACACTATTGTTCCGTCTTCATTGATGGCAACAACTCTGGTTCCGTCCCATCTACGGGACTGATTGTGCACCGAGTCTTGTACAGCGGCGAATAATATTCGTCGTCGTTCCACTCGTACAACACAATCAGCCTTTCCGCTCGGCGACGAAACCTCTGGCCATCAGTTTCACGAGCGCTTCAGCTATGGCTTTTCTGTATGCTACAGTGACTTTTTCTCCGTCAAGTCCGTTGTTTTCAAAAATCCCGTTGACCTCTAAATCCTGACATAACATTGGTCGTAGGGACAATATTTCACCCCAAAAACAGAAAAAAGAGGGTTATGTTTCCTGACCGAGATATTTCCTCCAGCATTTGTCAGAGCATAGGCCAGTTATCAGCTGTTCTCGTTCGAAGAGTTGGGCGTTTGGGAAGATGATTTGAATTGCACGTGCATCACCTTCAGGACGTGTGAGTTTTGGCTTGTAATGTTTGCGGCACTGTGGACAGATGGTTAAGCCGTCTTCGTCAAGCTCTCTGGGCATTTTCGTTTCACCCCGAAATAGAAAAAAAGGAGAGGGTTTACCTGCAGTCTTCTTTGAACTTGTCTCGTATTTCGGATTCGGTTAATTGTTCGGTTTCAATGATTTCAGAGGGAATAACGATAGCTGTTACGTCTTTGGGTTGCGTGGTCTTCAGTCCTTCGATTTCCTTGTGTAGCGTTGCAAGCTCATCTTTTGTCTCTACGATTCGCACTTTTATGAGGACAATGCCTACTTTGGGCAACAATATCACCCCAAACAGAAAAAAGGGAAGGGAGAGCTATTCACTCGGCTTTATTGTGCATGCATCGTCTAATTCATAATCTCCACAGTCTTCAACGTTTTCAGATACGTCATCACAATCGTATAGGCATCGACAAGTGGCACATTTATCCAAATAATTCACCCCGTTGTTGTAAGCGTCTATACTTGAGCCTTGCGGCTCGCCTTCCACCATTTCCTCGCCTGCAGATCGCTCATGCAGGCTGCCCGCTTCCGCCCACTCACCCGAAGGTGAGAGCCTGCTTGAAATTTTCATTGGGGGTGGTTTCAGCAGGTTTGATGGCAAGAAGTAATGATGGTTCTGTTCTGTGTTTCAAGGTTGAAGAGCTATCTTTCCTTCAACACGGGCTAAAAACTGCTCTCGTAGCTTTCCCCGCCAATCAGCTCAAGCAGTTTCCTCTCCATGTCCACATTGCCTTTGAGCAACATGGACGAAGATGTTCCTTAGCGGTTAGCTATCCGCGAGGCATCATTAGGGTTTCGAGTCTGCCCTTTTTTATCAGACTCAGCGGTCTTCCTCGTGGATAGTCCTTGAAGGTCTGAGCATAGACGCTTTGTCGTTTGCGTTGGGTTTTTCTCCAGCTGCACAGCTCCACATCTTCTTTCTAATCGTCGCGCAATGAACGGCTAATTAGGTGATGCTCACGGAGTTGTGTCTTAGAGTAGGCTTTTGGAGAACCCAACATTATTGTAGCTCTTTATTCTGTCTGACGGGCAGATGCTCTCAGAGGTAGCCTTTCTATGCCGTCAGCAGATTACTCCGTCTGACTTTAGCAAGAAAAAAAGGGAGTGAAACGTCGCCAACTCGAAGAAAGAGGTTTAGTCTTTCTTCCTTTTGGTCTGCTCTACCGCTTTGGTTGCCCATTCGGACAGCTTGAACTGCGGGACAATGGGGTGTCCTAACTCCTTCAGAGAGTCAGGGATAGCCACGCTGTCGCAGTACTTCACAATACTTGCAAGAGGCTTTATCTTCTCGTTGAACGGCTTTTTGGCGTTGGCTACAACCTTTCGTGCGTCTTTGAGAACATCACGGCAAGAACTAACTTTCTTGCCGTTGGCATCGTTTGGCGACTTGATGAGAGTCTCGATACTCTCAGTAACCGCCTTAGCGGCTTCAGTCGCCGTTTTGCGTTCTACCTTTGTCTTCTCGTTTGCGTCGTGCTGTGTCAATCGTCTTGCTGTGAAATAGCCCCATCGTTCAGAAACGAGTTCTGCAAAAGTCTCAAGCAATGCAAGTCTGTCTTCTTGAGGAACTTGAACGGTTTCTTGAGCTTCCATCTTTGGTGGTTGTTTTGGCAATTCACTATCTCCTTTTTCATGTAGAGTCTAACCTCGGAGGCGTTGTTCCCGTTCAGATTTCAGAAAGAGCTTAAACTCCCCGCTTCTCAATCCAGAAAGAATAGGGGTTTCGATTTTCTTAGGATTAGTCCTAAGAGCCTTCCAGAAGCCACGGTGTTCAAAAGCAGTCACTAACCCTCTGATGACTTCATCATCTCTGATTCTGTCAATCTTGAAGACTTCTTTGAACTCCTCAATTGGCACGTCATGCACGAAACTTGGCTCGTAACCGTGTGAGGCTTCCAAATGTCCTTGCATAAGGTTTTTGACTGATTGAACGTCTGTGTGGTGAACCAGATAGGCGCATTTACGACAACTACAAACGTAGAGCATATCCATAGTAGCTCACCCGTTGGGGTTGTCAGAACCCTTAAAGGCTCTGTGAAAAGCGGTGTAGAGAAGCGTCTGTCTGAATTAGTCTGAGATAAAATCAGTAAACTCAAAGGCTTTATCCTATTCAATCGCTTTATTTCTCAGCCTTTCCCATGCAACAGCAACTTTAAGATTTGGGCTTTTTCGCTGTTCTTAGCTCTGGAATGAAGCGATAAACCCACATTCCGAGCCGTTCAACGTCTAAAACTCCAAATAGGCAATTTAAAGCGTTCATTTGATTCTTAGCTCTGTTTTAGTGTTCAGTATTGCCTTAAACAGCAATTTTAAGGCTTTTTTGACATGGGCTTGTATTTTTGTGTCCTTATCGGGCGAAACACCCTTATTTGACAGCTTACGCATATCGGGCTTAAAATTAAGCCGTTTTTCGCTTTTCAACGCTGTTTTTTATCATGCTTATCATGGGTTTTGCCATGTTTGCATGATAACCGAAACCCAATGGAAATGGAAAATATAACAAGATTTCTGTTAATTACTGTTAACAGAAAATAGGACAACTTATATATGTTGTTCTATTATTTACCATGCATTGAATCCATCCAGATATATGGATTGAATGTCAAATTTCCAAAATTTCCCAAAGTTTTCGGGAAATTCTCCATGAGCGACCGCTTAGCTTCGGGTTCCATCGGTTGCGATAGTTGCGGCACCCGTTTCCGATTTAGGCTTTCGAAATCTTCCAACCCTTTTCGGGGGTAACCTTTGTAGGAAGCTGGTTTGGCCAGTTGGGCGCCCACGATCCTGACGCTCGAGTTAACCTTATGGGCGAGCCCATGCCTTATTTCGTTGATGTTGAAGAGGAATAGACCATTTTCTTGCGAGCTTGTACCCGAGTTTTTGATGGTGAGATTAGCGAACTTAAGTTCGCCAACTGCCAAGTTGTCGTTGGCAGCTGCCCACGACCTGCCTTGGAATCTTGGCGCCTACAGCGGATTGCTATACCAGCTCGGCGAGTTTTTCGGGATACTGTCCTTTGAGCAGCGCCATCCATTCTTTGCGCAGACTCAAATCTTCAATAGATAATTCCTCTTGCGGAACCACCAGGTCGAGAACCTTTACACTTTTCAAATGCTGGATCTGAGCATCTAACACTTTTCTGCCAAGCTCTTTGTTCGCACGAAAAAGTTTTTTTGTCACCTCAAGAGCCCGGTCATCAACTATCGCAGCCAGATCCTCTCGATCTAAAAAAGCTGAGGTGTTAAGGTCGCTCAATAAGCCGAAAAACGCTTCAAAAATGATTTCCAACTCAGCCGCGCAGCCTTTCCCAGGCGTTCCAGGAGCGTACTTTGAAACTGTGTTGCGGCAAACCCCAATTTTCTCGGCGATCTCAGTTCCAGTAAAACCCTGGCTGTTGAGGGCCTGAATTTGGGCTACTGTCTCTTTACGTATGCGTCCCAAGGCTTTTTTCTCCGCTATTAGTGCTTGATTTGCACATGTATTAATCTTGTTTTGAGCGTATTTAAGCTTGTTTTGAGCATAAATGTGCGTGAAACTGACAGGTTTGAGCACTGCTGGGCGTGATTTGAGCGCTCATTCCATACTCAAATGGCGCCATGCTTGGGTTGGTTGGCGCCCGGCCATAATTAATTTTAACCATCATTGCTTACGACCTCTGTCTGCTCTGTCTTTGGGTCGAAAAGCCGATTGTAAAGCTGAGGAGCGTCATGCCGGATTTTTTCTCGGATAGAGTCACGAATTAGGTCGCTTTCGTTCATATGAGAATCAAGAGCCACGAACTTCCGCATCAGTTCCTTCAAAGTTCGCGGGACGCGCGCGGTTATTCGCACTTCTTTTTCTTCCATATTTTTATCCCCGTATTTGTATGACGAGCGAAAGACATATAAGGCTTACCTTACTGGATAAGTTTGGGTTGAGTGAAAAATGACCGTAGTAACTCAGTGGAGAAAAAGCGAAATAGAAATTTTAACCGCTTTAAAAGACGGAAACAAGAGGACGTTCACAGAACTAAAGACTATCACTAAACGTTCAGCAGACTCGATAAACGAGTCACGAAAGAGACTTTGGGAAAAGAAAATGATAGAGCAAGATTTCATGTCAAGAAAATATTTTATCACTCCTGCAGGTCTTAATTGGATCGAGAAAAACGAGTTAGCGCGCACCATAACTACTGGAGTACTGAAAGAAGAAAGGTGGACCTCGCCTCCCATCAACGCGATCGTTGCCGCGGAGGGGGGGCTGGAGGCACAACAAGTGTATGCGCCAGGAACACCGGACATTGCAAAAGCGTGCTTCAAACAGTTCCTCATGGACACGCTAAAAGCAAGAAGCCCCGAAATCTACCAAGCGGGGGACCCGAGGAACCTTCTTCCCACAACTGGGCGTGTTGTATACACTGCCGCTATAGACTGGGGGCAAGTAGCCCCTTGGTTTGATAGCGCAGATGGCAAAGAGTATTTGAAAAAGACACTGGAGGAGATGGAAGACGCCTCGAGAGGTGAATGACATGAATGAAAAAAAGAAATGCACTTGCGGCGGCACCATGCAGTTTTCACATACGGTTGATCTGAAAACCGGAGGAATCGCTGATTCCGAATTACTCTTAGGCTTGCCCAAAATCAACCAAGGAATTCTTTCCCTGAACATCTATGTTTGTGAGGCTTGCGGGCAAGTCCGATTCTTCGCGCCAAAAGAAATTAAGGATTCTTTGCTGCACGTTGCCAGCGCGCGCGTGCAAGATCCTTAGAAATTGCACCATTTCGGTTGGTGTGACAAAAATGTCGACATCGGAAGACTACGTTTCAGCCTTCGTTGAGAGCTACCGAGGCGAGGTATGTAAGTTGTCGGAAAAAGAGAAAAGTTTCCTCCGTACAGAAGAGACCTTGCTTCCGCCGTGTCAAGTGGAAATCTTGGAATTTAGTCAGCCTTACAGATTGGTTTTGCTCTGCTTCTTCGGTGAAAGCAGACCAGATCTCGAGACATCTTTCCGCAAATCGGACTGGCAGCACCTCAGTGCTCTGGTTGAAGAACTCGCATCCAAACACAAAGTCGGAACGGGTCCTTTGTTTAAAATGATTAAAGGGTTCAATAGCATGGATTCGCAAAGCATTTACTCGCTCGATGGTTTCAAGGGTGCTCTGGGACTTTGTTTTCCTCATGACGTCCGTTTGGGCAATTGGGCGCTTGCCAAAACAGTCGAAGGCAGTTCAGCCGTGGCAGTCGCAAAAGACGTTTTTCATTTGAATCTTGGCCAAGCACAGGACTGTTAGGTCAAGACGTCATGAAGCTGGGCCGCGGCAACGTTTTTTTCCATGAATGTCCGACGCAACGGCCCATTCATTTGCAGCCTCTTGGCTCGGCCTCGCCAGGCTCTCAATCGTCGCTCGAAAAAGGAAGGAATAAGGTCTTCAATAAACTCTCGTTGAGAAAGAGCAGCTGCATGCAACCGTTTGACGGCATCGTGCAGTTCGGATATTGGAAGCCACCTCACACACGAAAGAAAAAAGGAGAGTTATACAGGCTGCTAATTTTGACATGTCTTGATTGGAGCCGTTCCGCGCGCGTTTAGTAAGACTTAATAGATACATTTCTCATAATTGTACAAATAGAGTACAACTTCTTAGGACACAAAAAAGGTCTTGAGACAAAGTATGAATGCAAAAAACGAGGCCAGCAAAATCATACATTTGCTGGAAGAAGGAAACTTATATGCTCAATGCCCTTGTCCTGAATGCGGTCAACAATTTTTGCTGAAAGACTCCGGGCTTTTCTACCTCGATGATTTTTCGCAACAAGCTAAGGACATTTACCAACAGGAACTCAAAAAGCTCAAGGAGCAAGAACAGGAGACCAAAGATTTGCGAAAAGCAATCAAGAAAACCTCCAAAACAGGCGCGCAAGCTGTCAACATTGGTTTCCTTTTAGAACGTCTCACGCCTTGCATGCACACCTTCCCCTTCGAGCATAATGATTGCAGATCTTTGTTCGATCCAATTGATTATCTAATCTTTAATGGCTTGAGCGATCAACATTCCGTAAACAAGATAGTCTTCATGGACATCAAAACTGGACAAGCCAGGCTGAGTAAAAGTCAAAAAGAAATTCGCACCATAGTTGAGCAAAAGCACGTTTCTTGGGATACCTACAAAATGGGGGCTAAGAAATGAATTCTGAAATCACCAATTTCTTCGGGCTTCAGCGTCAAATTTTCGGCATATGTCCTAAATGCAACAATTTCTTCCGCTTGAGCGATTGCAAGATCTACTCAAAGAAGAAGCCCGTTCTCGATTGGATGGACAAGATCGACTTGGAAAATGAAAGACTGGCAAAGCTTCAGGAAAAACTTGATAATGATGAAGAAGAAATCCGGCAGAAAGAACGAGAAAAAGGTCGTTTGATGGCACAACGAGTAATAAAGAGAATCGACCCAATTTTTGCTCCCCGCAAACTTGCAGCTGACGACGCCAAAGTTCTATTTCACCCGATTGACTATGTGGTTTTTAATGGTATGAACTCAGAAAAATCAATCAAAGACATTGTGCTCCTCGACAAACAAACAGCAAACTCCGCACACAAAAAAATTCAAGAGAGTATTGAACGCACAATCAACCAGGAAAATTACGAATGGCAAACGCTAAGAGTGGAAAAAGACGGTAGCATCAAAATTGAATAGAACCGGCGGATAGTTTTATTCGCGCGCGCTTGTGCAACATTTAACAGTGACGGAAACAATTGTTGCATCCTGCTACAATTCATGAGGGCTTTAGGCAATGCCCACGCGCCTCGTAGTCAAACTTACTGACATTCCAAAATACGTAAGG
>Ga0315274_10017058_pt1 | contig 10253 bp, 9 predicted proteins | sample YL17G02_20_MG_FD_203700 | JGI IMG/M metagenome (GOLD analysis project Ga0315274, IMG submission 203700) | Sediment microbial communities from Yellowstone Lake, YNP, Wyoming, USA - YL17G02_20 | ecosystem: Environmental > Aquatic > Freshwater > Lake > Sediment | place: USA: Wyoming | collected... | reverse complement strand
GCAGCCGAGAGTGGACCGATGGCAGAGCTGAACGATCTCGAGCGAGTCCGCCTGGAAAAGGCCGAAGCGCTTCGGCGGGCGGGGATGGAGCCGTTCCCGACCACGGCGCAGCGCACGCACACGACCAGGGAAGCGCTGCGCGCCTTCGAAGCCGCGCCGGAAGGCGCGCCGGTGGAGGCCACGGTCGTCGGCCGGCTGCGCTCGATCCGGCGCATGGGAAAGGTGACCTTCGCCCACGTCGAGGACGGCGACGGTAAGCTGCAGCTGTACCTGCGCGCCGATGAGGTCGGGGCTGAGAAAGTTGCGCTGTTCACCGAGCATTTCGACCTGGGCGACTTTGTCCAGGCTGAGGGCGTGCTGTTCCGCACCAAGACCGGCGAGGTCTCGCTGCACATCCGCGACTTCACCATGCTGGCCAAGGCGGTCTCGCCGCTGCCAGCCAGCAAGGAAGAGGTGATCGACGGCGAGCGAGTCGTACATGCTGCCTTCGCCAACCCGGAAGCCCGCTACCGACAGCGCTATGCTGACCTGGCCGTCAATCCCGAGGTGCGCGAGGTCTTCCGCACCCGGGCGCGGGTGATTAGCGCGGTGCGGGCCTTCCTGGATGCGCGCGGCTTCATTGAGGTGGAGACGCCCATCCTGCAGCCGGTCTACGGTGGCGCGGCAGCGCGTCCCTTCGTCACGCACCACAACCAGCTGCACCAGGATCTGTACCTGCGCATCTCGTTCGAGCTGTACCTCAAGCGCTTGTTGGTCGGTGGGCTGGAGCGGGTGTACGAGGTCGGGCGCGACTTCCGCAACGAGGGCGTATCGTTCAAGCACAACCCCGAGTTCACCCAACTCGAGTTCTACATGGCCTACGCCGACTATCGGCAGGTGATGGCGCTGACCGAGGAGATGGTCGCCGAGGTAGCCCGGCGGGCGATCGGCACGACGACGGTTGTGTACGACGGCCAGACGATTGACCTGGCGCCGCCGTGGCGCCGCGAGGACCTGCGCTCGGCCATCGCCGAGCGCTCGGGCATCGACATCGCCGCGCACCCGACGGCTGAGGCGCTCCGCGCGGCGATGGGTGCCAAGGGGCACGCCCCGGCCGAGGCGTCGACGCGCGGCAAGCTGATCGAATCGCTCCTGTCGCACTACGTCGAGCCGGCGTTGATCCAGCCGACGTTCATCTATGACTACCCGCGCGACATCTCGCCGCTGGCCAAGAGCAAACCCGGCGAGCCCGGGACGGTTGAGCGCTTCGAGGGCTACGCCGCCGGCATGGAGTTGTGCAACGCCTTCACCGAGCTGAACGACCCGCTGGATCAGGAAGCGCGCTTCCTGGAGATGGGCCGCGACTACGCCGCCGACGATGAAGAGCGCCACCCGATGGACGAGGACTACCTGCAGGCAATGCGCTACGGCATGCCGCCCAACGGCGGGTTCGGCATGGGCATCGACCGGCTGACGATGCTGCTCACCGGCCGCCCGACGATCCGCGAGGTCATCCTCTTCCCGCACCTGCGCTCGAAGGAATAGCCCTCCTCCCCTCCATCGCTGCGGGGACCTCCGGCTGGGCTTCCCCTGAAACGGGGAGGGCTAGAGTGGGGGCCTCCACCCGGCCTTCTTGCGCCACACTGCGTAGCGCGACAGCAAGTGCACCCAGTAGGGCGACCGGCGACCGCGGACCTCGCCGGCCGCCAGCGCGGCGCGCAGGCTGCCCGCGTCGTGGAAATCGGGCAGGCGCATCGTCGTGCGCCCGACCTCGGAGTAAGCGTGTGCGTCCGAGCCGGCGGTTCCCGGCTTGCCGGCCGCGGCGGCCAGTGCCGCCGCCCGACGGTTCTGCGCTGCCGTGGCGACCCGGGCATTGAACACCTCGACGGCATCGACCAACGGCAGAATGTCGCGCAGCTCGGCCACGTCCCAGTACCCGGCGCGGACAGTGTCAAATGGGTGGGCGACGCTGATCACGGCGCCCTGCACACGCAGGATCTCGATCGCCTTCTGCGGGGAGAGTCCGGGCGGGACGGGCTCGCGGACGTAGTAGCCCAGCAGTTCACCGCCGGTGGTCATAATCTCTTCCGCGGGGATGATCAGCTCGGGGTCGATGCGCGCCGCATGCCGGGCGCCGTCGAAGACGTTGTGGTCGGTGATGGCCAACCGCTGCAGCCCGCGCCGCCGGGCAACGTCGATCAACCGGCCGGGCAGCATCAAGGAGTCCTTTGAGTAGCAGGTGTGGCAGTGTAGCTCGACGGTAACCATACACACCGGTCACGGATCTCGGGGTGACTTGGCCCCAACCGGTCCCCCGAACTCCGCGGCGTACTGTACCACGTCGGCCACGTCACGCCGATGTGGCCTCGGCGGGAGGATCGGTTCGGGTGAACCTTCCAGAGGGAGCCCGCGGGGCGGCATTCCGCACACGCGCCGCTGCGATCCCGAGGACGGCGCAGGCACCCGGATTCCCTTGCAGAGCATCGCGAACGCCGGCGCTTCAGATGCGCTGCGGCGGCCTGCTTTCGAGGTCCGAGCCTCGCTCCGGCCAAGTCGTTCGGCCATTGCGGGACAGCCCGCCGCTGCACCCTTGGAAGTATGGTTCTCGGGCTGCAAGGCTGCTTGCCGGAAAGGCTCCTCCAGGCACGAACGTGAGCGACACCCCTTGATAGTCCTCCGATGGCGTCTGAGAGCACCACACAGACCAGAATGGCCGACGGGTAGGTGGTGTGAACCTCCCCGCCTTTCTATCCTGGCCTCCTGAGGTGCTCTGATGGGTGAACCGCCGACATCACATCCCGCCTGGCAGCCAGCGCTCCGATCGATCGTGCTCCGGTGGGAACGACTGCGCATCCTGTACAACCTCATGCTCCTCGGTCTGGTCCTGGTGCCGACGGGGGGAACTTTTCAACTCCCGAGTCTGCGCGAGCTGCCTGTACTGGCTATCGGCGCCGTTCTGGCCAACCTGTGCTTCATGGCAGGGCCGCTTACAGAGGCGTACCTTTCATGGCTCGGGCTGCGCTCGCGCTGGGTAACCGCGGGGTTGTTTGCAGGAGGTCTGCTCGTCTCGATCCCCTGCGTCTACATGTTCGGATTCGCCTACGTACTCTCGATGAGCTGAGTGCGTGACCTGTGAGGGCCGGTCAAGCCGGGGCCGTTGGACTCCAGGCAACGAGGTCATCCACCGGCGCGTCTTTGTTCCAGCCGGACCGGAGCCCCTGACAGGTGCGATGTGCGTGGAGAGCTGGGGAGGCTGCCGGAAGTTTCGTGGTGACAATCGCGGCCGCCTCAGCCGCGCGGCCGACGGTGCGCTTGAAGGTGGGCCCGAGATGGATGACGACTAGGCTGCCTAGCCTATGTGGGATCGGTGGACGTGCGCGCGTTGGCCAGGCCGAGCAGCTCGGGTGAGCGGGCCCACACGAGCAGGCCGAGCGTCACGCCGAACCACAACGTGGCGAAGCGGATGAGCAGCGTTGCGGCCGCTGCCGTGCTGGCGGGCAAGCCGAGCACGATGGCCAGCATCCCGGCGATTGTCCCCTCCGCCGCGCCCAGCCCGCCAGGGAGCGTCGACAGCGCCCCGACGACCGTGGCGAAAGACAGGATGAACACCGCCTTACCGACCGTCCCCCATCCGTCCGGGACACCCAGCCCGACAAGGATCAGGTAGAAGCCGACGCCTTCGCCGAGCCACGAGAGCGTCCCCAGACCGACGGCGACGAGTGTGGCGCGCGGGCGGAAGAGAGCGTGCGACCCCTCGTACAGCTCGCGTAGTCCGCCGGCCATGCGCCGGACACCCTGTATCCGCTGCGCCCAGTCGAGCAGGCGGAGGGCTAGCGGCCGGATCTGCGATACGGCGATGATGCCGATCAAGACGCCCAGCGCGGCGGCGAAGGCCGGCGCGTAGCGCGGATAAGCAACGACTCCGAGGGTCGAGAGCGCCAACACGGCCAGGCCGTCGCTGATCCGTTCAGCCAGGACGACGGTCACGCCGCGCGGAACCGACGTGCCGGTCTTCTGGTGCAGCCAGACGGCTTTGAGGACCTCGCCAACCTTGCCGGGCGTGACGGCCAGCGGAAAGCCGCCGACGAACAGGCGGGCGCTGTCGCGCAGCGGCAGGTCCCCGGCGCCGATCTGGTGCAGGTAGAAGTGCCACTTGATGAAGCGCAGCGTGTAGTTGAACAACGTGCAGGCGAGGACGAGTGGGGCGAGTGTCCAGCTGAAGTGCGCCAGACGCCCGGTGACCTGGCGCGCGTCGCCGACGAAGAACAGGACCAGCAGGACGACAAAGCCGAGGGCAACGCCGGCCAGCAGCCGCCGGCGCAGGTCCGTCATCCGCGGCGTCGAAGGAGCAGAACCAGCGCCGCGGCGGCGACTGCGGTCAGCCCCAGGCCGGCGGCGGCCTGGACGATCGTCTTGGGCTCCATGCCCGGCATGACGACCTGGCCGTCACCGTACTGCTGGAACAGGCGCCCCCAGGGGGTCTGCAGGGCGGCGGCAACGCGCCGGCGGCCGACGAACGGGTACCAGTACACGTTATGGTAGAAGTTGCTGGCGAAGTACGACCAGGGAACCAGCGGGCTCTGCAGCAGAAGCTTCTCGAACGGCTTGAGCGGGCCGTGGTAGATCAGCTTCTGTCCCCACGAGGCGAAGGTGTCCTCCTGCCGGAAACCCCATGCCGGCTCTTGCGCCAGGTCATAGCCGACCACCTTGATCTGTCGCGGGTCGGCCACTCCCAATCCCATCTCGTGCGCCCGGCGCAGGAAGCGGATCTGCATCGGGTCGAACCCCTGCAGTTTGGCGGAGATGGCGTCGATCGCCACCTGGTCTGCGGAGGCGAGCAGGATGTTCTTCTCGTGCCAGCGCATGGCGCGCGGGCCGGGGCCATCGCCGGCGAAGGTGCCGTCCATCAAGGCGAACAGCCCGGGGTGGATCTCCTGCTGGATCATCAGCAGGTCGACCAGCGTGTCGTGGATGACGGCGTGTGTCCAGTGGCGGTTGCGGTGCAGCAAACCCCCGAAGGCGTTCTTCATCGCCCCGGTGATGGTGGTGAAGACATGCGTCTTGACCGTCGGCAAGTGCACCATGTTCAGACCGACGAGCGCCTTGGGGATAAAGACGCCTTGCGGGTAGACCTTGTCGAGTACCAGGAACGGCTTCTTGGGCTTGAACTCGAACCACTCGAAGTCCTGTTCGTACAGGTACACGCAAGGCACAGCGTACTGGTCGGTGACGAAGCGGTGCTTGTTGTTGAACTCGCCGACGCGGGTGTCGACGACGACCGTGTCGTTGTGCACGCCGACCAGGTCGGTGTAGCCGGCGGCGCGCAGGCTGCGGATGGCGCCTTCGAGCTGCCAGGGAGTCGATGAGCAGGCCGGGTACCAAGTCTGCCAGGAGATGTTGATCTTCAGGCCAGTCCGCGCCGAGCGGGGCAGGGCGGCCTCGAAGCCGGCCAGCTGCATCACCCGGGCGGCATCGTCGAGGATGGTCTGCGGCGTGGTCTTGACGACGGCGACGGTGCCCTTGCCTGGGAAGTCAGTCATCCGTGTGCCTCCGTGGGCGATTCTATCGCGGCTCCGAGGGGGCCGGAAGGTGGACCAAGGGCCCAGACGTGCTAGAATCCCGCCTGCAAGGTCAATGCCGCAGGCAGGCCAGGGCCCGGCGAGGCAGAGTAATGGGGTTGGAGTCGATCCGCAGGCTGCAGGAGCGTGGAAGGGGAACGGCGACCGATGCCGAGTTCCGCAGGGTCGTACGCCTGCAGGTCTACCTTCCTCTGGGCATCGGAGCCGTCTTGTTGGCGGCGGGGATCGGCGCAGGGCTGCTGACGGCGGGCACCGGAGGGGCGACGACACGCGGCATGGCCGATGTGTCGCTGATCCTGCTGCTCATGCCGCTGATCATCCTTGGGTTGATTGCGCTGGCGGGGATGGCGGTGGTTGCTTTCGGTATCGCCAAGCTCATCGGATGGCTCCCGCCGCGAGCACGCAAGGTGGAGCGCGTGGCAGCGCGCATCGCCCATCAGTCGGAGGCGGTGGCCGGGCGCGTGACCCAGGCGGTTGTAGCGCCGAAGTCCGTTTGGGCGGCGGCGCGGGCGGCGATTGCGAGCCTGCTGGGCAGGCGCTGAGGAGGGAACATGGAGACCAGGCCCGGGAACTGGAAGACGATGGCGCTGGTGATCGGGGCGACGGTGGGGGCGCTCACCGGGCTGGCAGCGGCGTTCATGCTCGTCCGGCGTGCCGAGCGGCGGGGCGAGTCGCTGAACGTGAGCACCGGAGAGGGGCTGCGGATGGGGCTGCTGGTGATGGGGCTGCTGCGTGAGGTGGCGGCGCTGCCCGACCGCGGCGAGCGGTAGTCGTTTCCGAAGGCAGGCGAAAAGGCGCCCCCAGATGGGGCGCTTTCTTTTGGGCCGGGCGCCCCTTGACATGCCGTTGCCCGTAGCCTATAGTGGGTTGAACGAACGTTCGTTCCTCCCAATGAAACCGGCTCCATGTCCGTCTCTCCGGTGACCGTGAAAGACACCCGGCAGCGCATTCGGGAAGCAGCCCTCCAGCTCTTCCTCGAGCAGGGATTCCACGGCACGTCCATGCGCCAGATCGCCCGCCAGGCGGGGGTTGCCCTGGCCGCCATCTACAACCACACGCCGTCCAAAGAAGCGCTGTTCGTTGAGCTGCTGTCCGAGCTCGTGCCTCAACGCGCCATGGTCACGGGGATGGCGGGCGCCACGGGAGTGTCGGTCGAAGCGCTGATCCACGACGCCACCCGGAAGATGGCCGCCGCGCTGGCTGACCAACAGCCGAACCTGCGCCTGATGTTTATCGAGCTGCTTGAATTCCAGGGCCGGCATGCCTCGTTCCTGGCGGAGGATCTTCTGCCCGGCGCCGCCGCCTTCATGGCCCGCCTGCAGCAGTCCGATGGGAGGCTGCGTCCGTATCCACCGATGATCATCGCGCGTGCCTTCTTCGGACTGATCATGTCGTACGCTGTCACCTTCGCCTTCTTCCACGATATCCCGCTGGTTGAGCTCGGCCCGGACGACCTGACGTCCTTCGGCGATATCCTGCTGCATGGCATCCTGGAGGCCGAGCCTTCCTCCGTTGTGCGGGCGGTCACGAGGTAGCTGTATCATGCTGAACAGCCGGCTGATGGCTCTGATCCGGAAAGAGTTCATTCAGATCGCGCGTGACCCGCGCACGCTGTACATCATCCTGGCCATCCCGGTCATCCAGATCTTCCTGCTCGGCTACACCGCCACGACCGACGTGCGCAATGTCCCCCTGGCGGTCTTTGACCAGTCGCGCGGGCCGGCCGCCCGCCGGCTGTTGGACGCGTACCGGGCAGCCGACTACTTCCGTCTGGCCTACGACGTCGACTCGGCCGACGAACTGCGCACGCTGATCGACAACGGGCAGGCGCGCGCCGGGATCATCATCCCACCGGACTTCGAGGCGCGGACGCTGGCCGGTGAGACGGCAGAAGTGGCCTTCGTCCTCGACGGCAGCGACCCGAATGTCGCTTCCACCTCGCTGGCCGCGGCGACGCTCATCGGCCAGGCGCACTCGGCGCGCCTGTCGATCGAGCGGTTGGTGCACCAGGGCATGCCGGTCGGCACGCAGCCGGCCGTCGACGTGCGCGCCCGCGTCTGGTACAACCCCGACCTGGTCAGCGCCTTCTTCATGGTGCCGGCACTGATCGGGATGATCCTGCAGCTGCTCACGTCGATGCTGACCGCCACGGCCATCGTGCGCGAGCGCGAGCGCGGCACCATCGAGCAGTTGATCGTGACCCCGATCCGCTCCTGGGAGCTGATCCTGGCGAAGATCATTCCCTACACGCTCGTTGCATTCCTGGACACGCTTGAGATCCTGGTCATCGGCACCTTGTGGTTCGGGGTCCCGATCCGCGGCAGCCTGGGGCTGCTGCTGCTGCTCTCCGGACTGTTCTTGGCCGGGTCGCTCGGCGTGGGGTTGTTCGTCTCGACCATCGCCAAGACGCAGCAGGAAGCGATCATGCTCGTGTACTTCACCATGCTGCCCACCGTGTTCCTTTCCGGCTTCTTCTTCCCGCTGGCGGCGATGCCGCCGCTGCTGCGCGTGGTGTCGTACGTCATCCCGCTGCGCTACTACCTGATCATTATTCGTTCGGTCCTGCTCAAGGGTGTGGGGGCAAGCGCATTGACCGGGGAGATCGTCGCCCTGGCGATCTTCGGCGCCGCTATGCTGACGGCGGCCGCGCTGCGCTTCCGCAAGCGGCTGGACTGACGGAGGAGGGCGCTATGCATCTGGAACGGATCCGGCGCGTGTTGCCGGTGGCGCTGCTGGTCGTCCTGGTCGCCGCCGGGCTGATCTACCTGGCAGCGGTCTCCGGCGGCGGTGACGGACCGCTGAGCGCATCCGGGACCGTGGAGGCCGTGCAGGTCGGCGTGGCGTCCGAGGTCTCCGGGCGCGTGCTGGAGGTCCTGGTCGAAGAAGGGCAGACGATCGCCGCGGGTGACCCGCTGCTCCGGCTCGACAGCCGGCTGATCGAAGCACAGCGCGAGCGTTCGGTTGCCGGCGGCCAGGCGGCCGTGGCTGCCACGGAGCTGGAGCTGATCGCCGCGCAGCAGTCGTTCGACGCAGTCCACGAGAACGCCGCGCTCGCGGCGGCGCAGGCCGAGCTGGCGCTGGCCACCGCGCGTAAGGCCCTGGACGATGCCGAGCGGTTGAACACCTACCAACAGAAAGGTAACCGGGCCACACACGAAACGCTTGACGCCGCCGAGGCGGGGGTGACGCTGGCAGAAGACGCCCTCGACCGCGCTCAGGCGGCCTATGACCGCGTGGGCTCCCTCCCGGCGGACAACCCGCAGCGCGCTGCAGCCCGCTCGGCGCTGGAGGCGGCGCGCAAGCAGCGCGATGCAGCCGAGGCGAGCCTGAATTGGTACCGCGGCGAGCCGTCCGATATCGACCAGGCTATCCTCAACGCCAAGGTCAACCTGACGCAGGCGCAGCTCGACGATGCACAACGCCGCATGGAAGACCTGAAGGCAGGACCGGACCCGGATCTGCTGGCGCAGGCCGAGGCGAGGCTTGTGCTGGCGAAGGCTCAACTGGCCGCGGCGCGCGCCCAGGCGAAAGTCGACGCCGAGACCATCGACCTGCAGATCGACAAACTGCTGGTGCGCGCCCCGCTGGGCGGTGTGGTACTGGCGCGCAGCATCGAACCGGGAGAGGTCCTGCTGGCCGGCGCGCAAGCGTTGTCGATCGGCCAGCTCGACCATCTCACGATCACCGTCTTCCTGCCCGAGGACCGCTACGGCCAGGTCAACCTGGGAGACCATGTCCAGGTCGCGGCCGACGCGTTCCCGGACGAGACCTTCGACGCCGTCGTGACGCGTATTGCCGATCAGGCGGAGTTCACCCCGCGCAACGTCCAGACGCAGGAGGGGCGGCGAACGACGGTCTTTTCCCTGGAACTGGCGGTGTCCGATCCGGCCGGCAAGCTCAAGCCCGGAATGCCGGCCGACGTGACCTTCGGGACATGATGACCGAGGACGGGCCACGCATCCTGGCCGAGGGTTTGCGCCGGGCGTTCGGGCCGACGATCGCCGTTGACGGCGTGAGCCTGCGCGTCGACGCCGGACAGGCTTACGGGCTGGTGGGACCGGACGGCGCAGGTAAGACAACGACAATCCGGCTACTGTGCGGTGCCCTGGGCCTTGACTCGGGGGCCGTCCACCTGGACGGCTTTGACCTCACACGAGACCTCTCGCGCGCCCGGGCGCGGATTGGATACCTGCCTCAGCGTTTCAGCCTGTATGGCGAGCTGACGGTCCGCGAGAACCTGCGTTTCTTCGCTGAGGTACGCGGGCTGCCTGCGCGGGAGTGGACCTCGCGTTCGTTGGAGATCCTGGAGTTCGTCGGGCTGGGTGAGTTCGCCGACCGTCGGGCGGAGGCACTGTCCGGCGGAATGCGCCAGAAGCTCGGACTGGCCGCGGCGTTGATCCACCGCCCACGCATCCTGTTGCTGGACGAGCCCACCAGCGGCGTCGACCCGGTCACGCGCCAGGGGTTCTGGCAGCTGATCATCCACCTGTTGGCGGACGGCGTGGGGGTGCTGGTCAGTACGCCGTACATGGACGAGGCGGCGCGCTGCCACCGGCTCGGCTTCATGAGCCGCGGCCGGCTCCTGGTCGAGGGGTCGCCGGCGGAGGTAGCCCGCAGGCTGGAGGGGCGCGTGCTGGAGGTCATGGGCGAACCGCTCCGCGGGTTGGCGCGGATGGCGAAGGCCCAGGCCGGCGT
>Ga0315274_10017054_pt1 | contig 10254 bp, 10 predicted proteins | sample YL17G02_20_MG_FD_203700 | JGI IMG/M metagenome (GOLD analysis project Ga0315274, IMG submission 203700) | Sediment microbial communities from Yellowstone Lake, YNP, Wyoming, USA - YL17G02_20 | ecosystem: Environmental > Aquatic > Freshwater > Lake > Sediment | place: USA: Wyoming | collected... | reverse complement strand
TCTACTTCTCCAAGTTTGAGAGCATCAAGCACTTTTTTGGGATTTTGTGTCAGTATCTGTATTTCATGCATACTTCATTGGACGATCTTTACAGATACCTGTTTATTACCTTTCCGAATTACAGCTTCAATAAAACGTTGTGGTAAGTCAAAAGTCATGATATAATTTAGCATAGGATTATGTGGATATAGGATTATAGGTTTATGAACTTATAGCTCTATTATCCTATACCTTTATAAGCCTATAAATAAAGGAGTTGATCGTATTGGATAAGTTTACTCAAAAGCGAAGCCTGCTAGAACCAGCTTCGGATTTTTATGAGATTGATGATGTACCTGAACCAAATCTGCTAAGGGACATATATCCCTACGACGAAGTACCAAGAATACAGTTTGATTTCAAAATTGTTCCAATTGAACCAGCAGAGGATATGTTTATTACAGATACTACCTTCAGAGACGGACAACAGGCACGACCGCCATATACTTCAAAACAAATATTAGACCTCTTTGACTTTTTGCACAGACTAGGTGGACCTAACGGGGTTATAAGACAGACAGAATTCTTCCTTTATAGCGACACAGATAGAGAAGCAGTCGAAAGATGCCTTGATCTGGAATACCGTTTTCCAGAGATAACCGGCTGGATAAGGGCTAGTAAAAAAGACCTTCAATACGTTAAAGCTATGGGATTGAAAGAGACAGGAATATTGATGTCTATCTCAGACTATCACGTCTTTCTTAAACTCGGGAAGACGAGAAAGCAAGCCGCTGAGGACTATTTTGACGTAGTTAAAGCCATTATAGACGCTGGTATCACTCCCAGATGCCACCTTGAGGATATTACAAGGGCTGATTTTTATGGTTTTGTGATACCATTCGTACAACAACTCATGAAAGTAAGTGAGGAAAGTGGAGTACCTGTTAAAATCAGAGCGTGTGATACTATGGGATACGGAGTCAGCAATCCAGAGGCGTCTCTTCCCCGAAGTGTGCCAAAGATAATTCATGCTCTCAAGCACGAAGGCGGAGTGCCTTCAGAGCAACTTGAATGGCATGGACACAACGATTTTCATAAAGTTCAGGTTAATGCAGTAACATCGTGGCTATATGGTTGCTCTGGCGCAAATGGGACACTAATGGGTCTTGGGGAAAGAACAGGCAACCCACCTATCGAAGGACTTTTAATTGATTACATTGGTTTGATCGGTGACAAAAACGGTATAGATACAACAGTTATCACCGAAATGGCTGAATACTTTGAGCATGAGCTTAAATTCAGGATACCTTCTAACTATCCATTCGTTGGCTCTGAATTCAATGCAACCAGAGCTGGAATTCACGCAGATGGAGTTTTGAAGAACCCAGAAATATATACTATCTTTAACACAGACAAAATACTAAAACGCCCTGTGGATGTGATCATAGCTCATAAATCCGGAATAGCAAGCATCGCTTATTGGGTGAACAGACGTCTAGGACTTCAAGACGATAATGCGATTGATAAACGCCATCCCGGAATAGTCAGGATAAACGAATGGGTCGAAACTCAATACGAAAAAGGCAGAATAACAAGCATATCATCTGATGAGTTGCTTCTTCAGGCGAAAAAGTTTCTGCCTGACTTGTTTGAATCTGATCTCGATAAACTGAAGATAAAAGCCAGAGAAATAGCTATTCACCTTGTTGAAGAAGCGGTTGAGATGCAAGAGTTAAAATCTATGGATCCTGATCAACAGGAACCTGTGATGCAGAAAATTCTAAACGAAAACCCATTCATACAATGGATATATATTACTAACCTTGACGGTGTCATAATGACGAGAAACATTGTCCACCCAGAGGATAGAGGTAAATATCAGAACGTTGGTGCTGGTGATAACTTCTCTGATCGCCCCTGGTTCGTTGGTCCGTTGAAGAATGGCAAGGCACACGTAACTGATTTTTACATATCCAGATATACTGGAGCATTGTGTATAACAGTGTCGGCGCCGATCAGAGATGCTTCTGAGGATATAATTGGTATAATGGGCGTGGACATAAGGTTTGAGGAGTTAGTTAAATTAGAGGAGAATGAGTAGGGACATGGCGCACTGTGTCCCTACAATACATTAGTTATGGGTAAAACAATTGCTGAAAAGATAATTGGTGAGCATGCAGGTAAAAGCGTATCAGCGGGTGATCTGGCTGTTGTAAAGGTTGACCTATGTTTGCTTCAGGATGGTACAGGTCCTCTGTCTGTAAGGGAACTGCAAAAGCTAGGCATGGAAAAAGCGTATAATCCAAAAGGGACAGTGCTTTTTATAGACCATTCCTCGCCCAGTCCCAGAGCGGAATTATCGAACGACCACGTACTTCTGCGCCAGTTTGCACGCAAGACAGGCGCAGTTTTATCAGACGTAGGTTGTGGGATATGTCATCAGGTAATGGCTGAAGATTACGTAAACCCCGGAGACATACTGATCGGCTCAGATTCTCATACTTGCACAGCAGGAGCTTTGGGAGCATTTGCAACGGGTATGGGTTCCACTGACGTTGCAATAGCAATAGCTCTTGGCAAGACGTGGCTTCGAGTGCCTAACAGCTTCAAGATACACGTCACAGGAAAACTGCCAAATGGAGTGTTTCCAAAAGACCTTATACTCTATATAATAGGGCTGATTGGTGCTGATGGTGCGGACTACAGATCGCTTGAGTTCTGCGGTGACACAATTGAGAATATGGAGATGTCAGGCAGGCTGACGTTGTGCAATATGGCTATCGAAGCCGGTGCAAAGGCAGGGATCGTGGCTTCAGATGACGTTACTTATAGATTTTTGAAGGAATATGGTCGTGCCGAAAAATTCCGCAAGATCATTCCAGACGAGGACGCTGTTTACGAGAGAATTCTTGAGATTGACGCATCAAAACTGTCTCCGATGGTGGCATTTCCACATACCGTTGACAACGTTAAGCCAGTAGAAGAAGCAAAGGGTGTTAAAATACATCAGGTTTTCATTGGGTCATGCACCAATTGCCGAATTGCCGACCTTCGTATAGCCGCTAAGATACTGAAAGGTAAAAAAACACATCTCGACGTCAGATTATTGGTGACTCCTGCGTCTAAGAAAATATATTTGCAGGCAAGCAAAGAAGGTTTGCTGGATATACTCGTGGAAGCAGGAGCGGCGATAAGCTCACCCGGTTGTGCAGTCTGTTGTGGTATTCACGAAGGCATTCTGGCAGATGGTGAGGTGTGCGTAGCCACTTCTAACAGAAACTTCCTCGGAAGAATGGGAAATCCAAAGTCCTTTGTCTACCTTGCTTCACCTGCAACAGCGGCTATCAGCGCACTTACAGGTGAAATAACTGATCCAAGGGATATTTTTTAGTTTTGAGCTTAGAGATTTATGCTCTAATACTAGAAACTGAAAACTGAAAACTAAAAACTAATAAACATGCGCCTTGAATGGAAATACACACTTCTCATAAACGTCTTTATTCTTCTAACGATGAGCGTCTTCTTTTTGATTGACGACAGAATGTTAGAGAAAGAGGTTGTTCAGGCGGTTATAAGAGATCATTCCAAAGGGGCGTCCATGCGCGACATAGCTAGCGACATTCAGAGACGTATAGCAGGCAAACAGGATGCTGAAGAAATCACAAGAATAATAAGGTCTGTAAATCTGCACAGAATTGGATTAGACGTCGTTGACATAATTGTGACAAATTCCGTAAATGCCAATGGAGTTGTGATCGCCAGCCTTACAGGTAATGCTATTTATACTCAGTTGGATGATGAGGAAATTGAAAGGATAGCATCTGGACAGATGCGGGTTCGCTACCCACCGAAGGGTTATTATGGGCATTGGGTTATCGAGTTTATACTCCCTTACGTTATATCCGATGAACCAGGGGAGAACGTACAGCTTGGCGGATTGAAAATTTTGTTTTCCACACATGAAATCGCTAGTTACGTTCAGCAACTGCGAACTAAGCATCTGTTCTACGTTGTTCTAGTCACGATCGCATTGACGATCTTCATAAACCCGGTTACTAATTATCTTATAGTGCGCAGGCTTGAGCGCCTTATGGAAACTATTACTGCAGCGCAATCTGGTGATCTGGAAGTACGTGCAAGGGATAAATCCAGAGACGAGATAGGGCGTTTGAGCAGCAGCATTAACAGAATGATCGAACACATTAGCTCAGAGCATGATAAAAGGGTACAGTCGTTAGGTAATCTGGCGGCAGGTGTTGCTCATGAGGTGCGGAACCCCCTTAACTCAATGGCTATTACAATACAATATCTGAAGGACATTATAAGCGAAATACCAGAAGGCGAATCCAGAGATCAGAATCTTGAGAATGAAGCTCAGGAATGTCTTGACATAATGTCACGTCAGGTAAGGGAGTTGAACCGAATAGTAGAGGAATTCCTTCAATTATCACGTCCCTCCGTTATGAGTTTTAGGATAGTGAACCTGAATGATTTTATAAATGACTTGATGCCGAATTTTAATTCACTTCTGGAAGTTGTAAAAGTTAAACTGTCATGCAGTTATTCAACTACTCCTGTATTTACAAACATTGATCGAGATAAACTTGGACAGGCAATATCTAATATTGTCATCAACGGCGTACAGGCGATGCCGAACGGCGGAGAACTTTACGTAAGCATCTCGGCAGATTCCGATGAAGGCAAGGCTGTAATTGAGATCCGTGATACAGGCGTGGGAATATCGCAGGAAAATATAGATAGGCTTTTCGAACCATATTTTACGACCAAGCCAGATGGAACCGGGCTGGGATTGGCTATAACACATAAGATTGTTGAGGCGCACAGCGGAGAAATAAAGGTAAACAGCGAGGAAGGTCGTGGCTCTACATTTTCGATCTTACTTCCATTAGTAGATATACTGCATCTCAGAACTGGCAGTTAAATAATTTTTTCAAATTTATGGGTATGTTAGAAATCAACAAATTTCCCTTTTGAGAGGGGCGCAGGGGTGTGTTAATGGGTGCAGATCATAGAACAAATGGACAGAAGTTTCGTGACACCCTTTTGATTCAAGGCACAGGTGAAGTGCCTGTCTGGGGTGGTTGTTCGTTGGCAACGTGGATTCGATACGGTGAAGCCTTAAATGACGTTATAGACCGCCATCCTGATGCTCATTTCGGTCAGCTTCCTCGTGGTGCAGACCCTCGCCAATGGGTAGGACCAGCAAACCGTGCAAATGAGGAGTGTTTAGACAATTGGGGGTGTGTATGGCATTGCGTTCGTGACGGCATGGAAGGGCAGATCAAGTTTCATCCTCTCGCTGACATTCGCCATCTCCGTCATTACAAAGCACCAGATCCATTGGTTTATACTGAGCGCGGCACTCATGATTGGGATGCCTTTGTGCGTAATTGCCAGAATGCACGTGCAAATGGCGATGCTGTAGTTATTGGCGGTGAAAGATTCTATGAGCGCGTTCATTTTCTGCGAGGCATGGAAAATGCCCTTGCTGATATGGCTTTCGGCACTCCAGAGATGGATGAAATCATTGAACTGATATTGGATTACAATATAACTTATCTCCGTCACGCATTGGAACTGGGGTCGCCTGTTGACGTAGTTAGCTTCGGAGACGACTGGGGAGCGCAGGATAGGTGTATGATTAGTCCTGCAACCTTCAAGCGTTACTTTAAGCCGGGCTATACAAAAATGTATGCCCTATGCAAGCAATATGGCGCCTTGACTACTCAGCACTCAGACGGATATACAGTTGACCTCTGGGATGAGTTTCTTGAAGCAGGTTTAACAGCTTTTAATATGCAGGTCAATTGTGTTGGTATTGACGCAATTGAGAATCGCCTTAAAGGCAGGATGTGTATAATAGCCGACGTTGACAGACAGACCGTCGTGCCTTTTGGGACGCCTGATGAAGTCCGTAACCACATTGCAGAGATAATCACTCGTCTGGGTTCTCCCAAAGGTGGATTGATACTTCGAGTTGACATTTATCCTGACGTGCCATTGGAAAACATTGATGCCATTTTAGGTGCTATTTCGGAATATCAGAATTATTGGGTAAACCGTCAATAAAAACACATAAATCACACAATATGGTTTTGTAGGGACACGTTGTTGCGTGTCCCTACGTTATGAATGACAGCATAAACATTAGCTTTTCTAATTCCAGATAATTAAAAAGCGGATACATGAAAGTTGCTTTCACAAAGTTCTTCAGAACCATTATTATCTATGAAATCTCTGCTTGGGATCTATTATAAAATCGTTGATGAATACATTATTCTACTGACTGCCAAAGCACGATATGGTACAAATTTTCCTAGAGGCGAATGACAATGAAGATAGAGTATGATTCAGAACGGGATTTGCTTTATATATGGTTCGGTGTAGATGGCATTAAATCTGCTCAGACTGTTACTATTGTTCCCGGTGTATATGCTGACATTGATGTATCTGGGAAATTAATCGGATTAGAAATATTTGATGCTGGAGAGATTCCTGGTAAGAAGGTGCAATTTGAAGTGTCTCTGCCGTCCTTAGCAGAATCTTAACCTTGATATTATGGAATCAGAAAAAATCAATTGGGATTATGATAATGAAACCGACTATACTTATAGTAGATGACGATGAAACTCAACGCATGATGCTGAAAAAAATGCTGGTCAGAGAAGGCTATGACGTGGAAACTGCGTCTGGTGGACGTGATGCCCTTGAAAAATTCAGGGAAACTTCTGCTGACGTTGTAGTGACAGATATAAAAATGCCTGATATGAACGGACTTGAGCTTTTCCACGAGATAAATAGGCTTAATCAAGATACTTCGGTTATACTGATGACAGCTTATGGCTCTATTGAATCGGCAGTTCAGGCTATGGCGGAAGGGGCGTCTTATTATCTTACTAAACCTGTTGAGCCAAACCATCTGAAAGTTCTTATAAAGAAATCTCTGGAGAGTAAAAACCTTCTGGAAGAAAATAGACAGCTTCGTGAGGAAGTAATAACTAAATACGGATTTGGGCAGATCGTCGGACACAGCAGTAAGATGCAAGAAATATACGTGGCACTGAAGAAGGTTGCAGAATCTGACGCAACTGTCCTTCTTCTAGGAGAGACAGGTACAGGCAAGGAACTTGCCGCCCATGCAATACATTACAATAGCAATAGAAAGGATCATTCTTTTGTCAAGGTTAGCTGTGCTTCACTTCCAGAGACTCTGCTTGAAAGCGCATTGTTCGGTCACGAGAAAGGCGCATACACCGGAGCGGATAGCCGCCAAATTGGCATGTTTGAAAAGGCAGACAAAGGCACGATCTTCCTAGATGAAATAGGCGAGATTAACCAGAACGTTCAGGTGAAACTGCTGCGTTTCTTACAGGAAAAAGAATTTGAACGAGTCGGTGGCACGCAGACAATTAAGGTTGATGCAAGAGTCATCGCCGCTACCAATACCGATTTGGATAAAGCTGTTCAGGAGTTAAGGATCAGAAAAGATCTGTATTATCGTCTTAACGTAGTGCAGATATGTATGCCGCCTTTACGGGAGAGAAGAGAAGATATTTTGCTTTTAACTGAACACTTCCTTGAAAAACATAAAGATAAAGGTAATGGAAAGATAAAAAGTATTTCTCCTGAAGTTTTATCAATCTTTGAGCAGCAAGATTGGCCCGGAAACGTGAGAGAGATAGAGAACTGTATAGAAAGAGCCATCGTGATGGGTAAAGGTGACGTGATTCAGCCTTCTGATCTGCCTGCGTATATGCTTTCTGTGTGTTCACCGATTTCTTCACTTTCAGCTTCAGATGCCAATTCCCTTGAAGAAGTCGAAAAAGACCTTATAATAAAGGCGTTGAAAAAAACAGGTGGGAATCAGGTTAAAGCGGCGAGGAGTCTCGGTATATCCCGACGAACATTACAATATAGAATGGGGAAGTATGGTATATCTGCTAGGGATATTAAAGGCGAGAACTAGGGTGGATGAAAATTAAAACACGGAGACACTGAGGCACGGAAAGAAAGGATTATATATATGGAAAAGAACAAACTACTTGCTCGAATAGTAATCAACCCAAAAGTGATGGTTGGAAAACCCGTTATTCGAGGAACAAGACTAACTGTTCAGCATATATTAAATTTGCTGGCTCATGGGGAAACAACGGATGAGATATTGCAGGAATATGAAGGATTGACTCATGATGATTTTTTGGCGTGTATTATGTTTGCGGAAGAAGTTATGGAAAATACAAGTTTTGCCCCTTTAATATCTGAGGTTGTATAAGTAAGGTGGTATTTGATGGTAGCTAATCCTTTTTTGGAAAACCTGCTTTCTGAACTGGATAGATTGGAAACTCTAATCTATGAGCTATTAGATGCTTCCAAAATAGGTCATTCTCGCGATGATCCTGGTAGTGGTATAGTATGGATTGGATCAAGTCTTTACTGGGATAAATTAGATAATGAAGGTCTTATTAAACAAGCAAAAGCATTGAAGGCTTTTACTTCAATCTATGAAATCATCGAATTTATATTTTCTGATAAGCCAAGTGATACTAAAAGTAAAATAGGTGAGATAAAAACATCAGTAATGAGTTTTGTAGATCAGAAAGCTGGACTTCTTCTTTGGGAAGTTCCATCATCTATTTCAGAAGCAAAGAAAACTATCCAATCTAGTCTTGTTGATTTGCGCAGTCTTTTAGATTCTTTTAAATCAACTGGCGAACAAGGCTTTATAATGATTCCAGACGCAAATGCGTTAATTAGAAACCCAGATATACATACTTATGGTGATGACATCGGATCAAATAGATACACGATCATTTTTATACCAACGGTTCTAGGTGAACTTGATAGTTTGAAGATTATAAGACGGGAAGAAGAATTTAGAAAAAAAGTGGAATCTGTAATTAATCGAATTAAAGGTTTTCGTCAGCAAGGAAGCTTGCTTGATGGTGTAATAACTTATAAAACGGTTACAGTAAAAACGATTGCAACAGAACCTAATGTAAAAGAAGTTTTGTCTTGGTTAGACGAAAATGTTAGTGATGATAAGATTATTGCAACCTCACTGGAAATACAAAGACAAAATCTGGGAGCGAAGGTTGTTTTGGTAACATCTGACATCAATCTTCAAAATAAAGCAGAAGCCGCAAGACTTCCATACATTGAAACACCTGAACAAAAACAATCTACGCAGTAATAGTTTATGATTATAAAAATATATCAAGATGAATATGGAAATGAACCATTTACCAATTGGTTAAAATCTATTAAAGACAAGAATATTCGAACACGCATTCTCGCAAGATTAGACCGTATAAAGATTGGCAACTTTGGTGATCATAGGTCAATTGGTGAAGGAATATATGAGTTAAGACTACACTTTGGCGCTGGATACAGGGTCTATTATGGTCAATTAGGTGATGAAATCGTTTTACTTTTGGCTGGTGGAGATAAAAGCACTCAAAAACGTGATATTCAAAGGGTTAAATACTATTGGCATGACTATAAATGGAGTTTAAAAAATGAGACAATATAGGGATTTTAATGATCTTCTTATGGAAAGTTTACGTGATCCTGAAGATGCTAGAATCTTTCTATCTGTTATTTTTGAAGAATATGAGGAAGATGGCGATACAGAAGCATTTCTGCTTGCTTTGCGTGATGTTGCCGATGCACAAGGAGGACTTGATAAACTTGCGGAATATGCTAAACTAAATCAACTAAACATTAATGATGTTTTTTCTAGTAAAGAGAATCTGAGATTTGATACCGTAGAAGCTATATTACGAGCATTGGGCTTTCACCTTTCAGTAGAACCTATTAAAACTGAGATTAAACAAAACGAGCAATTAGAGATACTTAAATAACGACTTGTGCTAATTCTTTTTGATTTTTGACAAAGGAGATGCTATCCTTTCTAAGAAAATATATCAACAATATAAATAAGAAAGGAGCATCTCCATGATAACTAATGATAAATTATTAAAACAATTCATGCAAGCTGATATTGATAAACTCGATATATTAGAAAGACAATCAATCGCTTGAGAAAGCGAGTAGAGGTTACCAACAATCAGCTTGATGACCAGTTCAATTTGTCAAAGGTACGAGCAAGAACCCATTGGGGATTCTTGACGCGTGTTTGTGACAAGTTTGCAGGATTCACATTAGGAGCATTCATCAATCTGACTATTGGTAGACCAATGTTAGCACTCAAAGACCTCGCTTTTGCTTAGTCAAAACAATTAGCACAAGTCGTTA
>Ga0315274_10017052_pt1 | contig 10256 bp, 9 predicted proteins | sample YL17G02_20_MG_FD_203700 | JGI IMG/M metagenome (GOLD analysis project Ga0315274, IMG submission 203700) | Sediment microbial communities from Yellowstone Lake, YNP, Wyoming, USA - YL17G02_20 | ecosystem: Environmental > Aquatic > Freshwater > Lake > Sediment | place: USA: Wyoming | collected... | reverse complement strand
ACCACTTACAAATTTCTTTTCGGTTATGTTCGCGTTAGAAAGGACAGGAATAACTTTGAAATACATTTTGTCTCCAGAATATGCTCGAATTTCAATTGATTCAGCCATTTTTTTAATTGTTATATCACGTATTGATGTTATCCCAGGAAGTTTTAATTCAATGTTTAGATCATCAAGATGTCTCTCAATCTTTGTTTCAGGTTCTTCCACATGTTTTATTGATCTCATCGGTTCTTTTGCTGCGGGCTCTACATGTTTTATCTTAATTGGTGTTCTTTCTGTTTTAATTGTTAAGTTTATGTTGCCTGGGAACCCCAATGATTTGAAAATTTTATCAAATTCTTTGAATGCTTGTCCAAACGTTTCTTCTAAATCTTCGTCTTCATCCAAATTAAATTTCATGGGAATCATTACTACTTTAGCTATTGTGGTTCCACATTTAGGACAGAAGCCCCAACTTTCTCTTATTTCAAAATTACATTTGTTACATTTCATGGTTAAGAAAATTATTTTACATTAAGTTGGCCGCGTTTTCCAACACTGAGCTGTATTTCACCCATCCATTCTTTAGAAATACCATTCACTATTTCTATTTCATCGCCAACTTTTACTTTTGTTATCTGGTCGCCCCACAAAGTTAACTTAACTTCGCCGGAAGAATCTTTAAGCACTGCATTCGCTACACGCGTTTGTGTCCCGAACTTTGTGTTTACTTCTCTTGGCTCACTTAATTCTTTTACTGTTCCTTTTATGGTTAAACCCATCATCCCTGGTTGTATTTCAGATATATTCATATTTATCACAATTTCATTTTTACAATTTCTACATTTATTTTTCTCGCAGTACTCTTCAAACCATCGATACCTTCTGCATCTGCTTGCATACCTAATGTTATGTTTAGTTTTCCGGTTTTCTTTAATTCATACAAGTCTTGTATACCAAAAACATCTGGTTTTATTACAAACTTGAATGCGTATATCTTGTCTGGTTCGATAAGATGTGACTTAATCATTTTTGTATAAGTAAATGTTTTTACAGGATCGTATAATAATGCAGTATATTTTCTGTCAATTTGCTCAACACCAACTCTAAACTTTAACATACCATCCGTTTTATTTTGTATTGTTATTTTTAGGATTGGTTTTTCGTGCTTGGTCATAACTATTCTTGGAGGTTCAACGTTTATCCCAATCAAATCGCTTAATCGTTCCTTTATATCCATAAGTATATTGCTGCACTTGGTGCTTTGCGCATGTTTCTGCATGACTTGTCCCAATTTTTTCATGAAATTGTCCGGATGTGCATCAATAATATTCATCTCATTGAACATATTCTCTATATCAACCTCGCGGAAGTTCTTCAAAAGAATATTTCTTACAGTCTCATAGAGCTTATAGGATCCAAAATACTCCGGATATGTCTTCGTCAGCATGTTATCAACCTCTCTGTTGGTGATTTAAACAAATTTACTATTTAAAAATATTCCCTATGTTAAAAGTTTAAATATATCCGCTATTTTTATTAGTTTGGCAAATGATGAGTGATGGGCGAACTGATTAATGATGAGAAGGAGGTGATCGCTGATGCCGTTTTTAACTCCTCGTATAAGAAGTATTAAAAACCCTAATTTGATACTTTTAAATGTGATAGTATGACAGACAAATTCGTGGTAACACCATGGGAAGTAAGTGGCGAAATAGATTACGATAAGCTCGTTAAAGAGTTTGGCGTGACTTTGATAGATGACAATCTATTAAATAAACTCAAGAAAGTAACTGGTGAAGTCCACTTTATGCTCAGGAGAGGCATATTTTTTGCACATAGAGACTTAGATTTTATTCTAAAGGAATACGATAAAGGAAATAAGTTTTATCTTTATACTGGCAGAGGACCATCAGAGAACTTACACTTAGGGCATCTGCTTCCGTTAGTCTTCACAAAATATCTTCAAGAGAAGTTCAAGGTAAAATGTTATATTCAGTTGACAGATGATGAGAAATTTCTGTTCAAACAAGGTTTGACATTAGAACAAGCCAATAAGATGGCATATGAAAATGCACTTGATATTATTGCACTTGGTTTTGATCCAAAATTAACAAAAATAATAATAGACACTGAATATTGTAAAACATTATACAGAAATGCTGTTCGTGTTGCTAAACACATAACTTTTTCTACAGTAAAGGCTGTTTTCGGATTTGAAAATGACAATAATATCGGTCAAATATTTTACACAAGTATACAAGCTGTGCCAGCATTATTAGAATCTGTTTTTCAAGGTAAAAACGTACCATGTTTAATTCCGTATGGGATAGACCAAGATCCACACTTTAGAATTGCAAGAGACGTTCTCCCCAAACTTGGATATTTAAAACCAGCTTCCATAGAAAGCAAGCTGTTACCAGGACTTCTTGAAGGCGGAAAAATGTCTGCTTCAATACCAAACTCAGCCATTTTTACAACAGATTCTCCAAAAGAAGTTGAACGAAAAATTAAGAATGCATTTTCCGGAGGCAAAGATACAATAGAAGAACACAGAAAATATGGTGGAAATCCGGATATAGACATTGCATTTCAATATCTAAAGTTCTTTTTCGAGCCAGACGATGCAAAGCTTAAGAAAATATATGATGATTACAAATCAGGAAAGCTGCTTTCGGGCGAACTTAAGCAGATATGTATAGACAAGATAAACAAATTCTTGGCTGAGCATCAAAAAAAGAGAGAGGCAGCAAGAAGTAAGCTAAACGAATTTATCCTTAAAGACTAACCCCAAAATATTTAATAATGGATTTCTATGTTTGCTTATATGGTGCTCAAAAAAATTTTACTTTCATCTTTGATATTTATACTTTTAATTAGCATCGCTAATGCTGAACAGGTGAATACAACAGAAACAAAGATAGTAGGTGTGGCAAAGGTAGCAGATGGCCAGTATGTTGGGATTATAGCTAATCTTACAGTTCAAGTGAAACCAGGCACAGGACACGTTTTTATGGACACATTACCACTTACACAAATAGACCTGCAGGCATCTGCAAGGCTTGCTAAGGAAGTAGCTTGTGAAACACTTAGTTTTGATTGTAGCAATTATGATTTTTTCTATATAGTGCGTTCTAACTCACCAACAATTGGGGGCCCAAGTGCTGGCCTAGCGCTAACATTGGCTACTATGGCTTCGTTGCAAGGAGTGCCAATATACCAAGATGTTTATGCAACAGGCACAATCAACCCAGCTGGTAGCATAGGGCCTATAGGCAGTGTTTACGAAAAAGCTGAAGTTTCACATGATGATGGTGCAAAGATATTTCTTATCCCTTCAGGACAATCTTTAATAACTATTAATGAAACAGAAATCAACATAACAAGGAAAGCACTGGATGATTGGGATATGCAGATAATAGAAGTCAGCGATATTCTTGAGGCGTATAAATATGCAACAGGATATAAAATAATGCCCGTTATAGTTTCCACTGAAGAAATAGCATCCCAGAAGTATGATAATGCAATGAAATTGCTAAGCGAAAGTTTACTGAATGATGCAAATAAAGAGTATACTGATGTTGAACAAAAGATCGATACATCTACATTATCATTCAAATCACTTGATCCTATAAAAGAAAAGTTCAGGACTTCAGAGTCTACACTTTCTGATAGCCAAAATTATTATAATGGGGGCCAATATTATTCTGCTTCAAGTTTTGCAGTACGATCTTTGATAAACACAGGTTATGTAAAATTACTTTTGGGTTATTATGACTCAAACCAGACAGAGTATTATGTTACAGGACAACTGAACAGAGTAAAATCAGATGTAAGCAGCTTCGAATCAATATTCTTGAAAGATAGAAAAGTGGACAGCATTGATGATATAGAGACATTTGCCGTTGTCATAGACAGATTAAGAGAGAGTGAAGATATATTAAACGATTCTACTACAGCTGTGGAAAAGAAAGATTATGATTTGTCTCTTTATCTCACAGCTTATGCAGAAGCAAGGAAAAACACAGCATACTATTGGTTGACTTTGATAAATGAATTCAAAGGCAATGAATCATTTATGTTTAAACAAAGTAGTATGAAGACTCTTGCTCAAGAGAGGATAGAAGAAGTTTCAAATTACATAACTTATGCAAATACTGTTACAGATAATACTATACTTACAAGCTCAGAAGAGCACTTAAACAAAGCTGAAACTGCTTATATGAACGGGAAGTATGTATTTGCAATTTTTGAATCAACAAAAGCACGAGCAGAAGCGAATCTCGCCATGGAACTCAGAGCTGCCACAAATAAAACAATTAAAGATCTTATTTCATTATATTATGACAGCACAAGACTTTCAATTAAAAATGCTGAACAACAAGGCATGTTACCGATACTAGCTTTAAGTTATTTGGAATATTCAAAGACATTCGAGGAAACAGACCCAGTTCTTACCTTGGTTTATCTAAGCTATGCAAAAGAAATGTCAAAAATCTCTGCAGATATGGTGCGTGCAGCAATAGGAGACCAATTGCTTCCAAACCAAGGAGTATCAATAACTAAATACTATGAAAGTATTGTAAGATTTAATCCACAGGCAGAGCTTACACAACAATTCTTATTGCTTGTTGTAGGACTGCTATTAGGTATATTAGCGTCATTTTTAATAATGGAAAAGAAGTTAATTAAAAGGTGAAAAAATGGTTACAATCACTGACATAATGTCTTATTGCAAACGCAAAGGATTAGTTTTTCCAAGCTCAGAGATATATGGAGGATTTGCCGGATTTTATGATTACGGTCCAGTTGGCGTGGAAATTGTAAACAACATCAAGAATGAATGGTGGAATTCTACTGTACGCAGCAATGAAAATGTTGTTGGTATAAACGGAACTATTATTGGACATCCTAAAATTTGGGAAGCATCAGGCCATGTTGCTAATTTTGTAGACTATTTAGTTGAATGTAAGAAATGTAAACAAAAATTCCGCGCAGATCATCTGATTGAAGATATCCTGAAGATTAAAACCGAGGGTTTGAAAACAAAGGAACTTGGAGACATAATTAAGAAAGAAAAGATAAAATGCCCTTCCTGCAAAGGCGAATTGGGTTCAGTAGCAGAGTTTAATTTAATGTTCAAGACAAATGTCGGTCCATCTGGCCAGGAATTTGCTTATTTAAGACCAGAGACTGCGCAAACAATATTTGTTGATTTCAAATCTGTTTTAGACACAACAAGACAAAAATTACCATTTGGGATTGCACAAATAGGAAAAGCGTTCAGAAATGAGATTTCCCCAAGAAACTTCTTGTTTAGACTCAGGGAATTTGAGCAGATGGAAATGGAATTCTTCGTGCATCCTGAAAAGAAAAATGACTGCGAAAAATTTGATTCAGTAAAAGAGGTAAAAGTTAATGCTCTTACTACAGCAGCCCAAGAAAAAGATGGAAAAGTGATGCCATTAACAATAGGAGAACTTGTTAAAGCTAAAACAATAAAATCAAAATGGCATGCATTCTGGATTGGTTATAGATATAAGTGGTTCTTAGACCTGGGAATTAAACCACATAATCTAAGAATAAGACAGCATGTTAAAACAGAACTTAGTCATTATGCAGCAGACACATGGGACATTGAATACAACTATGAATTCGGTTGGAAAGAATTAGAAGGTATTGCAGATAGAACTGATTTTGACCTTAAACAGCATGCAAAAGTTTCCGGCCAAGATATCAGTTATTTTGACGAAGAAACTAAAGAACGTGTTATTCCACATGTGGCAGCAGAACCTTCATTAGGTGTTGACAGAGCTTTTTTAACATTTATTTTAGATGCTTATCATGAAGAAGAAGTAAAAGGCGAAAAGCGCATAGTCCTTAAATTAAATCCAAGACTCGCACCATTCAAAGCAGCAATTTTTCCACTTGTCAACAAAGAAGGCATGGACAAGAAAGCCAAAGAAATTTATGAAACTCTACAAACCAAATTTGCCACATTTTATGATGATTCCGGTTCAATTGGCAGACGTTATAGGAGGATGGATGAGATAGGAACACCATTTTGCATAACTATAGACGGCCAAACAATGGAAGATAATACTGTAACACTTAGGGATAGAGACTCTTTGAAACAGGTAAGAATAAAAACAAAAGAACTTCATGAGAGAATTTCTAAACTTTTGGATGGCGAAAAGCCCTAAATTTTGTGCTCTCGAAAGTTTAATTAATCCCATTTTTCTATTTTATTATATAAAAGGTGAAAAAATGGAAGTCAAAAAAAGCATGAAGGAATGTCTTGCTGATGATGGTGAAACTTACTACGAAATAAATGGTATGTGGTATAGAAAAACTGGCGACAAGCTGGAAAGCGCAAGCAAACCCAAAATACTGATTTCATGTAAAATTCTGACGCAGGATAAACAAAAAGAATTCTTTATAAAACACCTTATAAAGCAAAAGGGCGAACAGTAATACCAAAGTTTAAATTATTTTTCTGTTCTTTTTATTAATATGGACTATGACATTGAAACTCTACATAATTTAGAAAAACAGGTTCTTTTAGCTTTGAAAGATCTTGGATCTAAACTGCCCTTAGATGTTATACTAGAAAAAACAAAACTTAGCGAGGCAGAGATAAACAAGGGTGTTGAATGGTTAAAAGAGAAAGGTTTGATAAATGTTGAAGAAGAAGAAAAGGAAAGATTCGTTTCTGCCGGATTTGCATTAAAATATGTAGAAGAAGGTTTGCCAGAAAAGAGGATATTAAAAGTTCTTCTTCATGAAAAAGAAGATTTCAATAATTTAGCAAAAAAGACAAAACTTGAGCCAAATGAAGTGAATGTTTCTCTAGGACTTTTAAAGAAAAATGGTTATGTTTCTGTTTCAGCAGGCAAGGTTTCAATAACTGACTCAGGAAAAGAAGTTGCAGCCAAACTTAATGATATCGAGGAAAGAACACTTAGAGTGCTTAAAACACCACAATTCCATGACGAGATACCAAAAGAAAGCCAACTTGTGTTAACCGATCTTATAAATAGAAAACTTGTGATCCCAGAACCGCATAACATAAAACACATTATCCTTACATCAGAGGGCAAAAAAATAATACCTCATATAAAAATAGAAGACGTTTTTGATGTTCTAACTCCGGAAATGATTGTAACTGGACAATGGAAGAATAAGAAATTCAGGAAATACAACATAAATTCGCCAGTCCCGCCAATTTATGGTGGAAAGAAACAACCTTATCTAAAATTTGTTGATGATCTAAAACAGAAGTTAATCAGTATGGGCTTCAAAGAGATGAACGGCCCAGTTGTTGAACTTTCATTTTTCAATAATGAAGCACTTTACATGCCGCAGGACCATCCAGCAAGAGAGATTCATGATGTTTTTCACCTTAAGAAACCAAGTCATGGAAGTTTAGCGAAATATAGCGAAAAGTTAGAAAATGTTGCAGAGTCGCATGAAAATGGATGGAGAACTGGTTCAAAAGGATGGGGTTATACTTTTGACAAAAAAATGGCTGAAGAACTTCTTTTAAGAAGCCAAACAACAGCAGTGTCAGCAAGAAAACTTTGCGCAAATGACTTAGAAATTCCAGGTAAATATTTTGCTGTAAGCAGAAATTTCCGTGTTGATGTTGTTGACTGGAAACATCTTGCAGAATTTGACCAATTTGAAGGGATTGTAATTGACCCAAATATTACTTTCAAAGAATTATTAGGTATGTTAAAAATAGCTGCTGAAGAAATTGGTGGATGTAAGAAATTCAAATTTGTTCCAGGTTATTTCCCATTCACAGAGCCAAGCGCTGAACTTCATGCTTACATAGAAGGAAAAGGCTGGATAGAAATTGGAGGTGCAGGAATATTCAGACCAGAACTTACTCTGCCTTTAGGAATCAAAGAACCAGTTATTGCCTGGGGACTTGGTATACTCAGATTGTTTATGACGAAATACAATATTGATGACATGCGCCAAATATTTTCAACAGATCTTAAATGGTTAAGAAATTTTAAGTGGTGAACTATGCCGAAGATAAATGTTTCAAAAAAAGAACTTGACTTGCTTATAGGTAAGAAGATTGAATTGGATAAATTAAATGATTTAATGACAAATTACCTAAAAGCAGAGATTGATAGTTCTAAAGAAAATGAATTAACTGTAAAATTTGAGGATACGAACAGGCCTGATCTCTGGAGCGCAGAAGGAATTGCACGCAACCTCAAGAATTTACTTGGTATAACAAGTGGCCTACATGTTTACAAAACAGAAAATGCCGGGTATGTTGTGAATGTTGATGACAAAAAACTTGAAGATAAAAGACCGTTCATTGCATGTGCGGTTATTAAGAACATAAAACTAACAGATGAATTGATAAAATCGTTTATGCAGATGCAGGACAAACTTGATACAAATTATGGAAGAAAAAGAAAGAAAACCTCAATTGGTTTCTATGACTTAGACAAATTAAGCTTCCCGATTATCTATACAACAGTTGCTTCAGACCATGCGAAATTTGTTCCTTTAGGATTTGACAAGGAAATGAACATGAAAGAAATAATTAATACCCATCCTAAAGGGATTGAGTATGGACATCTTGTTAAAAGCTTTAAAGAATATCCAGTACTTATTGATTCAAACAGTAAGATTCTGAGTTTTCCACCGATTATAAATTCGAATGACTTGGGCAACATAAATGAAGAAACCAAAAATCTATTGATTGAAGTAACAGGTACAGACCATTCTGCGGTTATGAACACATTAGGAATAATAACAATAGCTCTTGCTGACCATGAAGCAAAGATTTATTCTGTTGATATAAATTACAAGAAGAAAAAAGAAAAAACACCTGTTCTAAAACCGATAGAATTTTCATTTAAACCATCTGGTATAAAGAAAGTATTGGGTTTAAATCTGAACAACAAAGAGATCCAAAAAATACTAGAAAAGATGGGCTATGATGTTTTGAATATCAACAAAGAAAGTGATAAAGCAACAGTCGAAGCTCCGTTCTATAGAAAAGATATAATGCATGATGTGGACATAATCGAAGATATAGCGATTGGCTATGGTTATAACGAAATAGAACCAGTCTCACCAAGGATAGCAACAGAAGGTAGTTTGGATAAGTTAACAACAAAGACGGATTTAATCAGGGATATAATGATTGGAATTGGGCACCAAGAGATTCTATCATTTATGCTTACTAATAAGAATACAATGTTTGAAAAAATGAATCAGAAAGCAAAGGACGTTGCTGAACTCGCAAATCCAATATCCACAAATTGGGATATACTTAGAAATTCATTACTGCCAATTACAATCAACTTTTTGGCAATAAACAAGACAGTTGAGTTCCCACAAAGAATATTCGAAGTAGGAGATGTCGTAAGTTTAGATGATAAAGAAGAAAACAAGGTTAAACAAAAAAGAAATCTTTGTGCAGCAATATCACATTCAAAAGCCACATTTACAGAAATTAAAAGTGTGCTTGATAAATTGCTTAGCGACTTAGGGCTAATTGCGTCAATAAAGCCAATTGACAATCCAAGCTTCATAGAAGGCAGGTGTGGAGAAATATTAATTGATAAAAACCCAATTGGGATTATTGGAGAAGTCCATCCACAAGTTCTTATAAACTTTGGTTTAGAAAACCCAGTTTCGATATTTGAAATAAATGTTGATGAACTATGATAATTCGTCAAGCAAAAAAGTCAGATAATAAAAAAGTTATAGATTTATATAGAAAAGAATTGAATTTAGAAAAAAAGTTTGATAAGTTTAGTCTACCCAACAGGATCTTAAGAGAAGTTACAAAAGATATTAATAAAAAAAATAATATTGTTTATGTAGCAGAAGATAATAAAAAGATTATAGGATTTACCCACGGTATAATAAAAAAAACAAAATTTTCAAAATTAAAGAAAGTGGGTATTTGTTCTGTATGTTATATTGAAAAAAGTTTCAGAAGAAAAGGAATTGGTAGAAAATTAACGAATATACTCCTAAAGCGGTTTAAATCTAAAAGAATAAAACATGTTTATCTAACAGTCACATCAAAAAACAAAATAGCTGTAAAATGTTGGCGTTCTTTAGGTTTTAAAGAATTAAATGAAACCTTATGGAAAAAATTATGATCAGCAGCAGAAAAGGTTCGAAAGCTGAAAGAGAACTAGTTAGAATATTCTTAGAATCAGAATGGCAGGCTCTGCGAATAGCTGGTTCTGGAAGAATGAACTTAGCACCAGACATAATTGCTGGAACTA
>Ga0315274_10017050_pt1 | contig 10257 bp, 9 predicted proteins | sample YL17G02_20_MG_FD_203700 | JGI IMG/M metagenome (GOLD analysis project Ga0315274, IMG submission 203700) | Sediment microbial communities from Yellowstone Lake, YNP, Wyoming, USA - YL17G02_20 | ecosystem: Environmental > Aquatic > Freshwater > Lake > Sediment | place: USA: Wyoming | collected... | reverse complement strand
GTGTCGGACGAGCTGAGTTTTGCCTATGGCCTCCAAAGCTACCAATGGGGCTCGACTGAGTCGCTAAGTCCAAGTAACCGGATCTTCCACGAAACTGCGGTGCAGCGTAACCTGCTCTATGAAGTCCGCGGTCGCAACATCGTCCGTTTAAACTTTAGCTCAGGCAAAGCCTTCAGCACCGTCGTCATGGCTGAAGTCAAAGACAATCCCGAGGACACCACCACCTTCGTCGCCGACCAGGCCTGGCAGCCTAAGGCGCTCATTAAATCCGAGTGGAACTGGAACGAAGGCGCAGACTATTTTGGCCTGGTGGCTGGAGGCTACCAACACGGGCATCCATGGGTGGGTGAGTATTTTAGTAGCGGCCTACCCGTAATCGACGGCCTTTCGGCATTCGCCGACCTTAGCCACCAGTGGGGCGGCGACGCCTGGTACCCCGAGTCCCGAGACGTGCCGACCGGCGTCGGCCCCCAGCCGCAGACAAGCTTCGTGCAGTCCTACCAAGATAGCCATAAAACACTGACTCTGGCGGCCGGCGGATTGAAGTACGACTTCATCAACGGAGTGATCTTGCGCGGTGAGTATATTTACAATCAGGCCGGCTATACACGGCAGCAATTTAAGGCAGCAACTGCCGCAGTGGCAGCCAGAAACCCGCTGCAGTTAGCGGTCCTCAGCGATAACATAAGACGATTTCTTGGCTCCGGCCTGGATCTCCCTGGTCAACGCTATGCCTATGCATCGATTCACGTACCAGATTTATTCACAATCACCGATCTAATGTTCGATGCTCGGACTTTTTACGCGCTTACTGATCATAGCTCATTGTCCTATGCCAGCATGGACTATAAAGTTGGAGATCATGGCACCGTGTCGCTGGCCTCGGCCGGCTCAACCGGACCTAAGGACGGCGAGCTGCGTGGGTACGCCCAAGCTGTCGAGTACCTTTCATATCGCCACGACTGGTGATGGAGACTAATGAACATGGGATTACATACGCCAGAACCGATTGTGCAGCTCATAGGCGTGCACAAGAGCTACCGCCTTGGCCAAACGATGGTGACGGCTCTCCGCGGTATTGATCTACAGATAAACAAGGGTGAGTTTACGGCCGTGATCGGTGCTTCGGGCTCCGGCAAAAGCACTCTGCTCAATATGATCGGCTGCATCGACCATCCCGACTCCGGCAGCATCAAATTCGACGCTACGGAGGTGACCAAGCTGAGCGACGACGCTTTGAGTCGTCTGCGCAATCACAAGATCGGCTTCATCTTCCAGTCTTTCAACCTGATCCCGGTGCTCTCAGTGCAGGAAAACGTCGAGCTGCCACTGTTAATCAATGGCGATATCAATGCCGCTGAACGCGCCGAACGCGTCGCCAATGCTATAGCTGACGTCGGCCTTGAAGGGCTAAAACGTAACCTCCCAGATCAACTCTCAGGCGGTCAGCGCCAGCGCGTGGCCATCGCTAGGGCCTTGGCTGGCAGCCCCGATTTGGTGCTAGCCGACGAGCCCACGGCCAACCTCGATTCGACCAATTCGCATAAGATCATCGATTTGATGCTTGAACTCAATGCCCGACGCAAAGTGACCTTTTTATTTTCGACCCATGACGAAGCCTTAATGGGCCGAGTCTCCCGCCTCGTGCATATCCAAGACGGAGTGATGAAGCTATGAATGCCGGCCAATGGTCTATGGCATGGCGCAACCTAGCGCGCAACCGCCGCCGCAATATCGCAACAGGAGTGGCGATTGGCCTAGGCTTTGCGGCATTTATGGCCATCGGCGGCTACGTTTCTCAGGTAGAAAATCGCCTTAGGGTCTACACGATCTTCGGGACACGCGTCGGGCATTTGACAGTATACAAACATGAAGGCCTAGAGCGTTTCTCCACTAAGCCGATACCCTATAGCCTGGATGCACATGATCTCCAAGTCATCCGTGCAACGGTAGACGGCATGCCAGACGTTGAGCTGCATGGCCCGCAGCTGCTCGGCATGGGGCTAGTCGGTAACGGCTGCCGCTCGGTGCCCTTTCTCGCATCAGGCATCGAGCCCGAGCTAGACCGCAAGCTGCGCGACCACCCCGAAATGCGCAGGTGGGTGCCGGATATCCGCGACTTCATCAAAGGGCGTGGGTTATGGGAATACCCAGATGAAGTTGGCGCCATCGGCTTAGCTACTGGCTTAGCTACTATACTCAACAAAAACAAAGTCTACGATGAGTTCCCTCAGGACCACAAAGCAGTGGTCGTCGCCGATTGCCTCGCCGCCGATGCCAAGCAAAAAATTGCCTCGGACACCAATGTCCAACTTGTCGCTGGCTCATGGTCAGGGATGATGTCCGCCTTAGACGGTGAGGTCGTCGTCCACTTTAATTCCGGCATGACCGAGACCAACAGCTCTGCGATTATGATGCCACTCAAGCTCCTGCAAAAACTCTACGACACCGATCATGCAACCTACTATTCCCTATGGCTCAAGAATGCCGCTCACCTAGGCCGCGACCTTCAGTCATTTAGAGCCAAGCTCAAGGACGCCGGACTTAACGTCGACGTCTATCCTTGGACCGACGAAGCCGTAGCGCCGTTTTACACCGGCACGATCCAATTCTTATCCGTCATGACCACCTTCATTAAGTTTGTACTCGCTGCAGTCATCATCTTCTCGATTTTTAACTCGGCGACTATGACGGTGATCGAGCGTTCTCAGGAGATCGGCATGATGCGCTCTCTAGGCTTCACCCGCCGTCATATCCGCCAACTCTTTGTCGCCGAAATGCTACTCCTCACGCTGCTATCGATGCTGGGCGGAGGGATCGTTGGCTTGGGCGGCACTGCCGTCGTTAAAATGCTCAAAGTGCATTTTAATCCACCCGGAGTCGCCGGCGGCTTGCTGTTACGAATTGACCCAACACCCACGACGGTGCTGGTCGCTGCGAGCATGATCTTGATGTTCTCAATCTTGACTACCTTGGTCGCCATCAGAGCTGTGGCCAAACAAAATATCGCCACTTTATTGATGGGATCACAACGCTAATCGCCTGTACTTTTTAATTCAATTCGGAGGCTTTAAATGTACCAGACCACCCGCATTAGACTAACATTCGCCCTCACCACTTTGCTCGCGGCCAGCCAGGCACCTGCCCTCAAAGCTGCAGGCGCTGCTCCGGCAGCGGCAGTAGTCGCACCAGATGCCGCACAGCTCCTGAAGGACTCCGACCGAGCCCGGGGCGCCGTCGGCGAAGGCATCAGCTGGGATATCGACGTCCAGACCTTTGACGACGGCAGCACCAGCCAGATCCTCTACAAGGTTAAAGTCAAAGGCGTCGACGCCCTTGCTGAAGCCCTAAAACCTGCCCGCAACAAGGGCGAGACCATGCTGTTTAACGACCGCAATCTGTGGTTTTTCAAACCAGGACTCAAGAAGCCCGTAGCAATCTCGGCACGCCAAAAGCTAATGGGGCAGGCCGCTAACGGCGACATAGCGTCGACCAACTACTACCGCGACTACGAGGGCACCATCGTCGGCTCAGAAAAGGTGAATGGCGAGGACTGCTTTAAGCTTGATCTAAAGGCCAAGGCCAAAAACGTCACCTATGACGGCATCCGCTACTGGATCACCAAAAAAGGCCACCTTGGTTGGAAGGCGGAATTCCTAACCGTCAGCGGCGAGATGTTTAAAAGCGCCGTATTTAAATACGGCAATAAGATTAAGATCGACAACAAAGACCAACCCTTTATCAGTCAGATGGACATCGCTGATGCGCTCAAGCCAGGCAGCCATACCCTGATTCAGTATACCGAGCCGCATGCCGAGCCGCATCCGGACAGCTTATTCAACATCAATAACCTGGTGAGATAACCCCGCCATGGCAGGACAAACAACGGCAATCTATCTGCAAATGACCCGCTTAGCCTGGCGCAATGTCTTGCGCAACTGGCGGCATAGCTTGGCGACGATTCTAGCCATCGCCTCAGGTTTTATTGCTGTTTCCTTATTTGACGGCTTTATCATGCAATTGGAGTACCGCAATAAGGACGGCTATCAGACCAGGGGTATGCTCGGACACGTCCTCGTCCAGCGCAAGGATGCTCAATTCAAGAGCATGGAAGATCAGTGGCTCTATGCGATGGACAAAGATGAACAAAGCTTCCTCGACGACTATTTCAAACACGACCCGGACTTCTTGAGCCGCGTCCGCTTCCTCAACATCAGCGGCATGGTCAACGCCGGGCCTTACAACACGGTATTTGTCGGCTTTGGCCTCGACCTCAAGGAGGGCGCAGAAATGCGCGGCATACGCTGGTACTGGGACACGGCCGCGGGCGTACCCCTGGTGCAGTACCCCAAGTCGTCAGTGACTATAGGCCTCGCCCTAGGCAAGCTCATTGAATGTGAATCAACCTACCAAGGTCCAGCCTATATCCTCGAATACGGCAACTATACGGCCGAGAACCGCCCCTTTGTGTGCAAGTACCCACGCATTACCCTCTCAGCCACTACCGCAGCAGCACAGGTGAATGCCCTGGACGTGCCGGTCTCGGGGCTCTTCGATGCTGGATTCCGTGAGGCCGACAAGCGGGCGGTGCGGCTTAGCCTGCCCGATGCGCAACGCCTCATGGACACGGATAAAATCACTATGATCTCGATCGAACTAAAGGACGAACACCTACGCAAAGGCTTCATCAAACGCCTCAAAGCAGCGGCTGAGGCCGCCCACCAAAATTTTGACGTCATGCCGTGGCAAGAGCACACGCTAGCCGCTTATCTCCAAGGCGGAATCGACGTCCTGCATGTCTTTCGCAACCTGTTTATGACCATCGTCGTGACGATCGGCGTAATGTCGGTAGCCAACACCATGATGAAATCCGTCAACGAACGCATCCGGGAAATCGGTACGCTGCGTAGCCTCGGCTTTTTACGTGAACACTTAGTCTATATGTTTTCGATGGAGGGGCTGTTCCTCAGCATTTTGGCCTGCGCTATTGGGCTAGTAGGAACGGTGATTCTAACCATCGTCATTGGCAATCTCGGTCTGACCTATCGAGCCGGAGTCCTTTCAGCACCAATTGGGCTATCTGTGGGCTGGTCTTGGGTCGCATGGATTTTATGCACCATTGTCCTGATGGCCTTGGCAACTAGCACGGCATGGTTCTGTTCGCGACGCGCCAGCCGCATGGTTATTGCTGATGCCATGCGACATGTCTAAGAGAGTAAAGGTGCTCGGTGAGTGACGACGAGTCAATATTTAAGGGCCTCCTCCATCACCTGCAAAGCAGCAGGGCGCAAGAGCTGCTGGGACGTATCGATGAATTTCGGGCACTGCTAGTTCGCTTTAGCATCGTCATGGTGGTGTTTGTCGGTGCCGGCTTCTACTTCGCCAAGGATATTTTGCTATTCCTAAAGGAGCCCCTGGCTGCCGCGATCCCGATGCAAAAGAACGTCCTGCATTTCACCGGACCTATGGAGGTCATGCTGGCCTACATGAAGGTCTCGTTCATGGTCGGACTCATCGTTGCAGCACCCTACGGACTGTTTTTGCTGTGGAGATTTGTCGGGCCGGCACTACCCGAGGAACACCGCAAGTACGTCATGCCCTTCTTTAGCGCATCTCTCGCCTTGTTTTTGCTTGGCGTCGCCTTCTGTTACTATGCCATGCTGCCGATGGGCCTAAAATGGTTGATCGGCTTCGGTGGCGACCAAGCCGCTCCGGTGATTACCGTGGCCGAATACATCGACATGATGACGTTTATGTTGATGGGCTTTGGGGCGGCGTTTCAGATGCCCTTGGTCATCATTTTACTCGAACGCCTCGGCCTCATCAGCGAACAACTACTGACTAAAAACCGCGGTTTTATCCTTGTCGGCATCCTGATTCTCGCCGCAATCATCGCTCCATCCCCCGATCCAGTGTCGATGATCTCGCTAGCAATCCCCATGTACCTCATGTTTGAAGCTGCGCTGCTAGTCATCCGTTGGCTAAAAAAGACGAAGGTCTAGTCGCAGCCAAATAGGTTTTCCGTTTACTATGGTAATTCTGCCGCCCTCAGCAAAGGCGATGGTGCCGTTGGCCCAAGCAGGGGCAGCCTCAGTGGCCGCAATGACCAAGAGGATAAATAGCGCTGCAGATATTGGGGCTTCCGAGAGGTGGCATTCGGAGACAGATTGCTCGTTATGTAGAGCACCGCATAACTCAGGGGTTAGTATAATGCTCGAACGCTTCGAGCATGTTTGCCGGAGCCAAGTGTTCGCGGGGGATTTCGCGCACGAGCCACTCAGGGCTGAGCTCGACGCAAATTTTCGACATTTGAACTAAATATTTTTGCGCGTGTTTTGACAGCGGAAACATGCAGGTGTTGGTGAAATACCATGGGGTGGGGGTAAGAACTGATTACTAAAAACCGATAAAGAGACTTGGATCGATCAGCCATCCGCTGCGGCTGTCGACGCCAATAAATTGTAACATTTGGGGTCTATAGTGAACCATGATGGAGATAAAAATCACACTGTCACCATCGGTGAGATGGTTGCTCTTCTATCGCAACTGAGATCCGGGAACTTGACGGGGCAGTTGGAGAACGTGAATTACCCCGAAGTTCTTAAGCCGGTTGTTGACGAGATAAATTCTCTGGCGCAGCATTTGCAAGCCCAAGCCCAAGCCCAAGCCCAAGCCCAAGCCCAAGCTGAGCGCGACAGGAAAGACCTAAGCAAAGACCTCGACAGCGTGCAAGAAATGGCCAAAATTGGAAGTTGGTCCTATGACTTCATTTCGGGACAAATTTCCTGGTCCAAACAAATGTTCGAGATTTTTCCTGAAGACGCAGCACGGGGAACCCCCAGTTTCGAGCGTCACTCCTCAACCATCCATCCCGACGATAGGCAGCTTTGGAAGTCAACCGTGGAAAAATGCTTGGCCGATGGGAAGCCATATGCCATGCGTTTTCGCAGCGTATTTCCAGACCGTCATGTCTGGATTGATGCTCATGGGCAAGGTCTGACTGGCATTGACGGAAAGGTGATAGGCCTGTTTGGAACTTGCCAGGACGTGACAGAAACTATAATTCAGGAATTACAACTGGCTGATAGTAAAGATCAGCTTGAAAAAGCGGAAATCATGGCTAAAATCGGCAGCTGGGAGCTTAATCTCGCCACCTATCTGGGGTCTTGGTCAAAAGGCCAGCTCGCAATTTTTGGTCTAGATCGCCTCAAGGGTGCTCCATCGTTCGAGGAGTTCATGGGATTTGTTCACCCAGATGACAGATCCTTGGTTTTAAAAGAATTTGAAAATATCATAAAAGATAAACCTAAAGAATTTCAGATTATTTTCCGCATTCTTCTCCAAGACGGAAAAATTGTCCGGTGGGTGAAGGAACGAGGGGAGTTATTACTCACACAGGAAGGAGTTCCTGATAGATTGGTGGGCACCATTCAGGACATCACTGAAGAGAAGCTCTCAGGAGATCGAATAGAACAACTTAAAAATCAACTTGAACTGATCTCAGACAACATGCCAGGACCGGTTTCACAGGTGGATCGTCATGGTCGTTATGTTTATGCAAGTAAACTATATTACGAGCATTTCGGAAAAACTTCCGAACAGATTCTGGGTAAAACGCACCAAGAATTGCTACCACACAATGTTTTTTTGCAGGCTGAGGCAAACATTAAACGGGCTCTGTCGGGAGAGCGGGTGCACCACGAGGTACCATTCGTTACCGCTAGTGGGAAAAAGTTATTTGTACAAACAACATTCATCCCCTTTCTTGGACAAGATGGAAGGCCTGATGGATTTTTGACAGTTGTTCACGATATAACGGCTCTCAAGCAAGCTGAAGCAAAACTCATCCATGTCTCCAGACTAGCTTCTCTAGGCGAAATGTCGGCTGGCATTGCTCACGAAATCAATAATCCTCTGGCGATTATCTCGGGGTCGGTGGATCTGCTGTCTAAGTTTGCCGACAATCCAGAAAAACTCGCATCTAGAGTCGCGGCAATTAAAAAGTCATGTGAGAGAATCTCAAAGATTGTATCTGGGCTGAAAAAGTTCTCACGATCTGATGATCGATCTAACTTTGCATTACACGACCTTAGTAAAGTCGTAACCGAAGCCATGATTTTAGTCGAATCGAAATCAAAACGGCATGATACTCCTGTAACGCTCGATTGTCAGACACACGCAAATGTGAGCTGCGATGAAGCCGAAATTGAGCAAGTATTGGTGAATCTCATCAATAATGCTATTGACGCAGTCAAGGACAAACCAGAGAAGTGGGTGAAGATTTCTCTGACTGAAGAAACGTCGTCAATTGTTTTGAGAATTATAGATTCAGGCCTAGGTATTTCCGAAGATGTTCGTAGCAACCTTTTCCAACCGTTCTTCACTACCAAGAAGGTTGGAGAAGGCACCGGTCTCGGTCTTTCAATTACTAAAGGAATTTTGGATGGGCACAAGGCGACAATTTCGGTAGTAGCAGATTGTCCTCATACTTGTTTTGAGATTAGGTTTCCGAAAGAGGAGGCAGCGAAAGATGCCGCTTAAAGTCTACTACATCGATGACGAAGTTGTTGGTCGCCAGCTCTTTGATTTCTTCTCACATAGACCGGCTGTCGACGTCGCGGATAGCTCGCACGTTAGGGGTGTTGCGGCCGTGCAGATCGAGCGACTTTTCGTAGATATAGAGGCCTCAATCTTCTCAAAATCGAACGCCATGACTAACTCCCAGTGCTGTCGGGATAGGGTCCTGCATGCAGCGCGGCGATCAATCTCAGCTAACCGCCGAATCGCTGTGAAGCGTCCTTCCCTTGGAATCAGTCGACAAATCCAGCTATCATCTCTGGCGGAAACCATTGAGCGCGCTCGTCCATCAAGCGATCACAAGTATAGCTAGAGTCAACTCGCTGTAGCACGATCGGACTTTTGCTGAGATCGGCGTCCTGCACCGGGTAGCCACTTTGCGCCAAAAAACTCGGATATGCGCCCAGTGTTAATTGCTCCGATCGGTCGCGCACGACCCCTTCAAAGCGACCATCGGCAACATAGGTGAGGTCATAAGCAAAAATTTCGCGGCGCGCCAAGTAGAGCTGCCCCTTAATGAAACCAACGTCAATCTGTACCGTAACACCAGGGTGACCATCGTGATCATCATCGCTGAAACGAGGATCCTTAGGATCGGTGGGGAGGACATCGTTTTGGGCATCCGCAAGTTGGACACCCAGACCAGTCGGAGTCTCAGGGCGCACCAGCTTGATCTGTCCATTGCTAACGGTGAGCGTTGGCAAGGCAATAGGTGGCAAAATGGCACGGGTGAAACGATCGGTGACCGTCGTCTTAATCGGCAGGTTTGAGCGATGCTCGGCATGGCAAAAGATCTCTGCCTCAACGAAGTGATCGCCAACGATGGTCAAATCCGTGAAGCCGTACGTGATGACTTGAGACCTCATCACGCCCAGGGGGACCCGAGCATTGTAGGCGACGATATCAAAATGAGCATAGCGCCCGACCAGCTGCGTCGGCAGCTCAGCGGCCAGACTAGTATTAGCCTGTGTGAGCAGGGCAGCGAAACCCAGGACCGCAATTCCAATGATAGGGTGCATGGACTGTTTCCTTAGAGCGTAAATCGTTCGACCTAACTTTAGACCACCGCTAACTACCGCCAACCCCATCTAAATCAGGTCCCGCCCCCGAGCACAAGTGGATAATTTTAACTAACGGGATAGTTTAAGTCACTAATGGCTTAAACTAGTCTACAACAAGCTTTCCGGCGAAAAAATCCGGAGATTCAGCAGACCGGTCCAGTCGCCTTCGGCAAGGATTCCTTGCCGCGGCGTATCCTGCAGCGTATGGACAGAGAAATTTTCGTTGTAAGGTGCGATGTTGACATGGACACCGACGAATAACCCGTCCATGCAGACTCGGGCTAAATTACAGCGTGGCGCTGGGTAGCCCATTTCGCGGATGAGGCGGTAACCAAAGCATGGCCGCATGCAGGGCTCACGCACTTAAATTGCCGGCTATGCCGTTAGTCTAAATTTTCTGCGCCTCCATAACTCTGCGCTTCTGCGGCTAAATTTAAAGAACGTACGACCCTGCGAATGGCCAGTTTGGAGCCCGAGAAGTTGAGAATGAGGCTAGCTTCCATGTTGGTTGCGCGCAGATAAGAAAGGATAGTGGCAAGGTGGATGTCGTCGATACTTTTGGCTGCCTTAAGTTCCACGATGACTTTGCGCTCGACGACCAGATCTAAACGGTGCAGCC
>Ga0315274_10017047_pt1 | contig 10258 bp, 9 predicted proteins | sample YL17G02_20_MG_FD_203700 | JGI IMG/M metagenome (GOLD analysis project Ga0315274, IMG submission 203700) | Sediment microbial communities from Yellowstone Lake, YNP, Wyoming, USA - YL17G02_20 | ecosystem: Environmental > Aquatic > Freshwater > Lake > Sediment | place: USA: Wyoming | collected... | reverse complement strand
CGCCAGCCGCAGTCGAAGTCGTCCCGGTCGACCTCCTGGAGGCGCATGCCGAAGATGCGCGCGGCGCCCTCGGCCCAGTCCGGCGGCCACGACGCGATGGCGGGCAGCCGGCCTGAAAGGTCGGCGGCGAATGTACACGTGCAACCGTAGAGCGGGGCGGGGGCATCAAAGCCGTAAAAGGCCAAGAGCCGCAGTATCGCCCACAGGTGGCACGTCACCGTGTCGCTGGACTCGATGGGCAGCTTCCATTCAACCGCGATCATGTGCGCTCACCTCCCGCGGGGCGGCCGGACGCTCGAGCGTCAGGGCGAAGATGTGGATCACCGGCATGTCCTCAAACTCGATTGCGTCCAGGAGGCCGTCGCCCGGGACGGGGACGCGCTGCACCCAGGTCATGATCGGGCGCGCGAAATCCGCGACCGGGGTGCGGATGACGGGGCTCGACGGCCCCGGCCGCTCCCCCGGCAGCTCCGGGCTCTGCGCCCCCAGGCTCGACAGCCCGAGCCACTCGCCGCGGCGCTCCCCGCGTGCGAAGACCAGCGTGAGCCGCGCCCGGCTCAGGCTGCCCTCGGCGAACCCCCAGAAGTACAGGTGCCGGCACGGTCCCGGTGGCAGCGGGATCGCCTGCCCCTGCAACACCATGTTGTCATTGGCGCCGTGAAGGAAGTCAGGGACACGGAAGCAGACCTCCCCGCACCAGTACACCGCGCCCGCGGGGGGAAGGTGCTCGGCGGCGAAGCCCGAGCCCATGCCGGTCACGTTGATGCGGTCGCGCTGGTCAGGGAACCCGGCGCTCTTGAGGTTTTGCCACGGACCGAGGTCGACCATGACGAACCTGCCGCCAGCGGCATCATCAGCCTGCACGGCTCTCACCTCCCGCGCCCCCGCCTAGCGCACCGCCGCGGCGATGCGCGGCAGGAGCGTGGCGGCGTGATCTTCGAGGTCCGCGATCTCGCGCAGCCGCCCGACGATGCGGGCCAGGACGCCGCCTGCCTTCCCGGCGAGCGCCCTGACGAACATCGACGACGCAATGCGCCACAAGCGCTGCGACTCGGCGAAGTTATCGGCCAGGGCCCGCGCGGCGTCCTCAGCGCTGCACAACCGCCCCCCGCCGGCGAGGGCCGTGATGAAGCCCTGCGCCCCCGTACGGAGCTCGGTCACCGCGTGCGTGGCCAGGTGCAAGTTCATCAACGCGGCGCCAATGGAATCATCCCGGCCTCTACCCACGTCCCACGCCGGCGCCAGGACCGCGATGCGGTCGGCGAACGCCCTGATGCCCGCCGACCCACGGCAGCGGTGGCCCGGGTGGGTATCGTACACGGCGTCGGCCCCGGCAATGCCGCGCTGCATGGACCGGAGCACCTCGGCCGCGTCGGTGGCGGCAATGGCGGCCACGCTGACCGGCCGGCTGGGCGGCAGGATGTCGAAGTAACGCAGCCGGGCGGTTCTGCCGTTGGGCAGCCCCCTGATGTCGCAGGCGGCGCAGAGCTGGTCCAGGGGCAGGGCCCCCCGCCAGCGGGACGGGCCGTTGTCGACCACGTGCGCCTCGCGCCTCTCCTCGTCGTACCCGATCACGGTGATGCAGTGGCCGTGGCTGGCTAGGTGATACTGATAGTGGAACGGCAGGTGGTGGACGTTGACGACGATGATCGTCGGGTGCCCGCCGGCGATGCGCTGGACCAGGGCCGCCCAGCCGCGCGCGAAGTCGTCGTTGTCGACCTCCTCCAGGCGCATCCCGAAGATGCGCGCGGCGCCCGGGACCCAGTCGGGCGGCCAGGATGCGACGTCAGGCACCTCCCCCGACAGGTCGGCGGCGAAGGTGCAGGCGCAGCCGTAGATGGGCGCGGGGTCGTCGACGCCGTACCACGTGAGCAGGCGCAGGAACGCCCACAGGTGGCACGTCAGGGCGTCATCGCACTCCGGAGGCAGGTTCCATTCCACCGCGATCATGACGTCGGCCCCCCTTCGCCGCCCGCGGGCCGGCCCAGCGTCAGGGCCAGGATGTGGACGACCGGCGCGTCGTCGAACTCGATGGCCACCAAGTCGTCTTCGCCCGCAACGGCGACCGTTTGCACGTAGGAGTTGACGACCAGGCTCACGTCCCGGCTGCGGGTCCGGACGATGCGGCTCTGCGGACCCAGGCGCTCGCCGCGGCAGGACGGGCCGGCGGCGGTCCAGCTCGAGAACTCGAGCCCCGCCACCCGCCGCGCGCCGCCGGCGAAGACCAGCGCCAGACGGGCCTCTACCAGGCCCCAGTCGGCGAACCCCCAGAAGTGCAGGGCCTGGCACGGTCCGCGCGGGACCGCGACCGTCGCCCCTTCCAGCAGCAGGTTGTCAGCCTGGCCATGGAAGTCAGGGACGCGGAACGGGACGCCCGCGTGCCAGTACACCCCGCCGGGGGGCGGCAGGTTCTCTGCCGCAAACCCGCTCCCCAGCCCGGTGGTGTCGATCATCGCCCGTTGCTCCGGGAGCCCGGCGCACTTGTTGCTGAGCCAGGGACCCAGGTCGACCATCACGAACCGCGCGCCTGGTTCGGGCACGGTCACACCCCCCGGCCGTCACTGGTCCTGGCACACCGCCGCCGCCGCCTGGGGCAGGAGAGCGCCCGCCCGCTCTTCCAGGCCGGCGATCTCGTGAAGGCGCCCGGCGATGCGCGCCGCGATGCTGGCGCCATCCCAGGCCAGCGCCTTGAGGTACATCATGGACGTCAGCCGCCACAGGCGGTTGGACTCGGCCAGGCAATCGACGGCCGTCTGCGCGGCGTCCTGGGCGGCGGCGAGGCGGCCCTGGTCCAGGAGCGCTTTGATGAAGCGGCCCGCGCCCAGGCGCAGCTCGCCCACGGCGTAGGTCGCCAGGCACAGCCTCGAAAAACAGTCCCTGGTCGCCTCGTCGCGCAGCGGTTCGCGGCCCGGTGCCGCCTGGCCCGGCGCACCCTGGCCCACCCCCGCGCCCAGTGCGGCGGCCAGCTCGGCCAGGCTGGCGGCAAGGGCCGCGATCCCCGCCGCCCCGCGCCGGCGATGGCCCGGGTGGGCGTCATATATCGGGTCTGTCCCGGCGATGCCGCGCTGGATGGCCAGGATCACCGCCGCCGCGTCGGCTGCGGCGACGGCATCGATCGTGACCGGCCTGGTGGGCGGCAGCAGGTCGAAGTAGCGCAGGCGGGCGTCGCGGCCGTTGGGCAGCTGCCTGAGGTCGCACGCCTGCTCCAGCTGGTCCATGGGGATGGTGCCGCCCCAGCAGGCGACGCCGTTGTCGACCAGGTGCGCTTCGCGCCGCGCCTCGTCGTAGCCCACGACCGTCACGCAGTGGCCGAAGTTGCTGCGGCCGAAGTGGATGGTGTGCGGCAGGTGATAGACGTTGGCGATGATGATCGTCGGGTGCCCCGCGCCAAGACGCCCCACGACCTCGGCCCAGCCGCGCGCGAAGTCGTCGCGGTCCACCTCGCCAAGCTTCATGCCGAAGATGCGCTCGGCGGCCGGGATCCAGTCGGGGGGCCAGAACGCCACATCCGGCAGCGGCCCGCCGAGGTCGGCGGCAAACGTGCAGGCGCAGCCATAAAGCGGCGCCGGGTCGGCGACGCCATACCATGTCAACACGCGCACGATGGCCCACAGATGACAGGACATCGTCTCGTCGAACTTGGGCTCCAGGCGCCAGTCAACCGCGATCACGGCGCCCACCTCCCGGAGGCGGCCGGCCGCCCTGGTCGCTCCAGCGTCAAGGCCAGGACGTGCAGCAGCGACATGTCCTCAACCTCGATGGCCACCAGGTCGCCGTCGTCGTCCACGGGAACGCTCTGGACCCACGTCTTGAGGGGCTGGGGGACGTCCCGGTCCGCCGTCCGGGTCACCGGGCTCCACGGCCCCAGGCGCTCACCGCGCCCAGGCGCCTCGGCCTTCCAGCTTGAGAACTCCAGCCACAGGCCGCGACGCCGGCCGCCGGAGAACACCAGCGTGATGCGCGCCCCCATCTGCGCCAGGTCGGCGAACCCCCAGAGGTGCAGGCGCCGGCATGGCCCGGGCGGCGTGGCGATGGTCTCGCCCTCCAGCGCCAGGTTGTCGTTGGCGGCGCCGTGGAAGTCCGGGGTGAGGAACGGGACGCCGTCGCACCAGAGAAGCTCCCCCGGCGGCGGCAGGTGCTCGGCGGCGAACCCGCCGCTAAGACCCGTGACGTTGATGTGGTCGCGCCCGTCGGGAAACCCCGCGCACTTGTTGTTCAGCCAGGGGGCTAACTTGACGACCACGAACCGGTCGCGCCCGTCCTGGAACGCCATCGCTGGGTTTCACCTCCACGCGGCCGACGCGGCCGACGCTGTGGCCGCTGTGGCCGCCGCCGTCGCCACCGCCGTCGCCGCCTCAAGCTGCGCCGCTAGACGGCGGGCGTCCTCCGCCCCGTCCGCCCCCGCGACGCGCACCGTGAGAAGCCCCGCCCGCCGCAGCGCCGCATCGAGGGCCGCCGCCTCGTACGCCTGCAGCGGGCAGCCGCGCGCCGCCGCCAGCACGGCGACGCGGGCGGAGGTCGCTGCCGCCGCGCGGGCCAGGCGTGCGACGCGGGCGGGCAGGGCCGCCGCGGCGGCGCACGCGCCGTCAAGGCAGCGCCGGGAGAGGGCGAGCCACGGCGATGCCGCCCCGGCCGCCCGCGCAGGATCCGCCTCCGGCGGGCGGTCCGTCTCCAGGTGCCGCGCCAGGCAGGCGTCGACGCCGGCCACGACCAGGCCCGCCCGCTCCACCGCCAGGCACAGCGCGCCCGCGTCGCTCGCCCCGGCGACGACCAGGGCGCGCGGCCCCGGCAGTGCGCCGCCGCCCACGCCGCCGGCCGCCCCTACGCCGGGCAGCCCCGCCAGGCGCGCCGCCAGGGTCGCGGCCGTGCCGCCCGCGGCCAGCGCCGCCACTAGCGCGGGGGCGGTCCCGGCCGGGCGGCGGGCGAGGTCGCCCACGACCGCGCGGTAGGCCCGCGCCGCCTCGTCCCAGGCAACGAGCGCGGCCCGGAGGTCGGCCGCTGCCACCGCGCGCCCGGCCAGGCTCTCCCCCGCCCGCTGGAGCTGCGCGGCCACATATTCGCGGGCGGCCGTCCCGTCCTGCCGCGGCAGCTCGATGAGCACGGGCCGCAGCGCGGGACGGCGCTCGTCCAGAACGTCGAAGAAGCGCTGCCCGGGCAGGCACGCGGCGCACACCAGGGCCCGCGCCGCCCCCGCGCGTGCGCCGGCGTCCGCGGCATCCCCGCCGCCCGCCAGGGCGGCCACCGGCGCGGCGAGCGGGCACAGGTTGCCGGGCAGGAGCGGGTCGGCGGCACGCCCGCCGGCGCCGGCCAGGGGCACGGGCCAGAGCCCGGCCGCCTCGATCAGCTCCACCGGTGCCCGGCCGCACGCGTATGCGCATATCCCCCTCGACCCGGCCGCGTCAGCCACTGCTGTTCGCCTCCCCCGCACGCGCGCGCCGCACGTCCTCGCGCGCCACGAGCGCCGCGCCCAGCGCGCCCACGACCTGCGGCTCGGGCGGCACGGCGATAGCGCACCGCAGCCGCTGCTCCAGCGCCTCCCGCACCCCATCGTTCTTGGCCACGCCGCCGGTCATGACCACGTTGCGGTATGGCCCGCGCCCGACGCGGGCGACCATCGGGTAGACGCGCTCGGCGATGGCGGCGTGGATGCCGCGGGCGATGTCCTCGCGCGCGCAGCCCTCGGCGATGCGCGAGATGACCTCGCTCTCGGCGAACACGGTGCACATGCTGCTGATAGCCACCTGGCGCCGGGACCGGGCCGAAAGCCCCGCCAGGTCGCCGATCTCGACCTCCAGGGTGCGCGCCATGACCTCCAGGAAGCGCCCGGTGCCAGCGGCGCACTTGTCGTTCATGGCGAAGTCCACCACGCGCCCTGCCTCGACGCGGATCGTCTTGCTGTCCTGGCCGCCGATGTCGATGACCAGCTCGACGTCGGGGAAGAGCGCGGCGGCGCCGCGGGCGTGGCAGGCGATCTCCGTCACCTCGCGGTCGGCGAAGGTCACGTTGCGCCGGCCGTAGCCGGTGCTGACGAGCCGCTGCACCTCGTCCCGCCGCAGGCCGGCGGCGCAAAGCGCCGCGGCGAGCGCCTGCTCGGCGGCCACGATGTGGCGCGCCCCAGTGGCGAGCACGACCGCGGCCAGCACCCGGCCCGCGCCGTCGATCAGGACCGCGTCCGTGGTCGCTGAGCCGACATCAATGCCGCAATAGGCCATCCCGTCACGCCCCCATCATCTCGATGAATGCCTCCAGCCGCGTGCGCGCCTGCTCGTCGGAGAAACCCCGGCTGTCGATGCAGTCGCCGTGGAGCTCGAGCAGCGGCACCCCGACTGCCGCCAGGGCGTCCTTGACCAAGTGCACGGCGCCGGGTATGGCGCGGCAGCCGGCGTGCAGGAAGTGCACGGCGCCGTCGACGCCAAAGCGCCGCGCCAGCCCCTGGTAGACCGACACCCGCTCGGCGGGCCCGCCGAGGTAGTAGTGGCCGAGCGCCTTCCTGGCCAGGCTGCGGTACGGGTCTTGTGGGTCCAGGGCGTCCCACCACACGTGGTTGGTGATGTCCACGGCGATCGCGGCGCCAAGCCCGTTCTCGAGGTAATCCAGGAACGAGTTGCGATACAATGGCGCAAAGTGTATCCACAGTAGGCGGCAGCGGGGGGGCGTCTCGGGCGCCCAGCCCGTCTCCCGCCGCCGGTGCAGCTCCGCGTGCAGCGCCTCGCTCACCTCGACGGCCGCCGGGCTGCCGAAGAGGAAGGTGGTGCCAAAGAGGTTTCTCATGCCGAGGCTGCCCGGCATCAGCACGGCCTCTTGCCGCAGCCGGTGCGCCGCAAGCCACGATTCGCGCGCGGCGTTGGAGAGCCGGCACGCCTGGGCCAGCCGGCCCTCGTCCAAGCGCCGGCCGGTCACGTCGGCCAGGAAACCCGCCATCGCCTTGAGCTGCCCGACCACGTAATCCTCGGCGTCGGGACCCTGCTCGTGCGGCAGGTCGAGGAGGAAGTACTCCGCCCGCCAGCGGTCGCGCACGAACTCGGACATCTTCATCGCGCCGTCGCAGATGTTGGACGACACGACGCAGGCGGCGGGCGGCGGCAGCCAGCCGTCAAGCAGCGCGCCGATGGCCGTCTTGTGGTACGAGCACAGCCCGACGCTGAAGCCCTCGGCCTCGGCGCGGACGAGCGCCTCGCGCGACAGGCCCAGCGACGCGTGCCAGCCGGCGATGAGCTCCGAGTTGACCGGCAGCAGGCCCATGGCGTGGAACATCTCGGGCGGCATGACCATGCTCGTCCATATGTAGCTTCGCCGCTCGACCCAGATGGACCGCGTGAAGAGCTCGATCTGGTGCGGTACCAGGCGCCTGATGGCCTCCAGGGGCAGGTGGTCCTGGATGGCGCGCACGCGGGCGATGCTGCGGCAGAACGGCGACGACGCGGCGGTGGGCGCGCTGGCGGCGGCCTGTGCCGCGTCGGGAACCGCGGGCGCGGCGGCGGCACCGGCTGTGGACGCGCCGTCGCCCCCGCCGCACGCCTCCACGAACGCCTCCAGTCGCGTCAGCACCTGGCCCGCGCCGCTCCCCTGCAGGAGGTCCGACTCCAGGGCGAGCATGCCCATGCCGAGCCGGCGCGCGAGGTCACGCAGCAGCGGCCCCTCGAACAGCGTCGTATCGCAGAACTGCAGGCAATGGTGGATGATGCCGTGCGCGCGCGTCTTCTCGGCGATGCGCCCAAGCGTGTTCAGGCGCAGCGGCGCGGCGTTCATGCGCGGGCAGGGCAGGCCGCCCAGGTACGCGCGCGCCACGGCGGTGAGGGGGTCAGCGCCGCCCGGTGCGCCGGCGCCGCCCGGTGCGGCTGCGCCATCGACGACGCGCTCCCAGTAGCGGTCGCCCAGGCAGTGGTCCTGGTACACGACCGTCGCCCCCAGCTCGTCAAGCAGGCCCAGGATGACGGCGTGGTCGGCCATGCCGCCCGAAATTATCAGTCGCGCGGTTTGCCTGCGCCGCCGCGCCGCCGGGGTGGGGGCGCCCGCGTCGCCGGCGCCGGCACCGCCGCAGCCATCGCTGGGGCCGTCCAGTAAGGCCGCCGGGGCCGCCGGGGGCGCGGCGAATGCCTGACGCACCAGGGCGGCGAGTTCGGCCGCGGGCAGGTCCCCCCGCGCTGTCGCCGCCGCCGCCGCGCGCAGGCGGGCGCGCTTCGCCTCCACCATCGCGATGGCGGGGGTCAGGGCGTCCTCGGCCCACGTCGACGTCGCGCCGGCCAGGGCGGCCACCTGCCCGCCCAGCCGCGCCAGCCGCCCCCGGAAGAAGGCCAGCGCGGCGGCGTCCGTCGCGTCGTAGCGCGGCACATCGAGGAACAGCGCGACGGGGCGCCGCAGGTAGGTCGCCCACACGTCGTACAGGCGCTGCGTCGCGTTGCAGCAGTTGGTGATCACCACCGCGTCGAGGTCGCGGTACAGCCCGTCGGCGGCCAGCGCCAGGCACGCGCGCACGTATGAGCACACGTTCGTCGGCAGGTAGAGCGTCGCCGGCACATTCGTCTCGGTACCCGCCACCACGCGCACGGGGTCGCCGCCGGCGGCGCATATGAGCTCCTCGGGGACGTAGGTGCACAGCCAGCCGATGCGCGGCCGCTCAGCCATCCCCGCCACCCCCCTCACGGGCGGCCAGAAGGCGGCCCCAGACGTCCTTGAAGTACGCGGCGCGCTCCAGCGCCGCCTCCGGGCTCTGCAGCGCGGCGACCAGGCGCCGGTGCCCGTCCGCCAGCTCGGCGACGGACATGAGCCGCGGCTGCATCACGACCTCGAATATCGTGTAGCGGTTCCAGTCGCGGGTCAGGATACGGCCCTCGCCGGCGAGGCGGTCGCAGAGCGCGCTGCCGGGGAAGGGCGTCTGCACGGTCAGGCTGGTGCCATAAAGCCTCGTGTCCCGCGCGAACGCCGCGACCGCATCGAAGGCCTCCAGGCCGTCGCCGTCAAGCCCCAGGACGAAGCTCGCGACCACGCCCACGCCGCGCTCCTGGATGCAGCGCACGGCGTCGGCGTAGCCGCCCCGGCGCTTGAACTTCCAGCCGCTCGGATTGAGGCTTTGCAGGCTTTTGCCGGACAGGCTCTCCAGGCCGACCAGCACCTGGCGCAGCCCGGCCCGGCGCGCCCGCTCCACGAGGTCAGCGTCGTCGGCGAGGCTGATGTCGCAGTTGGCGTAAAACGTCAGCCCCAGCGGCCGCAGCGCGTCGACCAGCTCGCGCGAACGCTGGCGGTCGACGAAGAAGTTGTCGTCGGTGAAGTATATCGTGGGCCGCGGCACGACGCGGCGCAGGGCGGCGACCTCGGCCAGGACCTGGGCGACGGTCTTGGCGCGGTAGCCGTGGCCGTAAAGCTGCGGCAGGTTGCAGAACTCGCACCGGTGCGGGCAGCCGCGGGCCGTCTGCAGCGGGAACTGCCGGTAGTGCGCGGGCTTGAGGAGGTCAAAGCGCGGCGTGGGCGTGCGCCGCACGTCGGGACGGCGCCCCGTGGGCGCGCGGTACAGCGGGCGCAGCCGGCCGGCGAGGTGGTCGGCCACGACCTCCGGCCACAGCTCCTCGGCCTCGCCCACGACCACGGCGTCGGCGTGCGCCGCCGCCTCGCCGGGCAGAAGCGACGGGTGCACGCCGCCCAGCACCACCGTGGCGCCGCGCTGCCGCAGCACGCCCGCCAGGTCGTAGGCGCGCGGGGCGTAGTGGGTGACGGCGTACATGCCGACGAGGTCATAGCCGCGGTCCAGGTCCAGCGTCTCGTGCTCCTCGTCGATCAGCTCCACGTCCATGAGGTCGCCGGTCAGCGCGGCGATAGCCAGAAGCCCCGGCGTCGGGCACGCCCACTGGCGCGCCGCGACGAGGGCGTCCGTGGCCGCGTCCCAGTGCGAGGCGAGGCGCAGCCCGCCGCCGACCCCGTACGGCCGCGGCAGGATGAGGGTCAGCAGCCGCCGCCCGCGGCGACCCACCCCGCCTGCCCTTCTCGCCGTGCCCCTCATGCTTGCCGTGCCCGCCATGTCTGCTTTGCCTCCCGTGCCCTCCCCGGCGCGCCCGCGCCCAGGCGCCCGCGCTCACGCCCCCAGCCGGGCATATATGTCCTTGAAGTGCCTGGCGCGCGCCAGCACCGCCGCCGGCGAGTATATCTGGCGCAGCGTCCAGGCGAAACCCTGCTCCAGCTCCTCGACCGTCATGTTCTTGGGCCGTATGACCACGTTCCACAGCGTGTAGCTGCCCCAGTGCTCGGTCAGCACCCGCCCCTCCTC
>Ga0315274_10017046_pt1 | contig 10258 bp, 7 predicted proteins | sample YL17G02_20_MG_FD_203700 | JGI IMG/M metagenome (GOLD analysis project Ga0315274, IMG submission 203700) | Sediment microbial communities from Yellowstone Lake, YNP, Wyoming, USA - YL17G02_20 | ecosystem: Environmental > Aquatic > Freshwater > Lake > Sediment | place: USA: Wyoming | collected... | reverse complement strand
GGCGCCGCCAAGCAGGTCGCTCAGGCTCCCCAGCTTACCGCTGCTCAGGTCGTCCACAACCCGCACCCTGGCGCCGCGACCGACCAGCGCCTTCGTGAGGTGCGAGCCGATGAACGACGCGCCCCCAGCCACGAGAACCCGCCTGTCCTGCCACATGAGCCTTCCTCTCCTCATGAGCCCGGGGGTCGGCGCCCCCTTTCGAGATGGTCGAACAACACACGGTTCCGCTTCAGCGTCGGCTTCAAGACCCGCCAATAGCTCCACTTCCGGAGCAGAGGGTTGAGTCTTCGTCCGTCGAGGAACTGCCTCCGGAGCGCCCGGCACTCCTCGGCGACCTTCGCCTGACGCGAGAGGGACTTGTTCTCCCAGTACATCCTGGAGCCGGCGACGAGGTGGCTCACGCAACGGAACCTCGCCCCCTTATCGAGGCAACGGAACCAGTATTCGAAGTCGAAGCTCGCGTAGATCCCCGCATTGAAGGGGCCGACCGTTCGGAACACCTCGAGCGGCAGGAACACGGCGGGCTGGCAAAGCGTGCAGGTCCACTCGAAGGCGTAGAAGCTCGGCCGGAAGGTTGGATACTCCGCAATCGGCCGCGACTCCTCGTCGATCCACATGCCCTTGCCGAACAGGATCCTGGCGTGGTCTCTCCTGTGTTTCTCCGCGGCGCGCCTCAACGCGGCCGCGTAGTAGATGTCGTCAGAGTTCAGGAACGCCACGAGGTCGGCAGACACGTCCATAAGGCCCCTGTTGATAGCGTCCGCTTGTCCCCCATCCGGCTCGCTGACCCAGGAGGCCATCCAGGGCTCGTATCTCCTGATGATCTCGACGCTCTCGTCCGAGCTGCCCCCGTCTCTGATGGCATATTCCAGGTTCGGGTACCCCTGAAGCAGCACGGAACGGAGGCTCTCCTCCAGGAACCGGCCTTGGTTGTAGGAAGGAGTGACCACCCTGATTAGCGGCCAGTCGGAGCCGTCCGCCATGGTCGGAGGCAATGGCCGTGTCTCCGTGGTCCACGGCCACCCGGTCCGGCCGGGTGGAGGGCTAGGGAGTTCTCTCAGTTGGGGACATCTCATAGCGTGGCCTGCTGCGCCCTGTGATACGGTCGCTGCTCGGCGACGGGCCGCCCCTATGATGCCGTTTGTCCCCGCCGCTTTCAAGCGCCGGTGGGGCTTGAGGATTGGCTGCCGCTGCGGTACACTAACGTGGCACAGGGTCACAGCCAAAGGGGCAAGACGCGAGTTGGGCATACCAGAAAGCAAAGCCAGCCCCGCTGGGCTTGCTTTCCCCTTCTGAGCAGCTCCGATGACGACACGGGTTGGCAGAAAAGGTTGGCAGAAAATGGGACATTCTACTTTTCCTTGCCGGCTCTCCTTGAGCAACGGCGAGGCCCGGACAGCAGAAAGCAGAATGTCCCCTTTTCTCTTTTTCTTCGGCTTCGCAGGCCGCGCGTGACGCCGGGCGTTCGACAGAAAGGAATGAGAGATGATTCGACCGACTGAAGCTGGTGAGCCCAGATTGGCGTTTCCCACGCGCCCACTGAAGGTCGGCAGGCGCACGGTGGAAGAGTACATCATACCGGATGAGAAGAAACAGGCCGTCCTGGCGGAGCTCTATCCGTTCGAGCCAGTCCCAGCGCTCGATGAACAGATGTTCGACTTGCATGAGGGGAAGCTGTTCACCGTCCGGGATTTCCGAGTCACCCGAGAGGATGACCACAACTATCTCGTGAGTCCCTACTACCCAGCCAGCGGGGGGAGCGTGATTGACTGGATGCCCCCCGAAGCAGCAGAGGAGGAATGAAGGGATTGTCGGTCAACGGCATCCGGGCTGCCTCGCGTTCGCTCGGAGGCGGATGCCGGGCTTCGTTCCGAACGAGCCGACAGCGGCGTCGTGCCGCCGCACTCCAAAGCGTGCGAAGCGCCCGCGGTGGCCCGGAGGCACCCTCTGCGGGTCCGCGTCCAGCGGCGGAGCCGCTGGACGCTCTGGAGTGCGGCGGCACGACGCGAATGGCGTAGAATTGAGGGACGTCCGCCTGAAGGCGGGACTCCAAACGACTGCACAACCTGTTGGGAGTCCCGCCGTTAGGCGGTCTCCTTCATCGGCAGTGCCATGGGCAGTCCCCTTATCTTCACGCCATTCGTGCCAGGCACCTTCAGCCGCCTTCAGCGGACAATCTCTCAACCGCCGACCCCATCTGCCTCTTGGGCCGTTGGCTCGTAGCGGATGGAGTCCAGGAATGCGTCGTTGAAGTGCAGATCGGACAGCTCCGGCGGTGGCGGCGCCACCTCGGGGGGCTCCAAAGGCACGGGTTGGATGAACGACAGGCCGCGCAACTCCAGCGCCTTGCGCCACTCACCCTCGACGTACTCCGACCCCCGCGCCGCCCGCGACCAGAACAGCAGGAAACGATCGCGCCGCCGGATCTCCTCCTCCACCCGCTCCCGCCAGAGCTCCCCCGGGTAGAGCGAATGGAAGTCCAAGAACACGTCCAGGCCCGGGTGCCAAGCGCGCATGCCCTGGACACGGCGCACCACCTCAGCACGATCCACGCTGGCATACGAGGCAGACGCCGTCGGTGCCCGCTCGCGCGCCTGGGGGCCGGGCAACCGCGGCACCGTCCAGAACCGCCGCTCGCTGAGCCACGTGAGCAGCCCACTGAGCGGCAACCAGTCCATCCAACCCGATGGCTTCCCCTTGACCGGCCCTTCGGGCAACGGGCCACACTGTCGGTCCCGGCCGCTCTTCTCGCCCAGCAGGCGGCATAGCGAGGGCCTGTCAGGCATGTCCAGGATGCGCCGGGCCGCTTGAACCAGGCGCGACTCCTCACTGTGAAGCCGGTTACGGAGCCCGGAGAGCCTCGCCTCCTGCCGCCTGCGGAACTCCAGCCGCTCCGCTTCTTGGAGCTTCTCCCATCGCGCGGCCGTCGGCGGACGCGCCATGATGCCGTCCACCCGAGCGCCGATCTTCTCGTCCAGCATCCCTGTGATCGCCTCCACCTGCTCGCGCGACGACACCGGCGGCTCGGCGGGAGCATCAGGCAAGTGCGCGCACACGTACTTTGCATGTACGCAAGTCAGGTTCCCAACGTCTTCCTGCGAGAGCGGCCACAGCTTCGCCAGACACTTCCGGAGGGTGTGCCGGGTTGTCACCGAGGTCAGCAGCGTGTCCCAGTCGATCGGCCCCTCAGCCGGGCCCCAATCCAGATTGCGGTACTCGACCGAGAGTCCCTCCACCATGCGCAGAAACAAGCGCTTGCGGCCCATCTCAAGAACCCTGCGGCATTCGGCGAGGCGGTCACCAAGCGCCGACGGCCGCGGTTTCTCCACATCAGCCGACGTCTCGATTTCCCGAATCCCGTCTCGCCAGCGCGCCGCGGCCCGCGCGGCCCGAGCCATCTCCAACAGACCTTCTCGATACTCCGCGGCGTTGGGGTGCGTCTGAAGCTCGCCCACGGCGATCCGGAGCCTGCCGTACAGGCCAGGTAGCTCGGCCGGGCTCAGCGGCAACCACATGCACGGCGACGACGGCTCCGGCAGCCCATCGAGGACAACGACGCACGGCAGATGCTGCGTCACCCCCATCTCACGCGCAACTTGGTGCACCGCCTCGTTCACTGCGGCGAGTTCATCGCCGGTCACGACCGACCCATACAGGCCCGACTTGAGGAGCCGCTCGACCGACGGCCCGACCGGCCGCCCAGTCCGCAGCTTCTCGACCGAGACCTCCCCCAGCCGCCGGGGCGCACGGTTCGGCCTCTCGCTCGTCCGGATGTCGAACGTGAACCGATGGCTGAAGACCGCGAATGCGATGTCCTGCCCCGTGAGCGTATCGAGGCTTCTCGCGTGCTCGCGGAACCAGGACCACACCCCCCTGTCAACATCCTCGAACAGGAAGAGCAGATACCCTGGATACGGCGTCCCGAAGACGTCGTACGGACTCCGGGCCAGACGGTCCACCATGTCGGCAGCACTGTCATCGAGGTGGATCGCGAACCCCATTGCCGTCCTGCTGTCCCCGGGGCCGCATGGCGCCTGTGGCATACCGCCACGGCTCGTCAGCGACACAGCGTACGCGGGTCTTCCAAGGCTGTCAAGCAGGCGACCATGCCCCCAGCCCCGAAGAGGCCAAGCCACAGGGGAATCGTCAACTTGCCTGTCACACTGAGAAGCCATGACGGGCTGTTTCGCCTTGCTCTGCGTCTTCTGCGGGCATTTCGGCCGCGGGATCAGCACGAGAGGCGCGTTGACCGAGGCAGGGGGGCTACTACGTCGGCCGGCCGTGGCAGATGACTTGCTGGTTGCCCTGGACGGTTCCGCCGATGAGGAACGGCTCGCCTGCGAACCGCCGCTCCGGGCTTCCTGGCCATCAGGGCGCGGACGAGGGAGTAGCCGTTGGTCTGAAGTCCGCTGGAGGCGACAGCGAGGACCTTGTCGCCGAGTTCGATCCGCAAGCCATCGCCGATTGATGACCCCGCCATCGTATCCGGTCGGCCTCGGTCTGGAAACCGCCGATCTCCTCCCTCTCCCTCCGGGAGAGGGTCGGGGTGAGGGGCGTTGGCCAGGCTTGCCCAACGCGAGCCGGAGCCATGCTCCGTCCCGCTGCCCCTCACCCTACCCTCTCCCGAGGGGAGAGGGAAGAGCGGCGAAGTGCTCGGCCGGGTCCCGTTGCTTGACTCGATCCGCAGGGTCAAGTATGATGCGCGGACTGGGGGGCCGGAGGTCGCTTTGAAGGCGGAATCCCCGATGGGGAAAGGTCTTCCGCATGGGGCGTCGGCGGCGGGCTTTGAGGCCGCGCGAAAGGTGATTCCCGGGGGGGTGAACAGCCCGGTGCGCGCGTTCGGAGGCGTCGGCGGCACGCCCGTGTTCATGGCCAGCGGCCTGGGGTGTCGGCTGACCGATGTGGACGGCAATTCGTACGTGGACTACGTTGGGTCGTGGGGGCCGCTGATCCTGGGGCACGCGGCGCCGGAGGTGGTGGCGGCGGTCGAGGCGGCGGCGGAGAAGGGGTCGAGCTTCGGCGCGCCTACCCTCGCCGAGACCCGCCTCGCACAGCTCATCGTCGAGGCGGTGCCCTCCGTCGAGAAGGTCCGGCTGGTGAACTCGGGCACGGAGGCGACGATGAGCGCGGTGCGGCTGGCCCGCGCGTTCACCCGCCGCGACGCGATTGTGAAGTTCGAGGGCTGCTATCACGGCCACGCCGACGGCCTCCTGGTCGCCGCAGGCTCGGGCGCCATGACCTTCGGCATCCCGGCGTCGCCGGGCGTCCCCGCCGACTTCGCCCGCCACACCCTCGTCCTGCCCTACAATCATACTGACGCGGTTCGGGAGCTCTGCTCGGCGCGCGGGAAGGAGATTGCGGCGATCATCGTCGAGCCGATCGCGGGCAACATGGGGCTCGTGCCGCCGCGGCCCGGATTTCTCGATGGGCTCCGCGAGGTCACGAGGAAGCACGGCATTCTGTTGATCTTCGATGAGGTGATCACGGGCTTTCGCGCGGCCTGGGGCGGCGCCCAGGCCCTCTACGGCGTGACGCCCGACCTGACGACGCTGGGGAAGATCATCGGGGGCGGGCTGCCGGTGGGAGGCTACGGCGGCCGGGCGGAGATCATGGACCACATGGCCCCCACGGGGGCAACCTATCAAGCGGGGACGCTCTCGGGGAATCCGATCGCGGTGGCCGCGGGGATCGCTACGCTGGAGCGGCTCAAGGACGGCGCGGTCTACAAGAGGATCAACTCCATTTGCGAACGTCTGTGCCGGGGTCTGGCGGATGCGGCAGGCGAGGCGCGGGTGCCGACGTATGGGACGGGCGTGCAATCCATGTTCTGCACGTTCTTCTGCGAAGGCCCGGTGTGGAACTATGCCGATGCGAAGAAGAGCGATACGAGGCGGTACGCCGCGTTCTTCCACGACATGCTGGAGCGCGGCTTCTACTTCGCGCCCTCGCAGTTCGAGACGGGCTTCGTCTCCGCCGCTCACGCCGAGGCGGACATTGATGCCACCGTCGAGGCCGCCCGGGAAGTCTTCCAGGGGCTGGCCACGCCCGTGGGGTGAACCGTGGAGCTGCATGAACTAACTGGACACGAGATACGCGAGAGGATCGTCGGCGGCGAATTGAGCGCTGAGGCGGCGCTGCGGGCCTGCCTGGAGCGCCTCGCGGCGGTCGAGGGGAAGGTCCGTGCGTTCGTCTCGACCGACGGCGAGCGGGCGCTCGAGCGGGCGCGCGCTCTCGACGCGGCGCTCGCGCGCGGCGAGAAGCCCGGGCCGCTGTGCGGAGTCCCCATCGCCATCAAGGACAACCTGTGCATGGCGGGGACGCGGACGACCTGCTCGTCGAAGATCCTTGAGGATTACGTCCCGCCCTACAATGCGACCGTGGTGGAGCGGATTCTCGCGGCCGGCGCCGTGCCCATCGGCAAGACGAATCTCGATGAGTTCGCGATGGGCTCCTCGACGGAGAACTCGGCCTTCGGGGTGACGCGCAACCCGTGGGACCTCGACCGGGTGCCCGGCGGCTCCAGCGGCGGCTCGGCGGTGGCGGTTGCGGCCGGCGAGGCCACGATGGCCCTCGGCTCCGACACGGGCGGGTCGATCCGCCAGCCCGCGTCGTTCTGCGGCGTGGTCGGGCTGAAGCCGACCTACGGCCGCGTCTCGCGCTACGGCCTCGTGGCCTTCGCCTCCTCGCTCGACCAGATCGGGCCGATCACGAGAGATGTGAGCGACGCGGCGCTTCTGCTCGGCGTCATCGCGGGCCACGACCCGCGCGACTCGACCTCGGCGCCCGCTCCAGTGCCCGACTACTCCGGGCAGATCGAGGCCGACGTTCGTGGCCGCAGGATCGGGCTGCCCAGGGAGTTCTTCATCGAGGGCATGGACCGCGAGGTCGAGGCGGCCGTCCGCGAGGCGGCGAACGTCCTCGCCCGCCAGGGCGCCGAGATCGTCGAGGTGTCGCTCCCCCACAGCCGTATTGACGAGGCGGAGGGGAAGCTCTCGGCCTACGCGGTGGCGGCGTACTACATCATTGCGACGGCGGAGGCGAGCTCGAACCTGGCCCGCTACGACGGCGCCCACTACGGCCATCGAACCGCCGAGACCGTGGGCATGATCGAGATGTTCGCGAGATCGCGCGCGGAGGGCTTCGGAGCCGAGGTCAAGCGCCGCATCATCCTGGGCACCTACGCGCTCAGCTCCGGCTACTACGACGCCTATTACCTGAAGGCATCGAAGGTCCGCTCCCTCATCCAGCGCGACTTCCAGCAGGCGTTCGAGCGGGTGGATGCCATCGCCTGCCCCGTGGCGCCGACGCCGGCCTTCCGCATCGGCGAGAAGACCGACGACCCGCTGAAGATGTATATGGGCGACGTCTTCACGATCTCGTGCAACCTCGCGGGCATTCCCGGCATCTCGGTCCCGTGCGGCTTCACGTCTGGCGGCCTGCCCATCGGCCTCCAGTTGCTCGGCAAGCCGTTCGACGAGCTGGGCCTGCTCCAGCTCGCCCGCGCGTATGAGCGGGCGACGGAGCACCACCGCAGGCGTCCGAATCTGTAGGGCCGCCCGTCGAGCGTGGCCCGTCCACGGGCCCCTCACCCCACCCCTCTCCCGGGGGGAGAGGGAGCGAAGAGTCGAGGACGACGACGAGGACGAGGACGATGAAGTACGAGGTGGTGATCGGGCTGGAGGCGCATGCGCAACTGGCGACGAAGACGAAGCTCTTCTGCGGGTGCAGCACGCGGTTCGGCGAGCCGCCGAACACCCAGACGTGTCCCGTGTGCGCGGGGCACCCGGGCGTCCTGCCCGTCCTGAATCGCACGGCCTTCGAGTACGCCCTGAAGACCGCCCTCACGCTCCACTGCGAGGTCCGCCCCCACACGGCCCTCGACCGCAAGAACTACTACTACCCCGACCTGCCGAAGAACTATCAGATCTCGCAGAGCTACGATAACCTCGGCGTCAACGGCTACATGGATCTCGAGGGGGAGGGTCAGACCCGCCGGGTCCGCATCCACAACGTCCACATCGAGGAGGACGCAGGCAAGCTTCTTCACCCCGAGGACGTTGAGTCGGCCATCGCGGCGGGCGAGCTGGTCGCCGACGAGGAGCCCGTCCTCGGCCCCTATCGCTCGCTCTCGGAACTGACGCTCGTGGACCTCAATCGCGCGGGCACCCCGCTGTGCGAGATCGTCACCGAGCCGGACCTGCGCAGCGTCGAGGAAGCTCGCGTCTACATGGAGACCCTCGCAGGGATCCTCCTCTACCTCGGCGTGAGCGACTGCAAGATGCAGGAGGGCTCGCTGCGCTTCGAGGCGAGCATCTCGCTGCGGCCCTTCGGGAGCGAGAAGTACGGGAACCGCGTGGAGATCAAGAACCTCAATTCCATGAAGGCCGTCGTCCACGCCCTCGACTACGAGGCGAGGCGCCAGACGGCCTGCCTCGACGACGGCGAGACGGTGGCCCGCGAGACCCGCCTGTGGGACGACGCGGCCGGCCGCACGGCCCCGATGCGCTCCAAGGAAGAGGCCCACGACTACCGCTACTTCCCCGAGCCGGACCTCGTGCCCGTCGCGATCGAGCCTGGCTGGCTGGAGCGGCTGCGCGCCGGCATCCCTGAGCTTCCGCTGGCGCGCAGGCGGCGCTTCATCGAGCAGCTCGGCCTGCCCGCCTACGACGCCGGCATCCTGGTCGGGGACAAGGCCCTGGCGGACTACTTCGAGGAATGCGTCCGCCTCGGCCTGGAGCCGAAGACGGCCAGCAACTGGATGATGGGGAGCGTCCTGCGCGAGCTGAACGCGCGCGACATCCCCGTGGCCGAGCTGCGGGTTCCGCCCGCCGCCCTCTGGGAGCTCGCCCGCCTCGTCGCGGAGAGCGTTATCGCCCTCAACACGGGCAAGGAGGTCTTCAGCGAGATGGCGGAGAGCGGGAGACCGGCCCGCGAGATCGTCGAGGCCAGGGGCCTCCGCCAGATCAGCGACACCGGCGAGCTGGAGGCGGTGGTCCTCAAGGTGCTCAAGGAGAACCCCAAGGCGGTCGCCGACCTCCGCGAGGGGAAGAAGCAGGCTCAGGGCTTCCTGATGGGCCAGGTGATGCGCGCCACCCAGGGCAAGGCCAACCCACAAGTCGTCGCCCAGCTCGTCGCCAAAAAGCTGCCTGAGGCGTAACGGCTTGCAAAACTTGCCGCATGTGATACCATGTTACATGGAGAAGGCGGGCCAATACGCCGCGGCAGGAGGAGTGAAAGACCATGTCGGGCACATCCCGGCGGCGAGGCGACGGGGGCGGCTTCACCCTGATCGAGCTGCTTGTGGTCATCAGCATCATCGTGACCCTGATGACCATGATCTATACCGGGCTCTCGCTCGGCCCGACGAAGGCGCGCGAGGTGCGTTGCCTGGCGAACCTGAAGCAGATCGGCATAGCGATCGTCTCGTACACGAACAACTCCGACGGCTTTCTCCCCTCCCCGGCTCACATTGACACCATTGAGGTGCCTCCGGCGACCGGGGACCTCAACGACGACAATTACTTCGATGGGGACCGGACGCTGCTGCCCGACGGCACGTACTTCTACAAGTCCCACACGTGGCGGGGCAAGATCCTCCCCTATGTCGGCACCGTCAGCAAGGACGACAACGAGCTCTTTCAGATCTTCCGGTGCCCATTCGTCCGCGACTTCCGCGGCCACCACAGCTTCTACGGCATGCAAGCCTATCTCGCCATGTACGTCCCCGAGGCCCTCCTCCCCCCGCCCCCCCTGAACACGGCCGGCAACTACAAGGCGACCCAAAACGCCGACATCCTGGTCCATGCGCGCACCTTCCTGGTGGGGGAGAACAACGAGGGCCACTGGGCCGTCAAGCCGAAGTACCCGAGAACGCCCGGCGACTTCAAGAAGATCACCGAGTACGCCGAGCCGGCCGACTACCCCGGCCAGGAATACGAAGGCGAAGTCTACGCCCGTCACACCCAGAGGAGCACCTGGCTCTATGCCGACACCCACGCCGAAGCGTTGGGCATGGACAAGGCCCACGAGACGAGCTGCTTGCTCTGGCTCGCGGAGAAGCCCTAGGATTCCGCTCCCCTTGGGTTGCGGCGGAAGGCTGCGTCGGGAGGCCTCCGCACGCGACCGGGAGGCCGGCGCGATGGACCACTTGACCTGCGACCTCTGCGGCAAGGCCCTTCTCGCCGACGAGCCCGCGCGCTACGAGCTCCGCATCCAGCTCTACGCCGCCTATGACCCCCTCGAGCTGACCCCCGAAGAC
>Ga0315274_10017045_pt1 | contig 10258 bp, 10 predicted proteins | sample YL17G02_20_MG_FD_203700 | JGI IMG/M metagenome (GOLD analysis project Ga0315274, IMG submission 203700) | Sediment microbial communities from Yellowstone Lake, YNP, Wyoming, USA - YL17G02_20 | ecosystem: Environmental > Aquatic > Freshwater > Lake > Sediment | place: USA: Wyoming | collected... | reverse complement strand
GGCGGCCTGGCAAAAGGGGACGGTCGCGAGGACGGCGACGGCTGCGGCCGCGCGGCCGGCCGGCGAGTCGCCGCCCGCGGCGGTGGTCGTGTAAAAATGGGCCACGCCGTCGAGGGCCGGGCCGGCGGCCGGTCCGGAGGGGTCCACCACCACGGGGTTCGGCCCCATGAAGGCCGCCGCGGCGGCGGCGGAGCCGGGGTCCAGGGTGGCGGAGAAGGCAAGCGTCTGGCGGAAGCAGCGGGGGGGCGGCAGTGGCGGCGGCCCGCCGTGGTGCTGTCCAGCCACCACCCCCTCTCCTCCCCCTCCAGCGGCCGGCGGGGGCGGCGGCCGCGGCAGGCGCGCGATGACCGCCTCCACATCCCGCGCCAACGCGCCGCCGGGCGCCAGCAGGGCGTCCACCTCGTCCAGCACTAGCAGGCGGACGGAGGAGAGGACCAGGTCGCCCCGGGCGGCGAGCGCGGCCGCCCGCCCCGGCGTCGCCGCCACCAGCTGGGCGGGCCGCCTCAGCCGGGCCGCGTCGGCTGCCAGGGGCAGGCCCCCGATGAGGGCGGCGACGGCCGGGCCGGGCGGGGGCGGGCCCCGGGCCGCCAGGGCTGCCAGGAGCGCGGCCGTCTGGAGGGCGACCTCCCGGGTGGGGGACAGGACCAGGACCTGCGTCATAGGGCGCGCGCCGTCCACCAGCCCGGCCGCGATGACGCCGAACGCGGCGGTCTTGCCCGTCCCGGACCGGGCGCGGACGAGGAGGTCGGCGCCGGCCCGGCCGAGCGGGATGGCGGCGGCCTGGTGGGTGAGTGTGAGGGAGGGGGAGGGCCGGGGAGAGGGACGGTTGGAGAGAGGGAGGCTAGAGGTGATGGGCGAGGGTGGAGACATGCGGCGGGTCTCTCCGACCTCTTCTCTCTCCTTTCACACTCATCGTACCTGCACGGGCGACGGTTCCAGGAAGCCAGCGTCTGCCAAACCGTCTTCCAACCACCTCGGCAGGAGGAGGTCGGCAAAAGAAGGGGCGGCGGCCGCGGCGTCGGCGGTGCGGGGGCGGCGGCGGCGGGGAGCGGCAGGGGCATTGGAGGGGCCGGGGCCAGCCTCGTCCGCGGGAGCCTCCATGGTTGCGCGTGGGGGCGACCAGTTGGCAGGGAGGAGGGGTGTGGTGGTCTCCCTGCCCGGGAGGCCCCTTTCGCGCGTCGTGAGGCCGGGGGAGGCGGCTTGATTTGATGAAAATGTGTTTTTTTTTTCCCCCTCGACACAACCCGCACCCAGCGCTGTCCATTGTCACCACTTCTGCTTCCCGCCAACCACCCGCCGCACCACGAGCGTGTCTCCCCTCACATCCCGCGCCGCCCGCCAGGTTGAGTCGGCGCTCAGCCAGACGGTGTCAAACCAGCCCTGCCCGACCGGGGGGAACGTCAACCAGCCCTCCTTGCCCCACGCGTCCAGGCGGGCCGCGTTGAACTTGAAGTTGAGGCGGGAGGGGTTGGAGGACGGGGAGGCCGGGTCGTCGGGGCCGCAGGTCGAGTCCACGACGAACGCGCCGTCACCGGGCGGGAAGGTGATTACGTTTTGGAGGGCGCGGCCCCGCACGTCAATGACCTGGTAAATCCCGCCCGTGGGCGCGCCCCGCCGGAACAGCGGCCCGATCGTGTTGGCGATGGAGAGGGTCTCCTTCTCGGTCGTCCAGACGAGCTCCCAGACTGGAGGGGATGGATGGGCGACAAAAAAAATTGTGAGGGAGAGAAAAGAGGAGAGGAGAGAGTGGATGGAAAATTCATGAGAGAGGTGGTGGTTGGCACGTTTCCCTCATCCCCCCGGATCGGCTCCTGGGCCACCGCCGTCCGGTCGTAGACGGTGCCCGCCCCGCGCCTTCTCGCTCTCTCTCTATCATCCCTTACCTCCATTGATGCCCTTGTCGGCCGCCGTCGCCGGCCGGTCCCCTCTCCCCGCCGCCGCGATGCACACATCAATGGCCGCCTCCACCCTCGCCCGCGCGGCGGGGCCGCCCCTGGCCCCGCGCGCCAGGGCCGGGTCGGTGACCAGGGCGATCAGCTCGTCCTTGGCTGCCACTTCCGCGGAGGGCGGGAACAGGGTGGCCAGGAAGGGGAGGGCGTGGGTGGGGTGAGAGGAGGCGGGGCGTGGCCTAGCCAGGGGCGGCCGGGTTGGAGGGCGGGCGAGGGCCGCGCCGGGGCAGCCCCTCCCGCCGCCGCTGCTGCTGCCCTTCATGATGTCGGCGACGCCCGCGCGGGGAGATGCGTGCAGAGTGGCACACGCCATCGCAGTGCAGGGGGTCGAGCAAGTGCGATGAGCTCCTCCTGCTGTTGCGCGATGCGCGGTGTGTTGGGAGGGCAGATATGTAAGAGCGCCTTTTTTTTTTTTTTTTTTTTACACTTGAAAGTTTTCGGTGCGTATAGTCTCCCCTCCGCGCGCGTGTGCCACCCCCTCCACCGTGCCGCTCTCTGCCCCAGCCTCAGTCCCAGGGACGACTGGCCGGCCGCTTCTCTATCCCCTCCCCCAAAAATGTCAACCGACGACGCGCCCGGCCGTGCTGTATCCGGGTCCCGTGTGTGCACGCGCGCTTAAACCTGCGCCCAATCGACCCTCTCACCCGCTCTCTTCCCGTTCTCTCCCTCACGCGCGCAGCCTCTCTCCACTTCTCTTCCTGACCCTGGGCACATCGTCCGGGCACTCCCTCTCTCCGAAAAACCAAAACAGCAAAGAGAGCCATGGGTTGGTGGGACGAACGGGTGGACGGCTTGAAAGCCAACGCCGACAGGGCGGCTGAAGCGTGGGCCAACGCGACCTCCAAGCGGGGGCCCACGACCGCGGCGGACTCCAAAGCCGACGGCGGCTCAGATGGGTCGGGCCTGGGACCGGTGCTGGCGATTGTGGGTGAGTCCGGGCTGGGAGAGGTGGGCACAAGTTGGACGGGGGAGCGGCGCGCGCTGAGACAGCGCGCCTGCCTCTCAACCACTCTCTCTCTCTCTTGCTCCCTCCTCTTTATTTCATTAGGCGCCGTCGCCGCGACCGTCGCCTTCCGCCGGGAGGGCCACCGCCTGGACGAAGGTAAGGTCAGGGAGCTGCCCGTGGTGGGGCGGCCGCTGGCGGCGGCCCTGCGCGCGGCCCGCCGGGCCACGGCCGGGGCTGGCGGCGGCGGCCCCTCCCGCCGGGCCCCGCCCGCCGCGGCGGCGGCCAAGGCTGCCCTGGCCCGCAAGGAGGCGGCGGCTGCCAAGGCTGCGCCCGCGCCCGCGCCCGCCGCGCCTGCTGCCGCCGCCAAGGCTGCCGTCGCGGACACCAAGGCCGCTGCCTCCAAGAGCGCCGCCGACACCAAGGCCGCGGCCGGCGCGGCCGTGGCCGACACCAAGGCCGCCGCCGGCGCGGCAGTGGCCGACACCAAGGCCGCCGCCGGCGCGGCAGTGGCCGACACCAAGGCCGCGGCCGGCGCGGCAGTGGGCGAGGCCAAGGCCGCCGCCGGCGCCGTCGCGGGCGAGGCCAAGATAGCCGCGGCGGCGGTCGGGGATGAAGCAAAGGCGGCCGCCGGCAAGGCTGGCGCCGCCGTGGAGTCGGCCTCCGCCAGAGCGGGCGCCGCTTTGGACGACGCCTCCAAGGCCGTCGCCGACGCGGGCGAGGCCGCGGCCAAGGAGGTGAAAGCGGGCGCGGACGCGCTGAAGGGCGCGGCCAGCGACGCGGGCGCGGCGGCCACCAAGGCGGTTGACGGCGCCAATGCTGCCGTCACCAGCGCGGGCGCGGACGCGGCTGCCGCCGCCAAAGACGCGGCCGCCACCGTGGAGGGGCAGGTCGCGGCGGCGGCCAAGGCCCTGAGCGAGGGCGCCGGGTGAGAGGCGTGCTGAATGAAGGGGAGACGGGATGGGATGGGATCGAGCTGAGTGGTGTGTGTGGTGGTTGGTTGTGGGCAGGTGCGCGCCGCCGTGCGTGGGTGAGAACGCAAAGCATTAAGGCCTCTATAACGCAAGCGAGACTGCAGGGGGTGAAAGACTGCGGGGTGGGTGGGTATGCGTGTTTCTTGATTTTTTTGGGCGGAGGGAGCGTGGTGGTCTGTCCCCGTACGCATGTGCTGTGGAGAGAGAGACGGGGGAGGAGAGGGTTTTGGGAGATCTCTTTCATCCCTGTGAAGACACACAAGCACGACACTAACGGCGCACACCATCGTTGTACACGCACCCGCCACGCAAAACACACCCGCGTCCCCTCCCTTCTTTCACATCCGCGTTCGTGTCTCCCTCCACCATGTCCCCCCCCCCACCCCCTCACCCCCCCACCCCCACCCCCACCCTAAAACGCGGCGTTCCCGGGCCACCGCGGAAACGGGATCGCGTCCCGGATGTTGTCGAGGCCGCACACGAACTGGACCAAGCGCTCGAAGCCCACCCCGAAGCCCGCGTGCGGGACGGAGCCGTAACGGCGCAGGTCGAGGTAGGGGCCGTAGGGCTCCAGCGGCATGCCCGACGCCGCGATGCGGGCTTCCAGCACCCCCAGCCGGTCCTCGCGCTGCGACCCGCCCACCAGTTCGCCCACGCCGGGCACCAGCACGTCCATAGCGGCCACGGTCCTGCCATCCTCGTTCAGCCGCATGTAGAAGGCTTTGATGGCCTTGGGGTAGTCGTGCACGATGACGGGCGTGCCGGCGTGCAGCGTCTCCGTCAGCCAGCGCTCGTGCTCCGATGCCAGGTCAGTGCCCCACTCGACAGGGAACTGGAAGGCCACGGTCCCGGCCGCGACGGCCCCCACCAGCGCCTCCACGGCCTCCGTGTACGACATGCGGATAAAGGGCGTGTCCGCGATGCGGCGCAGGCGGGCGACGGCGCCCGGGGCGGGGAGGCGTTCCTCCAGGAGGGCCAGGTCGGCCGCGCACGTGGCCAGCACGGCCGCGGCGGCCGACCGGATGTAATCTTCGGCGCACTGCATGTCATCCCGCAAGTCCGCGAACGCCAGCTCCGGCTCCACCATCCAGAATTCGGCTAGGTGGCGGGCCGTGTGCGAGTTTTCGGCGCGGAAGGTGGGGCCTGGAAGGGTGTGAGAGAGGGAGTGGGAAAAAGGTGTGTTTTTTCTTTTTTTTGATCAGGTGTTTTTGTGTGCCCTCCCCCGTCCCCTTGCATTCTTTCTCTCTCTCTCTCCCTTACCGAAAGTGTAGACGTTTGTCAGCGCGCACGCGTAATACTCCGCGTTCAGCTGGCCGGAGACCGTCAGGAAGGCCGGCCGCCCGAAAAAGTCGGAGGTGTAGTCGACCTCGCCGGCCGGCGTCATGGGCAGGGCGCGGGAGAGGGGGGTGGAAGCGGCCGCGGCCGCGGCGGTGGCCGCCACCGGGTGTTTCTTCGCGCTCTCTACCGCGCTCTTCAACTCCATCAGCTCCGCGACGGCCGCGCCCACGTCCTCCTTGGACGGCGCGCCGGCCCCGCCCTCCTTGGCCGCCGCCTTCAGGGCCCGCACCCTGTCGCCCGCCGCGGCCGCGGCCGCTTCGGCCGCCGCGACGGCGGCCGGGTCGACAGGCGCAGGCGCAGGCGCAGGCGTAGGCGTAGGCGCAGGCGCAGGCGCAGGCGCAGGCGCCGCAGCGGGCGCCGCGTGCGGGTCACGGCCCGCCCCGCCGACCTTGCCCAGCATCGTCGTCACCTGGAACATCTCGCCCGCGCCCTCGCAGTCGGAGGCGGTGATGATGGGCGTGGTCACGTACTGGAAGCCCGCGCCCTGGAAGAAGGCGTGCGTGGCGGCGGCTAGGGCCGACCGGACGCGGGCGACCGCGCCGAGCGTGGCCGTGCGCGGCCGCAGGTGGGCGACCTCCCGCAAAAACTCGCGGGTGTGGCGCTTCTTGCCGGCCAACGGGTACCCGCCCTTGCCGTTGTCGCAGGGGCCGACATGCAGGATGGAGGCCACCTGCAGCTCGATGGGCTGCTGGGTGCCGGGCGGCGTGGCGGTGAGGGTGCCCGCCAGGAGGAGGGCCGTGCCGGAGGGCGTGACGGCCTTCAACCCGCCCTCCAGGCCGGCCGCCGCGGCCACGTCGGCCGGGACGACCGCCTGCAGCCCCGCCGGCCCCGTCCCGTCGTGCAGCTCGACAAAGGCAATCGCGCCCGCCCGGGCCTCCCGCCCCGCCCGGACCCAGCCGCCGACGGTGACGCGGGCGCCCACGGCGGAGAGGCCGCCATCTGGGCCGCCGACCAGGGCCCGCAGGGCGGTGCGGCCGAGGGAGGTCGAGTACGGGGCGATGGGGGGGGGGGGGGCAGGCGGGGCGGGCGCGGGTGCGGCGGCGGCGGGACCGCCCGTGGCGCCGCCCAGGGCGAGGCCGGCGAGGGCGGCCTGTTGGAGGGAGAAAAAGGGGAGGGGGGTTTGAGAGGAGATCGGCGCACGAGGGGGGTCCCGGTTTCCCGTTTTCCCCCTTGTCCATTTTTTTTGACGCGGGCCCGCCTCCCGTCTGGGGCTGGTCTTGTGCAGGAGGCGTACCAGAGTGACAGCGGACACTGCCACCGCGCCAGCTGCTTGGCGCGGGCCGGCCCCCCACCCCTTGCTAGAGAAGCACGAAACAAACTCACCGCTGCGCCGTCGGCGGCGGCCGGGGTGGCGGGCGCGTCGGCTTCCATTCTTTGTGTGTGTGTTGATGGGGCGCTAGAGAGGGCGAGGGTGTGCCTGTGTGTCAGCCCTGTCCTGTGGCGTGTGGGTGTCTAGCTGGGCGGCGTGCGCGGGGCAAGAAGGGCTATAATGAAACAGGCCTAAAAAGAGAGCGAAGAGAAAAGGGGCGCGAGCGCGGCCGCCCACGCTCATGCAGTGGTGCAATTCAAAAACAAAAAAAAGTCTCCGCCCCTTCTCCTCTCCATGTTCCTCCGCGCCCCTGCCCTGACCCGCCCGTCCGCCGGCGCGGCCGTCCGCCCGTCCACGGGGCGCCCCATCGCCGCGCCGCGCGTGGCGGTGCGCTCCGTCGCCCGGCCCACCCGCTCCTCGGCGCCTGTGCGCGCTGCCCCGGCTGACGCCGGCGCGGCCGAAGAAGAGACCGGCGGCTTTGGGGGCTATGGTGAGGGGTGATTGGCAGAGGCTGGCGCCCGATTAGGGCAGGGCAGTAGATCCTGTCTCCTTCTGTGGGGGGCTGGAGTGTGGAGAGGGGCGGCCAAAGGGTCTCCCACAGCCGAGACCAAACAAGATGGGGGGTTTTTTTTTTTTTTTTTTTTTTTTTTTTTTTTTTTTTTTTTTTTTTTTCGTTTTCCTTATCGATTTCCTTTTCGGCTTGCTCCCGCTTCCTCTCATCAACCCTGTCCTCCTCCTCTCTCCTCCCCTTCTTCAGGCGGCCAAGCCCGCATCAAGGTCATCGGCGTCGGCGGCGGCGGCGGCAACGCCGTCACCCGCATGATCGCGTCCGGCTTGGGCGGCGTCGAGTTCTGGGCGGTCAACACGGACGCGCAGGTGAGAGGGGGAGAGAAGAGAGAGAGAGCGCTCCCGCACTCAACCCACACGCGCTCTCTCTCTCTCATCCCTTTGCCCGGGACTTGCGAGAGCGCGCGCCTGACCTTGTCTCTCTCTCTGTCTCCCACGCCACGCCACGCTCACACCTCCTCCCCCCCACCCCCCCCCCTCCTCCCCCTCCCGCGCCCCAGGCCCTCCAAGCCAATGCCGCCCCCCACAAGCTCCAGCTGGGCTCGGAACTGACGCGCGGGCTGGGGACGGGCGGCGACCCCTCCCTGGGCGAGGCCGCCGCCGCCGAGTCCTCCGCCGCCCTGGCCACCGCCGTCTCGGGCGCGGACATGGTCTTCGTCACCGCCGGCATGGGCGGCGGGACGGGGACGGGCGCGGCGCCGGCGGTCGCCCGGGCCGCCCGGGAGGCGGGCGCGCTCACCGTCGGTGTCGTCACCTACCCCTTCGCCTTTGAGGGCCGCCGCCGGGGCGGGTCCGCCGCGGACGGGGTGGAAGCCCTGCGCCGGGCGGTGGACACGCTCATCGTCATTCCCAACGACCGCCTGCTGGACGTGGTCGGCGCGGCGACCCCCCTGGCCGACGCCTTCCTGCTGGCCGACGACGTCCTGCGCGCGGGCGTCCAAGGCATCGCCGACATTGTCACCGTCCCCGGCCTCGTCAACGTCGACTTCGCGGACGTTCGGGCGGTCATGGCCAACTCCGGCACCGCCATGCTGGGCTCCGGCCGGGCCTCCGGCTCCAACCGGGCGGAGGAGGCCGCCCTGCAGGCGACGTCCGCCCCGCTGATCGAGCGGTCGATCGAGCGGGCGACCGGGCTGGTCTTCAACATCACGGGCGGCCCCGACCTGACGCTCAAGGAGGTCGGCCGCATCTCCGAGGTCGTCGCCTCCCTGGCCGACCCCTCCGCCAACGTCATCTTCGGCGCCGTCATCGACCCCAACAACCCGGCGGGCGAGGTGGCGGTCACGCTGGTCGCGACCGGCTTCCCCCCCGCCTTTGAGGACCAGCTCCTGTCCGGGGGGGCGCCTGGGCGGGCGGTGCCTGCGGTGCCGCGGGCGGCGGCCCCGGCGGCGCCTGCCGCGCGGTCTGCGTCGGCTGCTGCCCCGCGGCGGGCGGCGGGCGGGGCGCCGCCGGCGCCGCCGGCGTGGAAGGTGTGGTGAGAATGGGATGGTGGAGAGGGGTGGTGTGATGATGGGGTTGGATGGGAGAGGTGTCTTTTTTCTTCTCCACCTCTTTGGGTGTGTGTGTGTGTGAGAGAGAGAGAGAGAGTGGGAGGGCGTGATATGTGTTTGTCGACTGGCGGGGATTGTGCTTGTGACGCGCGCGGGCCGGCGTTTTGTGCAAAAGCAAAAAAGATGATGGGTTGACAAAAGTATCACATGGTGCTCCTGCTGCTCCTCAACACAACGCGCGTGAGTGTGCGTCAGCCCCGCACACGCGCGCGCGACGCCTTTTTTCCCCCTTCCCCATCTCACAGGGCGTACTCGTCGTCGTTGACGCGCGCCCCGCTCTTGAGGGCCTTCCAGTACCCGTTGGTCTCCTTGATCACCTCCGCCGCGAACGCCGCGTTTTGGGTTTTGTTGTTGTAGCCGAAACGGTTCTCGGGCTTGCCGTCCGGGGTCTTGTAGTCCCGGAACCACTCCAGGATCTTGCGCAGCTCGCCCGGCATCTCGCGCTCCACGTCCTCCACGTCGTTCAGCTTGGCCGCCATCGGGTCGGAGGCGGCGATGCAGATGATCTTCCAGTCCAGCTCGCCATCATCAATCATGGCCAGCGCGCCCAGGGCCTTCACGGGCGTGACGGAGCCCATGGCGAGCTCGACGGACCCGATCTCGACGACGTCGACGGGGTCGTTGTCACCCTGATGGGAAGGAGGAAAAATGGGGCAGGGCGCGACAGAGTGAGCGCTCAAATGGGGGGTGATGGGAATGATGAGGTTGGCCATGCGCGCGCGCAAGCTCGCGCTCCATGTCCATTGTCACTTCTCATTTTCTCTCATGTCTCCTCTCCCGTCCGAATTGCAGAATTCGTTTTTTCGAATCCGGTCCACAGGACCCTGTTACCAGGGAACAGTCACCCCCGGCCTCTTAAAAAATGTATGTGTGTGCGAGGCCACGCTCTCGTCACGCGGGAGAGAGAGAGAGAGAGAGAGAGAGAGAACTAGGAAAGGCGCACGACCCCCCCCACCTCTCCCTAAAACAAAAAACACGCACCGCGACCTCCAGCTCCGGGTGCACGATCTTGGGGTCCTCCCATGTCTGAGGCAGCATGCCATAATTCCAGTTGATGTTGTAGGGGTAGAAGCGGAGGGCGCCCTTCTTGATGTCCTGCTTGATCGGGTTGGACGCCTCCTTGGTGGAGACCTCCATCTTAGCGGACGACTCGGACGGGATCTCGCACACAAAGTTGAGCGTCCCGTCCGGGTTGGCCAGGGGGATGTCGTGCCAGGTCGAGATGGGGGCGCCGGGCGCCTTGGCGGACTCCATGAAGATGCGGAATTCCATGGACGACCGGTCGCCCTGTCGATGAAAAATAGGAGGAGAGGAGAGGCGGACCGCGTTTTGGATGGTGAGAGGGGAAGAGGGTCGGGTGCGAATGGAAGGCAACGCTTAGTGCGTGAGCGGCGGCCGTTGTCTACGCGCATCTCAGGCAGCTCTGCTCGCCCCGCCCACTCCCCATCCTCTCCCATACCTTGGACACAGCCTTGTAGGCGGACGTGACCTGGACCTGGGCCCGGGCGGCCAAGGCGCGGCGGGCGGGCTGGGCCTGCGTGTTGAGATAGAGAGGGAGGAAAGAGCGCGAGAGGCGTGAGAAAACGCGGTTGCGGCGAGGGGGGGTCTCGTGAGAGGGCCCGCATTCT
>Ga0315274_10017041_pt1 | contig 10260 bp, 4 predicted proteins | sample YL17G02_20_MG_FD_203700 | JGI IMG/M metagenome (GOLD analysis project Ga0315274, IMG submission 203700) | Sediment microbial communities from Yellowstone Lake, YNP, Wyoming, USA - YL17G02_20 | ecosystem: Environmental > Aquatic > Freshwater > Lake > Sediment | place: USA: Wyoming | collected... | reverse complement strand
CTGCTGTTTGCGGCCGGCCTGGCGCCACCCGCAAGCGGCAAGGTAGTTACTTCCAAAGGCAGCGTGCGCTTATCCGACATCCTTCAGTATACCCCTGTTCGGTCGGACGAACAAACAGGATACGGCGGGGGTTACGGCGGTTATGGAGGACATGCGGGATATCCTGCCCGGCCTTATGGAGCGGAATTCTTCCCTGCAGTGGCGATAGCAGCCTATAAGAGCGAGAAATTGGGCGGCAAGTGGCTCTTCACCGTTCTATCTGCCAAGGAATACGACAGCTTCGTGATCGAGAAGCTGCTCGTCCTCAACGGCGGGGGCTATGTGATAGCCAACTTGGATGTGAGAAGTGGCCCAACTGGTGGTCCCTTTTATGGATCAATGCAAGTCTCGGTGGCAATCTACGATGTAACCCTTGACCAGGCGCTCGATAGTATATTGCCTGGTGTGCTTCTCAAGTACCGGAAGCAGGGGCCGCCGGACAACCCAATCTACGTGATCTATCCGTCGGAACCCATAGTTATATGGCGCGCTGACGAAGCAACCACCGCTCCAGGTAAGCCACAGCCGCCGAAGAAGTAGGGGCGAGGTCACCTCGCCCTTACGACAATGCAATCACGCGGTCCATTTGCAGGGGCAGGTCTCAGACCTGCCCCTACCATGCCCCTACGCCAGGACGCCCCAGCATAGCAAACAAGAAGGGGCGATCCGCCGCAGCAGACCGCCCCGAATGAGGTTTCACGCCGGGAGCTTTATAGGACCTCTATCGGCCTCCGGGCTTTCAGTATTCCGCCGAAGGGGCCCGCGTCGAATGTGGCCTCGATGGTATAGTTTCCCGGCTTCCAACCCTGCCGCAGCACTACGCGGTATGCACCATCCACGTCCCAAATTCTTACCAAGCTGCTGTTTACCGGCTTTCCGGCCGAGTCCTTTATCACAACCTTGGCTCTTGGCACTCTAGGCCAGGTCCGGATCCGAAGCTCGCCACCGCTCGACAGCAGCAGCTTCAATGGGATATTGGTCTCCTTTCCCCTCTCCAGCTTGATGTCTCGCCAATCGGGCGCGATGGCCAGTCTGACGCTTCCGCCCACGCGTATAGTCGTGGTCTTGCCCTTCTCTACTCGGAAGGGCTTCGTTACCATTTTGCAGGAATTCGAGCCGGCTGCCGTGAGATACAGGCTCAGAAAATAGTATGATCGGGCTGGGACCTGCCATACTGTCTGATCGCTATGCCGCTCGGGATGCCAGTTGAGTATTCCCTCTCGTGCTACCATCTGTATGCGGTTATTTATCTCCACTGGTGTGCCGCCGATTTTGGAAACTTCGAATGCGATCTTGCCCGTCGGCCCTGTATACCTCTCGATCTCTAGCTTATCTCCCAGGGGGCTGGCCCTGAATACGTAAAGCCTGCCGCCGACGAACTCGGGTGAGCCGAGACCGCCTCCGCCGACGATATCGCGCGGGCGAATACCCGCTCCGCCAGGGCGATAGAACCTCACCCGATCGTAGCTGATAACTCTGTCTACGAAACCGCTATTCAGTAGCTCGGCATCCAGATCCCGGCACTGCTCGGTGTAGACGCCATCCGGCACGAGATCCTCGAGGATGAAGGGTATCCTTCCCCGGTTTGAATCGGCTCCTCCGACCCAGTGACCCCTTGTCGCCACGTGGCAGTGGGCGGGCGGCCTTGACTTGGTGTCGAAATAGAAATCGAGCGCAAGAAGGTTTGGGTTTTTCGTACGCGGAAAGAGCGTCCCAGCAGGCACCGACTCGACCGAGAAGAAGCTCACTGCTGGGATGCCGGGTCTCGCCCGGCGGCTGCTAAGGCGTATCGGGAGATCGTCGCTCAGGTCTCGGTTCTTGTCCATGTCGAGGTAGAGCCTGTCGTAGCCCTTCCCCGTGCCCTTGGATTCGTCGAGGGCGAACGATACGCCCCCGCCTTTGTTGATCTCCGCTTCCGGCCACCCTATGGATAAGTTTCCGCACGCCGGCTGCCCTGAGACAAAGTCGCGCTTGGCCTCGGTGGAATCTAACGGGCTCAGTACACAGCATGTGATGCACGTCAGATAGAAGTCTGAGAAGAAATAATCGCCCGGCTCCGGGATCACCCACTTTGCGCTGTAAGTGCCCGGCTTCAGCACCAGACCGGGGGATAGCCAGCCCTGGCTGCCGGCATATAGCAGCAGCCCGGCGACTGCAAGACACAATAAGACCGCAGGCCCAAATTTCCGCATGCCAATCCTCCTTGCCGCTCAATCTGTTTGACGCATTGAGGACTCGAATTGTTGCACGAAACTGTTGCACCGGGCACGAAGTCCGATTCCCATGTAGGGGCGAGGTGACCTCGCCCCTACGCCAGGACGCCACAGCATAGCAAACAAGAAGGGGCGATCCGCCGAGGCGGACCGCCCCCTCTATCATCTAGCGACTATCATCTATCCACTAGCTCAGTACATGTCCTCGCCGTAGCCGCCTGGAGGTCCGCCCGCCGCGGCGGGCTTCTTCTCGGGCTTCTCCGCGACCAGGCCCTCGGTGGTCAGGATCATGGCTGCGATGCTGGCCGCGTTCTCCAGCGCCGACCGGGTTACTTTGACCGGGTCAACTATTCCGGCCTTCGTAAGATCAACGTACTGCTCGGTGATGGCGTCCAGGCCCTGGCCCTTGGGCAGCGACTTCACCTTCTCCACGACCACGGAGCCTTCGAGGCCGGCGTTCCCGGCGATCTGGCGGAGCGGCTCTTCGAGCGCGCGCCGGACGATGCTCACGCCGACCTTTTCGTCGGCATTTTCGCCGAGGCCGTCGAGCGCGGGGATGACGTTAATCAGAGTTGCGCCGCCGCCCGGAACGATGCCTTCTTCGACGGCCGCTCGGGTCGCGGAGAGCGCATCCTCGAAGCGGTGCTTCTTCTCCTTGAGCTCGGTTTCGGTCGCCGCGCCGACCTTGATCACCGCCACGCCGCCCGCCAGCTTCGCCAGGCGCTCCTGCAGCTTCTCCTTGTCGTAGGACGAGTCGGTGGTCTCGATCTGGCGGCGAAGCTGCTCGATCCGGCCCTTCACGGCATCCGCGCTTCCCGCGCCCTCGACGATGGTGGTCTCCTCCTTGGTGACGATGACCTTCTTCGCCCGGCCCATCACGGTAAGATCAGCGTTCTCCAGCTTCAGGCCCAGGTCTTCGGAGAGAAACTTGCCATCCGTGAGGATCGCGATGTCCTCCATCATGGCCTTGCGCCTGTCGCCGAAGCCGGGCGCCTTCGCGGCGACCGCCAGCAGGGTGCCGCGGATCTTATTCACGACGAGGGTGGCGAGCGCATCACCGTCAACATCCTCGGCGATGATGAGGAGTGGCTTCCGCGAGGCGGCGACCTTCTCCAGCACGGGGATGAGGTCCGGAGCGGCGCTGATCTTCTTCTCATGGATGAGAATCAGGGTATCCTCCAGTACCGCTTCCATCCTCTCGGGGTCGGTCACCATGTAGGGCGAAATGTAACCCTTGTCGAACTGCATTCCCTCGACGACTTCCATGGTTGTATCGGTGCCCTTCGACTCCTCGACCGTGATGACGCCGTCCTTGCCGACCTTGTCCATGGAGTCGGCGATAAGCTCGCCGATTTCTCTATCGTTTCCGGCGATAGCGGCCACACTCGCAACCGATTCCTTATCCGTTACCGGGGTGCTAAGCTTCTTGATCTCCTCAACGGCCTTGGCGACCGCGAGGTCAATCCCCTTCTTTACGATCATCGGGTTGCCGCCCGCAGCCACGTAGCGCAGGCCTTCGCTTACTATGGCCTGGGCCAGGACCGTAGCGGTGGTGGTCCCGTCGCCGGCGACGTCGTTGGTTTTGGAAGCTACTTCGCGCACGAGCTGGGCGCCCATGTTCTCATATGGATCCTCCAGCTCGATCTCCTTGGCGACGGTTACACCGTCTTTGGTGATAGTGGGTGCGCCCCATTTCTTATCGAGCACGACGTTTCGGCCCCTTGGACCCAGGGTTACCCTTACGGCGTTGGCAACGGCATTCGCGCCGCGCTCCAGTGCCCGCCGCGCCTCTTCGCCGTATGCGATCATCTTCGCAGGCATAATTCACATTCCTCCTTTGCTTGAAACATGGAACTCAGGCTCTATTCTCTGATGGCATAGACGGAGTCTTCGTCAAGGATTATGTATTCCTCGCCCTCGATGGTGATTTCCGTGCCCCCATACTTCGAGTAGATAACCGTATCGCCTTCCTTGACCGACATCGCCTTGCGCTCTCCGTTCTCGAGCACATTGCCGGGGCCGACCGCTATCACCGTGCCCTCTTGAGGCTTCTCCTTGGCAGTGTCCGGTAAAATAATCCCGCCGGAGGTCTTCTCCTCCTCTGCCTTAGGCTTTACGATCACTTTGTCCCCAATCGGCTTCAGCATTGATTGTATCACCCCCTTGTGCATGTTGCTTGAAACGCTGTTAGCACTCCCGGCCTGGGAGTGCTAATCCGTACTATAATATACGCAGTGCGATTTTCTTTTGTCAAGGGGTCCGGCACATGGAATTTTGCGGTTGGGCTGTTGGCGGGAACTCGCGCGAAGGAGCGCGGGGCGGCGATCTATGTTATAATTGCAGAGCCGCAGCCCGAATCATTTACCGGAGAACGACATGAGGCGAATGCTTAGAACCGCCGCGCTGGCGCTGGTGATCTCGTTGCTGGCGTGCGGCATCGATTACGCAGCAAAAGATAATGAGGTGAAGGCGCTCCTCGAAAGCGCTCCTCCGTCCTCGGATTACCCGAATTCCGGCTTCGTAAATCTGATAGATGAGGCCAATTACGCGATCAAGCGCGATGGGAGCTGGATCGCAACCACCCATGTTGCCGCGAAGATATGCAACGAGCGCGGGCGCGGGATTGCCAACGTCCACCTGGCGTACAACTCGGCCTTCGAGAAGATCAAGATTCTCCATGCCAGGACCATCAAGCAGGACGGGACGGTCGTCGAGGTCAAGCCGGATGATATCGCCGAGATAACCCCGTTTTCCAGCTATGCGATGTACTCCTCGGTCAAGGCGAAGGTCATGATTATGCCGGCGGTCGAGAACGACTGCATCATTGATTATGAGTGGATGGTCGGCGGCAAGCACAGCATCATGCCATCTCATTTCTGGACCTCCTGGTACTACCAATCGCAAGAGCCCACCGTGCTCTCCCGCTTTTCCCTGGAGCTTCCGGCCGGTCGGCGGTTTACTTACACGTCGTACAACACCGATATCGCTCCGGAGGTCATCATCTCGAAGAAGGGTAAAACGAGAACCTTCGTCTGGGAGGGTAGGAACTTCGGGGAGATTAATCCTGAGCCATACATGCCCGCCCTCAGCGAGATTTGCCCGTGGTTTGAGATGTCATCGGTGAGCTCCTGGGATGAAATCGCGGCCTGGTACTGGAAGCTGGTCGAGCCGCAGATGAAGGCCGCGCCGGGGGTCGAGCGAGCCGTGGCCGAGTTGATAAAAGGCAGGGAGACGGATGCTGAAAGGGCAAAGACGATCTTCTACTGGGTGGAGGACAAGATACGCTATGTCGGCCTGGAGTTCGGCGCGGGCGCCTACGAGCCGCACAGCGCGAAGGATGTTTTCGACAACAGATACGGCGACTGCAAAGACCAGGCGACTCTCCTGGTTACCATGCTCAGGTCAGCCGGCATCAAGGCGTATCCCGTGCTCGTCCCGGTCGGGTTCCGCGGGCCGACCGGCAAGCGGATTCCGTCTCCGGGCATATTCGACCATGCCATCGCTGTGGCCGAGATTGACGGGAAGCGCGTGTGGCTGGACACTACCGCCGAGGTATGTCCGTTCGGCGATCTGCCGGAGGTGGACAGAGGCCGTGAGGTGCTCGTGGTCAAAGAAACCGGGAGTGAATTCGTGAAAACCCCCGATTACACAGCCGACGAAAACGGCTCCTTCCAGACCGCGACCATCAAGTTGAATGAGGATGGGAGCATCACGGCCTCCGTGGGGTGGACGTCTACCGGGAGCACCGATCTGACTGCGCGCGCAACCTATAAGTACGCCAGGCCGAGCAAGATCAAAGAGGGATTGGAGGCGACGGCCACCTCGATTACTCCCAGCGCCAAGCTGACCAATTTCTACGTGAGCGATCCATCCATAAGGGATCAGCCCCTGAAGATAGCCTACGATTTCGAGGCAGCCGGATGGGCGAACAGGACCGACAAGTTCCTTATATTCCGGCCGAGCCTGTATCAGAGCGTGCTGAGCGGCACGCCCTTCTCCAAGCCGGATCGGAAGTACGACATCTGCTTCTCTGGCACGTCGAGCAATACATCGCTGACCGAGATAAGCCTGCCCGACGGCTTCAAGGTTGAGGAAATGCCGCGGAATGTGTCGCTGAAGGCGGACTTCGGCGCCTATGACGTGACGTACGCCCTGGATGGAAATGTCCTTAAGGTCGCGGAGAAGCTCGTGCGCCGCGACGCCAGGGTGCCCGCCGGCCGGTATCAGGAGGTTAAGAAGTTCTACGAGGACGCGATCCAGGCCCAGAAGCAGCAGGCCGTCCTCAGGCTGGGGCAGCCCGGCCATAAATGACCGGGCTGCCCCTGAGACAAAAGCGCCATAAACGATCCGCCACTCCGCCGCGGCGGATCAGGCGGGCTTTGCGGAGAATGGCCAGCCCCGTCCATTTATGGCGGGGACTGACTGGGGAAATGCACCCAACCCGGAAACCTGCCTGCACCAGGCCCGGATTTCTGCTATAATTTAAGAGAGAATAGGATACCTTGAGGGTTTTGGTGGGTCCCCCGGTGGATCGGGCCAAAGCCCTTTTGGCGTTGCTGCCGAATTTGCGACTATGGGCTTTGAGAGCTTCCTACAATTGCTGAGGGAATCCCCCCAGCTTCGAGAGCTGCGCCGCTATCTGGAGCAAGGCGACCGCGGCATCCAGGTAGAAGGACTGACAGTAGCCGCGAAGAGCGTCCTGGCTGCCGCCCTCCACGGCGCCCTGCGCCGGCCCCTACTGCTGGTCACTTACAACTACGAGCAGGCCGAGCGTCTTTATGAGGACATAGCCGCCCTGGGGATCAGCAACGGCGATCTCCTGCTCGTCCCTCCCGCGGACAGCATGATCTACCAGGAGGGGGATACCGACTTCGACGTCATCGGCAGGCGGCTGTCGGCGCTCGCAGGTCTCCAGGATGGCAGGCCGGTCATCGTGGTCGCTCCGATCTCGGCCATGCTTCAGCGAACGATCCCGCCGGACGTAATGGCGGCGCACCGGATGCGGATAGAGAAGCCGCAGGAGCTAAATCTTGAAGAGTGCGTCCTGCGCCTCGTGGAGCTTGGATACGAGCGCGTGGACATGGTTGAGCGCCAGGGCGAGTTCAGCCAGCGCGGCGGGATTCTGGACATCTTCCCGTCAACGGCGGATTCGCCCCTCAGGATCGAGCTTTTCGGCGATGAGGTCGAGAGCATACGCTACTTCGACATAGAAACGCAGAGGTCAATCTCGGAGAGCGAATCCGCGGAAGTAGCCCCGGCGCGCGAGCTTCTTCTGGATGCAGTCAGAGCGGAGGAGGCGGCGCAGGCTCTGTCCGATCTGCTCGACGCCGAGTGCGCCCGGCTGGAGAAGGAAGACGCCGATGCCGCCGACAGGCTCAGGGATGGAGTGGAGGATGACATCGTCCGCGTGCGCAACCGGACGTACTTCGATGGCATCGAGTACTACTTCCCCGCCGTTTTCCCGCAGGGGTTCTCGCTGCTGGACTATCTACCGCCGAGCGCGGTGGTGATCCTGGACGAGCCGCATCAGATCAAGTCGCACTGGGAGCAGCTTCATGAGGAGCTGCTCGAATCCCTGCACGCCCGGATCGCCAGAGGCGATGCGCTGGCACTGCCTTTCGATCACGTGATTTCCTTCGACGAGGCCGCGAGCCGACTTCGGGACAGCCGCCGGAATGTGCTTCTCTCGCTGCTGCCCCGACCGGTGCCCTGGATGCGGGTTGATCGAAACATCGCAATCCCGGCGGTGCCGATGGACTCCTTCGGCGGGCAGATCGAGCTGCTCGTGGAGCAGCTCAAGACCTGGCTGTCGAACGACTGCCGCGTTGTGATCTTCACAAACCAGTCGCATCGGGTCGTCGAGCTGCTCGGCGAGAATCGGCTCTCCGCGTCTCCACTCTCAAATCTGTCCGGCGAGTGCGGCATCTACGTCGTGGACGGGGTGCTCCGCTCCGGCTTCAAGCTCCCCGAAGCCAGGCTGATGGTCGTGACGGACGGCGAGATGTTCGGGTTCAGCAAGCTTCGCCGGCCGAGAAGGTCGTTCAGGAAGGGCCTGGCTATCTCGTCGCTGCTCGAGCTCAGGGAGGGCGACTACGTAGTCCACATCAACCACGGGATCGGGCGCTATCGGGGCCTCACGAAGTTGTCCGGGCCGGGAGGAGAGAGGGATTACCTGCTGCTGGAGTACGCCGGCACGGACAAGCTGTACGTGCCCGTGGACCAGATTGACCGCGTGCAGAAGTACATCGGGGCGGACGGCGGTGAGCCGACGGTGCACAAGCTCGGCGGCTCCGAGTGGGCCAGAACCACCAAGCGGGTGAGGCAGTCCGTGCGGGAGATGGCGAAGGAGCTCCTCCATCTGTATGCTTCCCGCCAGACCCTCGATGGGCACAGCTTTGCTCCCGACACCCCGTGGCAGCAGGAGCTGGAGTCCGCCTTCCAGTACGATGAGACGCCCGACCAGCTCGAGGCGATCCAGGATGTGAAGCAGGACCTCGAATCGCCGAAGCCGATGGACCGCCTGCTCTGCGGGGATGTCGGCTATGGGAAGACCGAGGTCGCCATCCGCGCGGCTTTCAAAGTGGTGAATGACGGCAAGCAGGCGGCGGTGCTGGCGCCGACCACCGTTCTCGTCCAGCAGCACTTCAACACATTCTCCGAGAGGCTTGCGGCATATCCTGTGAATATCGCCATGCTCAGCCGGTTCAAGAGCCGGGCCGAGCAGAGGAAGATCGTCGAGGGCCTCCGAACCGGCGTTGTGGACGTGGTTATCGGCACGCATCGCCTGCTCTCGAAGGATATCGAATTCAGGGATCTCGGATTGGTCGTGGTGGACGAGGAGCAGAGGTTCGGCGTCGCCCATAAGGAGCGGCTGAAGCAGCTTCGGAAGACGGTGGACGTCCTCACTCTAACGGCGACGCCGATCCCGCGGACCCTGCACATGTCCCTGTCGGGCATACGGGATATGAGCCTGATGAACGATCCGCCGGAGGGCCGCACGGCGATCAAGACCTACTGCCACGAGCACGATGACGAGCTTGTCAGGGACGCCATTCTCCGAGAGCTGGATCGCGACGGCCAGGTCTATTTCGTGCACAACCGGGTGGAGAGCATCGAGCACGTGGCGGATCACCTGCGCAGGCTCGTGCCTTACGCGAGAATGGAGGTGGGCCACGGCCAGATGGCCGAGGACGATCTGGAGCGCGTGATGCTCGGCTTCTACGAGCACCGGTTCGACGTGCTGGTGTGCACGACGATCATTGAAAGCGGCCTGGACATCCCCAATGTCAACACGATCGTCGTGAACCATGCGGATAAGATGGGGCTGGCGCAGCTCTACCAGCTCAGGGGCCGGGTTGGCCGCTCCAACCGGCAGGCGTATGCGTATCTGCTGTACGAGGCGGACCGCATCGCGACGGAGGCGGCGGAGAAGAGGCTGCAGGCGGTCAAGGAGTTCACCGATCTCGGCTCCGGCTTCCGGATCGCGCTCAGAGACCTGGAGATCCGCGGCGCGGGCAACCTTCTCGGGCTGGAGCAGCACGGCCACATGGCCGCTGTGGGCTTCGATTTGTACTGCCAGCTTCTCTCGGAGGCCGTTCAGGAGCTAAAAGGCGAGGAGCCCACCTCAGGCAGGTTCGAGCTTCCGCCGGCGGACCTGCCTATGGATGCGTTCATACCCGCCGACTACATCCCCACGGAAAGCGTGCGTCTGGCCTTCTACAAGAAGATGACCGCCGTGCGCGATGAGAAAGACGTGGATCAGCTTGCCGACGAGCTTCATGACAGGTTCGGCGATCTGCCGAAGCCGGTGGCCAACTCGCTCGATATATTGAGGCTGAGGCTGAAGGCCGCCCGCGCCGGCATCGCCTCGATTTCCAGCGACAGGCGCCAGGTCGTCATCAAGTTCGGCGCGGGCATCAGGCTGGCCGCGGATGTGGCAATCGAGCTGCGCAAGCGGTTCGCCGGCGGTGTCTTCCTGCCGGACAAAGTGATCGCCGACGGAAGGGCG
>Ga0315274_10017038_pt1 | contig 10261 bp, 9 predicted proteins | sample YL17G02_20_MG_FD_203700 | JGI IMG/M metagenome (GOLD analysis project Ga0315274, IMG submission 203700) | Sediment microbial communities from Yellowstone Lake, YNP, Wyoming, USA - YL17G02_20 | ecosystem: Environmental > Aquatic > Freshwater > Lake > Sediment | place: USA: Wyoming | collected... | reverse complement strand
AAGATAAGTTTACTATCTTCTTGCTGATACTGTGGTGTGCTGTAATGCATTCTTTTTACACTACCCGCTTCCAACCATGATTTTTTATTATCAACAGTTCTGTTTAATTGGAAACCGACCAATCTAAAATCATTCATATATGCCTGACCACTATCGGTATCACCTGAAATTTGGAAATAAAATTTTGGTGATTGTAATGGTGCATTAGGGTATCCGTAATCATCGAAAGGTAATGAATTTTTTACCAATTCACCCCTTGTGGTATATATTGCTGATGGTAAATCACCCAAATTAATGGGAACATTACGTGGGTCAATTTTACCATCCACTGTGTATATGTATTCCGTAATATTAATAAATGGTTCTGGAATACCTATCAAAAGAAACATTGATTTAATTGCATCACGAGTGCCCTTTGATTTCCAATAAAAATTAGTATTAATTAAAATTCTTCTCCACAATTCAATATCAACTTCTGAAGGTAATAACCTATTAGATTCGTTTGCTTCTTGAAGTGTAAGTATTGAATCAACAAATTGTGCTTCGTTAACCAATGTAAATACATCCCAACCAAAGGTACGAGCTAAATTCTTTACTATTTGATCTGGTAAGTTATTTTTCTTATCATATGTTGTTGTATTAACATAAACTAAACCATCAATAAATTGTCGTAAATCATCAAATTCACGACCATATATTCTCAATAATTTAGTCATTTTACCTTCTTCTGTTAAGTCATATACTTTAAGAGAAGCAGGTGTTAAAAATCTCGCAATAAGATCAGTTTTAACACTATCATAACTATCACCAATGCCATATAATGTATTTTGAAATGCATTGTATGTTGGTGTATTAAAATCAACATTATACCCATCACTTGTAGACCAAATTAATACGGTGTCGTTATATATAATACCGCCATCTTCAAGTAGTGTTGGTTTTTTAAACATGATTTGAAACCCTTCAGTTCCAATTCTTTCAGCCACAAAATATTGTTCGAAATTAGTAAGTAATGTTCTAAATTCTTCGAAAACTTGAGGGTTTGGTTTTAGATGAATATTTATTTTTCCTGCGGTTATACCACTCATAAAATCAAATGCATTACCAGTAGCTATGATTCTAAGAATATTATTTCCAGCACTATTACCAGTAAAACCTATAATTTTATGAGTATTATCTGTTGGATTTTTAGTTGACCAGACAACATATTTATCAAAACTTAAATTAAGATTTTTTAATTCGATATCATCTGGTTTTGCTTTGTTTCCCTGATTATAAACTAACCCAAAATTATTATCAATATATTGCGCTGGTATTTCAAAATAACAAGTATCAGTTATTTCATCATAACTATAATTAAAATAAGTATAATTACCACCAACAACGCTTTGTGGATTAACGAATAAACTCGCAGGATATGCTATTATTATATTTTGTAATGAAACTCTAAATAATTCATGTGTTGAACCAAATCTAACGTATGTTCTAAGATCACTTTTATTTAAATTTAGAACAGCATTTACTGTTGCATCATAAATTTGAAGTGATTGACCCTGTGTTATTGATAAAGTTTCTAATGTAATTGGTCTTACGAAACTACTTAATTCATTTTTATAATCAATAGGTATCCTACCTGAAAAATTTGATTGTAGTCCAAATGATCCAAAGGTAAATATAGTATCAGTTCCTCTGAAACTTGTTCCATTATTTAAATTTTGATCAAGATTCGCACCGTTACCAACTACTTTTATTATTGCCACAAATATATGATATTAATATTTAAAATTTATTTAAACTGTTCCAACAGAACCTGTAATTTCATCAAAATTTTGAGTTTCGTCAATATTACTGCGTTCTTCTTTCACTTCATAAAGAGGTACGTTAGTTACACTATCTTTTAACTCATAAAGATTGAATTGTTTCAATATTTGATTATCCTGATCGTAATATGTTAAGATACCATTGCTCACATCTTTTATTTGGTTACCAGCAATGATGCTCATAACAGTATTAATAGTATTTTCAACCATTTCAATTTCTATTGTTAATGGACTAAAAAATGTATTTGAAATCAATATTTTTGTCCCCGGTGTACCAATATAAGGACTCACGTTTGGTTTAACATCACTTGCACTACTTGGGGTTAATTGTAAGAATAACAAACTACCAGTATCATCAAATGTGTATCGTTGCGCTCTTTGTGAAGTATTACCAACATTAACCGATATGGGAACAGCTTTATTTGCTGTTACAACATAACGTACAACATTTCTTAATTTAGTTCCATCAGTATTAATATATTCAATTCTATATCCTTGTAATGCGTTATTGGCTCTTAACCCTTCTGGTAATAAGTTTGAATTTATTAATATTCCCTTTGTGGTAGGTAATGCAGCTAAAACACCGCAATCAACAATAGTAGCATTAACTGTTGTTGGTTTTATATACAATGTGTATATGCCCACAGCGTTAAATATTGTTGCGGGTAAGGTAAGATTATACAACCCTTCCAATATATTTTCTTCGCCACTTACTTGTTGATCAGTGGGTAATGTAAGGGTGGTCAACACATCGGAAGCGGTAAGGCTATACATTGTGTTTGATTCAATTTCTCTTGATGCTGTATAATTATAAAAAATACTAATATCATTTACACTAACATCTGATGGTCTAACTGACCCATATACTCCTATTGACATATCTTTATGCGTTATTTACTATATTGAAATAAGCACCACCCGCATATGTTTCAAGTTGTGCTAAATTTCTTATAAACTCCAAATTATAATTTCTTTCGAAAACTGAAAATTCTTGTCTGACTATAAATACATCACTACCGATAATAGGTTTGCCTGTCATGTTTTCTTTATTCTCATCTTTCAATATTGGTCTATTCACGAAGTTTGCTGATGAAAACGCTTGTCCGATAAGCTGAAAAACCGTAGTTCCCGTAGTGCCCGACAATTGTAAATATGTAATTCCACCAACATAATAATAGACATTATAATTAGTAAAACCAGTAACATTAGTTTGACCAACCAACCCACTTCGAGCTAAATCCAATCCATCAATTAAATAATTATTTGATAAAAAATATTGATTAATAACGTATGGCGTTACTGCATATTTTTTTATTTGATTTAACATACTTGTAGTAGTTCCTGTAACAATATAAGGAACGGTACTTATTGTTGTTCCAGTAATTCCACTATAATCGTATGTGTTGAAAAATCCTAAATCATGTGAATCCGATGTTAAACAAAATTTTATGTTATAAGTAACACCAGTATCTGGAATAATAACGGCACAATTAGTACAACCAGTAGTTGTTCCTGTGGTTACTGCTTGTTGTATGATTTTTTTTAAATATTCCATTAACTTGTTAAATCAACTTTTTTTCTTAAATAAACTTTAATATCTTTTTCAGGATATTTTATCTCAAACATCGAATCTTCAGTAGAATAAATCGTGTTATTAATAATTTTTATCTGACCAGTTGTGGTATTTGCGAATTCTTGTGGTATTACATTCATTGAATATTGACCACCCACTTTATTATAAACAGTTATACTGATGATATTTATAACGCCATTCGCCAGTAAAATTTCTCTCTGAAGATCACCAAGAAATACATCTTCATTCATTTGATAATTATTTATGTTGAAATAATCACGAACCAACGTGATAACGTTGCTTGCTATTTGACTATCAGTTCCGTTTTCAACATAAAGGTCAATATCGAAAGCTAAATCGTATATTTCCCCATCCCTGATTTCAACATAATCATTAATCATTCTATATCCTAAAAGATATTCAGCAATATTTTCTTTTAATAGTGTTGTACTTGTATTTGATAAAGAACCATCACTATTTATTCCAAGAATTGATATTACCACTTTATTATTTTCTTTCATGGCATTGGCACGGAATGGTGATCCGAACTTACCGGGCATCTTATACACTTGCGTTAAATAATCCGTTAATGTAACATCTCTACCCTGACTTGAAAAATTATATTTAATTAAAAATCTTATTTGTTCAGTTGATAATCCATCATTACCGCCAACAGCAGGAATTGGATTTGCAACCGTTAAACTTCTTTTTACTAAATTATTTACATTTTGTAATGAACCCTGTACCGTCATTTGAAAATTACCCATTGCGGTTAAAACATTAGTACCAAGATTACTACTTGAACCACCACCCACTCTGTATCTTATGAATAGGGTATGGTCACGTTTCAACATTTCACCCAATGAAGTATTAGTTAAATAATTCATCAAAAATTGCTGATTACTTACACCTTCTTTAATAAATCCATTTTTAAATGCATCTTGATCTGGATTTCCACCACCAAAAGTTAATACACAAAATCCGTTTGTATCAAATTCTTTTAGAAATTTTCTCGTTACATCAAACCATCGACCAGCTTTTAACCCTTCGGAAGTTGAGGTTGCGGTATTTAATGAACTGCTATTATTTTCCAAAAATACTTTTTGTTGTGCTAAATAATCCACTTCATAATATTTTAAAGGAGCATTAGCAAAAGCGTATACACTTGGATTGGTTGAATAATTCACACCTTCTAATAATATCACATCTTCAATTTCAATAACGTTTATATCGGGTAATGTGATTTCAAGAAAGGGAGTTACGTCACCCACTGTAATTATTTTTTTAAAAATATTGGTACTACCATTAATAACAACCTCTCTCTTTGTAACATTATAACTTTGAATTACACCATTAGAATCAAGATTAGGTATGATTGCTCTATTTGGATCGCCCAAATTACTTATTGGAGACCTCCAATCTATCACATCTTGTGTTTCGAAAACTTTCCCACCACCCGTCACTTGTGCGCCAGCAGATAAAACTGGATAGTACGATGAATCTGGATTGTCACCATTAACGGGAACTGTCACAGTAAAATCTATTACAGTAACCGAAGGACGTAAATTAGGAATGTTAAATCCTAAATTTTTTGCGATGTTTAATATTGATGCTCTTTGTTGTGCATATTCCAATTGTGTTTCTTGAAATGCTCTGTCGGTATTGATAGATAAATTATTACCAACACCAGCATTCAAATCAATCATCATTGAACCAACGCTTGAATCCGTAAAATCACTAAGTACTTCAGGATAATATTGTCTGATCAAAGAGATCAAATCTGCTCTTATTTGGGTAAATGTTCTATTACCGTATGATACTGGATTGTTTACTGCCATTATTTTATATTTTTAAAAATTTAACTCTAATTCACCACTTTGTGAAAAAGCATCTTCTTCAAAAGTGAAATTTATTTTTACATTAACTTGATTTTCTCCAATTGGAAATCCTTCACTATCAAGACCCGTCTGATTAAATTCGATATTATCTATCGTTAATGATGGGATATAATTTTTAACTGTTTCTTTTATTTCCCTTTCAATATCACCTATGGTAATATTATCTTTTGGTTCGAAAATAAATTTAATTAAATTAGTTCCATAATCAGGTTCATAATATCTTTCACCTTTCGATGTTAAAAGAAGCAATAGTAAGTCTGATGTATACGCTTCTTTGGTAACAGAATTCATTAAAAAATATCTGTTAGTGTTAACATCATCTTCCAATGGAAATTTAATATTATAGGATGCCATTAATATATTTTTATATAAATACTTAAAAAAAAAATCCGTCAGTAAGACGGATTTTAATATTTATAATATATGAAAAAATTTATTCACCCACGTACTGTGGCTTTTTTTCACCCTTTTGTTTCTTGACCTTTTTGGCTGCTTTAGCAGCATCTTCTTCCTCTTTGATCTTATCAAAGATGCTCTTAACACTTTCTTTAAACCTGATCATGAATGAATCCCCGTATTTGGTCAATAGACCGCTATGGGTACAAAAATCGGGTGCTTTTAGGGTAATCTTTCCAGATTCCACATTAACTTCAACACCAGCCAACGCTTCATCAAACACAACCCGTTTCATATCATCGGGAAGTTGTTCAAAAGCTTTTGAATTAATAACGATTGCGACCATAAGACCATCCGTAAGGGTTTCAACGAGATCGTTAAGCTTTTGAATCTTACTCATTTCTTTTGCCTTGTCATTCTCCAACACTTTAATTTCAACCCAATGAGGAATACTGGTATTTCCAAGAACTTCCTCAAAGATTTTCATCACTTCTTCATCTGCATTTACAAATTTTGCCATAAATAATTAATTTTAATTGTTAATAATAGAACTATATTTAGATTTAATTCTCTCAATTTCAGCAAATATGCTGAGATGTTCGGGTTTTGCTTTATCAAATGCTTCATCCAATGTTTTTACGAAATCAAACATATCTCCTATTGTGAGCATTACTGCATGATCAATGTCTTTCAATGTAGCAACCTGTTGCATCACTAATTCCTGCTCCCTCAATGCTTGCATTTTTAATTCATACTCAGTATTTGCTTTTTTAGCTTCTTCTTCTGTAACGGTTTTAACACCAGAATCCTCAACCTTTTTATTGAGTGATCTTGCAGCTTCTCCCACTGTCACAGTATCGGCAAGTTTATCAATTTCAGTAATTTTTTTAGCAGCTTCTGAATTGAATTCACCAACTTCAACTGCTTTCTTTAAGTTTTCTAAAAAATCTGACATATTATTAGTATTAATTTTAATTATTTCCCATTTGTTGCATTTCTATTCCGTAGAATTTAAGAACTTCATAATGATCATCAACATCTACATGTTTTTTAAATTCATCAACCCTAAACACCACCAATTCCCCATACTTTTCTCTCACCCAAATTTCATCAAAGGTAATAATTTGTTTGAATATTACACTATCTTTTGGAACTGAATTTAATTTATATTTTTTTGGTATGTAGAATTCAAAATATCTATGGGTATCATCAAGTCTTTTAACATGCAGAAAATCTGTTAATTGTTCTATTTTATTAGTCACATTTTCTTCCGATCTATTGATCATGATTGGAAATTTCTTCACTTTGGATTTTTCATATGTGTTCATACCAACATACTCATCATTTCCAGTTTCTTTCAATTCTTTATCAAATGTTTTAACTATACCTTCTTCAATGGGAGTGTTATTAAACATATAAACAATGGGAAGATTATCATCTTTTAATCGTCTTTCTTCCATTTCCAATTGCATTACTTCACCAAGCGTTTTACCTGCGTGTTTATGCTTTTCATCAAAAAATCCCATATGTTCATATCTGCGACCCCACTTATCTTTTTGTCCATAACTCATGCTATGCTTATCTGCTGTGGTAGCATATTTTAATGGGGTAGCTGTTCTAATGAATTTATCTGCTTTTTTTAATACTTCATAATAGTCCTGTACAAATTTTTCATCACGCTGACCCTGCATTAATCTATTAATAAATGGATTGCGATGCATGATGAAATTAGTTATCTTATCACCACTACCATCGAGATCAGCAGGATCAGCTTTTAATATATTTATTTCAGTATTGTAAAGCGCAATAGAGATATTAATCATTATTGCATGATACTGCAAATATAACCAAAGAAGAACTTTTCTGAAAATATTTTTCATATTAAGCAATAACCAATGTTTTAGCAACTACTGCTTTATAAAACTCAGCACGATTTTGTGTGACTGTTGCTAAATTATATTTATCTTTGAAGTCTTCATATAGTTGCTCACCAAGTTGTTTTCTCAAATCAGCATCTAATATAAGTTTCTTCAAATACTTCTGCCAGTACTTATGTGCATTCTTTTCGTTCGGAATTAGTATGCAATTCTCCATATGCTTACCATCTACATTATATGGTGGTATATCAGAACATACAATGGGAAGTTTCCTACTCCAACATTCTACCTGTTTAAGATTCGATTTCATCCTATTGAATGTATGATCAGCCAGTGGCGCAATTACAATATCCGTTTCATCCAAAACTTCAGCATATATATTTGCTTTTTGTGTCCATCTACGAGCATAATTTCCTTCATTAGGATACTTAATGTTTCTTTCATAGTTTTTCAACCAAGTAAGATAATCAGCATTCGTTATTAATTTATGATTATCAGTTAAAATCTTTTCATAAAAAAGATATACCGATTCTTCAGAATTGATTGATCTTTGATTGGTTGAAAATACGTTATCTTTAAATTTCTTTTTAATATCAGGTGGTAATTTTGGTATTAAATCAACATTACCTCTGGTCTTATTAATGAATTTAATCATCTCACGTGTCCACAGTCCTCTTTTTTGAAGTTCTTTTGAAAATTCTTCATTGAATTTTACTTCAGTTGTTGTTCCTTCAGTATCCCATCCAGATAATGTTACTTTAAATTTATCACGAGTATTAATATCGCTACGTAAGAAATTGAACACACCTTCTAATTGTTCAACGTCACCCATGTGAGAACTACCTGCCATATATGTGATACGAACTAATCCATTAGGATCGGCTGTTCTATTATCTTGGAACTGTTTCATCCAAGTAGGATCGATAGAGTTGTATAACGCTATAACATTATCCTTACCTGTTATTTTCCTAATTTCTTCGGCAAATAACTCAGTGGTGGTAGTTACATAATCAGCAATTTTTATATTGTCAATTATTTCTAAATGAAGTTTCTGTTCAACAGAAAGATCATAATATGGATGCTTTCTATTTAAGAACCAATAGTCGTCAATATCCATAACCAATATAGTACCACTATTGGTTAGTTCGTTTTTTATCTTCATCATTGTTGGCACATCAGGTGCTAATTGACGATGAAAATGAATTATATGATATGATTTCAAATAATCAACAATTCCTTTATCATTAAAATTAAGGTCTGGATTAATATCTACATGAAATTGATCAGAATGATTTCTTTCAAGTTCCATAGCGGGAGTTAATGTACGGAAATAATTTACACCTGCGCCATCTCTGTTATTAAAGAGAATTTTTATTTTATCTTCCATTGTGGTTTTATAATTTACTGTAATTTATTATAATTATTTATAAATACACAAATTTACAACAAAAAACCGTTTATGCAACGGTTTTTTTATAAATTAGTAAAAATAATTAATTATTCGGGTGACTGAGTTGTGGTAGTGTGTGTTTGCTTTTTACTTTTCTTTTCCCCACCATCATTTTTTGCTACGACTTCTTGAACAGGAGCAGGTTCAACCACTGCAGATTGTTTAATTTCTGGTTTGGGTAATGTTTGTTTTGCTTTTTTTTGCATAAGAAGTTCTTTCTCGCCAATTTCAACAACTGTAACAAAATTTTTCATTCTTAATTTATGCACTCCAACGGGTAGTGAAGGGGTAGTAAGAAAAAATTCTTCATTAGGTCTTATTACATGTGTTATTTTTTCAAATCCAGTAATGTATTCGATCTCAAGTGGCATGTTGTTATTTGGATGCCTTTTTCCTAATGAACCAGTTATGTTTGTAATTTTGAAATTTGCCATATTTTTATTTATTTTAATCCTTGTACTAATGATTTCCCATATTTTATACCATCAAAATTTAAACTTTTTGCTTTTTCAGCTACGGCTCTGTTTATTAATGTTTGATAAGGGATATTATGTTTTTTTTCTATTTCTTTAAAGTTGACATGTGGAAACCATACATTACACAATACTTCAACAGGACTTACATTATTTCTGAAATTTAAATCTAAATTATGTGTTTCCAACAAATTTTCAAATTCAATATCATATTTTTGATATCCCTCTTTTGGTTCTAAAAGAAAGAAATTACCAATTTTTGATTTTTCATTAATTTCACCCTGTCTATATGCAGTTAATTTTTGTTTATTTCCTTTATTCATATCCTGCAGTAAAAATCTATCATCACTGCTTGGCGGTGTATCATGTTCTAATTTATTTAAGAACTCACTACCGTCACTATTAGGATCATTTTCAGCATTTAATTGATCCTGTGCAACCACTTCTTCCATTTTAATTTGCTGCTGATATTCATATATATCCTGCATTTTATTCAACAATCTTGCAGCATCTTTCTTATCTAAATTAATCCTAACAAGTTTGATGGGTTCTTCTTTTGACATGGATTTAACCCAACGATGATGTCCATCGAGAATATCAAGATTTTTACTTGTCCAAATAGGATCAGCATCATTTCCTTCCATTTCTGAAATATGATCACCAAACACAAGTCCTTGTGATGATTTTAATAAATGAGGATTTAAAGTAAGTATATCATAACTTACACCTTCTTCATCCAATGTTTCAAGTATAGAATCAAAAGGCGCACTCATT
>Ga0315274_10017036_pt1 | contig 10261 bp, 7 predicted proteins | sample YL17G02_20_MG_FD_203700 | JGI IMG/M metagenome (GOLD analysis project Ga0315274, IMG submission 203700) | Sediment microbial communities from Yellowstone Lake, YNP, Wyoming, USA - YL17G02_20 | ecosystem: Environmental > Aquatic > Freshwater > Lake > Sediment | place: USA: Wyoming | collected... | reverse complement strand
CAATAATTACTGGGGCACGAGAGCAAATATCAGAACGGAAGATTTTCTCGAATGGTACATGAAGGATATTAATTCCGATTGTCAATTCGATGGTGTACTGGGAAATCCCCCTTATGTGCGTTATCAGTATTTAGAAGATCGCCTTCAGCGCATTTCAGAAGAAATATTCAAGCGCCACGCATTGCCATTCACAAGACACACTAATGCGTGGGTGCCGTTTGTCATTGCATCAATTGCCTTGTTGCGTCCGAGTGGAAGATTGGGAATGGTGCTACCAGCCGAATTGCTCCACGTATTACATGCACAACCGTTGCGCAACTACTTAGCAGAACAGTGTGAGAGAATCCAAATTGTGGATCCGGAGGAGCTGTGGTTTGAGGGCATTCTCCAGGGTGCAGTTTTGTTACTCGCACAGAAAAAAAGGACAAGAAATTCCTATTCGGTCGGACTCGGTATCCGTCAGACTAGAACTCGTGCGTTCTTGAAATCTGACGTTGATGAACTCTTTCAGGATGTGGAGTATATTAATGGAGATACTATAGGTGGTAAATGGGTTAAGGCATTACTGACGCGCGCCGAGAGAGAGGTGGTAGATGAGGCGTATCGTAATCCGAATGTGCACCGCTTTGTTGATATTGCCAAGGTTGATGTCGGTATAGTCACCGGAGCTAATAAATTTTTCTTAGTCCCCGACTCAGTGGTACAGCATTATGAATTAGAAGCGTGGGCATATACGATGTATGGACGTAGCGAACACGTTGATGGAGTCATTTATAGTATGGAATCGCATAAAACCAACAAGACAAAGGGATTGCCAGTAAACTTCATCTGGTTCCAGAAGGACGCAATAGAAAAGCTTCCTCCCAAAGCTAAGGCCTACATCGAGTATGGTGAGAATCAAGGTCTTCAATTGCGGTATAAGTGTCACGTAAGAAATCCATGGTATGCTGTTCCTTCAGTCTATGTGGCTCCAGTTGGCTTGTTGAAAAGAGCCCACCAACTCCCAAGGCTAATACTTAACAGCGCGGGTGCCCTAACTACTGACACTGCATATCGAATCGTACCCCAAAAAACGACCAACAAGCGCTTGGTATATTCGTTTGTAAATAGCCTCACAGCTCTCTCTGCTGAACTTGAGGGTAGGCACTATGGGGGCGGAGTTCTTGAGCTCGTTCCGTCAGAAATTGAAAGGCTATGTATTCCGATTGCCCAAAATACGCCCATCGAGCTAAATAGGTTACATGATCAATTCCGCGCTGGAGTTAACTCTGAGGAAATCCTGCGGACTCAGGACAGGAGACTATTGGGAGATATCGGTATAGGCAAAGTTGAGCAAGAGTCGTTGTTGTCCGCGTGGAGTCGCCTTAGAAATAGGCGTCAGCGGATACTTTACAAGGAGGACTCCAAAATGAAGCACTCCCATCTTAAATAATTGTCATGGCACAAGTAGATCTTCTCTTCCAAGGTATACGAGAAGCGAACGATCATGAATCCGCACTCCTCGACCTCCTTGGCCAAAATAATGATATTGTCCTCATAAGCGTCGCATTCGTAAGGGAAAGCGGCGTTATCCCGCTTGCGAAAGTCCTCCAAAGAAACTCGCTGCACACTACAGTCTTCGCTGGTGCACGTAACGGTATCACGTCAGCGCAAGGGCTCTTGGCTTTATTGAAGACGGGAATACGGGTTATAGTTGTTGATACGGGTTCCATATCAAGAATATTTCACCCAAAGATATATGCGGTTAGACGTTCGGAGCGGGCATATGTAATACTTGGAAGCGCCAATTTGACTCGAGGAGGGCTAAATGGGAATATTGAGGCCAGTAGCCTAATTTCTCTTGACTTGACTAATAAACCGGATAAGGATTATTTTGATATATTATGCTCTTCTCTTGATACCTTGCCAAATAGATACCCCGAAAACACACGGCATCTAACCTCTAAAAGGGACGTAAACGTGTTGCTTCATAGAGGCATTATTGAGGATGAACGCATCGCACGACCGCCCCGAGCAGTCGCCACCACGTACGGCAATAGAGGAGATCGAGTGCCTTTGATGAGGACTTATGCCCGTCTCGAAGAACCAAAAGAATTAAAGCCGCCGAGCCGAGCTATGCCCAGGACTCGAGCGAGAGGATGGATTTTGGTTTGGGAGAGCAAAGAATTAGCTAAAAGGGACTTGAGCGTGCCTATAGGACGGGGCACCCACGCAACAGGGTCAATGTTACTTAAGAAAGGAAATATGCAGGGCATTGACTATCAATCCTACTTTCGTGAGGTGGTCTTCGAGGATTTGGTGTGGACACCTGACCCCGATCCCGGATTATCTCATTTATACAGGGCGTCTGCGGACTTCGTTATCGTTGTAAAGGGGCAAAATTATGGCACTATGACATTGCGATTGACCCACAATAGCAGAACAGATTCTCGAGCGTTTGAACAATTGAACGCCATGACACAAATTCACTGGGGTAATGCAATATCAATTGTTGCTAATAGAGACCTGCTTGGTAGGGTCTTGCGGCTTTATCGTCGGGACGATGATCATACAGTATTTCGTATAGATATCGACTGAGTTGAGCATGTTTCCGCGCCGCCTTCCTTCCCCTTCTGAACCCATACCCTCTCTTACTCTCTCTCCAGAGCCAGACATTGACTTTGCAGAATTACGAATTAAGAATTACGAATTACGAATTTACGGAGTGGAGGCGCGGTGCTGAAATGCTGAAATGCTGTAATTTCCGGTAGTGCTTCCGGATAATCACAAATTACGACTTGATAGCAACGCTATTACTGCCTTCCGATAATTCGTAATTCGTAATTCGTAATTCTTAATTGTGCTCCGGATCATGCAGCAACACCCCTATCCCCCCATCCACATCCAGCACTGTCCCGGTAACGAAACTCGCCTTGTCCGACGCCAGCCACAATGCCGCATGCGCTACCTCCTGCGGCGTCGCAATCCGCCCCAATGGGTGACATTCGCCCAATCTCTTTAATCCCCTAATGTCCTTGCCGAACCCCGCCCGCAGCATCGGCGTGTCGGTCGCCGCCGGCGCCACCGCGTTGACCCGCACCTCCGGCGCCAACTCCAACGCCAGCGCCCGTGTCAGCGCCACCAATCCCCCCTTGGTCGCGGCATAGAGGGAGAAATTTGCCTTTGTCAACCGCGCGTGGATGCTGGCGATATTGACCACACTGCCCCGCGCCGCCTTAAGCATCGGCAGCAGCCGCTGAGTCAGCCAAAACGGCGCCAACAAGTTGACCCGCAGCGACGCATCCCAATCGCCGGTGGTGACTTCACCAATAGGCTTGACGACCTGCACCGCGGCATTATTCACCAGCGCGTTGAGCTTGCGGCCGCATATCCGATTCACCTGCTTGAAAAATGCCGCCGCCGCCGGACTTTCGGGCAGTTCCATCAGATCAAAGGGGAGGAACTCCCACTGATGTTTGCCTTTATCAGCAATTCGGTCAACGCCGATGACCCGCCAGCCGGCGGCAGTGAACTCGGCGCAGAGGGCGTGTCCGATCCCACCGGCAGCGCCGGTGATTATAGCGGTTTTAACGGGTGAGGGTGTCATAGCTCTTCAAATTAGGGGGCGGTGGTGTGAATGTTATTATCTCGTAGTAAAGTATTAAAGTAATAACGTATTAACGGTTCAAATACTGATGGTGATGGTGGCTCTCCGGCACATCTATATCATTGGAGGGCGGGCTTCAGCCCGCTCGTGGGAGTTGTAAGATGGTCGGAGCGGGCTAAAGCCCGCCCTCCAATGATCAGCTATACTTGGTGTCTTCGTGTCTTCGTGGTTAATCCCTTTTTAATTCGTAATTCGTAATTCGTAATTCGTAATTATCTTTCCAGTTCTTCAAACAGATGCTGTATTGTGCTTTCATGCACCCGCTGCCAATGTTCCGGTGAGCTGTTGGCGTTGTGCGGCGAAAGCAGGACGCTGTCCATCTTCCGCAGCGGGCTGTCAATCGGCAGTGGCTCAATTTCAAAGACGTCCAACCCCGCGCCGGCGATTGCTTTATTCTCAAGCGCTTTCGCCAGCGCCGGCTCATCCACCAAAGGTCCGCGCGCGCAATTTACCAGCACCGCCGTTCGCTTCATCAGAGCCAGTTCCGAAGCGCCGATTATGTGGTGGCTGGTCGGATTCAACGTGCAGTTGAGGCTGACGAAATCGCTCTGCATAAGCAGCGTCTGCTTGTTCACCATTTGAATGTCGGTTTCGGCGATGAACTCTGGCGGCATATCCACTATGTCGTTGCCGAGCAGCCTCATTTCAAACGCTTTGGCTCGCCGCACCACCGCCTTGCCGGTATTTCCGACGCCGATGACGCCCAGCGTTCGCCCCTGTAGCGACACGCACGGTTGTTTACTCCATCCCCCGTTGCGGAGCTCCCCGGTTATCCACGGGACACGGCGGGCAAAGGCGAGAATGTAGCCCAACACCTGATCGGCGACCGGCTCGTTGAACGCGCCGGGGGTGTTGCGGACGGCGATCCCCAGCCGCGCGGCGGCATCCAGGTCAATGGAGTCTATCCCTGTCCCCCACTTGGACAGGACTTTCAGCTTGGGAGCCGCCATCAGCACCCGTTCCGTCCATTGGTCGTCACCGCAGATGACCCCGACGACGTCACCGACCAGCGGCAGCAGTTCGTCCTCTGAAAGTCGTTCTTTGACCGGCGGGATGACCAACTCGCAGCCGCGGGCGTCAAACAGGCGCCGGTATTGCTCCACGACCGGCTGGAAATAGGGGGCGGTGATTAAAATTCTCACGGAGTAATAATGTAATAACGTGTTAACGTATTAACGACAGACCGATGGTAACGCTGTTCCCATTTCCTACCTTCTCACTTTCTCACTTTCTTACTTTCTCACTCCTCTATTCCGCCGCCCGCCTCCGCTCAATATACAACATTTCCGCAATCCGAAAATCCATCTCCTCATCAATATCCACCGCCTCCAACGGCTCCATCTCAAACATCAAAGGTTTGGCGCCGATGCGGTGGCGATGACGCTCCAAAGAGTCGCGGGTGAAAATAAACAGGCATGAGTTTTCTTCGTAGATCGGCGGCAAATCCTGCGTCCGCAGCAGTTCGGCAGGGTTGTGATTCAACGCCCGTCCCGACGCGTCGTAAAGCCGTTTCTGCAGCCGCGTCACGCTGAACAGGCTGTCGTGGTCGCCACCCATAAGATACCTTTCTATCGCCCGGTCAACTGTATCGGTAGTCAGAAGCGGATTGGTGCAATGGGTCTGCAGATAGATGTCCGCGGAGATATGTTGAACATCATAGAGTAGCAAATCATTAACAGGGACCGCATCACCGCGCAGTTCCGGCGGTCGGTGAATCATCTTGACGGCGAAATGGCGGGGCGCTTCGGCGAGTATCTCTTCCGAATCGGTATCAATCCACACTTCATCAATAAGTCGGCTGGCGAGTAACGTTCTCAAAATGTAATGATAAAGCGGCGCGCCGGCAAACAGCCGCGTGTTCTTGCCGGGAACGCGCGCACTGACCGCCCGCATCGGCACAATGGCAGCGATTTTGGGCTTGGTCACAGCGTCCCGCCCCATCAATTGCGGGTGGGATAGAAGCGAGTGACCGTCCGCATTGCCACCGGTTGCGCTGGTTGGTCCACCCCCAGCCGCCCCAACTTCTCCATCATCGCGTAGTCTATGACATCGCTGGCGGGATGTGTTGGCTCTTGTTTAACCGTGACCGGCTGCGCTTCAGCGGGGTAGTAGAACCGCTTCCGAAGCGCGGCATTCACGCCATCGCGCCGGGCGTAGCCGCGATAAGTCCCCCAAAATTGCATCAATCGGAAAGACGGGACGGCGGCGAGTTGTTTGATTAGCTGCTCTTCACGCCGCGCCTGGCGGTAATCCTTCAATATGTTCCACATAAACAGGCGGCCGAAATCCAACAGGCTAAAACTTTCTTCCGGCATCACCCGATGGATGGCGATTGCCTCGCGCAGGTAGCGGTTGTAAATGCGGCGGTAGGTCTCGTTGTGCTCGTGAACAACCTCCGCCTCCGGTGTGTAGCTGATATAATAACCCCGCTCCAGCAAGCGCTTGCCCCACTCCAAATCCTCCAGCCCGGTCAACTCTTCGTTGAACGGCAGCGCCTTCCACAGGCTGCGGCGGGCGGCGGCGTTGGCGTTGTTGTAAAACGGGGTGGACTGGCGCAGGATGGGATGGTCGGGGAACCACTGGGCGAAGATGCGCTGTTCGGAGAAACGACTCCGCCCGTTGCCGCGCTGCTTGCCGTAACTGACGGCGATTTCGCGGCTCGTCAAAGGCGCGACCAGCTTCTCCAGCCAGTTGGAGCGCACCGGGTAGCAATGGGCGCTGGTGAAGACCAGATATTCCCCGCGCGCCGCGGCGCAGCCGATGTTCAGCGACCGTCCGAACGAGAATACGCGAGGATCAATCGCCAGGGTTCGGACAGGCCATTTGCGGGCAGCTTCCACGGTGCCGTCGGTGGAGCCGGAGTCCACGATGATGACTTCAAAATCGCGCACTGTTTGGGCATAAACGCCCGCCAACAGCCGCCCGATGTGCGCCGCCTCGTTGAAACTGCGGATGATGATGGATATGGCTGGGGTTTTCAAAGGATTTTGATTCTTAATTCTTAATTCTTAATTCTTAATTCTTAATTGTCTTCTGCAACCCTCGTGCCAGCCGACGGCAATAGGAACTTGGCTATGAAACCGGAGTTACGGTGGGGCGATTGGGAAGGAAGGGGAAGGAATTGCCGATGGTGATGCTAATGCTGATGATGATTCCCTCCCCACTTGCGAGGGGGAGCAAGGGGGGTACCTGTCTGCGTCATTCCCGCGAAGGCGGGAATCCATCTGGAGGCTGAGGGCTCCTGAATTGACGAATCTACGAATCTACTAATTGATGAATTGACCCATCCGCATTTGACTCCTCGCGCAGATTTCGTTAATTTGTAGCAGACCTATCAATCGCTCAGAAATCGTTGAACGAACAGACGCTTATCCGATGACCTAAGAAATTGGAGGCTGAAATGAAGAGGACAGTTGTTTTATCAATCCTGTTTGGCATTCTGGTCGGCGCGGGGGCGGGATGGGCGCAGGATTCGTCCGGCGTCCGGAAGGTCGGGTCGCTTTATCGCTTTTGGTTTGACGTTAATTCGGTCGCCGTCCAAGGTGAGTATGCCTATGTCGCCGCCGGTGAACTCGCCATCCTGGACGTCAGCGATCCAACACAACCGCAAGAGGTCGGTTTCTACGATTCGCCTGGGTCTGCTGTGGGCGTCGCGGTCTCCGGGAACTACGCCTATCTGGCGGATGGGGATGCACTTCGCATTGTGGACGTCAGCGACCCGGCGCAGCCGCGCGAGGTCGGGCTCTACGATTCGCTTGACGTTGGCAATGTTATAGTATCTGGAAACCACGCCTATCTATTAACTGGCGCGGTGCTCCACATTTTAGACGTCAGCGATCCGACGCAACCGCGAGAAGTAGGATTCTACGACTCGCCGCGGGAAGCAAGAGGCGTCGCGGTGGAGGGGAACTACGCCTATCTGACGGAACAATGGTCAGAAGGGGACCCAGATGATGGTAGTCTGATCTTTCATGGAGGATTCCGCGTCGTGGACGTCAGCGACCCTGAGCATCCGCGCGAGGTTGGCTTCGGCGACTGGATGGTACGACCTAATCTCGTCGCGGTAGCCGGCAACTATGCCTATGTGGCAGATTACTATGCAGTGCGGGTGGTGGACGTCAGCGACCCGGAGAATCCTCGTGAGGTCGGTTCCTGCGGCTCGGAATCCATGTATTTTTGCATCAAAGTCGCCGGAGACTACGTCTATCTGGAGTATCCATCCGAGGGACTCCAACTCATTGACGTCAGCGATCCAGCAAACCCACGCGGAGTAGGAATCTATGGGTGGAGCGCCGATCGCATAGATGTCGCCGGGGACTATCTCTATCTTGCGGGCCACATGGGGGTGGGGATTGGAGGACTCCGCGTCGTGGACGTCAGCGATCCGACGCAGTTGCGCGAAGTTGGATTCTACGACACATATAGAAGCGCTGATGCAGTCGTGGTGATCGGTAATCATGCCTACGTAGCGGACAATGTGCCACCTGGGGGGCTGCGTGTTGTGGACGTCCAGGACCCATCACATCCGATGGAGGTCGGGTTCTGCGGCTCGATTTGGGCGTATTGTGTCGCGGTCGCGGGGAACTATGCCTATGTGGCGGCTCGGACAAGGGGACTTCGCGTTGTGGACATCAGCGACCCGGCGCAGCCGCGTGAGGTCGGGTCTTGTGAACGCCCTGGTGACTCACGAGCTATCTGTGTTGCCGTTGCTGACAGTTACGCCTATCTGGCGGATTATTTTGGAGGACTCGAAGTTATTGACGTCAGCGACCCGACACAGCCGCAGGAGGTAGCGTATTACGACACGCACGAGTCTTCCTGGAGCGTCTCGGTATCAGGCAACTACGCCTATTTGACAGATGGGTATTTACTCCGCGTCATGGACATAACTGATCCGACACAGCTTCGAGAAGCCGGGGTATTCCGTCTGCAGCACTTTATTCAAAGGGTTGTGGTTTCTGCAAACTACGCTTATGTGGCGGATCTGGCGGGACTGCACGTCGTGGATATCAGCGACCCGGCGCGGCCAAGCGAGGTCGGGTTCTACGACTCGCCGGGGGAGGTTTTGGGCATTACTATCGCCGGTGAATACGCATTTCTGGCAGATGGGGTCTCTGGACTCCGTGCGGTGAACATCAGCGACCCTGAAGATCCTTACGAGGTCGGATTCTACGACATGCCCCGGTCGGCCAAGCACGTCGCGGTCGGACCGGATGGCTTAATTTACGTCGCCGACGGCACCCTTGGCATCTACGACTGCTCCGAAGCGATGGGCGTTTCTTCCAATTTCATCCTTCATCCCTCATCCTTCATCCTTTCCGTGTATCCCAATCCGTTCAACTCATCCACCACGATCAGCTTCAATCTGCCCCGGATGGGGCCGGTGCATCTGGAGGTCTATGATCCGCTGGGAAGAAGGCTTAATACGCTTATTCCGGGAAGCAACCTGAGTGCGGGAAGTCAGCGGCTGGTTTGGAACGGTCGGGGATTGCCGTCGGGAAGTTATCTATTGCGGTTGAATGTGGCGGGGGAAAGCCGGGCGCAAAGCATTGCGAAGGTCAAATAAGCTGGTGGGGGCGATAGAATCAAGAGTCAAGAATCAAGAGTCAAATGTCAAGTAACAAGTGTCAAGTACCAGGAGCAAATCGCAATCTTGATACTTGTAACTTGATACTTGATACTTCCCAAAAGAAAAATCCCAACCCGGTTGCCCGGATTGGGATCTTTTAGGTTGACGCACTGCGCACCGCCGTCCGATGGCGGGTGAGTTTCAGGTATCGGGCGAGCCTCAACACCAGATTCAACCGCCAGTTCAGAAACAGCCAGCGCACGCGCCAGCCGAGCATCTCAAACATTATCCCTCCATAAACGGGTTTCGGGTTTTGAGTTCCGGATTCCGGACTCAAAACTCATAACCCATAACTCATAACTCTTAAGCGTCGTCAAGCAATCCGCGGGTAATTTTATCCTGCGCCTCCGGCTGGTCGTAGAAACCCGAATCCAGACGCTTGCGAACCTCCGCTTCCCGCTCGGGAGTCAGTCCCGGCGCGGGTTTTAGTTCCGGGTCGGCGAGCAGACGTCCCGCGATTTCATCCCGCACTTCCGGCCGGTCGTAGAATCCGTCCGCCAGCCGTTTCTTCGCCAGCTCCACCTTGTCGGCGCGCACGTCGGGGAGCGATTCCAGCACCAGCCTGGCAGCGTCCAGCAGGCGCGCTTCTTCAGTCTGACCTGGCGTCACATCCGCGCGGTCGGTGGCTTGGGGAGTCGCCGGCGGCGGAGTCTTGGCCGGTGGGGTTGGCTCGGTTTGTTTCGGCTGCGGACTTCGTATCGGTCCGACGCCGCCGGCATCGTTGATGTAAGATACTACCATTTTAGGTTCCGGTTAGTGAGTCCCGTCACACTTGCGCTCCCACCGCTTGCGGGGGGAATTAAAGGGGGGTGCATCTGCTGTGAATTATCCCTGGGCTGGAGGATTCTGGTGGACAACCTCCCGCCACGCATCGCGGAGCGATTCCAGCATCGTCAGCGCATTCTGGATGTATTCCGGCCGGTTCATCACATTGGCGAGGGTAATCTGGTTGTTTATAAAAATATACGCTTTGTTCAGGTGTTCCG
>Ga0315274_10017035_pt1 | contig 10262 bp, 8 predicted proteins | sample YL17G02_20_MG_FD_203700 | JGI IMG/M metagenome (GOLD analysis project Ga0315274, IMG submission 203700) | Sediment microbial communities from Yellowstone Lake, YNP, Wyoming, USA - YL17G02_20 | ecosystem: Environmental > Aquatic > Freshwater > Lake > Sediment | place: USA: Wyoming | collected... | reverse complement strand
CCCTGCCGTTGCCAGCCACGACATTTTCCACTCCAGCGGATACATGGTACTCGTAATGACGCCCAGGATGAATCCACGCTCTTTCAATATCTTCACGGTCTCGTGTGCTCCGGGTAGCCCAACGACCGTATTGACATGAGTCAGAATTTTACTTGCCAATTCAGCCTGTTTTGCCGGATCACCCACTGCGTGTATCTTAAGATATTCGTCCCAGTAATCCTGTGCACTGATCCATCCATTGGAGGCCTGCTCCTTAAAGGTTCTCAAGCGAGCCTCATCCTCGGTAGTAAGTTCAGTAGTATAGCCTTGCTCTTTTACCAAACGTGCGGCAAAGCTCCTGGAGGGTTCCTCGCGTTTGTAGAAAATTCCTCCTGCATCAAAGAAGATACCCTTGATCATGAAACACCTCCTTTTTTCGGTTGAGTCACGCGGTAACCGTCAACGCATGGCGCGCTCTTTCCGATGCCAAGCACCAGCGCATCGTAAGCACGTTGGATCTTGGAATAATTGCCGTCCCGGTCGAGTGCGAACCCCCGGCCAATACCGGATACGATTTGCCCGACTCCAATTTCCTCTACCTGGCTCTCCAGCTTTTCCAACAAATAGGCAGCACTGCCCGGTTCGGTGCTGCGTCCGTCGAATATAACATGTAAATAAACTTTCTCCAGGCCGTTTTGTTTAGCCATACGCATCAATTCCAGGGGATATGCGATACTGCCATGCGAGCTTTTCTCAGTGAGTAGGCCGATCAAGTGCAGACTCGCCTCGCGCTGTTTAACATCCTCGATCGTCCGGCGAAAGGTTTCATTGGTAGAAAACGAGCCATCCTGTATAGCCAGCTCAAGGCGTACATCGTCTTGAGACACTACACGCCCCGCGCCAATATTCATGTGCCCGGCTTCCGAATTGCCCGGCTTTCCCGGTTGCAAACCTACTGCCTCTCCTGAGGCCTGTAACCGGCTGTAAGGATACCGGCGGATCAGATCATCCCAGGTGGGTGTTTGCCCAAGAAAGATCGGGTTAGTATCATCTTCCTTGCCTATCCCCCACCCATCGAGGATGATCAGCAGCACGCGCCGTCGATCCCCCCAGGTGTGCCCCGGCGTAAGACTCGCCCCATCCATACCTCCCGGTTGATCAAGGTCAAGAGCATGTAGAATGGTGGGGGTTATATCAGCTAGTTTACCATCCTGCACTTTCAGGGGCGAGGATGTGTGCGGATCAATTAAGAGAAAAGGAACCAGGTTAGTAGTATGCGCAACGTGATGAGTGCCATCGGGATTGCTCATCTCCTCTAGGTTGCCGTGATCGGCGGTCACGAGCACCACATAATCAGCAGCCAGTGCTGCATTGACCACCTGACCCAGCCAAGTGTCCACGCGCTCAGCGCAGCGGATCTTTGCCTGGCGATTTTGCGTGTGGCCGATCACATCGCCGTTGGCAAAGTTGGTTACGATCAGATCATACCGCTGATCGATGCCGCGTAAAACTTGGTTGGCGACTTGCGCCAGGCTCAGCTCTGGCACCTGGTCAAAAGGGATACCTTTAGGCGAAGGAACGCGAACATCTTCTTCGCCCGCGAATGATTGGTGACTGCCTCCGTTGAGAAAAAAAGTGATGTGAGCGAATTTTTCAGACTCGGCGACACGCAACTGGCGCAGGTTAGCGCGGCTGACGACTTCGCCCAGGGTATCCTGGATATTGGCTGGAGTAAAAGCCACCGGTAAATCTTTGAACTTTTCGTGGTACAGGGTCAGGATCACGAAGGTTAGATCGTGCAATTCTCGCCGCGGAAAACGGTCGAATTCTCGCTCGACGAATGCTTCGGTCAGTTGGATTTCACGGTCGCCGCGCCGGCAGCAAAAGACCACCGCGTCGCCATCCTCGACACGACCGATGGGTTGACCCTGACGGTCTACCAGGATCACCGGTTCGAGCGAGTAATCCGTTTGCCCCTGGCGGTACAACGCCCGAACCGTTTCTGCGAGGGCGAACCCGCCGCGCTCAGGGTGACTGTTGTTCATAAGCGATCCTGGACCTCCCACGATTGTTTGTGGGTTTGTCTCGTTCCGGAAAAACATCTAAGAGGTCGGAGAATGTGTGGACGATCAGGTCGGGCACATTCGCACCCTCTGGTGGATCTTCTTCGAGCTCAGCAGGATCCAGCATGAGGATAACCATTCCAAAGCCAGCTTGCCGGGTCCCCACCACATCCCGCTTGGGATTATCGCCTACGTAGACGCACTGAGTTGGCTCAACCCCGGCTAACCGCGCGGCTTCCAGGTAGATGGCGGGATCCGGCTTCCGGCGTCCAAAGACGGAAGATAGTACCACCGATTTAAAATATCCGCTGAGACTATCGGCTTCCAGCCAATCCGGGATTTCACGGGAGGTGATCACATTGCTGATGATCCCCAACAGGTAGCCTCGCCGGTGTAATTCCACGATTACTTCACGTCCATCCTGCTGCACCACCCGTCTTCCCATCGACTGGCGATACAGGTAGGTTAATTCCACTGCCAGCGGTTCGATTCGATCAGCGGGAAATTCTGGCAGCATCCAGCGGGTCCACAATTCCTTTTCGGGGGCTTCGATCAGGGTCTCGAAAGCCCATTTCCGATAAATTTTGTACCTGGCATCCAACCGCTCGCAGAAAGGTTCAGGAGATTCCTGCGTTCCAACCAACGCGGTGATCTGCCGTCTGGCTTGAGATTGGTGCCACTCATCTTTTACCAAGATCCGCAGCGTGTTGCCGATATCTAGAAAAATGGCCTCGATATCCGTTATCATCATCACCTTATTGGAGTTTCACACGCGTGCCGGAAAAATATCCAGGAGGTCGCCGCATTCCCGGATGATACAGTCGGGCTTGTTATCTTCAGCAGGGGAGTCTTGCGTTTCCTTGGCTTCATCCATCAGTATAATGGTCATCCCAAAGCCAGCGCGCCGGGTACCGAGTACATCGCGGATGGGGTTGTCTCCCACATAGGCGCAGCGGGCTGGCTCAACCCCGATCCTGCGAGCAGCTTCCCAATAGATCTCCGGTCCAGGTTTCCGATACTGGATTTTGGAGGAAAGTACCACCGCTTTGAAGTAGCTGGTAAGGTTATCCGTCTCGAGCCAATCGGGGATTTCTGTTTCGGTAATTGTATTGGCAATGATCCCAAGGATGTAGCCGCGCTTGCTCAATTCGATCACCGTCTGTTTGACATCCGGTCGCGGGATCCGGCGTCCGTCTTTGTCACGCCACAAACGTGTCAATATCCCTGAATACAGTGCAATCTTTTCGGTTGGGAAATCCGGCAGCATCCAGCGTGTCCACAGCTCTTTTTCAGATGCTTCCGTCAGATTTTCAAATGACCATTTCCGGTAAGCCTTCCATCGTACATCCAGTTGTGCAAAGAAATCCTCGGTTGATGCGGCTGGTCCGGTCAAGGTCATCAATTGTTTTTTGGCCTGGATCTGGAAAGGTTCATCTTCCACCACGATTCGCAGCGTATTGCCCACATCAAAAAAAATGGCTTCTATATCGGGAGTCATTCACTCCACCTTTCACGAATTGACGGGAAAATAGCGACTTTCATTTTACCAATGTTTGAAATTAAACTTTCATTTGTGTATAATACAACATTCCATCATATTGTGCAAGAGTACTTACAAAAGTGGATTGACTTTTCCAGCCGAACTGGTTAAACTAAGGCCTGGGTTTGCACACGTGTGCAAAAGGAGCGCGCATTGGCGGTTACCATCAAAGATATTGCAAAACAGGCTGGTGTGGCGCACACTACGGTTTCGCGGGCACTGCGGGGTAGTCCGTTGATTGCTGCCGGGACAGCGGAGCGGATCCGACAGATCGCTTCTGAGCTGGGTTATTATCCCAGCGCGGCGGCGCGCAGCTTGAAGACCAACCGGTCGCAGGTATTGGGGGTTATTGTCAGTCATATTGCCGATCCTTTCTTCAGCGAAATCATCCAGGGGATTGATGAGGTTGCCCAACAACGCGGGTATAGCCTGTTTATTGCTGCCGCTCAGCACGATCCTGAACGCGAGCGAGGCATCGTTAAGATCATGCGCGAGCACCGCGTGGATGGCGTAATCATTTGCTCGACGCCTTTCAGCCCCGAGCAAAGCCGACAGCTTCTTTCACAACACATTTCCATCGTGGTAGTCAACAACCAGGCAGCCGAAGATTACCGCTACTCCATTTATCATGACGATGCGTATGGCAGCCAGCAAATCACCCAACATTTGATCGATCTGGGTCACCGAAAAATTGCCCATCTCGGCAATGCTCTCTCTGGACGTACCAATCTCGAGCGGTTGTCGGGCTTTCGTGTGTGTATGCAGACCGCAGGACTGGCGATCCCTGAAGGATATATTTTTTCGGTGCCGGGAGGCGATCCGGAGAGCGGTCTGGCGGGAGTGGATCATTTCCTGGCATTGCCCGACCGTCCCACGGCAATTAGCTGTTTCAACGATATGCAGGCCATCGGCGTAATCAAAGGCTTGCGCCAGGCAGGGGTGGGGGTACCGGGGGATTGTTCCGTAGCCGGGTTCGACAATATCACTTTTTCCAATTACACCTGCCCCCCGCTGACCACATTCGACCAGCCCAAGCGCCTGATCGGCAGCGAGGCTGCCCATCTCCTCCTATCGCTGCTCGACCCGGCCGCGAAAGATACTGTCCCACCCAGGCAGAGAATCCAGGCGCTGAGGGGCCGGCTATTGCAACGCGGTTCAACGGCTCCGCCTGCCTTTGATTGAAAAGGAGTTAATTATGAGCCCTGTTTCCTCGTTTTTGGTCTCCCCCGATTTCAACCGCCCTGAATACATTCAGGTCACACTGGTTTCTGCCGGTTGGGATTTTCTGCACTTTGCGGCGCGTAAAATGCGCCAGCACGAACAGTGGTCATTTGAAACCGGCGAGTATGAACTCGCGCTGGTGGTGCTGGGAGGCATCTGTGAGGTTGTATCCAATCGCGGTACGTGGAAAGATATCGGCCGCCGCCCGAATGTATTCAGTGGGATGCCCTACACGCTCTACCTGCCGCCTCAGACCCGCTTCACCTTGACTTCCAGAAGTGAATGGCTCGATATCGCCTACGGCTGGTGCCTGGCTGAGGAAAATCATCCTCCCCGGCTGGTGCCTCCAGACGAGGTGCAGATCGAAATCCGCGGTGGAGGGAATGCTACCCGCCAGATCAATAAAATGATCCCGCCCGGTTTTGATTGCAGCCGGATCGTTGTGGTAGAGGTCTTTACACCCGCTGGAAATTGGAGCTCTTACCCGCCGCATAAACACGATCAACACAGCGTTGATGTGCAGGGCAATGTGATCGAAGCTGATCTGGAAGAAATTTATTTCTATAAAATTGCCCGCCCAGAAGGATTCGCCTACCAACGCATCTACACCCCTGATCGCCGGTTGGATGAGCTGATCTTGGTGCGTGATAACCACCTGGTGCTCTCGCCCGAAGGATATCATCCGGTTGTGGCGGGGCACGGGTATGACTGTTATTACTTGAATATGCTGGCTGGTTCAGCGCAATCGTTGGCTGCCAGCGATGATCCTGATTACACCTGGATCAAAGACACCTGGAAAGACAAAGACCCGCGCCTGCCTCTGGTCAGTATGGAAATGGAAAGGTGAAGGAGTTCGCAATGACTCAGCAGTTTAAAAGTAAACTACACGAGACTGTTTCTCGATTTCCCACCGATTACTGGAATGATTCGTGCTCGGTGGAAGAGTTAACATACGCGGTCAGCCATGGCGCAGTTGGCGCAACTACCAACCCTAACATCGTTGTGAACGTGCTAAAAAAGGAAATGCACCTGTGGGAGAGGCGCATCCATGAACTGATCATCGGGAATCCGGATTGGTCTGAAGTGGAAATTACCTGGAAGCTGATCGAAGAAATGGCCGCCCACGGTGCCACCTTCTTGAAACCGGCCTTCGACCAGCACCATGGTAAAAAAGGCCGCTTATCCATCCAAACCAACCCGGCTTTTTACCGCAATCCTGCCGCTATCGTTCAGCAGGCAGTCCACTTCAGCACACTGGCCCCCAACATACAGGTCAAAATACCGGTGACAAAGGCGGGTATTCAGGCTATCGAGGCAGCCACGTATCAGGGCATTTCGGTAAACGCGACCGTATGTTTCACTGTCCCACAGTGCATAAGCGTGGCAAAGGCTATTGAGTCCGGGTTGAACCGCCGTACCGCCGAGGGTAAATCTATCGCCGATATGTCACCGGTCTGCACCATCATGATCGGCCGCACTGACGATTGGATGAAAATGCTCGCGAAACGGGATGCCATTGATATCGATCCGGTTTATCTGGATTGGGCGGGGATCGCCTGCTTGAAAAAGGCTTACGCCATTTTCCAGCAGCGCGGCTACCGCGCCCGGCTGCTGGCAGCTGCCTACCGGCACCTGGGGCACTGGTCGGAGCTGATCGGTGGCGACATCGTATTGACCATTCCCTACGAATGGCAGCTAAAAATCAACGCATGCGATATCGAGGTCAAAGAACGGATGAGCACCCCGGTTGACCCGAAGATCGTTGATGCGCTGTATGCCAGGCTTCCGGATTTCCGTCGTGCCTATGATGAAAACGGCCTGACACCGGAGGAGTTTGATGGCTTTGGTGCTACTGTTCGCACGCTGAGAGCTTTCATCGCTGCCGCCCATGAGTTGATGGGTATTGTCCGTGAAGGCTATATGCTGCCAAACCCGGATAACAAGTAAAAGGAGACGCTTATGACTACCCTTAGATTGACCACCGCTCAGGCGATCATCCGTTTTTTGAAAAACCAGTTCGTCCGCCGCGATAACCAGGAGATCCACTTCTTCGCTGGCATGTTGGGCATTTTTGGCCATGGGAATGTGGCTGGCATCGGTCAGGCCTTGCAAGAAAACCCCGATTTTCCTTACATCCTCGTGCGCAATGAACAATCGGGTGTACACCTGGCCTGCGGCTTCACCAAGATGAAGAACCGATATCAAACCTATGCCTGCACCTCGTCTATCGGCCCGGGTGCAACCAACATGATCACCGGCGCGGCGCTGGCTACCATTAACCGCCTGCCGGTGCTGCTCCTGCCAGGCGATATCTTTGCTCGCCGTAATGTAGCGCCTGTCCTGCAGCAGTTGGAATCCCCGGCAAGCCAGGATATCAGCGTCAACGATGCTTTCAAGCCAGTCAGCCGGTACTGGGACCGGATATACCGGCCCGAGCAGCTGATCACTGCCCTTCCAGAAGTGATGCGCGTGCTGACATCACCCGCGGACACCGGCGCGGTCACCCTGGCATTGCCACAAGACGTTCAGACTGAGGCCTACGACTTCCCGGCGGAATTGTTCGATCGGCGGGTGTGGCACATCCGCCGCCAGAGTGCTGACCGTTACCTGTTTGGACAGGCCGTGGCAGCCATCCGTGCCAGTCGTAAGCCGTTGATCGTGGCGGGGGGTGGTGTGTTGTACAGCGAGGCCGACCTGTTGTTGGCGCGTTTCGTCGAGCAGACTGGTATACCGGTTGGTGAGACTCAGGCTGGGAAAGGCTCCCTACCTTACGATCACCCCCAGAATATGGGCGCGATTGGTGCAACCGGCACGCTGGCTGCCAACCGTCTTGCCCACGAAGCCGACCTGGTGATCGGGATCGGCACGCGTTATTCGGATTTTACTACCGCTTCTAAGACCGCTTTCCAGAACCCGGAGGTGCGTTTCATCAATATCAATGTAGCTGAATTCGATGCTTACAAGCATACAGCCATCCCGCTGACCGCGGATGCTCGTCTTACATTGGAGGAATTAACGGTGGCACTGCAGGGATACCAGGTAAGTGGGGATTACCAGGCCCAAGCGTCTGCCCTCAAGACCGAATGGGAGGAGGAAGTAGACCGGCTCTTCCATCTCGGTCACCAGCCCATCCCGGCCCAGAGTGAGATCATCGGAGCTATCTGGGAATCGGCTGGCCCGCGGGATGTACTGGTTTCGGCTGCAGGCAGCCATCCGGGTGATTTACACAAGCTGTGGCGAACCCATCAGCCCAACACCTACCACCTTGAATATGGCTACTCCTGCATGGGGTATGAGATCCCCGGTGCGATGGGCGTAAAAATGGCCGACCCCACCCGAGAGGTCTATGTATTTGTAGGAGATGGCACTTACCTGATGATGCCATCCGAGATCCTGACATCCATACAGGAGGGGGTCAAGTTGATTATCGTGGTGGTGGACAATCATGGCTTTGCCAGCATTGGCGGGTTGAGCGGGTCACTGGGCAGCGGTGGATTTGGCACGCGCTTCCGCCAGCGCAGTCTACAGACTGGCCAGCTGGATGGCGATCTCTTACCCGTGGATTATGCTGCGAATGCCCGCAGCCTGGGGGCCGAGGCAGTATCCGTTGCAAGACTGGCAGACTTCCAGCAGGCACTGCAAGCTGCCCGAAAAGCCAGGCGCACCACAGTGGTGGTCGTGCAGGCAGACCGTGAGGAACGCGTACCAGGCTACGATTCCTGGTGGGATGTGGCTGTAGCGGAAGTCTCGACGATGGAAACTGTGCAGCAGGCACGCGCACAGTATGTTGAAGCGCGCAAAAAAGAAAAATATCACTTAAAAGGATAAATCATGAGCATACGCATCGGTCTAATCGGCGCGGGGCGCATGGGTAAGGTATTCGCCCATACCCTGGCTTTTACGGTATCCGAAGTGGATCTGCTGGCTGTCGCGGATATAGACCCACAGACCAGCCAGGAAGTTGCGGCTCGCTACGGGGCAAAATATCACTACACCGATTATCACGAGCTGCTCCAAAGAGATGATATTGACGCGGTGGTCGTTGTCACCCCCACCAGTACGCACGCCGAGGTAATCCAGGCCGCCGCAGCTGCGGGGAAACACATCTTCAGCGAGAAACCGCTGGCTCAAACCCTCGTGTTGTGTGACCAGGCCATTACCGCAGTGGAAAAAGCGGGTGTCAAGCTCCAGCTTGGCTTCATGCGCCGCTTCGACCCGGCTTATGTGATGGCAAAGCAAAAAATAGACGAGGGCGCGATTGGAACTCCGGTCATGTTCCGCTCAACGAGCCGCGATCCCAAGCGCACCAGCCTGGAATTCGCCCGCCGCGAAAACAGCGGTGGTTTGATCATGGACATGGGCGTACACGATTTCGACCTGGCACGCTGGTTGATGGGTAGTGAGGTCGCGCGTGTCCAGAGCGAGGGGGGCTGCCTGGTTTATCCGGAATTGAAAGAAGTGGGTGATATCGACAACGCCATGATCAATCTTCAGTATTCCAATGGCGCGATCGGGAACATAGACGTCAGCCGTAACGCCGTCTATGGGTACGACATCCGCACCGAAGTACTTGGCTCACAAGGCGGGTTGTTGATCGGTAAGCTCCAGCAGACCGCCACGTTGGTGATGACCCGCCAGGGTGTGACTCACGACACCGTCCCATATTTCATGGAGCGGTTCGGTGATGCCTATGCCGCTGAAATCCGCGCGTTTGTCGCCTGTATCCTCGAAGACCGTCCCCCCAGCGTTACCGGGCAAGATGCCCGTAAGGCTACCGTCATTGGTATTGCCGCCACCCGTTCGCTGGACGAAAACCGTCCAGTGAACATCAGCGAGGTTGGTTAGCGATGCACTTATTCAAAGGAGAAATGAAGATGATCAAGATTGCCAATGCGCCCTGCTCGTGGGGGGTGCTCGAATTCGATCTGGATGGGAAAGCTGCTGGTTACGTTCAGGTACTCGACGAAATGGCTGAAACTGGCTATGCTGGGACCGAGCTGGGGGATTGGGGCTTTATGCCCACCGATCCCGTCCAACTGAAGCAGGCTGTCCACGCCCGCGGACTGACCCTGGTAGGGGCTTTCGTACCGGTAATGCTTAAAGACCCAATGGCACATCCCGCCGGGGTGGAGGCTGCCGTCCGTACTGCTCGTCTTCTGGCTGAGGCCGAGGGACAGACTCCCTTCATTGTGTTGGCGGATGATAATGGGAAAATCCCGCAGCGTACACACAACGCTGGGCGGATACAACCCAAGCATGGTTTGAACGAGGCTGAATGGCAGATCGCGGCTGAGGGGGCAGAGAAAGTCGCCCTGGCCGTGAAATCGGAAACAGGCCTGCGTACTGTTTTCCATCACCATTGCGCCGGGTACGTTGAATCTCCGGTAGAGATCGACACACTGCTGCGCCTGACCGATCCTGACCTGCTGGGCCTGTGCCTGGATACCGGCCACTATTGT
>Ga0315274_10017034_pt1 | contig 10262 bp, 13 predicted proteins | sample YL17G02_20_MG_FD_203700 | JGI IMG/M metagenome (GOLD analysis project Ga0315274, IMG submission 203700) | Sediment microbial communities from Yellowstone Lake, YNP, Wyoming, USA - YL17G02_20 | ecosystem: Environmental > Aquatic > Freshwater > Lake > Sediment | place: USA: Wyoming | collected... | reverse complement strand
TCGCCCTCTCCGGCCAACCCTTCCTCCCCTCATCAATACCTTGACCATCCTCAGGTGAGTAGTTACGAATGTTTACGGAAAACCCAAGACGGCCCGCCAGGCAAGTCCTGTGTTTGCAATCGTGTATGTCGGACGTTCGTGGGGGCGGGAGGTGAGACCAAATCGGGAGTGCTGCTGGATTCGATTTGGGCTTGTTCGAAGAACTACCCCCCGGCGGGAAAAAAGGAGATCAGGCTCGAATCCGCCAGATCAGGAGTTCTGAGGCTTGAAGCTCGCCATCCGTGCCGAATTCTCTTGCCGTTGCCGAGCCGCTCGATAGACATTGTGCAAAACCGCTGAGTCTCGTTCTGGGTTTGAGGAATGGAGATGACGCCGGCAGCAGGAAGGTTCGGAAGCTACGAACAGGCGTTGGGCTGGCTCGGCGAGCGTGTCGCCGCCACGTGGCAGGCGCGCGAAATCGGCGAACCCGCCGCCCCAACCGCAGCGTCAGTGGACGAGCGGCTGATTCAGTGCGTCTGGCACGACGGCCTTCTGGTCGGCCGACCGCTCACCACGCTCTCTCGAAAGCCGCTCTCCATCGTTCACCCCGGCGACTGGAATCACGAGGCCGGCCCCGATTTTCGCCGCGCCGAAATCCTGCTCGACGGCCATCCCCTCAAGGGCGACGTGGAGATTCACCTTCGCTCGGCCGACTGGACCGCGCACGGCCATGACCGCAATTTCGACTACAACGGCGTTGTCCTGCACGCTTTTCTTCAACACAGCGACGAGCGCACATGCGATCTGCTCCACAACGGCCGCACGATCGAGCGCCTCTGCCTTGCCCCGGTTCTCGAACCCGACCTCGAAACGCTGCGTCAGACGCTTGCACTCGACGAATACCCCGTCGGCGAGCCGAGCCGTCGCGGCCGCTGCCACAAGGCCATCGCGTCGCTCGACCCCGACGCGCTGACCGCCATCCTCGACCTCGCGGGCGACCGCCGCCTCGAAGAAAAGGCCGCTCGGTTTGCCGCCCAACTCAGCGGCGAGTCGCTCGACCAGGTGTTCTATCAGGCCCTGATGACTTCGCTCGGCCACAAGTCCAGCAAAACGCTTTACTTCCTTCTCGCCAAGCGAACGCCGATTGCCGAACTCGCCGACCACGCCGCCGAGTGCCCGTCCAACGAGCGCGTCCGCCTGATCGAGGCCGTCCTCTATCACGTGGCCAATCTGATGCCCGATCCCGACCGCGCCGAACCGCTCGACGACCTTTCGCAGACCTATCTCGATTCGCTCAACCGCCATTGGAGCCGCGTCGCCGGCTATTTCTCCGACCGGATCATTCCGGCGACGCGCCGCTGGAACTCCGGCATTCGCCCGGTGAACTTTCCCTGGCGGCGACTGGCGGGCGTGGCTCACCTGATTGCGCAGAGACTCGACCGCGGGCTGGTCGCGTCGGTTCTCGATTTGCTTTGGAACAGCGCTCCTTCGCGGCTCGACCGCAAGTTGGTCAAACAGGTGGCCGACCGCCTGGGCAAGGTGCTGAGCGTCGAAATCGAGCACTACTGGACGCACCGCTACGTGTGGGCCGGCCGACTGGCGGCCCATCCGCAAAGCCTGATCGGCGACGGCCAGGCGCGCTCGATCCTGTTCAACGCCGTCCTGCCCATCGCGCTGCTTTGGGCGAGACGCGAGGGCGACGCGGCGCGCGAGGCGCAGGTCTTCGCGCTGTGGCGCCACTTTCCCCGTCTGCCCGAAAACCAGATCGTGCGCCTGATGAGTCAACGGCTGTTCGGCGACGGCGACCGCTTCACCGGACTGCTTCTGACCGAACACCGCAACCAGGCGCTCTTTCAAATCTTCAACGATTGCTGCAACAATCGCATGTCCGACTGCTCGCAGTGTACCCTGGTCGCCTCGAAAGCAGCGTGAGACGTGAGAGAGTCAACCACGACCGATTGAATGCGGCGGCGGAAGAAGTGGCTCATCGGCCTCTGCCTTGTTTGGACCGGAACCGTTGCGCGCGCCGAGCCGGTCACAACCATGCCGTTGCAGTGGTATGGCCTGGGAAGTCTCGAGTGCGCGGCCTATTCACCCGATAATCGCGGACTGTCCTTCAACAAGACACCTTGACTTCCGGCGACGGTTTGTGGTCGAGCATTCCTGCGCTTTGAGACAGGCCAATGTCGCACGAGGAGGGTACCATGTACGCACGTTTGACTGGGCAACTTCGCAGAGTGTCGTGGGTCGCCATGGCGGGCTGTTTCGCGGTTTCGCTTGCCCTGCTGAACCCAGCGGTCGCCGCCGAAACCGACGAAGGGTTTACGCCCGTTTTCGACGGCAAGACGCTCGACGGCTGGGACGGCAACCCGCAGTTCTGGCGCGTCGAGGACGGCGCGATCACCGGCCAGACGACCAAGGAGAACCCGACCAAGGCGAACACCTTCATCGTCTGGCGCAAGGGACAGCCGGCCGACTTCGAACTGCGTTTCGAGTTTCGCATGGCCGGCGGCAACTCGGGGGTTCAGTATCGCAGCGTCGAGCTCGAGAAGGTCGGCAAATGGGTCTGCGGGGGCTACCAGTACGACATGGACGCCGCGGACCAATGGACCGGCGGCATCTATGCGGAACGTGATCGCGGGATCGTCTGCATCCGCGGCCAGAAGACCGTCCTCGGCGACGACCACAAGCCCAAGACCGTCGGGGCGGTCGGCGACAAGGACGAACTCAAGAAGCTCGTCAAGACGGGCGATTGGAACCAGGGCAGTATCATGGCCAAGGGCTTTCAGTTCGTCCAGACGCTCAACGGCAAGGTGATGTGCGAGATGACCGACGAGGACAAGGAGATGCGCCGCAAGGACGGCCTGATCGCGCTGCAATTGCACGCCGGCGCGCCGATGAAAATCCAGTTCCGAAACATCCGGCTGAAGCTCCTGAAGGACTAAGCCGGTCGGACAGGTCGGACAGGTCAGACAAAGAACGAAGGAGGGGCCGCCCCATGCCCGGCGACCACGACCTGATCCCGCCCCATGGCGGCTATCGCAAGCTGCGCAGCTTCCAGTGCGCCCATCTGGTGTACGACGCCACGGTGCTCTTCTGCGACCGCTTCGTGGACAAACGCTCGCGCACCCGCGACCAGATGGTACAGGCCGCGCGTAGCGGCGTCCAGAACATCGCCGAAGGCAGCATGGCCTCCGCGACCTCGAAGAAGATCGAACTCAAATTGACCGGCGTGGCGCGGGCCAGCCTGGAAGAACTTCTCCTGGACTAGGAGGACTTCCTGCGCCAGCGGGGATTGCGAATTTGGGACAAGAATTCGCCCGAGGCCCTGGCGGTCAGAAGGCGCTATCGGTCCGACGGATCAGACCAGTCCGACCGGTCAGATCAGTCCGACGGGTCAGACAGATCAGACAGGTCAGACAAGTCAGACAGGTCCGACCCCTATCGTCTGGCCACTGCTTCCGGCGAAGTGGCGGCGAACACGCTGATCTGCCTGATCAATCAGGCCAGCTTTCTCCTGGGCCGCCAGCTGCAAAGGCTGGAGCAGCAGTTCCTCAACGAAGGGGGCTTTACGGAACGGCTTTATCGGCAGCGGCAGGCCCATCGGGCGAATCCGTGAAAGGCTTTATGGAGGAAAGCGTGATGCGGAGAAATGCACACGGCAGCAAAACGGACTTTGCGTTCCTGATGGTGGCTTTCGCCCTCGGAACGAGCGGGCTGGCGAGCCTCGCTCGCGGAGCGCCGTCAGGAGACGTTGGAAGCCCGGCCACGGGCGGAATCGCCGCCCGCCACCCCATGGAGCGCGGCATCGGCTCGGACCCCGACGTGATTTTCGCGGACGACTTCGAGTCGTGGAGCGGCGACGGTCGAGAGAAACCCGCCGACAAATGGCACGGCATCCGAAAGAACAAGACAAGCCGCACGCAGGCGATCGCGGGCAAGGTGGACAAGGACGGCAAACCGGGGCCCGGCAATCGCATCCTCGAAGTCGCCTGTTGGCACGAGGAAGGACAGTCGCAGGTCGGCGGCCTGTCGCTCAATCTGGGCAACTACAATCACGCGGGCGAGGGGCTGGGCGACGGCTACGATGAGTTGTACGTGCGATACTACATCAAGTTCGACGAAAGCTACCGCGCCGTCCGCAACCACGGCTCAGCCCTCGGCGGCCGCGACCTCACCATGAAAGACCCCGCGTGGGTCGGCATGGCGGCCATCCGCGACGTGGCCTCGCGCGGCTACTTCTACTCCAACGTCGAACCGCAGGGCAAGCTCGGCAGCCGCGAACTCGCAATGAACTTTTACAGCTATCACATGGACAAGAAAGGCCCCTGGGGCGACAACTATGAGGTCCAGAAGAAGATCCCCATCCAGGTCGGAACGTGGCGCTGCATCGAGCGCCATATCCGTCTGAATTCCGTCAATCCGACGGCGCTCGAAGCGAATCACGACGGCCTCGAGGAACTCTGGATTGACGGCGACCTGACGATCCGAAAAGAAGGGCTGCGGTTCCGTCGCACGCCGCAGCTAAAAGTTACCATGTTCTCCCTGGAGACATATTATCACGGCCTGCCGCCGGAATTCAGCGAGGCCGCTCCCATCAAAGTGTATTTCGACAATGTTGTGATTGCGCGCAAATACGTCGGCCCGATGGCGGTGGAGTGAGAATCCCGACCGAGAGGTTGGTCGCTCAATCGGCATGGAGAGTGTCATTCTTGGCGCCCTCGCGCCTTTGCGTGAGATTTGAAGCGATGGAGAGGTCGTGCCGCTTCTCGCGGGAGTTTCGCTTGACTTTGCGCACGAGTCACTCGTAGTCAACGCACGGGCCTGACGAGGCCCGCTTGGGCGAGCAAGTTCGGAACCGGCCTGCCATTGGAGACAACGTTCGTCATGACGCAAGCCAACGGCGACCTTCTTGCGGTCCGCGACCTCCGCACGTGCTTCCACACGAGCGACGGCGACGCCTATGCGGTGGACGGCGTGAGCTTCGCCGTGCGGCGCGGCGCGACCATGGGTATGGTGGGCGAGTCGGGCTGCGGCAAGAGCGTGACGGCGCTTTCGATCCTGCGGCTCATTCCCGACCCGCCGGGCCGGATCGAGGAAGGCGAGATCGTTTTCGAGGGGCGCAACTTGCTGGCCCTCCGCGAACCCGACATGCGCCGGATTCGCGGCAACCGCATCTCGATGATCTTCCAGGAGCCGATGACCTCGCTCAATCCGGTCTTCACGGTCGGCAGCCAGATCGCCGAGGTTTTCCGCGTCCACCGCAAGATGGGGCGGCGCGCGGCGTTCGCGGCGGCGGTCGAGATGCTCGATCGCGTGCGCATCCCCAACGCCTCGCAGCGCGCGCGCGAATATCCCCACCAGATGAGCGGCGGCATGCGCCAGCGCGTGATGATCGCCATGGCGCTGGCCTGCCATCCGGCGCTGCTGATCGCCGACGAGCCGACCACGGCGCTCGACGTGACGGTTCAGGCGCAGATTCTCAACCTCATGAACGATCTTCAGGAGCAGTATCAGTCCTCGATTCTGATCATCACGCACGACCTTGGAGTCATCGCCGAAGTGGCCGAGGAGGTGGTCGTGATGTACGCGGGGATGATCGTCGAGCACGCGCCGGTCGAGGAGTTGTTCCATCGTCCGTCGCACCCGTACACGCGGGCGTTGTTTCGCTCGATCCCGCGACTGGACGACATTCGGCGCGGGCAGAAACTCGAGTCCATCCAGGGGACGGTGCCCAGCCCGCTCGCTTATCCCCAAGGCTGCCGGTTTCATCCGCGCTGCAAGTACATGATCCCCAAGTGCCGCGAGGCGGTGCCGGAGATGCGCGCGGTGTCGCCGGGTCACGAGGCGCGCTGCATTCGGTTTGAGGAAATCAACGATCAACGATGAACGATGAACGATGAAGGATGAAGGATGAATGAAACGTCCTAGCAAGAGTGTGATTCTTGTCAGGCCGCGCGTGGGTCGCATAAGTCCCATAGGTCCTATAGGTCCAAAGGCAATCCTTCGAAGCCGGAGGAAAGCACATGACCGTGATTCGAATTCGGGCGGGCAACGTTTCGATCGAGGCCGAGCTGAATGACACGGCGACGGCCCGCGCCATCGCGGCGGCGCTTCCGATCGAGGCGACGGCTCGAACGTGGGGCGACGAGATTTATTTCGGCATCCCCGTCGAGTGCGACGAAGAGAATCCCCGCGAGGTGGTCGAGATGGGCGACATGGGCTATTGGCCGCCGGGCACTGCGCTGTGTTTCTTCTTCGGCCCCACGCCGGTCAGCCGCGGCGACGAAATCCGCCCCGCCAGCGCCGTCAATGTGATCGGCAGGATCAAAGGCGATGCGCGAGTTCTGAAGTCGGTCAAGTCCGGCGCGCCTGTTCGAATCGAAGCGGGCGCCTGAAGATAGGCACCACAGAGACACAGAGCGCAGCATGGTTTCTCTGTCTCTGTGTCTCTGTGGTGAAGCTGTCTCTATAGACTGCCGCAGAGAAGTATCTATCGCTTTGTTTTCCACAGCCCCCGCCCGGCCTCGCGGGCTTCCGCTTCGTATTGCTCGAACCGCTTGCGATGGCGATAGGTGCAGCTTCGGTCGGCGCGGGCGAACCCGTCGCGAATCATGCGGGCGTTGATGAACTGCTTGTTGCTCAAATGCACGTATGCGGGGCCGACGCGGCCATCGGGAAGCGGGCCCTTGTCGTCGCTAAGAGCAAGTCCGCTGCCATGTCCGACCATCTCCAGCAAGTGTTGCGCGGCACGGTCCCCGGCGTCTGTCGGCCCCTCATCGGCGGGCCAAGGCTCCACACCAAGCAAGCGGATGATCCGTCCGTCGAAGAGGTGAAGCGAGGCGTCGCTGGCAGCGAACTTCATGCGCGGACGCTGCTCCTTCGCAACTGGTTGCAGCGTGACCCTCGTTCCAAAACTCAGCTCGCGGGAATCCACAGCGCGATGAATCTGCGGAGGCGCGGCCGATCTTCCGGCGCTCCAGCGCGCAATGCGGCCGGAGAAGTCGGCGGGATTTTTCTCGCGCACCACAAACTCGATCTGCGGCGGTTCTTTCGAATCGAACAATTCGCCCGGTTCCTGAATCCTTCGCTCGATTGTCGCGCGAAACTCGGGATTGATCTCATAGCCGACCGAGTGGCGGCCGAGGCGATGGGCGGCCACCGACGTCGTGCCGCTGCCCAGGAAAGGATCGAGCACCGTTTCGCCGGGGAACGTGAACATGCGGATGAGGCGGCGCGGCAGCTCGAGCGGAAAGGCCGCCGGGTGGTCGCCCTGGCGAACGCCGGGGAAGTTCCAGTGGCCGTAGAAATACTCGTTCCACTCCTCGGTGGTGAGACGGGCCGCTTCTTTGGCCTCGGGCGAAGGCGGATCGGGGGCTTTGCCCGGCTTCTTGAACGTCAGGATGAACTCGTAATCAATTTTGATGATGCCGTTGCGCGGGAACGGGAACGAGCCCATAATCGTCGCGCCGCCCGACGTGTGGCAGGTCGTCACCTTCTGCCAGATGATCGCGCCCATGTAGTCGAGGCCGAGTTGCTTTTCGCAAAAGCCAACGATCTCTTCGCGGATGGGAATCACCTTGTAGCGGCCATAGTGGGCGGCGCGGGCGAACTGGTCTCCGATGTTGACGCACAGCCGGCAGCCCGGATGAAGCGCGCGCGCGCATTCCTCCCAGACGAGGTTGAGGTTGTTGATGTACTCGCGATAGTCGTCGTGGAAGCCGATCTGGTTCTTCGCGCCGTAGTCCTTGATCTGCCAATACGGCGGCGACGTGACGACGAGATGGACGCTCTGGTCGGCCAGTTCGGGCATTGCGCGTGCGTCGCCGAAGATGATGGTGTGGGTGGTCATGCGCTGCAGGATTCCCTTATGATCAGCGTTTGCTTGCCGAGAGCGTCCGTCGGTAGCCCTCTTGAATCCAAAGGTTAATCAGTCGCTCGGTAGGCATGCGGCGTTTTCGAGCCGCTCCTCTGACACGCCGCAGAAGAACGGGGTCAATGGAGACATAATGGCGAACGCGGCGAATGTTGATCTTGACCTTCTCTGTCACATCCGGACAGCGGTCTTCGTAATCGGTGAAATCATGAGTATCCCAAAACTCGGCGATTTCCGCGATCGTGCGGGCGCCGGAGATCGCGGTCTTGCGCATTCGTCTCCGATGCGGTCGCGTTGTTGGGACACGTTGAGTCCGTTGGCTTGAATGTCTATCGTCTTTCATAAAGCCTTTCCGTTCTCCCTTTTCCACAAATTTCAGGCGGGGATTCTCATTGAAGAAATCTCTGACTTCATCGGCGCTCACGCCGTGCTTCTGCCGGCACTTCTCTTCTACGTCCTCCAGCCAGATGATTTCAAGAATGTTCATACGAGCAGCCATTCCCCGAGATGATGGTGGGAGTGCTCATTTTTCGCCTTGCACGGTGAACTTGTTCGCGGCAGATTTGCGCCATTCGCGACGCGGTTCGGCTTGTATGGCTGCCACAGAAGGCATCACTGTGCAACCGATACTTTTTGCGCGCGTCGCCATTGCGCAACGGAGGCAGCGGCCAATTCCGGTTCCAAGGGAGGTGCAAGATGGCCCACTGGCTATTCCTCATCACGGAGTTCGTCGCGAAGGGAAACGGTTGGAAAAAGCAAGTCGAGTGAGGAGTCGCCGCCGCCGGACAGCTGCAAGAACGGCGTCCCGCTCAGAACGCAGGTCGGCCTGCGTGCTGCAGAGAAATACTGTGAGCGACCGTCCCATGCCACTATGCCACCTCAGCGACCTAACGTATCAAGCTCACCGGCGCGACGACAGGAACGTCCGCTGGAGCGATTTGTTATGCCTCTGTTTCATTTTCCTTCGCTCCTTTTTGAACTTCGCGGATATGTCTTCGTTCAGTTGCTCCCAAAAGGACTTACCCCACAACCATCTATCCTTATCCCGCAGATCGTCTATCTCCGGGACAGCCTTGCGAACTGCCTCAACGTAGGTTTGATACTCGGACCACAACACGTCAAAGTTTGTGCGATATTGTGTGTTATGGAAGTTGCCCAGCACATCACACACACGAACGTCGTAAACGGTGAAGGCGGTCGGGTAAAGAACAGTCAGGATCGCAGATGCCATCGGAAGCCTGAGGCGCCAATCCGCAACCAAGACCCTCATTCTCGTTTTGTGATCTTGTGCTTTGGCAACGGCGCTCGTCAGGGCCGCGACCGCTTGATCCAGGTCATCGTGACCTTTCGAAAGCAGGCGCTCTGCCACTTTAGACTTGGCGCGGTTCGCTTTCCATATGACGATAGAGAAAAAGTCGAACGCGCTGAGCGTCTTCGCCTTTTCAAAACGACCCCTCACTTCATCGAACAGGTACTGTTCACGATGGTAGTACTTGCGGTAGTCAATGTTGCTCAACGCTCAACTCCCCAGAGGCATAACGGTTGCGGCTCACCCGCGGCCGCTCACCCTCATCATACGGTCGTCGGGTGCAGCCGCTTGTTGGGCTGCCACTGCCGATTCGCCCCAGCAACCGGCATTCGTGGCGATTCGCGCATGACGATGGTTCGCGTGCGCCTGCCTAGCTCGCCTGACCGCATGAAGATTCGACCGAAGGACCGGCTCGAGCCACGTGCCACACTCTTGAGTTCCAGAGCCCCACATAGTCTGCGGCGGCAGAATAATGTGTCCGTCCTCGGTATCGCCAACTGATACGTAATCCGCCATTACTACGGAAAGAGCCGTAAGCGCGCAGACGACACCTGCCCGATGTTCGTGGTTCCGCACCTTGTTCAGCTCGGTTATGAGCTGTCGCCCTGGAAGTAGATGACTGATCAGCGCCACGAGGCGATCCGATCTCTCGACGAGGATCTCCCAGTAGCGATCTGAGGCATCTCGGGCCAGCGGTGGAAAATCGCACTCATGCACCAATGCCGCCAAATACATGTTCGGAAACGCCTCGACGACACACTTGGCATGAATGGGATCCCAATGGTTCGAGTACGCTACCGCGACGGAGTCGAGTGCCAGCATCGCCAGTTCCGTTGCATGCCGGTGCAGCTGCTGACCGACTGGAGAGCTCGTTTGCCCAGGCTTTCCACGCTTCTGAAGAACGCCTCGCGATAGAAGGGCATCAGCTGCGCGATAATGCGACACGAGCCGGAGACCTCGCGTTAAGGGACCGTCAACAGCAATGCCCCGGAGACAGTCCACTAGCCCTCAAACAAGCGTATCTATCGGTTGTCTTGGCAACCGAAGGGTTGCCCGCAGTGAATCATACCCAGAGTCACCCTGATGGGCGCGTCGGTG
>Ga0315274_10017031_pt1 | contig 10263 bp, 9 predicted proteins | sample YL17G02_20_MG_FD_203700 | JGI IMG/M metagenome (GOLD analysis project Ga0315274, IMG submission 203700) | Sediment microbial communities from Yellowstone Lake, YNP, Wyoming, USA - YL17G02_20 | ecosystem: Environmental > Aquatic > Freshwater > Lake > Sediment | place: USA: Wyoming | collected... | reverse complement strand
CGACGACACAGTTGACAGAGTCATCGACGGACGCCATTTCGGCAAGAAATGGAAGCATGCGGTCCGAAACGCGCAACAGCATCTGAAGCGAACCGGGCAAATCGAACTGCGAGGCGAGTTGTGGTATAATCTCGGCTAAAACTCACCGCGGGAGAGTTGGCGCGATCCATTTCCTTTGACTCCCCTGGGCACTCCGCTACGATATTAACTCGCAGTTTCGCAAGGAGATACGCCTCGTGAAGATCGCGTTGTGCCAGGTGAACCCTACGGTTGGCGACATCGCGGGCAACGCCGCCAGGATCGAACAGTTCGCGAAAAGGGCCCTCGAGGCCGGGGCCGAGGTCGCGGTCTTCCCCGAACTTGCCCTCATCGGCTACCCCCCGCGAGACCTCCTCATCAAGGAGACTTTCGTCAGGGATCAGTTGGAGGCGCTCGATTGGTTGGCCAAACAAATCACCGGGCTTACAGCAATCATCGGTTTCGCGTCGAAAACGGCGGCAAACGACAAGTCCCTCCACAACTCCGCAGCCGTAATCGAAGACGGCCGCGTCGCAGCCGTCGCCCACAAGAGGCTCCTGCCCACATACGACGTGTTTGACGAGGAGCGGTATTTCCAGCCGGGCGAGAAGACGCTCGTCGCACAGATAGCCGGCTCGCGGGTGGCCGTCACGATCTGCGAGGATGCGTGGAACGACCCGGATTTCTGGCTCGACCACAAGAGTTGGTCGGGGAAAAAGACCTACGATCACGACCCCGTCGCCGACCCCGTCCGCGCGGGCGCCCAAGTCATCGTGAACCTCTCCGCAAGCCCCTACAGCCTCGGCAAGGAAAGCCTGCGCCGCGAGATGTTCTGCTTCATCGCGAAGAAGTACCGCGTACCCGTGGCGTTCGTCAATCAGGTTGGCGGGAACGACGAACTCGTTTTCGACGGGCGCAGCCTCGGCATCGCGCCGGCGGGGGGGGTCGCCGCGGCCTGCAAGCCGTTTGAAGAAGACATGGTGATTTTCGATACGGCACTCACCGCTGCTCTCCCGGGGGAAGAGGGGATTGGCGAACAGAAGCGGACAGTCCCCAGTCCCCAACAGGGAACACAGGATGTGGGCACGGCCCGCCGTGCCCCTACGGGAGAACCCGCCAGGCGCGGCGGTATGACATTCCGAGTCGAATTGGGCGTGCGGGCGGGGGCGCCCGTAAAGGGGAACTCTTTGGAAGCGCCGGCGGCCAAGCCACCGATAGCGCGCATTGTCGAGATGCTGCTCGAGGAGGAGATTTTCCGTGCGCTTGTTATCGGCACGCGGGATTACGTGAGAAAGTGCGGGTTTTCGAGGGGAATCGTCGGGCTTTCGGGAGGTATTGACTCGGCGCTTGTCGCCTGTGTTGCTGCGGAAGCGCTTGGCCCCGAAAACGTCACAGGAATCATGATGCCCTCGATGTACAGTTCGCCGGGGAGCATTTCGGACGCCCAAGCGCTCATTGCCAACCTCGGCATCAAGAGCGCGACTGTCGGGATTAGCGACCTGCACCAGGCGTTTCTTGCGGCGCTGTCGGAGGTTTTCAAGGGGGCGAATCCCGACGTTACGGAGGAGAATATCCAGGCGCGCATCCGCGGGACCATCCTCATGGCGATATCGAACAAGTTCGGCGGCATGCTGCTCACGACCGGCAACAAGAGCGAAGTGAGCACCGGCTACTGCACGCTCTACGGCGACATGGCTGGCGGCCTTGACGTGATTGGCGACGTGCTCAAGACCTACGTCTATCGCATCGCGCGCTGGGTCAATCGCGACCGCGAGATAATCCCGATAGGCTCCCTGACCAAAGTCCCCTCCGCGGAACTTCGCCCCAACCAGACCGACCAGGATACGCTGCCGCCCTACGACGTCCTCGACGCCATCCTGAAGGAGTACGTCGAAGAAGAGCGTGGCGCCGACGAGATTGTCGCGATGGGATTTGACCCCGAGATCGTTGCGAAGACGATACGGATGGTGGATGCGGCGGAATACAAGCGCAAGCAGGCCGCGCCGGTACTCAAGGTAACGGGGCGGGCGTTCGGCTTCGGCCGCCGGATGCCGCTTGCGCAGAGGTACAGGCAGAGTATTCCCGACAAGTAGGTAAGAAAGGAGCCTTCATGCACTGGCGGATCCCGACGAGTCGGGACCAGTGGCACACGGCCAGGTACAGGCAGAGCATTCGAGGAGATCCGAAATGATGAGGAAGCAAACGGTATACTTCGAGGAAGGCGGCGAAAAAAACACCCAGGACGCGCTGAAGGTCGCGCTTGAGTACCTGGGCGAGGGGAAAAAGCACTTCGTCGTCGCGACTACCCGCGGGAACACCGGCGTGGCGTTTGCCGAGGCATTGAAGGGCAAGGGCGCCAATCTCGTCTGTGTGACGCATTCGGCGGGATTCAAAGAGCCGGGGAAACTTGAACTGCTTCCCGAGAACAAGGCGAAGATCGAGACCCTCGGCGGGAAGGTTTATGTCGGCACGATACTTACTCATTCCATCGAAACCTCCCTCATGCAGAAGCATCAGGGCATAAACGTGGCGTTCCTAGTCGCGCAGACGCTCAGGCTCTTTTCCCAGGGCGTCAAGGTTGCCGTCGAGATAACAATGGAGGCCTGTGACGGAGGGTTGCTCCCTGAGGGCGAGGAGGTCGTTGCCGTCGCGGGGACGGGCTGGGGGGCGGATACGGTGTGCCTCATCCGGTCGGCGGCGTCCAAACGCTTTCTGGACATACGTGTCCTTGAGATCGCCTGCAAGCCGCGGTAGCAATGGGCATCCCTGCGCTTGAATTCGGGTTGTGGACGGGAGTCTTGGCGGCCCACGGGGGCAGCGCGAAGCCGCCGGAAAAGGCCGCGCTCGAATTCGCATTGTGGATGGGGGTCTTGGGAGCGGTCGTCGTCATCGCGGCGTACGTCATCTGGTACCTCCGGCGGGGGCTCGTCTCCCCGGAAGACGACATGGAAGATACCGACGAAACACCGCTTTACACGACGGCGGAGGTGGAGCGGCTCAAAGCCGAGGGGCTCATCGACGCCGCGCAGTACGAGAAACTGAAGGCCGAAGCGTTTGCGGCGTCCAAAAGGAGGGCAGACAGGGCCAAGAAACGAAGGAATAAGAAACGGGGCTTATTCGGTTGACACAAAAGGCGAAAAACCATAGAATGGGCGCTTGCCCGTGATTTGTTGCCGGGCTTTTGCGAAAGGCGCGACCGTTGCCCAGGATTGCCATTCTCACGACCAGCAAGCCCCTGCGTTTGCAGATAGTCAAACGCGGCAAGGTCAAACAGGTCCTCAACGGCAGGATGATTGGCGACCTTGCGTCCAACTACGACCTCGTTATCATCGGAAGTACCGCCAGTGACGAGTTTTACGAATACTTGAACAAGTCCCTGCCGCTCAACCAGAGGCCGAAATTCCGCCTTTACGGGCGCAGTTTTTTCACCAACCAGCCGCAGGTTGACGAGAACAACGAACCAGCCGACCAGCGTTCCATAGGCTGGATGAGCATCCTGAGGGAGAACCGGATAAACTTCGAGACCATAAGAAAGACGATGGGTGAGGACCTTCTGCCGCGGATGGAGCAGTTCACGTGGCAGACCATGGCGGGGTTCATCAGCGATGACCGCGTGGAAGTCATCTCGGGCGAAGAGCAGTTTCGCAAGTGAGGGGGTATTCAGGCTGGGTTCGCGCAAATCGGGCCTCCGGCGAAAGTCCGGGGGCTTTTTTCGCGGCGTGGAAAGGGGAATCTCATGAAAAAGGAAAGCCTTGCGTTTCTCGAGGAGTTGCTCTCGGTGCCAAGCCCCTCGGGCTTCGAGCAGCCCGCGCAAAAGGTCATCAGGAAATATCTTGCGGGCGCCGCCGACGAGGTTAAGACCGACGTGCACGGCAACGTCATTGCGGCCCTCAACACCGGCGCCCGGACGCGCGTCATGCTTGCCGGGCACGTTGACGAAATCGGCCTCATGGTGACGCAGATCACCGACAAAGGCTACATCTATTTTTCATCCATCGGCGGCGTCGACCCTTCCCTGGTGCCCGGGCAGCGCGTCCACGTCCACACGGTGAAGGGCGACATCCTCGGCGTCGTCGGGAAGAAACCCATTCACCACATGGACGAAGAGGACCGCAAGCGCGTTCCCAAGATGCGCGACCTCTGGATCGACATCGGCGCCAGGGACAAAAAGGAAGCCGAAAAACACGTCGCCGTCGGCGACTGTGTTACGATGGCCCACGGGTTCGAGAGGCTCCTCAACGGCCTGGTCGCCGCGCGCGGCTTCGATGACAGGATAGGGGCATTTGTGGTCGCGGAGACCCTGCGCGCCCTCGCCGGCAAGAAACTCCCAGTCGCCGTCTATGCCGTTTCGACCGTACAGGAGGAGATCGGCCTGCGCGGCGCGCGCACCAGCGCCTACGGCATCGACCCCCATGCGGGGATCGCGGTCGACGTGGGCTTTGCGACGGATTTCCCCGACGCGGACCAGAGGACGTACGGCGAAATATACGTGGGCAAGGGGCCGATAATCGCCCGCGGCGCCAACATCAACCCGGTCCTCGGGAAACTCATCGAGACGACCGCGCGCAAGAACAAGATCCCCGTTCAGATAGCCGGCGAGCCACGCGCGACGGGAACCGACGCCAACGCCATTCAGATAAACCGGGCCGGCGCCGCCGCGGCCCTGGTGTCAGTCCCGAACAGGTACATGCACACGCCGGTCGAGGTCCTTTCTCTCGACGACACCGAAAACGCCGTGAAACTGTTGGCCGAGACGATGCGTGCGATGAAGCCGGGGATGGACTTCACGCCATAGGCCTTGCGGGAACTCAAAGCAGGCGTGACGCCGGGCTCCATTCGAGGGGCCTTTCGCGCACGGGACGGCCGGAGAATTCGATGTATGCACTCGTTCTGGCGGGGCTTGTCCTCGGCAGTCTGCTCGCGGGGCGGCAGTCCGGGCCGGCGGGGCTCCTCGTTCCGGTACTGGGTACCGGCGCGATGGTGCTCCTCCCGGCGGCCGCCGCGGGGGCGCTGATGGTGTACTGCGGCGTCAGTGCCCGCCGCCGGGATGACGGCACATCGACACGCGGGTTCTGGGCGCTCTCCTCGGTTTACCCGAGGGCTACCTCCATCATAAACGCCCTTCACATCGCGTCCTACGGGATATCGCTCCACTTTCTGGGCTGGGGAACGGTTCCGGAGAAGGTGCACGTCGGCGATTGGGGCCTGCCCAGGGGCGCTCTTATCGCCGTGCCGTTTCTCGCGTCGCTCGTTCTGGCATGGATACCGCTGCACTACGCGGAGACCCACATCCGCAGGTGGGGGCCGACGCTCGGACAACAGTTGTCGTTCAACGTCCGGAATTACATCCTGACGCTGTGCGTTCCGATGGCCGTGGCGCTGGGCGCAGTGGACGCTGTGAAGTTCCTGCCGGCGCCGGTGGCGGCTGTGTTCGACAACCCCGTCACGGGAGCCGTCGCCGCCGGAGCGCTCATCGTCGGGGGATACGCCCTCGCGCCGATGCTGTTGGTGCGGGTGTGGAAGACGAGCCGTTTGCCCGAATGCCGCTTGCGCGAGAGGCTCACCGATCTCTGCCGCAGGATCGGCGTGACTTTCCGCGATATCCGCATCTGGGAAACGCCGGGGCTGCAGTTCCTGAACGCCGCTGTCATGGGCATTGCTGGAAGGGTCCGCTACATCGTGGTCAGCAGGCCGCTCATCGAGGCGATGTCGCCGGAACAGGTCGAGGCGGTCTTCGCCCATGAATTGGGCCACGCCAAGCGCCATCACATCACGTATTACCTTGTTTTCGCGGCGGATTTCGTCCTTCTGGCCAGGCTCGCGGAGGTCGCCGCCAATGCGCCGATGCTCTGGTCCGAGGCCCAGTACACGGCCATAGCGGCGGCCGCCCTCGTCCTTTACTGGGGCGTCGGCTTCGGCTATCTCTCCAGGGCGTTCGAACGGGAGTCCGACCTCTTCGGGGCGCAGACCATGGGGGATACGGCGCTTTTCGCGTCGGCGCTCGAGATGATTGCGCACTTCAACGGCATAAGCCCCGCGGCGCGCTCGTGGCGGCACGGGAGCATCCTCTCCCGGGTTGAATTCCTGCGGGCCGCCGGGTCCGGCGGCGCGGGCAGCGCTTTCCTGGAGCGGGTGACATTCCTCAAGATATTCCTCATCGCGCTTGGCGCGGTCACTCTTGCGGCCCTTGGGGCCACCCTCGCCCGGGGCTGGTAGATATCGCGAAACGGAGTCACGCAGATGACAACGAGAATCGGAGTAATCGGCTGCGGCGGCATCAGCGCGACGCACCTGAAGGCCCTCGCGAACGAAACCCTCGCGGACATCCCCCACAAGGTGACCGCGTTCTGCGACGTCGAAGAGGAAAAGGCGCTTGCCAGGCGCCGCGAGTTCGGCGACGGCGGCGAACTCGTCACGACGGACTACAGGCAACTCCTCGACTCGGGCTCGGTCGACGCCGTGGTCATTGCCACGCCGCACCCCTCCCATGCCGAGGCCGCGATTGCGGCGTTCGAGCGCGGCATCCACGTGCTGCTGGAAAAGCCGGTTGCGATTGCGGTGAGCGAGGCCCGCGCGATAAACGCGGCGCATGCGAGATCGAAGACCGTTTACACCGTCCACTTCCAGAACCGCCACGACCCGCGCTTCCAGCGGGTCAAGCGCCGGATTGACGACGGGCTGGTGGGGAGGCTGTACAAGGCGAACATCACGTGGAACCACTGGTTCCGCCCGCAGGGGTACTACGACAGCGGCGCCTGGCGCGGCAAGTGGACGAGCGAGGGCGGCGGCGTAATGATGAACCAGTGTCCGCACGACCTGGATTTATTCACCTGGTGGATAGGGCTGCCCAAGACCGTCGACGCGAGGATTTGGCTTGGCCGCTGCCACGACATAGAGGTCGAGGACGAAATCGTCGCGATACTGTCGTTTGCCGAGGGCGGGATAGGGATCATCAATTCGACGACGTGCGAGTGCCCCGGCCCGTGGCGCTGGGACATCATCGGCGAAAACGGCGCGCTCATGATCGACGCCGACGAGATAGCCGCGTTTCGCCGCCCGGAGCCGCTCTCGCAATACACCAGGACGACGAAGGATTTCTGGTCGCAGCAGCCGCTCGTCCCGGTCGAGATGACTCTGCCGCAGAAGACGCCGCTCACCGGCAGTTACGGCTGCTGGCGCAATTTCCTCGCTGCAATCCGCGGCGACGAACGGATAATCATGGACGGCGACGAAGGCGCGTTGTCCCTGGAATTAGCCAACGCTATAATCGCGTCCGGCTACCTGGGGAGGCCGGTCGGCCTGCCGCTCGACGAGGGGCTTTACGACCAAGTGCTGGCGGACCTTCGCGCGGGCAAGTCCGGCGCGGCGGTAACTCCGCAGAAAAGGCCTCGAAAGGCATAATTCGAAGCACAACCTGATAGGGAGAAAAACATGTTCTACACGGGGTTTGCGGACGAGGCGGGAACGGCGCTAACAGATCAGATCCGGGTGCACAAGGCACTCGGCTGGAACCACATCGAGGTGAGGATGCTCCCCGAGGGGAATTTCACCGAGGTGGAGGACGCCGTATTCGACAAGGCCCTGGCTGAACTCAATAGCGCGGGGATAAAGATAAGTTGCTTCGGCAGCCCCATCGCCAACTGGGCCCGCCACATCGACAAGGATTTCGAGGCGGACATCGCGTCGCTCAAGCGCGCGATCCCACGGATGAAAAAGGCCGGCTGCTCGCTCATCAGGATTATGAGTTGGCCGAATTCCGAAAAGAAGCCGCTTGCGGACGAGGACTGGAAAAAGGAAGTCCTGCGCCGCCTCAAGGTCCTGGCGAAGATGGCCGAGGCCGGCGGCGTCACGCTTGGCCTTGAGAACTGTTCCGGCTGGTCGGGTGAAAAGCCCGAGAATATGGTCGCCACGATTGAGACGGTGAAGTCCGCCGCCCTCAAGATCATTTACGACACCGGCAACGTCGTCGGCCACGGCGGCAAGGCGTTTGACTGGTGGGCAAAGTGCAAACCCTACACGGTCTACATTCACATAAAGGACGGCAAACACACCAGGGGCGCCGAGGCGCAGTACGCCTTCCCCGGCGAAGGCGAAGGGATGGTGCGCGAGGTCCTCAAAGACCTTTTCGCATCCGGCTACGACGGCGGCATCTCGATAGAACCGCACCTGGCCGCCCAGGTCCACCTCGGCACGACGGCCGAGGGGAAGAAAAACGCGTTCGACCTCTACGTCGAATACGGCAGGCGTCTCATGGCGCTCGCCGACGAGGCTAGGAGAAAATAGGTGTTACCTGACTCTCCCAATACCCGCGGCGGAACTAAGCGCAGGTGGTGGATATTCGTCATACCGATCTCCGTGGCGGCGGTCTGTTCGCTTGTCCTCTTTCTTATCTCCCCGGAGCAGACCGAATTCCCGCTCGCGATGGCGCCGGCCCCACCGGCGTGGGCGGTTCTTTCTTACGGTTGTTCGTCAACACCTGACAGCAAAGTAGTGAAGTATCCGGTTTTCGCCTCGTCAAAGCCCCTTTTCGGCATAGTCCTTCGGCCCCTCCCGGCCGAACACGAGCGGGACAGGAACGCGAACGCGGCGATACACCACTTTGCGCTTGACGAGTCACGCGGCGCGGGCACCGGTTACGATATGCTGTACTTCGACGCCAATGCCAATCTCGACCTGACCGACGATAGTCCCCACAGACGGCTGACAAAACCTCCGCAGCAATGGCGCGTTGTCGGGTCGCGCAGGGTCTATTTCGATGATATCGAGGTCCCTTTCGACTACGGCCCTCCCGTCGGTCGTCGTCTGTTTGCCATGGTGCCCGTTCTGGATCCTCAACGGTCACCTGGCGCTCCCGGCAGCGCCGTGAGCGCTCGGGCAGGCACACGCACAACCGAACCGGAACCCGCGGTGTTGAATCTTTCCCCGGCGTCGGCCCGCGAAGGCACGGTCCGCTTCGGCGGCCGGAAATACAGAGCTCTCCTTATCCGCCCCGACCTTGTGCCACGCTATGATTTGCAGGACACACGTATCGAGTTTTTCCGCCCGGCGCGAGTCGGCTTCAGCAGCCCATTTCCGCCATTCGTCGCTTGGTTGCCTGCTGAACAGGTGGGCATGTCGCTGGGTGGCGCTTTCCCAATAGGTAAGAGCTGTTACGTGTTCCGCGCCACACCCACTGGCGACAGGCTCACCGTCACAAGGTTTGAGCGCTGACGCGCCGAAACAAGACTACCGTCAGGAGAAGCGCGACGACATTGCCGGGCTTTCGTTCTTGTCGCGGAATCGGACTGCCCCGCTATTCTCTTATCGGCGCTGCTGGACTGCCCAGCAGTGATATTATGTGCCGCTGGTCCCGACTCGTCGGGATCCGCCAGTGCTTTGAATGCCGCGATTCGTCACGCCCGACGCAGCAGAAAGTGCCCTTCCCGTCCATTCTGTAGGTGCCGCTTGTGTCGGGCCGATTCTGCCAAACGTGCTGCTTGCTGCGCCCAAAGAGGGATTTCGTGGTGGCGCTGCCCTCCTGCGCCTATGCGATTAAGTCGACCGGCGTGCTCGCAAGCCTTACGCCGGCCTCTCTCTGCGCGTGCGCCCCTTGCCAGCCGCCTTTCTGTACGGGTCGGCCTCCATGAACGCGTCAAACATCACCCGCTTCTTCTCGATGCCGACGCCGATGGCCCTGCCGTCGCCGTAGTCGGATACGATGAAGCCCCCGCGCGGCGTCGCCCAATGCTCCAAGAGGAGCCTCGCTTCCTCGCGGATTTCACTTTGGCCCTTGAAGGGGAGCGTCCGCTGTATGTCGCAGAGCGAGCTGAACGTTATCCTCCCGCGGAACCGCCGGCCGATTTCCTCTATCCCGAGGGCCCTGGGCTGCTGGAGGTTGATGACCTCGAGGCCGATCTCAATAAGCCCCTCGATGATGTCATTTACCTTCCCGCAGGAATGCATCCACACGTGCCACCCCGCCTCGTGCGCCGCGTCGAATATGCGCTTGTACCTCGGCTTGAAGAATTCGTCCCAGAGCGCCAGCCTGATGAAAAGTGCCCTCTCCGTACCCCAGTCGTCGGTGAAACTAAAACCATGTATCCGCCCGGGAAAACGCTTTGCGGTATTGCGAATGATTGCGAGGTCGAACTCAACTATCCTGTCCGCGAGCATCTCCATTCGCTCGCGGTCGATGTAGAGGTCGCGAAGCGTGTTCTCGAATCCATAGAGCGTGTGCATCCGCTCGAAAAGGAGCATGAAGATGCC
>Ga0315274_10017030_pt1 | contig 10263 bp, 11 predicted proteins | sample YL17G02_20_MG_FD_203700 | JGI IMG/M metagenome (GOLD analysis project Ga0315274, IMG submission 203700) | Sediment microbial communities from Yellowstone Lake, YNP, Wyoming, USA - YL17G02_20 | ecosystem: Environmental > Aquatic > Freshwater > Lake > Sediment | place: USA: Wyoming | collected... | reverse complement strand
AGAGAGAGAGAGAGAGAGAGAACGGTTGGCACACTCATTCGGCTTCTCCCCCGCGACCTAGGTTTTCTCTTCTTTTTCTCTCTTTTTTCCCCTAAAACGCTTTTCTTCTGTTGTTGTTCTCTTGCACTGATTCGTGTGTTTTCTTTTTCGCTTCGTTTCTCTCTCTTTCTCTCTGGGAAGTGTATTTGAAGTTCAAAAAAAGCATTGGTGGAATGGCCAAGAGGCATAAGGGCAGGGAAAATAGGTTCAAAGCAAGCAAGCAAAAAAGAATTGAAAGGTCTCTAACCCTTTTGTGCACCAGAAAACTGACGCTGCTCCACATTTCTCAATCGCATCAACCTCATCTCTCTCTCCTCTTCGGCCCGCTTTCCGCTGCCCTCACCTGGGCTCCCAGTCGTCGCCGCTCCCCGCGGCGCCCTGCCTGTCCCCTACTCCGCCCTTCTCCTCGTTCTCCTCCGAAGAAGTGGAAGGGGAAGACGCGCGGGGGGTGCTTCTTCGGCTTGTGCCCCTCCTCCTGGTTGCCGTCGCGCGCCGCCGCCGCGCTGGTGCCGCCAGCCTCGGCAGCGCCGGCTGCGGCAGCCATTTGCGCCAGAGACATCCCTCCTCCTCCTCCGCCGCCCCCACCCTCTTCCTCCTTGACAGAGACGGAGCCGCTCGCCGCCACCGCCGGCGTCCTCGATCGTGTAGAAGGCACTCCGCCGCCTCCACCTCCAGCGGCGCCGCGGCGTGCGCGCGAAGCTGCCGCCTGAGCTTCCTCCACTGCCGCGACCAGCGCCGCGTCGGCGTCTCTCTCGGCGTCCGGCGCCGCCACGGCGCCGTATTCGGTGATATGCCCGAAGAAGCTGCGGAAGAAGCCGTCAGCGGCCTCCGCCAGAGGCAGCAGCCGGAGGCAGAGGCGGCGACTGCGACAGCGACGGCTGCAGCTCCTCCTCTTCCCGCTCCCCCTGAGCAGAGGCAGCAGCCCCAGCTCGCCGTCGCCCCCCGCGCCCCGGCCGCCTCCGCCCCTTCTTCTTCGTCGTCTTGGGAAGACGAGATCATCACGGCGCTTGCAGGGGCTCTCCTGTTCGCGATCGCCGGGATCCTCGCCCGAAAGATGCTGCTGCGGGTTCTGTAAGTAGAAACAAAATGTAAAACGAAAAAACTTTTTTTCAAATTTGTTTTCATCAAGTCTTCAGTTTTTTTGCAAGTTCTATTCATCTCGCTTCGCCTCCCTCCGCCGCCGCGACGCGCGGAGCCGCTCAGCCCTGTCCTCCCCTCCCGTGAAAAGGCCCCAGCTCAGGTCTGCGAGCTCGAGGGCGAGGGATTCCCGCGAGAAGGGAGGAGGAGGAGGAGGAGCATGGTGGAGAGGATCCGGGTCCTCCTCTCCTCCCCCGCTCTCCCCGCTCTCTCTGCTCTCTCCTCCTCCGCTCCCGCCTGCTCCGCCCGAGAACGCGAGGGCGAAGAGCTCCTCCCGCGCCCTCCGCGAGGCCCCGTCCCCTCCTCCGTCGCCGAGCCTCGAGGGGCGGTACGAGCCCGAGAGGCGGATCCCGCCGCCGCCGCCGCCATCGTCCCTTGCCCTCGGCTGCTCTTGCTCTTGCTCTTGCTGCTGCTGCCGGTGCCGGAGGTAGAAGCGCCTGAAGTAGCGCACGCGCGCCTTCGTCCCGTCCGGAACCTCCTTCCGCAAGGTCCGCTCAAAAGACAGGGTGACGTCGGGGCCGGCCTCCCCGAGGAAGGCCCTCGGAGGAGGAGGAGGAGGAGACGGGGAGGGAGCGGTGGCCGGCTGCGACGGCGCCGCTGCTCCTCCTCCGTGCCTCCCTCCCTCGCCCTCCGCGCCACTCGCTTTCTCCGCGGTCGCCGCTTCGAACGACGCGCCGTCGCCGTTCCAGCGGGACTCACAGGCAAAGATCAGGAACTCGAGGTCCCAGAACAGTGCGCGAGGGACCCTGAGCCCTCCCCCAGCTCGGGAACGGGAGGAGGAGGAGGAGGGCGGCCCGCCGCCTCGCTCGCCGCCCTCGCCTCCCTTGTCGGCGAGCAGCGCCTCTCTCCACTCCTCGTCGGCCACCTCTCGCCCTCCGGCCTCTCCACCGCTCCTGCCGCCTCCGCCGCCGCTGCCGCCTCCTCCTCCGCTTCCTCGCTCCTTCGAGGAGGTGTCCCACACGAGTGCGACCCTCCCCGCGGCCAGCGCGGCTGAAAATCCACCTCGACGAGACCAAGGCCATTTACGCCGCCGTCGGGAACGGGACCATCCGCAAGGGCAGCCTGTTGACCTTTTTGAACCCCTTTTCGAAAGTATGGGACGCAATCAAGGAGGCAAAAAAGACCGTTGGGAACGACCACAACATGACCGGGGACGGCGTGTCCTCGGGGGGCTCCTGGCGGTCGTGAAGAGCAAGAAGAGCGGAGAAGGGTTTGAGATCGTCGGCAGCTTCCAGGAGACGACTTTCGGGGACGCTCCCAGCGACGAGGAGGTGCTTGCGATGGCTAAGCACGCCGTGGAGGAGGCAAAGAAATAGGGGAAAAAGGGAAAGTGAGAAGGGGTGCGTAAGACACATAAATAATAATAATCATAATAAGAATAATGGAGCAATTCTTACAAAGGCTCTACAACTCGTTTTTTATGTATTTTTTTTTACCTCTCTCTTTCTCTCTCCCCCTCTTTTCCTCTCTTCTGCGTTACGATATAGACAAGGGTGTTTCGCTTCAGTGAGGAAGGATGGTTGAGAGTTTGGGGGTCTGTGGGTTTATTGGTTTTGATGATATCTTTTTCTTTTCATGATCAAGCTAGGGCTCTCTCTTTCTCTCTCTCTCTCTCTCTCTCTTTCTTTTCCTTTCTTCTGCGTTACGATATAGACAGGGGTGTTTCGCTTCGGTGGATTGGGGAGGTGGTCAGTAGTTTGAGGTCTGAGGTTTATTGGTTTCTCTAGAGAGTTTTGATGTTTTTTCATGTTTATTCCGTCGTCGCGCTCGGGCCCGCTCGCGCGCCGCTCTCTCCTCAAAGAGTCTGGAGCAGGATGCCCTCGGGGGCCGAGCTGTTGGCTGTCGCGAGGTAAGTTCTCGTGACATAAACCGGCAGGCCGTTGTTACTAGGGTCCTCTGCTCTGACGAAGCAGCTAATGACTCGAGGGAGCAGCCTGTGGAGGAGACAGGATCGTGAGAGAGAGAAAGAGAGACAAAAGCAGAGAGAGTGAGCGGTTTGGAAAGTTTTTTTTTCCCTCGAGAAGAAAAAAAACAGATAATGATGCAGAAAGAGGCTTTGAGGATAGTTTTTCGAAAGAGAGAGACTTCGCTGAAGGGCAGTTTTGAGGCGTCTTGGGGCAACGCGGGCGAGAGATTTTGTGGAAAAGAAAAGAAAGAGCGAGAACGATCTTGTAGAAAAAATCCACTTTTTTACCCGTTCGAGTGCTTCGCTCCGAGAGAGTAGTCACTTTCTTTCTGTTCCTCTTTTTTCCCCAGCTTCCATCGCATCGGAAAAAAAAAAGTTTCCATACCTGTTGTAGCTCGTCGACGAGGAATTGTCCGCCGGGTACGCGTTGGTCACCGAGACCGAGAATAGCGGCGTGCTGCTGCTCTGAGCAAAGAGGTCGGTCGAGCTGCTGGCCCACGAGAGCTTCTCCTCGCCGGGCGACAAAGGATTCGGGCCCGCCGTTTGCGTGATGACCATGCTCTTGATGACCGGCGCCACGAGGGAAAAGGTAGCAGACGTCTGCTGGCTGTCAAAGCGCTGCCAGGTGACCCTCCATCTGGCGCTCACATCTGCGCCGTCCCTGAAGAGCTCGAGTTCGAGGAAAGTCGACGGCGCCGCGTACGTCGTCGTCGGCCACGTCGTCGTGTCGGCCTGGCCGCGCGCCCCGAGCTTGGCGACGAGGTATCTCGTCATGTCGGAACCACAGCGAACGGGCACGGTAGGGTCCCAGCTGGCCCTGCAGTCGTCTCTCGTGGCGCTGGAAGGCTCGATGTCGCGGAGGCTGATCGCCGGGAGGCGGTGCAGCTTTGCGGCAGGAGGCGCGAGTTGCTTCGTCGTGCCGTCGCCGAAGCTCGCTGGGTCCCAGAACGGGTAGCTGATCCTATTTCCGGGGCTCAGGCACGTGTCCATCGGCGCGTAGGAGCCCAGGGGGCACGAGTTGCCCCTTTTGATTACCATCCACGGGGGGGGGTATCGAAAGGGACCCAGCGCGTCCCCATTTTGCGTGTTTTTGTACATGAGGTCGTCGAACGCCAGGCTGTTGGCGAGGCCGCACTCCGGACTACTGTTTTGGTAGATGTCGGCGTATGGGAGTAAGACGGGACGCGACACCGGGCAGAGTATGCGCAGGGGCTGCGTCACCAGGGGCGCACCGAGACCCCCCGAGGTCACCCAGTCTTTGGGGAGAATCTCGCACGTGATGTAAGCATTGCGGTCGAGGTCGAAGTTTCTATCAACACCATTAGCCCTGCTGAAGATGAAATTAGCCTGTTGTTGTTGGTGTAGTCGTTATCGTTGGCGTGAGCCAAAGGTCGCGAAACAAAAAGGGGGTTGTGCGAGATGTGGGAACGGGCGAGGTTGAGCGACGAGGGAGAAGAGGAAGAAGAGAGAAGAAAAATGAATTTAAGAGAAGAAAAAAGAGGAAGAAAGAAAGATAGAGAGAGAGAGAGAGAGAGGAAAAAAAACGTACCGGGGCATTTTTGACAGAGCAGAGCGCATCAAAAACACTCTTGAAGTCTTCCGAGGTACACACGACTCCACTGGGGCCATTGGTCGTATCCTTGGCCTTGGCTCCTACGAAGCAGTATGCCTTTTTGATGGCGAGCGCTTTCGGGAGGTAGTAGTCGGTGCTTTTTGAGGGGGGGTCGTTTAGGCTGTTATATCCCAGGTGCGCCACGCGAGCTTCCGTCGTCGCGTCGTGGATCCACTTTTGTTATTTGAAGAAGAGAAAAGAGAAGGAAGAGGGGAGGGAGGGGCGGCGTGAGAGGCAGGAAGAAGGAGGTGGGAGGAAGCGGCAGAGAGCTCTTTCTCCCCCTCCTCTCGCATTTTTTTCTCTCTATCCCTCCTCTCGCATTTTTTTTTCTCTCCCCCTCCTCCGGCATTTTTTTCCCTCTCAGTCAATCTCTCTGTTCTGCTCACCCAAAGTCGGTCCCTGATGTTCTTGAACGGGACGGCGCCGTCCCACTCGTTTCCTTTCTCCATTATGGAAAGCAGAGAGATCGCGTCGCCCGAGGCGTTCGCGGCGACTGGCTGGTTGCCGCGGAGGCCGAGCAGCCAGACCTCGGGGCCCGCGGGCTTCCACAAGGTGGCCCTGTAACCGAGCGGGTATATGTCGTTCCGAAAGTTGCTGAAGGGCTCGTCGTGATTGCCCTTGAGCGCGCAATCATAATCTTGGAGGAGGTCGCACTGCCCGGGGAAAAAGCCCACGGGCGACGCTGGCACGAGCCACTCTGTCTTTGTCTGCGTGGCCTTGCCAGCGACGATGACGGGCCTCGTCGTGACGTCGGAGCCCAACAGGAGACGAACGCCCTCCCCGGCGTTGCCCCAGCTGTACTCTGCCCCCGCGTATTCCTGCTGCACGTAGGTATTGTTCGCTATTTTATTGACGACGTAGGCGAGCGTGGCGCAGATCGGGAGCACCTCCTTCTTGAAGTTTTTCGGTAGCTTCGCGCTGTTGCTCATCAGGCGAGCGCAGAAGAGCGGGCCGGCGGGCGGGAGCTGCTCGGCGTCGAGGACGCACTTGGACCGGTCGACGCCGGCCGCGGTCGTGTTGCAGCCGGGGACCTGTTTTTTTTTGCCAAAAAGAAAATGAGTTTTTTTAAGGGCGAAAAAGTCAAACTGAAACGAAAAAAAAAACGCACCGCCTGATTTGCCGCCCACGCCGACAGCGCCGCCTGTTGCGCGCGGAACATCAGAGCCTCCTGGATCATGTGTGCCCCTCGGGCCTGCCAGAGCTGGTAGTAGTGGAGCAGGTTTTGGATATCCTTAAAGTACTGGCGGTCGTCGAACGCAAAGGTACTGCTCCCCTGCGTGGCCTTTAAGCGGAATTTGGCCATGACAGAAATGGCGCACGAGGGGATGAGCGTTGCGGCACTGATGAGGGAGCTGTCGGTAGACGCTGCCACCAGCGTGGTGTGCAGGTTATCCAGGGCCAATTCGACGCTCAGGCTCGCGTCGTCGAGCACTCTCTTGATCCAGGGCTCGATGACCCTGTCCCTGAGCTCGTCGGGCTGCAAGGGCGGCTCGAGACCTTTGCTGACGGCCCACAAGGTATCATTTATGGCGCCGCGCACATTATTGGGCTTTTTCCTGTCAGCATATTCCGTCCACCTGTTCATGACGGGTTTGAGGTCCGTTGCGGCTCCACGGATCGCGTTTTTGCAGTCTGAGACCTTGATCTCGGCGTCGATTTCTTTTTGGATTCCCAATATCGCTGTGTCGAGTTTTCCGATTTCGAATTCGATGTGCTGAAGCTGGTTCTCGATAACTTCTACGCCTTTGAGGATCTTCTCGGTATTGCCGTTGATGGTTTTGAGGTATCTGCGTTTTTTGTTTGTTTGTTTTTTAAGATCAAAGATGTCGGATGTAAGAGGGAAGATAACTCTCTCTCTCGCTCTCTCTCTCTTTCCCCTCGCTTCTTACCTAAGCGTCTGCGTGGCGGAAGACTCGGTACCACCGAAAAGCTCGATGACTGCGGGAACGATAGTTAACGAGGCGGAGAGGAAGCCAAGGACGGGAGCGGCCTTGGCGAAGAAGGCCAACCCGGAGGTCGCGAGCCCGACCTCCTCGGCCGCCGCCGCTGTGGCTCCTCCGAGCGCGGTAGGGATGTAGCTGCTGGCAGAGGCCACGGTGGGTGCCAGCGGCTCCGAGGCCCCGACGCGATCAGCGGCGGCAGCAGATACCGACCCCGCCGCGGCGGCAGCCCGCGCTGCGGCAGTAGCCCGCACTGCGGCAGTCGCGACAGCGTCGCTCGCCTTTGACCTCCGCGCGACGGGAAAAAAAGCCCCGCTTGTGCCGCCGGCGTCGCCCGGCGCCGACTCGACCGCCAGCAGCGTCACCCGAGAGATATTCATGTGCGTCACGTCGTCAAGCTGCTCGCAGACGTCGTAGCCGGTCCTCTCCGCGAGGGACGCGCAGGGATCGGAGGGATCGACGTCATTGACCGCATTGATCAGCTGCGAGCGCAGCGCCGTCGCCGGCAACGGGAGCGGCGCGCCGGGGAGCAGCGCCGGGAACGAGAAGGAGACGAGGTAGACTCCGCCGCCGGCGTCGAGCGCGACGCCACGCGCCGAGAGCAAGGGGGCCGCGGTGCGTTGCCCTTCCGTCAAAGAAGAGTCGCCCAAAGAAAGCAGCGCCGAGGCCTCGGCGCTGCCCTCCGCGGCGAGCATGCGGAGCTTGGAGACGAGCAGCCCTCGGACGACGTTGGCGACGTCGAACGGGTTCACTGCAGTCGACGAGAAGAATGTGTCCCCGTCGAGCCCCAGGACCGCCTCCGAAGAGAAGGACACGAGATCCGTCGCCGGTCCCCCGTCAGCGGACGGGATCGTGACGGTGACCGGCGTGATGACGCCGAGAGGCGGAGGCTGAGGCGACGGCAACGCGGCAGCGGCAGGGACGGAGGGAGGCGCAGACGCCGAGGACGAAGATGCCGAAGAGCCACCGCCGCCACTGCCAGCGGCCAAAGCCGCGGCCTTATGAATAGAGGCACCGGCGACGGTGGCGTTGACGGAAGCCTTGAAGCGCTCAACGGCGCCCTCCTTGGCCTTTGCGAGCCGCGAGAGGAGAGGGACGAGCCCCGGGCGCGACGATGACGAAAGCTGCTCCCCCGCGAAGCTGTTGCCGCCACGCGGATCGTACAGGAGGTCGAGCGTCACGAACACCGAGAAGCGCGCCTTGCCCTTTTCGGAATCCAGAGCGGCGTCCTCGATGGCCCTCTTGGTCGCCACGGCGGAAGCGGACGCGTTCCTCGCGGCGGCGATGAGCGCCGCAGCCTTGTCAGGAGGCTGCTGCTGCGGCGGCGGCGACGTGTCCAGCGCCGTCGGAGACACGTTGGCAGCGGCGGTGGCGCTCGCGTTCCTCTTGTACGCGAACGCCGCGGCCTCCTTCTTCGCGGCCGCGTCCCATGCGGAACCTGCGGCCGCGTCGGTCGCTTTGCGGAGAGTATTGATCGCGGCTTTAGTCTTGGCCTTGGCGGGCACGACCGTGGCGTTTTTCCAGCGCGCGGAGAGCGCCGCTTTCGTCGGCAGGCCCGCCGCGGCGAGCTTCTTGTCCGGTGCCGTTTGCGCGGACACGACGGCCTCTTTGACGTCCTCGGCGTCGTCGAGCAAACCGGCGACCAAGGGAGCAGCGACGCGGCCGACGACGGCCTGCTTCGTGGCATTCTTGGCCGCGGAGAGGCGCTGGAGGGCCGCGGCGATGACGCTGTCGGGCTCGATCACCACACGGGCGGGCGGGGGCAGGATGGCCTGGATTTGTTGTGTTGCATTGTTTTTAAATAATGGTGAGATGCACAGAAAAAGATCTGCAGGGTGACAGACGGATGGCGTGACGAGGGACAGATAAAACAAAAAAAAGAGAAGAAAGAAAGAAAGAACAAAGAACAAAGAAACTCCAGGGTTTTTTCCGCTCAAAGAAAGAAAGAGGAGAAATGGTTTCTTTCGGGCATGGCGCGCGCATCGGCGGAAACGTCGGTTTTTTTTTTTCGATCCTCGAATTATGAGGACGTACGATACTTATTTCCTTCGTTTTTCCCGAGGCTGAAAGCCCCCGAAATAACCTCGAACAAACAAATGACGCACCTCAGCAGCAGCAAGCGAAAGAAGTATGAGCAAAGCAGCCACCTTGCTCGAAGAAACACTCGCAGAATGGTTTCGGCGAATCATCGTTCCCTCAAAAAAAACCCTCAGAAACGAACACTTGCGCTTTCCCTCGAATGTCCGTGTCGTCAATACCCGTGGCGAGAGCGACTCGATAAGTGTAGCAAGCGACAGGGACGCGACTGAGGCGCGACGGAAAGGCACAGGAAACCGAAGAAGGAAAGTGGTGATTGACGGTTTGCGCACTTGAGAGGATTTGAAAAAAAGTGAGAAAAAAAGGGAGAAAAAGTTTCGAGAAAAAAAGGGACAAAGAACTCGAAAACTCCAAAACTGAAACTCACCGAATAGTGACGACCCAGTAGCCCGTCCGCGGGTCCGGATCGACCCGCACCAAGGGACGCTTCGGGGGCTGCACCGGGGACCGATTCGACGAAGGAGGAGCGGAGAGAAGATGTGGAGGCGAGGAGGGGGCGAGGCCGCTGGCGGCCGGCGGGGACGGCGTCGTCGGCGCGACCGGGGGGGCCGAGGCCCCCCTCGCCGCTCCGTTTCCGCTTCCGCTCGCCGCTCCGGGGGCCTCCATCGACGACGCCGAGTCCGTCGGGGACTTGGCCCGCGGCGTCGGAGAAGCTTCCCCGAATTTTCCCTTCCCGCTCGCCGCCTCGGGGACCGCCGAGCCTCCCCTCTCGCTCTCCTCCTCGGCGCCCTCGACCTCGCCCTCGTCCTCGCCCCCGCCCTCCTGCCCAGAGCTGCTCCTCCCGAGGGGCTCCCCCCTCGCCCACGCCGCCTCCTCCTCCTCAAGCATCAGCCTGTGCAGCCTGCGGTCGTGCCTGACGTCCCCTTGAACGGCGCGCTCGATGGAGCAGATGCCGAGCCCCTGCGGCGCGCCGACCATCTCTCCCAAGAGCTCCCGCAGCCGCGCCAGCTTCGCGCCGCTGTTGCCGCTGCCGCCGTCGCTCGACATCGGGGTCCCGTCGTCGCCGCTCCCGCCCCCTTCCTCGTCCGAGGCCAGCGGCCTGCCCTTCTCGGTCACCGAGAGCACGCACGCGACGCGCGCGTGGTAGGTCCAGACCGCCGCGGACCGGACGTCGCACCCGGTCGCGGTCAGCAGCTGCGTCACGTCGGCGAGCAGCCCCGAGCGGTCCGAGCCGGCGAGCTGCAAGACGGTCGTCTCGACCCTCCTGGGGTCGTCGGTCTCGTCGCAGTTGAGGACGACGTCGGCGTCGTCCTGGTACTCGACGTCGAGCATCTGTGGCGTCGAGTTTTTTTTTTTTTTTTTCAGCAGCAGCGCTTCCGCTTCCCCTGCCCCTGCCCCGGCGAAGGCGCCGCCGCCGTCGTCGAAAGCTGCGGCGGCAGCGGCGAGCAAGGAAAAGGGCAAGGGCGCCTCTCCCGCGCCCTCGACGGCAGCGCAGCCCCTCGCTTCCGTCCCCGTCCCTGCGCCGGCGCCCGCTCCCTCTTCGGCGGCCAGGGAATGCAAGCCGTGCCCTGATCTCTGCGCCGCCGTCGCGG
>Ga0315274_10017029_pt1 | contig 10263 bp, 8 predicted proteins | sample YL17G02_20_MG_FD_203700 | JGI IMG/M metagenome (GOLD analysis project Ga0315274, IMG submission 203700) | Sediment microbial communities from Yellowstone Lake, YNP, Wyoming, USA - YL17G02_20 | ecosystem: Environmental > Aquatic > Freshwater > Lake > Sediment | place: USA: Wyoming | collected... | reverse complement strand
AAACTCAGCAAGAGCGCAGCCTGTAAGGCCCTCGACGGCGTGATTGGCGGGATTAGCAGTGCGCTCAAGAAAGGCGACAAGGTGACGCTGGTTGGCTTTGGTACCTTCAGCACAGCCAAAAGGGCTGCCAGGACGGTAAGAAATCCCCAGACTGGCAAACCTATGAAAGTTGCCGCAAAGAGGGTACCCAAGTTCAAAGCAGGCGCTGGGCTCAAAAAAGCAGTAAAGTAAGTCCCCGTTATTCCCGCGTAACAGGTTTTGCGAGGCCGGCTTGGCAACAAGCCGGCCTTTCTTTTTGTTCCTAACCCCCACCCCAATCCCCAACCCCCGATCCCGATCTTTTCATTCCGCATTCCAGAGAAACAGGGGTTCGGGGTTCGGATTTAGGGATTAGGGAAGAGATTTAAATAATTTTTCATCCCACGTCCTGTATTGACTAACCCCTAATCCCCAACCCCCAATCTCTCTATTCTATGATATAATTTATCCATGAATCCCCAGAGGAGAACCTTTTTAGGGCGGACCGTTTCTTTTATAGCCAGTCTACCATTTTTCTCCTTCTTTAAGTCGCAAGTAACCGCAAGGGAGGTATCCTCAACCAGGGTTACCTCTCCTGCAGGAGATAAGGCACGGGTAGTTGTACTGCAGCGGGAAGGAATGGTAAGAGGGGATGCAGTTGATATAAACCTTGCAATGAAGATGGTCAATGAAGGTGTCTGCCATGTGACCGGTAATTCCCTTCCCTCCGGGGCATGGAGGGAGCTCTTCACCCCGAAAGACACAGTTGGGATCAAGGTAAACTGCCTGGGGGGGAAGGGCGTTTCCACCCACCCGGAGCTGGTGATGGCAGTGGTTGAGGGCTTGAGAATAGCCGGTGTCCCGGACAGGAACATTATCATCTGGGACCGGCTCACTTCAGAGCTTGAATCCTTGGGTTTTAAGATCAACCGGCAGGGTGAAGGGGTTCGGTGTTTTGGGACAGACAGCAATTATGATCCCAACGTGGAGGAGGTAGGAGCAGTGGGGAGTTGTTTCAGCAGTATCTTAAGCCGGCAGTGTACGACTCTAATCAACATGCCGGTGCTCAAGGACCATGACCTCTCAGGGGTCTCTTTGAGCCTGAAGAATCTCTACGGCGCAATCCACAACCCCAATAAGTATCACGATAACAACTGCGATCCCTATATTGCCGATCTCAACAGCCACCCGCTCATCCGGAAGAAACTGAGGCTTATCATCTGTGACGGAATCACCGGGATGTATAACGGAGGGCCTGGATTCAAGCCTCAGGGGAGCTGGCCATTTCAGGGGATCATCCTGAGCCGCGACCCGGTAGCTTTAGACCGAGTTGGATGTGAGATCATTGAAGCAAAGAGGAAAGAGAAAGGTCTGCCCGGCCTGAAAGAGGTTGGAAGGGACCCGAAGCATATTATGAGCGCTTTTAAGAAGGGGTTAGGAATTGGGGATATGAAAAGGATAGAGGTGGTGAAAGGGTGAAGAATTTCTGTAACAGGAGAGAGTTTTTAAGAGAAATATCTTCAGGTGTCTGTGCCTTAAGCCTTTCTTCAGGTTTTACCACGATTGAAAACCTGTTGAACGCTGGCCCTGCGTATGGGGCAGAGCCTCCGTTGAAGGAGGCGATGTTCTACAAAAAGCTTGAGGATGTGCGGATAGAATGTGAGATCTGCCCGAGGGCCTGTAAGATAGCTGACCGGGAGCGAGGGTACTGCGGAAACAAGGAGAACCGGAGAGGCATCTACTATACCTTAATCTATGCCCAGGCCTGTGCTGTGCACAATGACCCCATAGAAAAGAAGCCCCTCTTCCATTACCTCCCTGGTACCAATGCCCTGTCTATAGCAGCAGCCGGCTGCAACTTTGAATGCAAATTCTGCCAGAACTGGCAGATCGCACAGTTCCGTCCAGAGCAGGTGGATAGCTATCCCCTGACTCCCGAGCAGATTGTGAAGATGACAAAAGATCAGGGTTCTCCCACCATTGCCTACACCTATTCTGAGCCGGTGGTCTTCTATGAATACATGTATGATACAGCGAGGCTCGGCCGCTCCCAGGGCATCGGGAGTGTGATGATCTCTAATGGCTATATCAAGGAGGAACCGCTGGTTGAACTCTGCAAGTACTTAACTGCGGTGAAAGTTGACTTGAAAGCTTTTACCGAGAAGTTTTACAAGGAGACCTGCAGCGGAGAATTGAAACCGGTGCTGGATACCCTTGAGCGGCTGAAGAAGATCGGAATCTGGTTTGAGATCGTGGTCCTCATCGTCCCGACCTTGAACGATAGCGAAAAGGAAATCAGGGAGATGAGCAGGTGGATCAAAGAGCGGCTGGGGAACGATGTGCCGGTCCACTTCACCCGCTTCCATCCCATGTACAAGATCAAGAACCTTCCCCCCACGCCGGTGAGCACCCTGGAGCGGGCACGGAAGATTGCCCAGGAGGCAGGGATTCACTATGTCTATATCGGAAACGTACCCGGTCATGAGGGGGAGCATACCTTCTGTCCGGGCTGTAAGAAGATTGTCATTAAAAGGACGGGCTTTTTTATCCTCGAGAATCATGTGAAGGGCGGGAAATGTTCCTTCTGCAACTACCCGATCCCCGGGGTGTGGGAAAAGCCTCAAGCGATACAGCCTAAAAAGCTTTAAAAAGTTTAAGAGGTATGGTAAAAAATGACTCTACAAATAAATGAAAGGAGAATGTGCTATGAAAGAGAAAAAGATGTGGTATGTGCAGGCTGTTATGGTTTTATTTCTTGGACTGCTGTTATTGTTTCCCCTGAGGGCGATTTCTCAGGTGTTGACTGACGAGCAGAAAGCGGATCTTCAGCAGAAAAAGGAAGAAGTAAAGCAGAAGGTGGAGGAGCAGTTGACGCCTGAACAGAAGGAAAAACTCAAAGCAAAGAAGGAAGAAGCAAAAAAGAAGAAAGAGGAAGCAAAAAAGCAAGCTGAAGAATATAAGAATCTATCCCCTGAGCAACAAGACGCTCTCAAAAAGCAGAAGAAAGAGGAGCTAAAGAAAAAGGAGGAAGCAGCAAAACAAAAGGCAGATGAATATAAAAATCTTACTCCTGCGCAGCAAGAGGCTGTAAAACAGCAAAAGAAGGACGAACTCAGGAAAAAAGCGGAAGAAAAAATGACCCCTGAGCAGAAGGACAAAATCAAGACAATTAAAGAGGAGTATCAGAATATAACCCCGGAAGAAAAAGAAAAGATACAGAAGCAGGTAGAGAAAAAGATTGATAATATAGATAAACTTACCCCTGCCGACAAGAGAAATCTGAAAGAAACCGTTGCCAATGAAAAGATGAGATATTTGAGCCTTAAAAAGGGTGAGCTGATAAAGGCTGAAAATGCTCTTAATGCGTATAAAAATCTTAATGCGGAGCACCAGAAAAAGCTTCTCAAATATATCTTTGAAGAAGAAGATAACATCAAGAAGTTAGACTGAATATCCGCATATTGAGTCTGCAGTTCATTTTGTAAGAGGCAGGGGCAAGGGCTCCTGCCTCTTTTGTTGACTCGTTTGGGATAATCCCATATTTTTAAAACATGAACCTTTCAAAAATTCGTCCAGGGTTAGAAAGGAGTTGTACCATGGTTATTCGATTCCTGGTCATAGTCATGGTGATAGTGTTCACCAGCACACCAGCTTCTGCACAGTTCGGGGAGTTGTTAAACAAGTTGGGTTTAGGCCAGAAGAGTGGGCTGAGCGATGTGAAAGTCGGAGATGCCTTAAAAGAAGCTCTGCAGGTCGGCACCGAAAATACTGTTAGCCTGACCGGACGGCCTGACGGATACTTTATGAATGAGGCGATCAAAATCATGATGCCTGAAAAACTCCGCACCCTGGAGAAAGGGTTACGGGCGGTGGGTTACGGCCCTCAGGTGGACGAGTTTGTGCTGAGTATGAACCGAGCCGCTGAGAAGGCAGCACCTCTTTCCAAACAGATCCTTTTGGATTCTATCGGAGAGATGACTTTCGATGATGCCAGAAAGATCTTAGCCGGCAGTGAAACTGCAGCAACCGATTATTTTAAGGGAAAGACCAGAGACAAACTCACAGCAGCTTTTCGGCCCATAGTAGATAAAACAATGAATGAAGTCGGTGTAACCCAGCAATATAAAAGTCTGGTGGGACGCTTTCAGGCTATACCGTTTGTCAAAAGTGAGTTATTCGACATAGATAGCTATGTCGTAGGTAAAGCTCTCGATGGATTGTTTAACGTATTGGGTGAAGAAGAACGCAAGATTCGCACAAACCCTGCTGCTCAAGTCACTGATCTTCTGAAAGAGGTATTCGGCAAGTAAAGAGAAGAGGTATTCTGAATGAGCGAAGAGTTCCTGTGCAGTATTGACCTGCTGATGAAGAGTTGCCGAGTTCAAGAGAGTGAATCGTGAGCAGTGAATAGCAAGAACAGAATCCAGAAGCCAGCACTCAGGAGAAAGAAGAAAAATTATTATTCTGGATTCTGACTCCTGTATTCCCTCTTGATTCTCTCAACCGCTCTTTCCTGTCCCAGATTCAACACAAGCAAAGTTACACTGGTCAGGTTTAATATCCCGATAAAGATACAGGAAACCTTCAATCCCAGGATGGGCACCAAGAGGGTTCCGGTGAGTAAAGCACCGAGGCAGGCGCCGAAGTGGTCTGCACTGTCCACCATCCCTGCCACCTTTCCTGAACCTGTTTCTCTCGTCAGATAGAGTCTTGCTACGAGAGGAAATTCAAGGCCGGTCAATATCCCGGCGATCATGACGAGGAGCATGAAGCAGGACTCGGAGATCGCCGCCGCCCCAGTTAAAGAACGGGATATGAACATGAGGAGAGCCGGAAGGAGTAATGGGTAGATAATGAGTAAACACTCAACAGAGATGAGGGTCCTTAATCCTGATTCGAACCGGCTGATCAGCCGGTTCATGAAGTAGCTTCCCAGGGCAAGTCCCACCATAAACAGGGCAACGATGATTCCTATCTGCTGATAGATATAGCCATAGATGTTCTGGAAGGAGAGGATGAGGATGATCTCGAGAGCCATGCCGGTAAAACCGGTTGTCCCGATTGCCCAGAGACAGTTGAACGGAAGAGGCTCAAGCTGTTTCTCTCGAGAGAGTGTGAGATACAGCAGCCTCAGGCAAAGCATAAGAATCAGTGGTAGAAAAAACCAATACCATCTAATTTCTCTTAATGCCTCAAAGATATTTCCCTTTCCTCTCTCGCCGGAGAATATTCCCCAGAGGATGAGATTGTAGAAATAGGTGATAGGCTGCAGATCGGTATTCACAAATCGATGTTCCCTTTCCCTGAAGGATCGTTCTGTAAATTCCACGCGGTCCCCGGGCAGGAGCAACTGAAAGTGGTAAGGTGTGAAATAAGAGGAATCAATCCTCCTGTTGAGATACCTTGCTTTCAGGGCCTCGATATCAAATGTTGCTACATCCTGGTGATCGGATGCAAAGAACCAGTTTCGCTCTCCCGGTGATATCAGGATATAAGGAAACACTTCGTGCAGGCTGTCACAGACCGAACCAGCGTAGTCTCTTACCGCTCTCCCGAAGTAATTTGAGGATGAGCTTACCCCGATCACCAGCAACCCCTCAGGCTTTAAAATCCTTTTTACCTCCTGGAAAAAGTCAACCGTGTAGTACCGGTTGAGCATGGCAGTTGATGGATCAGGCAGGTTTATGATGATTTCGTCATACCGGTCTTTTGTTGTTTTAACCACGTGGCGTCCATCCGTATAGATGGTCCTGATTTTTTTGTCCCGTAATGCTTCCCGGTCCTGAGGAGGCAAAAAGGGGAGAGCAGTTTCAATCAGCCGGGGATCAAGCTCTACATAGTCAAGTCTGGAAACCGGGTGCTTCAGGATCTCCCTGATCATCCCTTCAAATCCGCTACCGATGAGCAATACCTCCTTTGGATCCGGATGCTCAGTAAGGAGGAAATGGGCTAATGAGGCAGACTGATACTCATCGGGAAAGGAGGAAATCCACTGCCCGTTCCCGAAGAGGCTGTACTGAGCTTCCTGTCTGGCAAGGGAGATATGCTGATATTTCGACTCCTGAGATGCGACTAAGGTGATCCCGGGATTGAGGGTATCCCAGCGTTTTGCAAGGCTATGCTCATCCAGTGCCTTAAAGATGTTAGACGTGAGAAGTAAGATATAGAGAAGAAAAAAGAAAAGGGAAAAGACTGCCATAAGCGCTCTCATTTTTCCCTTACCCAATACGAGGGAGAGAAGGAAGCAATTCACCAAGAGTAAAAGGGCGAAGAATGAGCAGATCTCAAAAGGTGGAAAACGTTCGAGCAGGTAGAGGCTTACGGCAAGGCCGCCAATGACACTGCCTGCTGCCTCTACAATATAGACCAGGCCAATCTGAATGGCTGGCGGTTTGCCCTCTTTCATCAGGAGCCTGCAGGCAAAAGGGAAGACAAAACCTATGATGAGACTGAAAGGAAGAATCAGGAGGAAGGATGAAATGATGAGGGAGACAAGCCCGATATACTCGCCGGTGGCAATATGCAGGATGCCCCTTAAAGTACGGATCAGGTGAAGCTGAAAAGGCGGGACAATAGTGAGAGTGATGAGAGAGAGTAAGAAACAGGGAGCGAGGTTCTTTATCCTCTCAATCAATGCGCCTGCGAGCAAAGCACCCAGGCTGATTCCCGCCAGCCATGATGTGAGGATTATGCCCAGGCAGAGCTCGTTGCCATAAAAGACGACGAGAAACTCCCGGATGAAGATAACCTGGGTTATGGTTGCAGAAAGGCCGAGGAGAAAGAAAGATGCTTGGAGAAGAAAGGCCATCTCCTACCACCGCAATTCGTACAGCAGTGTCAACGCACTGACTTCATCTGCACCGATTACCAGTGCCAGAAGGTTTCCCTTACGGTGAAGCGCCATGCTTTTATCCGTGGCCTGAAAAAGCAAGGTGTCTATCCTTTTTCTATCATTACGATGCCAGTGTTTGAGACGGGCATTTTTCTTTTTTTCCTCGCTTATCCTGATCAAGGCGTTGCGCGCCTCATCTGCAGACGGATACTCAACAATGAACAGCCTTATTTTCTTTTCAGGTATACCATACTCGGCAAATGCCCCGACAGCCTTTGCCCTGAAGTTGAACAGGTCTTCCTGAAAGAGATAGTACTGGTTGTTCAAAGCGAGTATCCCCTTGATAAGCTTCTCGCTCCCCTTAATCCGGTCTTTTGAAGGGAGCAGAGCAATGATCTCCGGCACCTTTGCATGACCTGCAATCCGTGATGAGGTCTCCTTTGCCAGATTGGTTGCTGTGGTAAAAACTTCCGCACCTGTTTCGAAGGCGGTTATCTTTAAATAATACCTGTCCTGCCAGAAGCTGATCTGGTTTCCAGATATAACCCCTTCGTCCCCGATCTCAATCCGGTTCAGGTCAGGTGAGCGGTAGAATGAATAGATGCCGTAGGCAGAGATTGAATCCACCATCTCTGCAATCTCAACCTTAATCTCCCCCTTGTCCTTAGAGGAGACCTGGGCTGCGAATTTTATAACACCGTATTCACGGTATATCTCTGCCTCACCATCCATGTATTCGTGGAGGTTTGAGGCGGTATAGAGTCTGGGTTCTGCCGTTGCCTTGAAGCCGGGAGCAATTTCATCCCATGGCAACAGCTTCTTCAGATCATTTTCGTTAGCGAGGGCAAGGAGAGGGAAAAGTATGAACAATATAAGCAGGATAAAGATTCTTCTTATTTTCACCTTAAAACCTTATTTGGCTGTCCGCTATCAGCCATCAGCTCTCAGCCTTTATTTAATTAGTTGAGCTGACTGCTGAACGCTGATCGCTGAAAGCTTTAAGTTTCTGAAAGCTGACCGCTGATCGCTGAGAGCTGTTTTCTGAGGATATATAAATTTTACTGTGGGGTCAACAGTGAGGAACTTTTCTAACGGGCAATTTGGTGTATAATGAGATCTCAGTCATTCATTCTCGGCTTTCAGCCCCTGTTATTTTTTTAGCCGATAGCTGAGTGCCCACTTTAGGAAAACATTGTAAGAAGGAGAAACTGTACTTCAGTATTATGATGCCTATAAAAGTGAATAAGCCGAAATATTTGCTTAACCTGCTGATAATTTTCGTAGGGGTAATCATTGCGCTGATTGTTGGCGAGATCAGTATAAGAATCTTTTTTCCTTCTCTTTGTATCATTTCCCCTGAAAATAAATTGTACATATGGCCTCCTAACTTACGTAAAATCTTCAAGCCCATGAAGGGTGTAATGCCTGGTATCAGTGGCCCTTCAAGATTGCATATCAATTCTGCTGGAATACGGGGGGATGAATTCAACAAGGACCAGCAACATAGAATTCTTGCTATCGGTGGGAGTACAACAGAATGTATTTATTTAGACCAGGTAGAGGCATGGCCTTATCGTATTCAGCAAATCCTCAATAATGATCAAAAGAAAGTACATGTCTGGGTAGGAAATATTGGGAGAAGTGGATTTAATACCCGCGATCATATCGTGGTGATGCGTTACATAATTCCACAGTATCCGAGGATTGATGCACTGTTGATCCTCCTTGGAATAAATGATCTGGTCACAGGAATTTCTCAGGTTCCGGGCAGAAATAAAAGTGAGCAGGAAACATTCCTGAAGGTTTTTGGCCACGTGCCGGGAGAGAAAGGCAGTGTATTGCCATTTTACAAGAAAACAGCTCTTTACAACCTGTTGAGAAAATTCAAAGTTATTTTAGTTTCTGCGGCACTTGTTCAAGATAAAGATGGGGAATTTTATATGGAATTGCGGAGGCGCAGGCGGAACGCATCGATAATTCGCAATACCCTGCCGGATCTTTCTCTGGCGTTAGCAGAATATGCAAAAAACATCAATATAATGATAGATCTCGCTCAAAAACTAAAAACAAGACCGGTATTCATCACTCAGCCCACCATCTGGAGAGCCGGTTTGCCAGATAAAGCCAATGATCTTTTATGGTATGGCGGTATTGGTAATTTTCAGGCTGAACGGGTTAAAGAATATTATTCTGTAGAAGCATTAGCAGACGCGATGAGCATGTATAACAATACCCTGTTGAGGGTCTGTGAAGAAAGAGAAGTTGAATGTATTGATCTTGCCTCATTGCTTCCTAAGGATACTTCTGTTTTCTATGATGATTGTCATTTTCATGAGAACGGTGCATGGCTGGTTGCTGAAGCCATTTCTCACTATTTACTGCAACGTGAACCGTTTACTGATTGATAACCATGGTAATATGTCAATGTGCTTTCATATTTCTTTCTTTTTGCCCCGGGCTTTCGTTTGCAAATGCCGATGCCGGTACTTTTCAGAAGGTAACATTTACAACAGAAGACGGTGCCACGATTAAAGGGGCATTCTTCGAAGGCAAGGAAATCCGGGCGGTTGTGTCCGCCCACGGAAAAGTTTTCAATAAAGAAAGCTGGTATCCTTTAGCCAAGTGTCTTCAAAAGAAAGATTGCTTCCCTTGCCATTGATTTCAGAGAATATGGTAACAGCAAGTCCGTCCCCTTTTTATTATTGTTGACACGAAGACTCAGTAGAAAATCATAAATCAGATGAAATGAGCATTAAACTAATGTTGCTCGTTAGGTATCTAAAGTTATATAATGCTAATGATGGGAATGGAAATGGGTTTTACGGTGAAAATACAAAAGAGTGACAAGCGATGACTCTTAAGCGTCCGTTTTGGCGGATTCTCGCGGTCCTCGTTGCCGGGGGAGCGGTGGCGGCCTGGTTTGCCACCCGCGGAAATTCCAAGACGGCCATCTACATCACCGCCGTGGTCGAAAAAGGCGACATTGAGGCAAACGTCTCTGCGGTCGGCGTTTTGCAGCCGTTCGAGTATGTCGATGTCGGCACGCAGGTGACCGGGCAGCTCAAGACCCTGCACGTAGACGTCGGTGACCCGGTCAAAGAAAAGGATCTGGTGGCTGAAATCGATCCAACGCTGTTTGTGGCACGCGTCGATCAAATCAAGGCGACCCTACAGACTTCCCAGGCCCAGCTTTCGGACCGGCTCGCCCAGCAGCGTTTGGCAGAACAGCAAAACGCGCGGAACAAACAGTTGTTTGCGAGTGACGCCGTAAGCGAGGAGGCCTTGGAGCAGAGCGCCGCTCAGGAAGAACAGGCCGTGGCCCAGGTAGCGGCCTTGCGTGCCCAGCTTCAGCAGACTCAGTCCCAGCTCATAGAGTCCGAGGCAAATTTGCGCTACACGAAGATTTACGCGCC
>Ga0315274_10017028_pt1 | contig 10263 bp, 9 predicted proteins | sample YL17G02_20_MG_FD_203700 | JGI IMG/M metagenome (GOLD analysis project Ga0315274, IMG submission 203700) | Sediment microbial communities from Yellowstone Lake, YNP, Wyoming, USA - YL17G02_20 | ecosystem: Environmental > Aquatic > Freshwater > Lake > Sediment | place: USA: Wyoming | collected... | reverse complement strand
AAGGATACGGGAAGTATCTGAAATATTTTGGAGACAAGAATTGATGATCTCGTAAAAAGTAGAATTTCCTCTCCCTTGGCGGGAAGGGACTTCGGCGTGAGCTCAGTCGAACGATGAAGGGGAGGGGGATAAATAACGTGCTGGAATTTCTCGATTCTTCACCCTCACCCCAACCCTCTCCCATCAAGGGAGAGGGGGCATTTTTGACTTTTTACGATTCCATCAAGAATGAATAAGGGAAAAAGATCTTCGCATTGCCCTCCGGGATGATATCTGCTATTTTTGGAGAGTAAGTCAAAAAATTTTTGAAACCGGGCTTTCAATACCATAAAGTCGGAGAAGATATGGCAAGGACCAGAACAGTTATCATGGGAGCGGCGGGGAGGGATTTTCACAACTTTCAGGTCTGCTACCGCGATGACCCTTCTGTTGAGGTGGTGGCCTTCACCGCCACCCAGATTCCGGGAATTGAGAACCGGATCTTTCCGCCAGAACTTGCGGGTTCCTTATATCCTTTGGGGATTCCGATCTTACCCGAAAAAATGCTTCCCGAGATTATTCGCCACCATAAGGTCCAACAGGTGGTTTTTGCTTACAGCGATCTCCCCCATGTGGAAGTCATGCATCGAGCTTCTCTGGTGTTATCTTTGGGGGCAGACTTCATCTTTCTGGGGCCGGACCGGACGATGCTGCGGGCTTCGGTCCCGGTCATCTCCGTATGTGCCGTCAGGACTGGTTGCGGCAAGAGTGGCGTTACTGAACGCGTCTGGGAAATTCTTCAGGCGCGCTCGATTCGTTCTGTCGTAATCCGGCATCCGATGCCCTACTGCGACCTGAACCGGATGCGGGTGGAGCGCTTTGCCACGATGGAGGATCTGGACAAGTACGTTTGCACAGTGGAAGAGCGGGAGGAGTATGAACATCTGGTCAAAAAGGGAATCATAGTCTACGCCGGCGTTGATTATGGGGCGATCATGGAAGCAGCGCAAAAGGAGGCCCAGGTCCTTCTATGGGACGGCGGGAACAACGACTTCTCCTTTATAAAGCCGGATTTGGAAATTGTAGTGATGGATCCTCACCGTCCCGGTCATGAGCGGCTCTACCATCCAGGGGAGGCGAATTTCCTACGGGCGCAAGTTTTGGTCATCAACAAGATGGATACGGCAAGCAAAGAAAATGTAGAACAATTGGTGCGGTCAGCTGCTCAATTCAACCCCCAGGCTCTCTTAGTAAAGACCGCTTCCCGGATTTATGTGGATGGGGGGGAAAAGATTCGGGGGAAAAGGGTCCTGGTGGTGGAGGACGGCCCAACGGTTACCCATGGCGGAATGGCCTATGGGGCCGGAGCACTGGCCGCGCGGCAATACGGTGCGGCGGATCTTGTAGACCCGAGGCCCTACGCCGTGGGCTCGTTAAAAGCTTGCTTTGACAGTTACCCGCATCTGAAAGAGGTATTGCCCGCGGAGGGGTATTCCCCCGAGCAGCTTCGGGACCTGGAGGCAACCATCCGGGAGACCGCCTGCGACCTGGTCCTCATTGCCACTCCGATTGACCTCAGTCGTTTAATTACGATCGACCATCCGGCGCTGCGGGTGACCTATCGGGTGGAAGATTGGAGTGAGCCCACACTGGAACAAGTGGTGGAAAACTTTATCCGCCGGAGGGGTTAGTAGGTTATTTCACTACACCCAGGATGATCTGTCCGGTCATCTCTCCTTTTTTAACCGGATGCTGATCCTGGCCGGTGGCCTGGGGGACTTTTGTGGAAACGTAATGATAAACTTCGTCCAAGGTGATCACCCCATCTTTATCCATATCTCCTTTTCAACGGGATAAACCCTGTGTCGCATCCCCCCGCACTGAAGTCTTCGGTCATTTGCCGGGCGAAAGACAGGAATCAATTTTTTACTTGACGTGTTCCACTCTCTGAGATAAAATTCTATCTATCGTTTCTTTAAATGAAACGAATGAACAACCCCATGAATTCGAACCAAACCCATCAATCCCTGAAACGGGGACTCCGGATCATCGAAGTTATTGCGACCATCGGCAGCTCGACGACGCTGGCCGAGATCGCCCGCAAGACTGCCCTGCCTCGGAGCACAGCCCATCATCTCCTGCGTGCGCTCGTGGAATTCGGCTATCTGGTTCAGGATGGGGACGCGCGGACCTACACGCTTGCGCCCAAGCTCTTCCGTCTCACGGGAAGCACCTGGACCCGGGAGCAGCTCGCTGAGATCGCGATGCCGTATCTTGACGAGTTAAGCCGCCGCACGGGTGAAGGCACGAGCCTGGCAATCCTGCGGGATGGCGTCGTGACGGTTATTGCGAAGCGCGAGCCCGAAGGTCCCGTGCGCGTCGTGCAAGAGGTCGGGGCCAGAAGGCCGATTTACTGTACGGCCGTCGGTAAGGCCCTCGCTGCGTGGCTGCCCGAGCAGGAACTCAGCGGCATCATCCGCCGCACTGTCTTCGGGCGGCTGACGCCCAGAACCATTACATCACCCACCGCCTATCGTCGCGAGCTGGCGCGCATCCGGGCGACCGGCTTTGCCATTGACAACGAGGAACACATTGAGGGGATCCGCTGCATCGCCACTCCGGTCCGAGACCATTCCGGAGAAGTCCGGGCCTCGCTCTGTGTCGTAGGTCCGAAAAACCATTTACCCCAGCGGCGTTTGGCGGAAATCCGTCAGGCCCTCGCAGCCGTGTCTGCCGATCTTTCGGCACGACTCGGACACGGGTCGACAGGAGAGATAACTGCCCAGTCGGCAGGGGACGCCGAGTAACGGATCGGGCTGCCCCATTGCCGTAAGACGGAAGACAGAAAGGAGGGCAACAACCACCACTCGGACAGGCATTCGATCGAAGGGAGGCCGCCCTCGAGAGAGTGAACGGCAGAGGCTGACAAGGCGACGAACGAAACGGAATGCCATGCAAGAAATTGATCGATGAAAGGAGGCATTTTATGAAGAACGTCAAAAGAAGGATTACGTTGGCAACGCTAATGGTTTTATCCCTAGCCGTCGTTTGCACGCCGGCGTTTGGACAGCAGAAGTTCGTTTTGAAATTCAACCACGTGCTGGGTCCGTCCGAACCTTACCACCTGGGATTTCAGAAATGGGCAAAAAGTGTGGACGAGAAAACCAAGGGCGATCTCAAGATCGATGTCTTTCACAGCGCCCAGCTTGGTGTTGAAGAAGACATTATCGAACAGATAAGGGCGGGCGCAAATATAGGGCAGAACACTGACTCAGCCCGTATGGGTAATTATGTTCCCGGGATCGCGATTATGAACGGCCCGTATTTTGCTGAGAATCTTGCGGAAGTGGAAAAACTTACGAAATCGCCGACAATAAAAGGTTTTCTTGACGAATTGGCCAATAAATATGGTATTAAAGTTCTCTCCTATAGCTGGGTCCAGGGTTACAGGCATTTTTTTACCAATAAGCCAATCCGAAGCCCGGAAGACCTAAAGGGTCTTCGCATCAGAACCCCTCCTGCACCCATATGGCAGGAGTCTATACGCGCCCTCGGTGCAACCCCTGTGGCTCTTGCCTTTGGAGATATGTACCCGGCTCTTCAGCAAAAGGCGATGGACGGAGTTGAGCTGGTATACAACAACATACCCGCCGGACGTTTCTATGAGGTTCTTAAGTACGTAACCGAGTCAAGACATATCATGCTGGTTAATTTTGAGGTCATAAGCGCCAAGTTCTTTAATAGTTTGCCTCCGGCCTACCAAAACATTCTTGTAGAGGAATGTGAAAAAGCCGGGATAGAAACCTCTAAGCTCATCCTGGAGAAGCTTGAGAAAGAAGTCAAGGCGAACCTGACAACAAAGAGAGGGATGATCGTGGTAGATAATGTGGATATAGCCGCCTTCAAAAAGGCCGGAGAAAAGGCTTATGAGGTTTTGAAAATTGCTGATGTAAAGAATAAGGTCTTTAAGGAAATTGGGAAGAAGTAGGGATGGTGTATAAACCGGTCCCTCCTCTCATTGAGGGGCCGGTTTCTCCAAGAGCGGAAAAGGTGTGAACCTTTATCGGAAAATCTGTCAAGTCGAGGCTTTCATCGCCCGGATGACTGATTAGTAATGAGGATCATAGAGGGAATCGGAAGCTTCAGAAAAGCCGTGGCAGGGATGTTCCCCCTATGCCTGGGATTATTCCTTTGGGGGTAAAGACCCGAATTCTAAGCGGTAGAAAATTATTTCTTAGAGGTCAAGAGTGGAGGGGTTGGGTGATGAAAATAATTTACGAGTTTATCTGTAAGAAAGAGATGCTCATCGCCAAATGCGCATTGGGGATTCTTTCATTATTTGTATTTGCTGCGGCGGTAGGGCGAACTTTATATTATCCCTTGAACTGGGCGATGGATGCAGCAACATTTCTTTTTGCCTGGACGGTTTTTCTAGGCGCCGATGCCGCGATGCGATTGGATAGACTATTCTGCATTGAACTGATCACGAGTAAACTGCCCCAGAAAGCGCAACTCTATCTCAAATTCATTAATTATATTATCATCGTTATTTTCTTGGTGGGCATGATCGGATATGGCTTATGGCTTTCCTACACGACCCGGTTGAGAACCTTTCAGGGAATCCCGGGTTTCAGTTATACGTGGGTTACGCTTAGTGTGCCGATTGGTTGTGCTTTGATGTTGATCACCGCGATTTTGAAAATCAAAAGTTTTTTGCGAGCGATCTCGACGGGTGAATCAATCGCGAAGCGTGAAGAAGGTGTTAGTGGTGAAATAATCTGAATAGGGTCTTATTGTTATTGAGAGGAAGGGGATTTTAAAATGACGTTAGTAATAATTCTGTTTTTTCTTTTTATGCTCATGGGAATGCCAATCCCCTTTGCCCTTGGTATTTCCGGAGTTGCCTTCTTTCTTCTACAGCCAACGTTGCCATTGACAATGCCCGTTCAACAAGTGCTTTCCCAAACACAAAACTTTCTTCTGCTGGCAATTCCATTGTTCGTTTTCGCCGGCAACTTACTCAACGAGTCCGGTATTACCGAACGAGTAATGAAACTGGCGTCGGTTCTCACGGGACATATGCGTGCCGGGACGGCACAGAGCAACATGGTGTTAGCTGCATCGTTGGGCGGGATTACGAGTTCGGCGATTGGTGACGCCGCCATGCTCTCGCGCGTGTTAGGACCGAGCATGATAAAAAGGGGATATTCCGGAGGATTCTCGGCAGCCGTCATTGGGTGCAGCTCATTAATCACGACGATGATACCCCCCGGTATCGGGCTGGTTTTATATGGCAGTATCGCCGAAGTTTCCATCGGACGGTTATTTGCGGCGGGCATGATACCCGGTATTTTAATGACGATATTTTTAATGGTTGCGGTAGGTTTTAGGGCCAAACAAATAGGTTATCTTCCCGAAAGAGAAAAGCGGGCATCTCTCAAAGAGATTGCGAAAACTTTTGTCGATTGCATCTGGGCTTTTCTTTTCCCGGTCATCCTGATAGCCGGATTAAGGTTCGGTATGTTTACCCCGTCCGAAGCAGGCGCTTTCGCGTGCGCATATGCCGTTGTTGTTGGCGTGATCGCCTACAAACAGTTTTCCTGGAAAGGAATGCTCCAAACGCTGGAGAGCACGGTAATCGATATAGGAATGGTCATGTTACTTATCGCTTTGTCGGCGACCTTTAGTTACGGTATTGTCTGGGATCAAATACCACAACAGATGGCCCAGTTTATGCTGGGGATTTCCAATACCCCTTGGGTAGTTCTACTGATCATTGTCGGATTTTTACTCTTTGCTGGAACGGCTATGGACTCTACTGTGCTAATCCTGATGTTGACTTCGATTCTCGCTCCGATCGCTCAGCAACTGAATATCGATCTGGTGCACTTTGGAATCATTATGGTGCTGACCCTGACCCTTGGGTTATTGACCCCGCCGGAGGGAGCGGTCCTTTTTATTGTCTGCACTATATTCAAATGCTCGCTCTGGGATTTTGTCAAGGAAGGTTGGCTATTTATGTTGTCGGTTGTCGTGGTGGTCCTATTGGTCATTTTCTGGCCGGATTTGGCTTTATGGCTTCCGAATCTGACATTTGGAATAGATTGATTGATTGGGAGGGGACGGGTTGAAGAGGGGTGAGATCATCGCTGGGATTGTGATCTTAATTTTTGGAGGGATCACGGTTATCCTCTCTTTACGGATGCCCATCGGAACTTTCCGGGCTGCGGGAACGGGATTGTTTCCTCTCTTGCTGGGAATCCTACTCATGATTCTGTCGGTCCTCTTCCTTTTCAATCTTCTCTTGCGCAAAGAGAAAGATCTCGAGGAAAAGGAGGCTCCGGTCGAGGCGAGCCCCGGGTCGATTAAACCGGTCGTCCTTTTTCTGGGGATGATGGCTCTGGCAACGTTATTCTTTAATTTCCTGGGATATCCACTGATCGCCTTTCTCTTGATGGTGGCCCTTTTGAAAATCCTGGGGATGAAGCGATGGCCGGTTAACATCCTTTTGTCTCTGGCCACAGCCGCCGCTTCTTATTTCCTTTTTGTGCAGTGGCTGAAAATCCCCCTGCCCAAGGGCTGGCTCGGGATCTGAAGGAGACTCCGCATGTTTGAATCTCTCCAGGCCCTGATGAGTGGTTTTGGGGTCGCGACCACGGCGCAAAACTTGTTCTACTGCCTGATGGGGGCGATCGTCGGCACCCTGGTGGGTGTCCTGCCGGGATTGGGGCCCATCGCCGGCATCGCTCTCCTCATTCCGGCGACCTTCGGACTCAACGCGACTTCGGCCATCATCATGCTCGCCGGAATCTATTACGGGGCCATGTACGGGGGCTCCACTACCTCCATTCTCCTGAACGTCCCGGGAGAGACGGCCTCCGTTATCACCTGTATCGACGGCTACCAGATGGCTCAGAAGGGGAGGGCGGGCCCCGCCTTGGCCATGTGTGCCATCGGTTCTTTTATCGCCGGCACGATCGGGCTATTTGGGCTGGTTTTCCTGGCGCCCCCGTTGGCGGAGGCGGCGCTGGCTTTTGGTCCACCCGAGTACTTTTCCTTAATGGCTTTCGGGTTTATCGTTTTGAGTAATGTGACCGGGACGTCACTGATCAAATCGCTCATGATGGCGGTTGTGGGCTTGATCATCGGAACCATCGGGCTCGACCCCGTCACCGGCGACGCCCGTTTTGCCTTTGATTATGCCCCCCTCCTGGGAGGGATCGAGTTTGTAGCCGTAGCCATCGGACTCTTCGGGATCGGAGAGGTATTGGCCAATGTGGAGAGGCCCGCGGAAGTGCTGGAGCAAAAAGTTCTGGTCCCCCACCTGCGGGAACTCTTTCCGACGCTCCAGGATTTAAAACGATCGATCGGGTCGATCCTGCGGGGTGCGGGGATCGGGTTCGCGGTGGGGTTGGTTCCCGGGCCGGCTCCCGTGATCGCGACTTATGCCTCCTACATGACGGAGAAGAAAGTTTCGAAACACCCCGAAGAGTTCGGAAAGGGAGCGATTGAAGGGGTGGCCGGGCCGGAATCGGCCAATAATTCCGCCTGCCAGTCCGCTTTCATCCCTCTATTTGTGCTGGGTATTCCTTTTGCGCCCCCTACGGCGATTCTTCTGGGCGCGCTAATGATCCATGGGGTCACGCCCGGACCCATGATGATTAGCCAGCATCCCCAGCTCTTCTGGGGGGTGATCGCCAGTATGTACATCGGCAATTTTATCCTGCTGCTGCTCAACCTGCCTTTTGTACCTTTTTTTGCGAATATCTTGCGCATTCCCAAAAATATCCTTTTGCCGCTCGTCATCCTTTTTTGCATCACCGGAATGTACACGGTAAATAATTCCGTCTTTGATATCTGGATGATGCTCGTCTTCGGGGCTCTGGGGTTTGTCATGAGGAAATGGGCCTATGAGGGAGCTCCCCTTCTTTTGGCGCTGGTCCTCGGGCCCAAATTGGAGGCTGCTTTCCGGCAGTCCCTGATGATTTCGCACGGGGATTTTGGCGTCTTTTTTAACCGGCCCGTCTCGCTCGTGTTTCTTTTGGGGGCGTTGATATTTCTTTCCGCGCCGTTGTTCAAGTTCATATGGCACAGGGGGCAAGGCATAGGGAGAAAGCCGAAAGTCGCATAGCGCAAAGGGCATAGCGTAAAGGCAAAGGGTAGGGGAAAAGGGCGAAAAGGGCAAAGTCCGCAAGGCGCAAGGCGGTATTGTCAAAAAAGTTATGAAAAACCAATCAGGAAGATAAATAAAAACAAGTACATCCCTCCCCCTTGAGGGGGGAGGGAAAAGGGTGGGGGTGAAAGAACTGAGGGACGTAGCAAGCGCATTAAGAAAGGGTTCTACGGATACCGAGGTATTCATGAGCATAGAAGGTATGTTAGAGACAATCCGGGTGCTCTTCTCACCCCTCACCCTGACCCTCTCCCCCAAGGGGAGAGGGGAATAATTTTGACAATACGGCGCAAGGCGAAAGGGGGGATGAATGAAAAATGCAAACTGCAAAATGCAAAATGAAAACCAAATGAAAGGAGGAGAAGATGTTTAAAAAGATCTGTTTCATTCTTCTGGCTTTGGGGGTGGGAACGGTTCCTCTGTATGCGGCAGAATTTCCCACCAAGGAAGTCCAAATTATCATCCCCTGGTCAGCCGGCGGGGCCACGGACCTGATCTTTCGAGCGCTGGCGGCCACATCCGGAAAGTATCTCGGAAAAGCCGTGGTCGTGGTTAACCGCCCGGGTGGGGCGGGAGCGGTGGGATATACAGAAGGCATGCAGGCCAAGCCAGATGGGTACATTCTCACGGCCGCTGTTACTCCTTTGACCATCCTTCCCCATCAGGTGAAGACGGCCTTTACCTATAAGAGTTTCCAACCCGTCCTGAATGTCGTGGATGACCCGTCCATGTTTTTAGTGAGGTCCGATGCACCCTGGAGGAGCCTCAAAGAGTTCCTGGATTATGCCAAGAAAAATCCGGATATGATTACGGTGGGGAACGCCGGAGCGGGCGGAGGGGTTCATCTGGTGGCTCTGGCCTTCGAGAGGGCAGCCGGAGTTAAGTTCAATCACATTCCTTTTGCCGGGGGCGGGCCATCCGTGACTGCTATCCTCGGAGGCCATGTGAATGCCGTCTCGGTATCACCGCCGGAGGGGATCAGCCAGGTCCAGGCCGGAAAGTTAAAGATCATCGCCCTTTTTTCCAAGAAGAGGCTGGAAATGTTTCCCGATACCCCGACGGTGAGCGAACAGGGGATTCCTTTTGTCATGGGAATGTGGCGGGGACTGGTGGCTCCCCAGGGAACTCCCCCGGAGGTGATCAGAAAACTCCTTGAGGCCTTCAAGAAGGGCATGGAGGACCCGGTCCTCATCAAGAATGCCAAGGACATGGCTGTAAATTTATCCTATGTGGGGCCGGAGGATTTCGGCAAACTGATGGCTCATGATCATGATTTCTACGGCAAATTGGTCAAAGAGATGAAAAAATGACAAAAGAAGAAAGGAGGGTAAAATAATGAAAAATTTACAATTAGGATTTATTCTCTCGACCGTTGCAATCCTGTGCTTCCTTTTTATGGGCGCAGGGAAGGCTATCTCAGCAGAAAAGACGATTCGTATCGGAAGCCCGTTTAAAGCAGGTATTGTGGTTGAAGCGGCTGAGAAGTTCAAGGAGCTGGTTGAAAAGGGAAGTGGTGGCCGGATCGAGGTGCAGATCGACGCAGGGACCAAGAGCGAAATCGACATCAACAAGATGAACAGGAACGGCGAGTTCGAGATGCAGTCCAACGGAACGGCTTTTCTGGAGTACTACGCACCGCCGTACTACTTCTTCACCGGTCCCTACGTCATGAAGGACTTCGATCACTACATGCGAGTCTGGGACGGTAAGCTCGGCCAGCAGGCGCGTGTCCAGTTAGAGAAGAACGACCTGAAGTACCTGGGGACCATCTACCGGGGGCTGCGGCAGACGACGGCGAAGAAACCTCTCTACACGCCGGCCGATGCATATAACATGAAGCTCCGGCTGCCACCCATTCCCAGTTGGATGGCCGTCTGGAAGGCGATCGGTGCCGACCCCGTTGGGGTGCCTTTGCCCGAGCTCTATAGCTCGCTCAAGACGGGCAAGGCCGAAGCCTCCGAGGGGGACCTGCCACAGATCCAATCCTTCAAGCTTGACGAGGTCCAAAGCCATTTGATTATCACCAATCACCTTGTCCAAACCGCAGGAATCCTGATTAACAAGCCTTTCTTCGACAAGCTGTCCAAGGCGGACCAGGATCTCATCGTAAC
>Ga0315274_10017026_pt1 | contig 10264 bp, 11 predicted proteins | sample YL17G02_20_MG_FD_203700 | JGI IMG/M metagenome (GOLD analysis project Ga0315274, IMG submission 203700) | Sediment microbial communities from Yellowstone Lake, YNP, Wyoming, USA - YL17G02_20 | ecosystem: Environmental > Aquatic > Freshwater > Lake > Sediment | place: USA: Wyoming | collected... | reverse complement strand
AGAAAGAAAGAAAAGGGTAATCACAACAGTTACCACAACAACCGTTACTGAAAAAATTGTAACAACTCCCCTCAATGACAACACCCACATTATTTGCGTCTTGGACCGCAGTGGTTCGATGGGTAGTATTATGAGCGATTCTATTGGTGGATTCAATGAATTCCTCAGACAACAGAAGAAACTTCCTGGTAAAGCAACAATAACAATTCATTTGTTTGATGATAAACACGAATGGCTTTACGAATGTGCCGACCTCAAGGATGTAAAAGAAATCACAAATACACAGTGGTATCCAAGAGGTACAACAGCATTATATGATGCAATTGGTAAAACTATTAATCAAGATAAAGTTACTCTTAACCGTCTTGGTGATGAAAAACCCTCAAAAGTATTGGTTTGTATCGTAACCGATGGTTATGAAAATGCAAGTAAAGAATACAAACGTGAAAACATTCAAAGTCTAATTAAAGAATGTGAAAATGACGATTGGAACTTCATTTATCTTGCCGCAAATCAAAACGCATTCGCAGTTGGTACTTCATTTGGTATAAGTTATGCAAACACCTATACATATACTGCAAATTCTGTTGGTGTTGCAGGTATGTCAGCAATGTTAAATAATGCAACTGCTTCCTACAGGTCAATGAGTAGTTCTGCTCCGGATTTCAAAAAGAAATCAAAATCATTAATAAATGATGACCCGGATAAAGATAGCCTAACTGGTAATGGTACAAGTAACAGTGGAACTATTACGACAAATGGCACAAATAACATAACATATACTGCTCCAAATACGACTAATAATTTAGTTGTAGATATTGCTAAAAAATAAAGAATTTTTTTTCTGTTTTTGTATCTATTTCGTTTTTTTTAAAGGGTGTTTATAGCACCCTTTTTTTGTTAAATGTCTGTGGGTAAATTCATTAAAATTTATTTAAAAATTATTTGCTTTTTTTGAATAAACCCTTGTATTTATGAAGGCTTATCGATATATTTGCAAACATAATTTCTATAAAAAATTATTATTTATATGACAGAAAAAAATCTCAAAACTTACACCAAACAAGAAATCGAAAAAGCCACACTCCCATATTTTAAAGGTGACGAAATGGCAACCGCAGTTTGGATTAAAAAATACTGCTTAAAAGATGAAAAAAACTACTATGAATTAACACCCGATGACATGCATAGAAGAATCGCAAAGGAACTTGCGAGAATCGAAGCAAAATATGAAAATGCTCTCACTGAAGAACAGATTTATGAAACAATTAAAAACTTCAAACGAATAATACCACAAGGAAGTCCAATGTCGGGCATTGGCAACAATTTCCAAGTGGTATCTTTGTCTAATTGCTTTGTTATTGGCAATAATGGTGAAGGCGATAGTTATGGTGGTATATTGAAAATTGACCAAGAACAGGTCCAACTTATGAAACGTAGGGGTGGTGTCGGACATGATTTATCTCACATTCGTCCGTCTGGTAGTCCAGTTAAAAACTCTGCAATTACTTCAACGGGTATTGTTCCTTTCATGGAGCGTTATTCAAATAGTACAAAAGAAGTGGCACAAGATGGTCGCAGAGGCGCATTAATGCTCAGTGTTTCGATTAATCATCCAGATTCCGAGGCATTTATTGATGCCAAAATGACTCCGGGAAAAATCACAGGTGCTAATGTGTCGGTAAAACTTACTGACAAATTTATGGAAGCTGCAATACAAGGAACTACTTTTACTCAACAGCATCCAATTGTAGGTGAAGCTAAATACACCAAAGTAATTGACGCACAAAAACTTTGGAAGAAAATTATACACAATGCTTGGAAGTCTGCAGAACCAGGAATTTTATTTTGGGACCAGGTTATACGTGAAAGTATTCCCGATTGTTATGCTGATTTAGGCTATGAAACAATAAGCACTAATCCGTGTGGTGAAATTCCCTTATGTGCAGACGATAGTTGTCGTCTACTTGCAATCAACCTATATGGTTATGTAGTTAATCCATTTACTCCGGAAGCATATTTTAATATGGACCTTTTTAAAAGGGATGTAATTGTTGCCATGCGATATATGGATGATATTATTGATTTGGAAGTTGAAAAGATTGATGCAATACTTGCAAAAATCAAATCAGACCCGGAAGACGAATTTTTAAAACTAATAGAAATCCGTTTATGGGAGAGAATTAAGGATAAAACTTCTAAAGGTCGTAGGACTGGATTGGGTGTTACCGCAGAAGGCGATATGCTTGCAGCTCTTGGATTAACATATGGCACAGATAAAGCAACTGATTTCAGTGAAAATATTCATAAGACGTTGAAATTATATGCATATAAGTCTTCAGCTATCATGGCAAAAGAACGTGGTGCATTCCCAATCTTTGATTTTGAACGTGAAAAAAACAATCCGTTTATCGAAAGAATTAAACAAGAAGATTTCGAAGTATGGACACTTATGCAATATTATGGTAGAAGAAATATTGCATTACTCACGATTGCTCCAACCGGAACAGCAAGTCTTATGACCCAAACAACATCAGGAATTGAACCAGTGTTTCTTCCGGTGTATATGAGAAGAAGAAAAATTAATCCACAAGAAAAGGATGCTCGTATTGATTTTGTTGATGATGAAGGAATTGCATGGCAAGAATATCCGGTATTCCATTATCAGTTTGAGACATGGTTACATGTAAATGGATATGATGTTAATGTTGTTAAATCAATGACTAAAGAACAACGTGCGGAAATTATAAAAAAATCTCCATATTATAAAGCTACCAGTGATGATGTTGATTGGGTTAAGAAAGTCGAAATGCAAGGTAGAATACAAAAACATGTTGACCATAGTATTTCTGTAACTGTCAATCTACCCAAAGATGTTACAGAAGAAACTGTTTCTAAGGTATATGAAACCGGATGGCGCAGTGGTTGTAAAGGCATTACCGTTTATCGTGATGGTAGCCGTAGTGGTGTACTACTTGCCGAACCAGATAAAAAAGAAGAAAAATTTCATGAAATTCACGCACCAAAACGTCCAAAAAGACTCAAAGGTGAAATTCATAGATTTCAAAATTCGTTGGAAAAGTGGATTGCTGTTGTAGGTATTAAAGATGGTAGACCTTACGAAATTTTTACGGGTAAATTGGAGAATGGTTTAAGCAAATTACCGCCAACAGTTAAAGATTGTGAGGTTGTTAAAAATATTATCGAAACTGAGCAACCAGACGAAAATGGCGTAATGATTAAAGTAAGAATCAAACGTTACGACATCGAATACATCGACAACGATGGAGTAAAACAAGTTCACATGGGATTAAATCATGCATTTAATCCGGAGTTTTGGAATTATGCTAAACTTATCTCCGGAATCATGAGACATGGTATGCCAACTGTTTATCTTTACGAACTTATAGATTCTTTGAACTTTGCGGAAGATTATATCAATACCTGGAAAAATGGTGTGGCTCGTGTCATTAAACGTTATGTTAAAGATGGCGAAAAGGGTAAAGGTAAGTGTCCGGAATGTGGTAGTGAAGATTTAGAATTTAAAGAAGGGTGTTTGGCATGTAGAGCATGTGGCAACTCAAAATGTGGATAAAAAAATATTGGAGAATTATAATTTTTTATAATTCTCCAAGTATTTATAGGAAAGTTCTTTGAAATACGAAATATTTGTAATATATTTGCTTTCTAATATCAATTGAATATGATAATACAAGAAAGTAAACTTGTCAGAAAAGAATTACCAGCACATAGTGAGTTTCAAAACTACGGCTATGTTGAGGGTTATTTTCTGACTATCTTTGATTTAGCCAAACTCGTAAGAGATTTTCAAGTCGATTGTCATGACGGATTTGTTTCGAATGATAATTCTTATATTGAAGAGTGGCTTAAAAAACATGAACAAATTGTAAAAAAATAAACGGCTATTATTGTAACATTTTTAATTTATTTACGTATAATAGCTTTTGTAAACAATAAATAACTGTAATTTTAATAAAAATGTATGAAAAAACATGTAAAATTTGATGAAAACTATTGCCTTGTATCACAAGAAGTTAATAGTACAGCAACTGTAGAAGTTGCAAAAAAAACAAACCACATTCTTGTGGTTGACGTATCTGGCTCAATGTCTTGGGAGCTGCCAAAAATCAGAACACAGTTGAAAAACAAATTATCGAACCTCATGAAGGATGGCGATACTATTTCTATTGTGTGGTTCTCCGGTAGCCGTGAAGCAGGAATCCTCAAAGAAGAAATCGAGGTTAAATCCCTTAAAACGCTGAGTGACTTGAATGACGCTATTGATAAGTGGCTTCATCCTGTCGGACTTACCGCTTTCTTAAAACCACTCCAGTTGGTTAAAGAAATCGTAGAAAGAGTTAAGAAAAACAGACCGGGTTCAGTCTTTTCGATGATTTTCCTTACAGACGGTTGTAACAACGACTGTCCTTGGGGCGATGTAACGAAAGAACTCAAGAGTCTTGAAGCAGACATAGCAGCATCAACATTCGTTGAATACGGCTATTATGCAGATTCAAGAGCATTGACCCAAATGGCTACCATTCTTGGTGGTGAAAAAATCAGTTGCAACGGTTTCGATGACTACGAACCAATGTTTGCAAACAAAATCTCAAAAAGCATTCGTGGTGGTAAAAAGGTTGTTGTGGACATCACAGACAGATACCTTTATGACTTTGCATTCTCAGTAAGCGAAGACGGTAGTGTTATACTATATGGTATAAACGACAACAAAATACTTGTTGGTCCGGAAGTGAAAGAAGTATTTTTCTTTTCTCCATCAGCCGTTGGTGGTACTCTTAACACCGACATAGCACTTTATGCAGCAATCTACGTGCTTTCAGATAAACTTCTGAATGACGATGCAGAGAAAATTTTCTACCAGCTTGGTGATAACTTCTATTACAGAATGCTTGCAAATGCTTTCGGTAAGCAGAAACTCAATGCGTTCAAAAATGCAATCAAAGATTGCGTTGCTGATGCATCAAAGAGATTCCCCGATGGTGGTCGTGCTGCAATTCAGAAGGTTGACGACAATGCATATTGCCTTATGAACCTTATTGCCGACCTTGGTGGTATTGAGAATTGCTTGTTCTATGCCGGACACCCGGACTTTGTTTATAACAGAATTGGTAGGAAAACAGTTGCTCGTGGTGAAAACCTCTCAGAAGCCGACAAGAAGAGAATCTCCGAAGCTAAGAACGTTGAGGAAATCACTAAAATCACCGAAGAACTCAAACAGAAAAACGTTGAGTTGGAATTCGTTAACACCGACCCCGACAGAGGTTACCCCGTAACTGACTTGGTATGGAACGAAGAACGTGCAAATCTTTCACTGCGTATTCGTATTGAAGGAAAAGCAATACTTCCCGCAAACAAATTCAACATCAATGAGGTTGCTACTTACAAATACAGAACCTTTACTCTTATTAAGGACGGTATTGTAAACGTTGAAAAACTTCCGGTAAGTTATAACAACGAAGTGATTGAAACTCTGAACAACAATGATGTTCAGTACATAGTAAGTGGTGTTCAAGTTGGCAGTAACAAAGACGATTTAAGGGTAATTATTGACCTTACAAGTCTTCCACTTGTTAACAGAGGTATGGTTCGTTCAATCAGTGCAAAAGAACTTGCAATCCAGGAATGGGAACTTCTTAAGCTACAGGCAGAGAAGAAAGTTTTCGATTATTACAGAAAAGCACTGTATCCGAAAGAAAGCAAATCGTTCATTGAACTCATTGGACAAGAAGCTGCAGATTGGCTGAAAACAATCGGAATTACTGATTATAACGGCTTTGCTCCGCTTGTTGACTTGGAAGAGTCTACTGACTTCTATATGTCAGTGAATCTTGCAACTAAAATCAAAGGTCTTTCAAGTCTTGGTAAGGTTGAAGATGTTGTTGCAAAACTGAAAAGTGGTGCTGCATTGAAACCGGGTGAAGCTATCATGGCTGATTCTGTGAAGAAATATCTTGCAGTACTTGATTCAGAACTCTACACCGCTTCGACAGCAGACCTGCAGAAAGAAATGTTGAAAAACTATCTTACCAGCAAGTCAACTGAATCGAACAAGAAGAAGAGAAATGCTATGCAAGAAATTGCACAGATTAAATTCGCACTGATTCTCAGTAAGAAATGGTTCAAGGAATTCAAAACTTTTGACGAGAATACCCTTAACCTCAAACTTGACGGTCAGGATTTAGCTTTCACCTTTGATTTGAACGAGAAAGAAGTTAAAATATAAGACTTCGATGTTACATAATGAAAACGCACTGGAAACGGTGCGTTTTTTTATTAACAGTATTTATAAGTAAAAATCATGGGAATAGCATTATACATATTAATTTCTTACTTGATTAGTGTAGCAATTTATACTGTTGTTGTTAGAAATAATGCAATGAATAAATTTAATCCACACGTAAAAATTTCTGATATAGTAAAAGAAGGTTTACGTGGCATGGGCATTGGATTTTTAATTGCTGGTGCAATAATTACTGCGATAATCAGTGGAGTAATTCTTTACAACAATTATATTTATTAAGTATTATTTTTGTATTTATATCTGTGAAAAGAACAGCATATATAATATTATTGATAATACTTGCACTAATTTTATCCGGTTGTGCAACAAAAAAGAAAGCACGAGACTATAATGAGAAACGTGGACTTATGTTATTGGAAAACACTCAATTAGGAAGAAATAAACACTATAATTCCACCAAGTATCAGAAGACTTTAAGAAATAATTATAAAAAATTTCATAAAAAAAGATGAAAAAAGTTTGGTGGTAATGAAACTTTAATTATCTTTGCACAGTATTTAATAGAAAACGAATTAATAATATTTGAAAACAATGGAAACGTACAGGAACATATCAGCCATTATAACATCGACCTCAAGTCGCAATGGAATTTCTATATTCTGTTCAGACTTTACAGGCAGAAATAATGGAATTAGTACGGGTTATGGTTTTCTTGATAAGAGATAAAACTGAAAAGTTTTCACAAACCAAAAACCCGGAATCGCAAGTTTCGGGTTTTTTGTTTTTTGTTCTTTACATATGTCGGGATAATTTAGGGGTAGAATGCTTGTGTGGTATTCAAGAAACATCGGTTCGATTCCGATTCTCGGCTCAATTTGATTCCGTATTTTGGCATCAAAATAAAATATAACTCTTACGGGTTATAAACACAAAATATAACCCTTGCAGGTTATATCAAACCGTAAGGTGGTTCATTGACATGCTGGTTTTTCGCACGGATGGTCGAGTGGTCAAAGGCACCGGTCTGCAAAACCGTACAACCGTGGGTTCGAATCCCACTCCGTGCTCAATATGTTCCTGTCGTACTATAACTGGTAAGACCGCACCCTGTTAAGGTGAACAATGTAGGTTCGAATCCTACCGGGAACGCAATAATGTAAAGTATATTTTACAAAAACCCACCAATTTGTAAATTGTATTTAACATTATGTCGGGTATTTCACTCATTAAGTCACAAAAATGGCTTTAATGTATGGTATTCCCGGCAAAACAGTGACGTGGATGAATTGGTTTAGTCACCAGTCTGATACACTGGGTGCTTGCACGATGTGGGTTCGAGTCCCACCGTCACTACAATAAGATTCTTTGAATAAGTAACCGTGCTGGTCCCGTCAACGGTGAGGATATTCGAATAGTTAACGGGACTCTTGGAGAGATGGCAGAGTCCGGCTTAATGCATCAGTCTTGAAAACTGACGACCCCGCAAGGGGTCCGGGGGTTCGAATCCCTCTCTCTCCGCAAAGTCAAGTGCAATGGATATCATCACTTGGCACACGCACCATAAAGAAGTCATGACTCTTTAGTGGTGGAAAAGTTCTGGCATGCATAAGAGGCTGCCCTAATGCTCAGTTGGGATTCTTTGGGTCTGTACGCATAGTACACGTACTTGGCAATACGATTAGACTTGATTAATTCTCCGAGGCATTCTAAGGTACTTGCAATAGTAATTCCGGGAAACGTGAGTATAAGGCTCACACCAGAACTTAAATGTGGATTTAGCTGAGTTGGTTTAGCGGTGGCGTGAAGTCCCACAGAGGCAGGTTCGATTCCTGTAATCCGCACTGGCACGGTTAGCACTACACGGACGAGTAGGAAGTGCAAAACGGAGCAGTAGCAAAGTTGGTCAACGCACCGGACTGAAAATCCGGCTATGGTGGTTCGAATCCACCCTGCTCCGCTTCGATTTTTAGGGCGAATCCTTCCTTCTGAGGGAACTATCCACGTTCCCCAATCCAGGTTACACGAATTAGAAATACCTCCTGTTATTGGTTACAGGTGAATCCAAGAGGTTCAGTAAAAAGTCGTGGCATGCGGGAATCGTATAGTGGTCGATTACGCCAGCCTTCCAAGCTGGAAAGAGAAATCACACCGTGGGTTCGAATCCCACTTCCCGCTCGAAAAGGTCTGAGGGAGTCCTTTAAAGGTATAAATAACCTGTCCCTCTCCATAGTGGTGTAGCTAAATGGTGACGGCAGTTGTCTTATAAGCAAAAGATGTGTGGGTTCAAGTCCCACCACCACTACAAAATGCTTCGATAGCTCAATGGTAGAGCAATTGACTGTTAATCAATAGGTTAGGGGTTCAAGTCCCTTTCGGAGCGCAAAAACACTTGCAATGTTCGAATTTTTTATTATCTTTGCTTTTTATAATAATTATTAATTAAAATTTTAAGTAAAAATGAGACACATGAGCAGTAGAACAATCAACGTTAAAAAAGTCGATTTAATCGCAAGGGTTAAAGAGAACAAAGCAAACCACATCATCGAGTATGACAAGGCAGTTATTGCTTACAAAGAAGAAGCACTCAAACAATTGGCTGACCTAACAAAACAAGTCAGTGAAGGTAAATTAGGTGTTAAACTGGATTTAGTTACTCCGGTTAACAACTCAGAAAATTACGATAAAATTGCTGAAATGTTTGAATGGGAAGTCAACGAAATAGTTGAACTTAAACAAGATGAATTCAACGAATACGTTCAGGACGAAACCGATTTTGCTGTAAGCGCAAAATTCTCAAACACATTCTATTCAAGTCCACGTTAATGGCAAAGAAAAAGACCGAATTTAAAATGGGAAAAAATCCCAAAAAAATTAAATTGGGTGAGATTTTTGAAGTTGAGGGGAAACTGTACGCCATACAGATTCCCCAAACTGCAAGCCAAGAGTCTTATTTGGCTGGTGGTAGGCAGATTTATGAATTTTGCCAAATGACTGAATTATGAAAACACTAAAAAAAGAAAAACTTATTGAAATTTTGAGAAACATAGTTTCTGAAGACCCCTTCTGTGGAATTGAAGGTGAAGATAAAGCCTTATCAGAGTTAACTGAATATTTGGAAGAAAATGACATTGAAGTAATATAAATGTAATATGTTTGAATATCCAAAATTAACAGAAAAACATTTTTTCTGGATTAGACTTTCACAATCTTTAAATAAGTATGATAAAAAAATATCTATTCGTAGGCGAAAGACGCAGTAATCTCGCAATCAAAATGAATGTCACCTGGGTTGACAAAAGACTTGCTGCAGCTCATCTTTCAAAAGCAGTCGAAGCAATTGGTATTAATTGGGATGAATGTGACTTTAAAAACGTCTTCGAGGACAAAATCGAGGACATTATGTCCTCGAAGTGCATTATCATAGGAATGGGTCGAAAGGTCGAGAGAGAACTTAAAAAGCACCAAATCGAGCACGAATTCATTTATCATCCCGCAACACGTGGAGCAGTAAGAAATATTGAAAAGTACAAGGGTCATGTCAAAGAAAGAATTGGACACATAGTATAGTATTTATAAGAAACTTAATATTATGAAAAAAATACTTGATTGGCTGAAACATTGGTTCGAACACAATGGAATGATTAAAATATTGGTAGCATTTGCAATTCTAATAATTGCAGTGGCTATCGGAAGAAATATTGAACAAGCCGAAACAATTTGTGGATGGACTGCAATGATTTCTGGTGGATATCTTGTGTTAACCGTTATTATTTTCACTATTGCCGGAATTGTTAATGCAATAAAAGACAGAAAAAATGTTGATAAAGATAAAGAAGGGTAATCATTATCCGTTTCCACGCTTTGCAATAGGTTCACTAAAATGGGTTAATAGCGGTATTGTAACAAAAATGGAAAGAAAATTTTTGTTTACCGAGTCTTGTTTATTTGATTTGGTTGATGAAGACCAACACGATGTAAATA
>Ga0315274_10017025_pt1 | contig 10265 bp, 9 predicted proteins | sample YL17G02_20_MG_FD_203700 | JGI IMG/M metagenome (GOLD analysis project Ga0315274, IMG submission 203700) | Sediment microbial communities from Yellowstone Lake, YNP, Wyoming, USA - YL17G02_20 | ecosystem: Environmental > Aquatic > Freshwater > Lake > Sediment | place: USA: Wyoming | collected... | reverse complement strand
CTGAGCACGGCGCCGGACCACCTCGATACTTCCACTCATCATTTGGTCGTTTAACCCACCGGCGCCTCGGTCATATATCCCAAAATGTCCATGAACATCGATAGTCTTTGTCATGAAACTCCTATTTTGATGGTTCTATTGTTGGGTCAAAACGTCGAGACCATATTTTTCGGGGGCAGGTGGAGTAACAGATATGGCCGAGGACTCATGAGTGCATTAGCATTCAAGCATACGGAGACTTTTCCAGCATAACCTCGGTTCGCCTGGTACCCATTCCTCATGTAATATTTACGGCACCGACGTTCTCAGCTCATCAAGATTCTCGAAAACTTTGAAAAACCCATCGACCACATCATCTAAATCTAAACGGGTAATTCCTGCATGGCAAACATTGGTATACATCAATTCATTGTAGTACATCTGCTCCGTAACAGGGCAAATCCCGTGGTGGTAGCTCACCTGCCCTTTGTAGCCTGGATACGTAAATGGGAACCCATCTTTTCCAAAAGCGATGCGCTGTTGATAGACTGGCTCCAGGTAAATCGGTTCCACGTAACCCAAACCCATCGGAATCCCTTCGGCATTGAGTGCGGCAACGAAGCGATCTCTTGGGATACCGGTCTTGGTGGCATCGTAGCGGATGGCGTACACGTAGTAGCCATGGCACACATCTGGGCGGACAACGGGCGGCGTGATCCCAGGCAAAGCTCGCAGATGCTCAGTCAGATAGTCAGCTGCCTCAACTCGAGGAACGACGAAACTTTCCAATTTCTTGAGTTGCTCGCTGCCAATCGCCGCTTCAATCTCGGCCATCCGATAATTGAAGCCAATTAAGTTGACAATGTTCTTCACGCCCTTATCCTTGACGACCACTTCAGCGTGATTGCGGATAAGTTGTAGTCGCTCGTCAAGCTCATCATCGTTAGTAACGACAATGCCACCTTCACCGGTATGGATTGTCTTGTGATAATTCAGACTGAAAACGCCCATATCGGCAAGGGTGCCCGCATAACGATCATGATAAAGTGCACCGGGAGCCTGCGCCGCATCCTCTATTACCGTTAGATTGTGTTCACGCGCAATCTGCATGATCTCGTCCATATCGGCTGGGTGGCCGAAAAGGTCAACGACGATAATGGCCTTAGTGTAAGGGGTGATGTGCTCTCGGATAGAATCGGGTGTGATGCAGAAAATGTCCGGGTCAATATCCACGAAAACCGGAATAGCGCCATAGACGAGCGCCGCCGTAGCCGAGGCAGTCATTGTGTATGGGGAAACGATGACTTCATCGCCGGGTCCTACTCCCGCCGCGCCCACCGCCGCGTACAAACCAGAGGTAGCGGAGTTGACGCTGACCGCGTGCTTGATACCGAAATACTCTGCCCACTCCCGCTCCAGTTGCTGCACCCGCGGCCCGCCATAGAAATCCGGGGACCATATGCCCAGGTACTTGGAAAGCACCGTGCTATCAAGTACCTCCATCACGGCCCGCTTTTCTTCTTCTCCAATGGTCACATACGAAGGGAATGGTCTCTTTCGTATTGGGTCTCCACCATTGATCGCCAATTTCATGCGTCTTTCTCGTCTTAAAAAATTATTGGTTTTTCATTTGGAGTGCTCTAAGCATCCGCTCCGCTGTGTCCCAGTCCTCCATGGTATCAATATCATGTACGAGATAACAGGGGAGACGCACGGGCATTGCATCCGAGGAATATAATCTCTTGTTTTTTAAGAAAGACTCAACTTTTAACCAGTAGAATTGGCCAGCGTCATGGTAAGCATCAGGGAGATCTTGGGACCTCCTTAATTCATACTCAGGCCAGAACATCTCCAGATTGCCTTTATCTGTAATTCTCAGAGCCCTGAAGATGGGAAAAGGAAACGAAGTCACGGAAAAGACCGAGGATACTTTATTTCTCACTAAGGTATCATACCCCTGTTTAATAAATTCAGGCCTAACAAAAGGTGCTGTAGCATAGATGCAGCAGGCATATGTGGCGGGCTTACCATTATCAGCAAGCCACTGAAGGGCATGGATAATAACAGGGGCAGTTGGCGTATAATCGTCGGAAAGTTCTGGAGGCCTCATGAATGGAACCTCTGCGCCCCAATCCCTTGCAGTTTTGGCTATTGTCTCCGAATCCGTGCTGACGATTATGGTATCAAAAATACCTGATAATTTTGCCGCTTCTATGGAGTAAGATATAATCGGCTTGCCAGCGAAGGGCTTAATATTTTTGTTGGGGATACGGCTGCTACCGCCCCGTGCGGGAATGATGGCTACGGTTTCCAAGATTTCCCTTCTTGCTGATTTAAATATCTCATTGTGTTTATGTAATGAAACCTTTGATAACTTTATATATATTGTCCGGCGCCTTCTCGTGAGCGGTAAGTTCCGTTCGAATGCCATAAGATCTTTTATTGAGGACTTCTTTAGCCCATCGCACTATTCCAGACGTCATACCCAAGAAGGAATCAACAAAAATGATATTTTCTCTTTTTTCGAGCATCCTCAGTGTTTTTTGACGCAGGTTAGGTTGTAAACTGATGACTGGTTTTCCGAGAAGCCATGCTTCGTAAAGTAGGAGTGAAGCCATACCGGCTACACCATCACAGAGAAATACGCCCTCTCTCCCTCTGGAGAGCCTCAATAATCTACCCTGCAAATTCCCCCGGCATTTATTCCAGAGGTTTCTTAGCCCCTCTATATTTTCACGGGGATGGGGAAGGATAGCCGCCTGTATCTTCTCTGAAAACGGCTGCAGGGCATCGCAGAAAAGCGGCAATACAACCTTCTCGGTATAGCCGCGATATGCAGGAGAGTGATTGCTATCCCCCTGATCCTGCTCTACCGGTTCAGATATAAATGAAACGATTATCCTCTCAGAATCAAAGCCGAATTCCATCAGATATTTGCGGTTATTTTTAGCAGTCCATTCCCTATATTCCTTGTAAAGGGTGGCAAGTGCAGGGTGCCCCGTCACTTTGAGTTTGGACTTTTCAATACCTTCTTCCAGGGCTGCTTCTCTTGCCATCTCATCCATGACAAGGTAGAGGTCGGGCGAAAATGATGGGAGACCATCCGTTTCCATCCGTTCCCGATAGGATGTCCAGTTGTCCAATACATGGAATACAGGAACATTCAATTCTTTTGCCCATTGTGCCAGGGTCAGAGATGTGCTGTCTTTTAGACTGGATGTAAATATGAATAGGCGTATGTCCTCTTCTTTGAAGAATTTTTTTACCTCTTCACGGGAATTAATGCGGTTCGTTAAGATCTTTTCCCAGTGGGGAGGCGCCTCCTGTGAAATATGGCCGTTATTAATTACTGCTACAGAAAGGCCTTTCTCGATGCATGTCTCAATCACAGGCATCAGTGCCCGTGCACCCCCAACATCTCCCGATGAGAAAAGAACTTTCATACTGCCTTCTACCTGTGTTTTACTTTCTCTATCAGTGCTTGAGTATTTCTCGAAGATACCAATGTACTCTTCGGTTCATGCCCTTTTTCGAATGAAGCAATAAGATCTTCAAGTGCCCTTTTCATACTAGAACAGAAGCTCTCATGACCGGGAATACAGTGGTTATCCTCCCGTAACCTGAAGAAACCAGGAAAGAGTTCATGCTCCACCTTGTTTTCAATAAAAGTTTTCATCCCCCCGTAGAGAACTGAAATCCGGCCGAGCTCGCAAATAAGCGAAATGTCTATGCAGTGATATGGCAAATCCATACCGGAAATGGTCACACTTGGACCTCCATCAAAGGTCAGGGAGAAGGAAGGATTTTCCGCATCGTTAAATATTCCAATTTCTTCAAGGTCATACTGCCTGTCATCACCGATGATAAAAAAAAGTATATCCAGCACATGGGAGCCATTGGTTTCGAGGCCCCTTGAATAGGTTGCATGGATATACCGGCACTTGCCGAAGGTTCTTTCCCGGTATAGATTCCTCAAATATTCATAGTTTTCCGTATAACGCCTCTGATAGTTTACAAGAACTTTGGTCTTCCCATTTTGCCTTTTTGCCTCCTGCAAAAGCTCATCGAGTTCACGAAGGGATCCGGCTGGTGGTTTCTCAAGCCAGACCATAGAAACTCCCCTTTTAAAGCAGTGCATGATATGTTCAAAGTGGAGTTGTTGAGGTGAACAGATGCTAACAATATCCGGCCCAAGATTCTCCATCATCTCTTCGACAGTTTTATAGACCGGCACATTGAAGGCCTTTTTGAAGGATTCACAATCCTCCTCGTCTGGAGAACACCCCCCGACGATTTCGATGCGGTCATTCTGCATATATGCGGAAACATGAGTTAATCCAAGATGCTTTCCGCCAATCCGCTGGTCAAAACGCCAGGCAATATTGCCAAGACCTATCAGGGCAGCACGGTACCTGTTTTTCATTTATCCGATTAATTCCCAGGAAAGGGGGGTCCCTCTGGCTATGCTTTTCAGGGCCTTCAGTCCAATAATTTCATGGAAGTGTCTCGGGTGTAAACCAAATCCTGGTCGAATGGAGCGGACGTTCTCTCCTGTAAATACTTCTCCTGCTTTTACATCTTTCACAACAAATAGTGAACGACGGAATACTCGACTCTTAGCTTCCTGTTCACTCGCTCCATAATGAACTTTACCAAGAGATTTCTCAACAGTACGGATCGCCTCTACCATCATTTTAAACTCATGAGGTTCGAGAGAAAAGGGACTGTCGGGTCCAGGAATGGAACGCGACAGAGTAAAGTGCTTCTCAACGATACAGGCTCCCAAGGCTACCGCTGCTATTGGTACGGCTATCCCAAGTGTATGGTCAGAAAGCCCGACAGGGATATTAAATGATTCCATAAGATGTGGAATCGTGCGGAGATTCATTTCTTCCGGTGGTGCCGGATAGGCACTGGTACATTTAAGCAGAGCAATTTGTGTCGCTCCCGCTTCACAGGCAGCATGAATAGCTTCTTTGATTTCCTCAAGAGTAGCCATGCCAGTGGAAATGATAAGCGGTTTCCCTGTCCGGGCCATCTTCTGAATCAAAGGAATATCCACAATTTCAAAAGATGCTACTTTATGGAGAGGGACTCCCATGCCTTCAAGAAACTCCACAGCCGATGGGTCAAAGGCTGTGGAGAAAAGATCTATACTTATATCATCAGCAATGGCCTTCAGTTGGGGCTGCCACTCCCAAGGGGTGTAGGCTTCACTGTAAAGATCGTAGAGGTTGCGACCTTCCCAGATTGTGCCTTCACCGATCCGAAAATACTCGTTGTCGCAAGAGATAGTAATCGTATCTGGTGTATAGGTTTGCAGCTTTACAGCATCTGCGCCAACTTCTTTGGATGCATGCAGGATACGAACCGCCTGCTCAAAATCCTGTCTATGATTGGCCGACATCTCAGCTACGATATAGATCGGCGACCCCGATCCCACACGACGCCCGTTTATTTGGATTAGGCCGGCCATGCATTCTCCTTTCTTGATAGGATAAGGTGAACCGCTATTTCCCCATGGTTCATTTCCATTCCCATCTTTTTGAAACCGGCTTCCAAGAACATTTTGACAGATACTTCATTACTCATCTTTACATACGAATGAATACACTTAGCGTCTAATACTTTGAAAAGTTTCTGCGAAGATAGTTCTATAATTTCCCTCCCGTACCCCTGGCCACGAAAACTTGAATCCAGGCTGATTGAAACTATTGCTTCACCATCCTTTAAGTCGTATCTGATCTGGCCGATAGGAATGTCTTCTCCATCAAGGGCGATATAGAAAACATAATCAGGGTCCTTCAGTTTTGACTGAAACCATTTCAAATGTTGACCCCAGGGGATCGGCTCTGCTGAGAAAGAAACTGTCCGCACACTGGGATCATTCGCCCATTCCCAAACCAACCGTGCATCTTTTTCGCACACTTGCCGTAGCCTGATTCTTTTTCCACGTACCACCATCAATACCCGGTCAACCCCATCACCGTCAACCAGGTCCTGTCCCCTAGTGGCCATTCTTTTCCGGGTCTCCGCCGAGAGCAATAATCGGCCCATGACCTGCGCAATTTGAGACGACGAAACCTGTTCATGCCATCCCAAGTTTAAAACAACACCTATCTTGTCAAGCTCTTCGGCAATATAACGCTGGTTCTCAGCCAAAATCAATATAAGGCCTGGTACGCCCATAAATGCCAGTTCCCAGGATGTGCTTCCTCCTCCTGAGACGGCCAGATCTGCCCATGCCATCAATTCTGGCATGTCGGTCACGGCATTCAAGAGTTGTACGTTTGTGGTCGAATGGTGGACGGCTTGACACAATACCTCTAGATTTGGGTTGGCCAGCCCAACCACGATTTTTGCTTCGAGCCCGGAGGCATCCAATTGTTCCAGTGCTTGAATTACCTTGAGCGTGGCATTTTCAGGATCGCCTCCACCCAATGTCACTAGTACTTTGGAGGCCTCATCCGGTATCTGTCGATTCCGACCTTCCCATTCCAGAAATTCGCGCCGCAAGAGCACATATTTAGTGCCGAGTAATAGTTTGGTGTACGGCTCACAATCATAGTGCAGGCTCTCCGCGTTAATATTCTGGTTTAGCACGATGTCGGCGTAATAGTGCGGCAGGTGTGCCATATCGTCTATGACGAGGAGCCGATGTCCGGACTCTTTGACGCGCTGTTGATACTCACCGTCGAAATGATAACCATCGAGCACTACCCAGGCGTCGGGATATTCAGCTAACATATGTGCCGTGACTTGCCAATCTTCGACATCGGGATAGGTGCGTGCAATGCGATGAACGATAAAGTTCTCTGCTTCGAGCCGTTGGAGCAATCGTTCATTCGAGCACGCAGTTACGAAAACGACTTGGCCACCTGTGTCCAGCCTTCCCTGTCCCAACGCTAGACAGCGCATCAAATGACCAGTGCCCATTGGGGTATTAGCGTCCGCGCGGATTAATATGCATCTATCTTGGTCACACTGCCCCTCGTGCAGATCGTCCAGTTCACATTGTTCATTGTTTAATCCGTTCATCGCCGATAAAACGACACCACTTTCTTTACTGCCTCAATGACATCACCAACATCATCGTCACTCATTGCGGCAAACATTGGCAAACTGATGATTTGCTCGTATGCATCTTCGGCTACTGGCCACTCGCCTTTGGTGTAGCCCAGCTTTTGGTAATATGGATGCCAGGGTACGGGGATGTAGTGCACGTTGACGCCAATGTTCTCGGCGCGTAGGGCTTGGAACACTTCCGCCCGCCCTACACGCAAGCGATCCAGATTAAGCCGGATAACATAGAGATGATAGGCGTGAGATACATCCGGACGGACAGCCAAAGGGTGGACTTCATATAGTTCAGCGAAAGCATCGTTATACCGATGAGCAATCTCCTGCCGTCGCGCTACCCCCCTATCTAACTTGCGCAGCTGGCTTATCCCAAGGGCACACTGGAAATCGGTCAGGCGGTAGTTATAGCCCAGGTCCACCATCTGGTAAAACCACGAACCCTGCCGTTCGCGCTGGTGATGATCGCTGGTGATACCGTGGTTGCGGAAAACACGCATATGTTGTGCCAATTCCGAGTCATTCGTTGTGATCATGCCCCCCTCACCGGTAGTAATATGCTTCACCGGATGAAAGCTGAAGATATTTAGATCGGCGAGAGAACCGATAGAGCATCCCTTGTAACTTCCGCCAAGGGCGTGGCAGGCATCAGCCACCAGCATTAGTCCATGCCGATCAGCGATGGCCCGCAGCATATCATAATCACATGGCTGGCCGGCGTAGTCCACAGCAATTATTGCCTTTGTGCGTGGTGTGATTTTCGCCTCAACCTGATCCGGATCGAGCAGCAGCGTATCGGCTTCCACATCGGCAAAAACCGGCGTACCGCCCTGGAAAACAACACAATTGGCGCTGGCGGCAAAGGTCATCGTCGGAACAATCACTTCGTCGCCTGGTCCGATACCTATAGCGAACATGGCGGCATGCAATGCGGCTGTGCCACTGCTTACAGCCACTGCTTCCCTTGTCCCCACCCTTTCTGCAAAAGCCCTTTCAAACTCCGCCACCTTAGGTCCTGTGGTTAGCCAGTCGGAGCGCAGCACCTCTACCACAGCGCGAATGTCAGCTTCATCAACGCACTGCTGACCGTAAGGCAACATTGTTTGGCAGACCGGTGTGCCACCTTCAATTGCCAGCTTGCAACCCACAGTTGTCATTCTAGGCTGTCGACCAATGACCGCAGATCGTCTATTTTGAGCCATTGCGAGTTGTTATTACTGCCATAGCGGAAGCCGTCAGGTAGTAGATGACCTTCCTTCCAACCATCGTTTGTCCACCAGGGATGGGCCGGCTGTACCACAAACATATCGTCCAATTCCAGAGTGTGGCGGCCCTCGTCTTCTGAGATCAAGACCTCATGCAGTTTCTCACCAGGCCGGATGCCGATTTGCTCGATCTGGCAGTCTGGTGCAATAGCCTGGGCAAGGTCCATGATGTTCATGCTTGGGATTTTGGGAACAAAAACCTCGCCCCCCCGCATGTGCCCGATGCAGCGGATGACAAAGCGAACTCCCTGTTCAAGTGTGATCCAGAAACGGGTCATGCGGGGATCAGTGACGGTAATCGCTCCATTCTGGCGTTGTTTGAGGAAAAGAGGGATCACGCTGCCCCGACTGGCCACTACATTACCATAGCGCACGCAACTGAAGAGAGTCCCATAAGAACCTGAGTAGACATTACCATGCACAAACAGCTTTTCAGCGCACAGCTTGGTGGCTCCGTACAAATTCACTGCGTTAACCGCTTTGTCGGTGCTGAGAGCAATCACTTTCTTGACACCAGTGTCCAAGGCAGCGTTTATTACATTTTTGGCGCCTATCACATTGGTCATGATGGCCTCTATGGGGTTGTATTCGCAAGCCGGGATCTGTTTTAAAGCAGCCGCATGGATCACGATGTCTACCCCATTCATCGCCCGTTGCAGCCGGTCAGCATCACGCACATCGCCGATGAAATAGCGCAGGCTGGGGTGGTCGAAACCGCCTGTTCGCATCTCATGCTGCTTTAGCTCATCCCGACTGAAGATGATCAACTTTTGAGGGTGGTAGTCCCGCAGCACAATCTCTGCAAACTTTTTGCCAAAGGAGCCGGTACCGCCCGTTACGAGTATCACTTGCTCATTCATCACTTACTCCCTGCTTTTTATAAATGGTCTGCATCGCTCAACGTAATTGAGGTCGAATCCATGTGGCTTTTAAACTCCCATATTGCAAATTGTTGCAGCCTCTAAACTTGACATCGAAGCCAAAAATTTTTTTAAAAACAAGAGGCTCCATTTTCCGGTTTTCTAGATGCACCGTTACATAAGACCTTCTCCCAGCAAACATATCGGCTGGTGATACATAAAAGAATCTTATACATATAAAACCTGTCTTTCTCTTCTTCGTGTTGTATAATATGTTTAGAAAACTTCATTCTTTATATCTCCTCAGCTACCCACTACCATTATGCTCTCCCCTCCCTCTTTCACCCTCAGTGGGTAATCTCTATCGGTGATAAAGGGGGAAGAATTAATCGGCGGTAACAAGTTATATTTTCGTACAAGTGCGCCAAAGATCATTTATCTTTCTAGTTGAAAGAAATTTCCCTAATTGGAAAGTCTCATCCTGTCCAAACAGATCCCTGCATTCGTCTAAAATGCTATATATATACTCATGATCATAAAATATTTTATATTTGACAGGAGTGTTGTATGTCACAAGATGATTAGGATTGTTGGGAATTTTGTACCATGATAGAACATCGTAAGGAAGATTCAAGATTTTAACAAAATCAAGGGTTGATTTATCATTAAATACGCTATTTACGGTAATTACGGATGAGGCCCACTGCTTTGCTGCGTCCAGACTTTCAGAAACTTCTGGAGTGATTTTATCCACAGCGAATTGTTTTAAAAAGCTGTATGCAAAATCAAATAGCTTTGATGCATCCAATAAAAAAACTTCTGTCACATATTTTCTTAAAAGATTGTCGCCTTTTTCGGACTTTATCAATTTCTCATAATTTTCTGATTTGGAAAAATAACCATATATAGCTGGTTTTGAATCGAACAGTTCCTCGCGGGCTTCTTTAACAAAGCGTGCATATTTTTCTGATAAAAAAACATTTTTTGATTTTACGATCTTCCAGACCTCGTGAACATATTCATAGAAGCTTAAGCCCAATTCGTTTAAGTGTTGACGTATAATATCAAAATTAATGGAAGTGAA
>Ga0315274_10017024_pt1 | contig 10265 bp, 6 predicted proteins | sample YL17G02_20_MG_FD_203700 | JGI IMG/M metagenome (GOLD analysis project Ga0315274, IMG submission 203700) | Sediment microbial communities from Yellowstone Lake, YNP, Wyoming, USA - YL17G02_20 | ecosystem: Environmental > Aquatic > Freshwater > Lake > Sediment | place: USA: Wyoming | collected... | reverse complement strand
AAGGGGGAGAAGGGGGAGAAGGGGGAGAAGGGTGAGAAGGGGGAGAAGGGTGGGAAGGGGGAGAAGGGTGAGAAGGGGGAGAAGGTTGAGAAGGGGGAGAAGGTTGAGAAGGGGGAGAAGGTTGAGAAGGGGGAGAAGGGGGAGAAGGGTGAGAAAGGTGAGAAGGGTGGGAAGGGTGAAGTGGCGCCCGCTGTGGAGGCCCTTCTTTTCCCGTCAGGGGGATTCACACGGGACACCCTTCAGGATATGCGCAAAGTGCTCCTGCTCGATGCGTGGATCGGCCCCGGCGAAACCCGGGAAATCGAAGAACGCTTCCACGTTTTCAGCGGCACGATCGCCAACCTTGCCTCGCATTTCGCGTGGCTTGCCCAGGGAGCGGCGGCCCTGGCCAAGGCGCTTGCGTTGGACGCGGATTGCCGCAAGGCGCTCGAGAACCTGGCGGAAAAGCTCGTGCTGGGATGCGACCTGGCGGGCCTGCGGTCCGTGCGCGTCCAGGGCCTCTCCCGGGCCTACGTTCAGACGCTGCTCCGCGAGGGATACACCACTCTGGAGGCAATCCGCGACGCGGGTGAGGAGACACTTGGGCGCCTGATCCCGCCGCGCGTGGTGCAGGACCTTGTCGAAGAAGCCGTCCGCCTTCTTCAGCCCGCGGAACGCCGTTCCAAAACCTCAGCCAAGCGCCCAACACCGCCTCCGCCAGTCTTAACCACCGAGTCCACAAAGTCCACTGCATCCGCCGAGTCCACAAAGTCCACTGCGTCCACCGAGTCCACTGCGTCCACCGAGTCCACTAAGTCCACCCAGCCCCCAGAAACCCAAGAGGTTGTCCTCGAAGTGGACTTGCGCGGCACGGGACGCGCGGTTTTCCATGGACGCGACCTCGATCTGCCCCCGCTCCCCTTCCGCCTGCTCACCATCCTGGCGCGGCATCCCGAGAGCGGCGTCAGCTACGAGGACATCGAGCGCTACGTGTGGCCCGACGCGGTGGTGGAGCGGCAGCAGGTGGGTTTCCACCGCGCGCGCATCATCAAGAAACTCTCCACGATTATCCCCAAGAAGGAAGCGAAAGCTCTCATCCAGGTCAAACCCGGCCGCGGTCTGCGCCTCATCCTTGCGCCGCATCAGATTCGGCTTCTCGAACCCGGCGCATAGAGCCTCCCTTCCGCCGCGCCGCGTCCTCGGTTCAAAGGGCTTGACACTTCAAGCGGGCAAGAGGTTTACTTGCGTGGTGGCGGCTGCATTGCACGTCCAAAAGGGGGCCTGAAGGTGGAACTGTATCTTGCCCGGGAAGGGGATGTTCCCGGACTGGTGGACTTGTGGCTCGATATGATGCGGGACCACGAGGGTTTTGACCCGAGGCTTCGGCTGACCTCCGCGGCCGGCTATGCCTACCAGAGCTACCTCACGCTGCACCTGCGGTCGCCCAAGTCCATTGTCGTCCTCGCGCGCGAGGGGGGCCGGACGGCCGGTTTCTGTTGCGCCTACGTCTGCCAGAACCTGCCGATGTTCCTGCCCGCGGAGTTCGGCTATGTCTCCGACCTTTTCGTGCTGCCCGATTTCCGCCGCCAGGGAGTCGGCACGGCTCTTCTGAGCCGCGTGACCGAGTTCTTCAGGGCGGCCGGGGTCGCCTGCGCGCAGCTGCAGGTCTATCGCCAGAACGAGAGTGGAAGAGCGTTCTGGGAAGGGAAGGGATTCGAGCCGTTCTTCGACCGGATGTGGCTGGACCTGGATGAGAACCCCGAGAAATGATGAAGTCGGAATGATGAATGATGAAGTCGGAATGATGAGAGAACCACGGAATACACGGAACACACGGAAAGGGAACTCTTCCGTGTATTCCGTGGTAACAAATGAGCGACTTTTCTCATGATTCCGGGCGATTTGTGGAATCATGAAAGACTGTGGTGAATGAAAAAAGTGCGTGACCCCCTTCAGACCCTCCTTTTCGAAACCGCCTGGGGATGGTGCGGCGCGGGACTCACCACCCGGGGAGTATCCTGCCTGTGTCTGCCATGTGCGCGCCGGGAGAATGCTTTGCGCCGCCTTTGTTCTCTTGCGGAACGATCCGGCGGCGGTATGACGGCGCCCGTGGTTCCGCCGGTGGATGAGGGATCGGTGCCGCGCAGCTGCTTGCGCGAATGGCCCCATGCCCGGACGCTGGTGGAGGAAGTGCGCGGGTATTTTGATGGGCGGGTGCGGACGCTCCGCGCGCGCGTGGCTTGGCTCGGCGCCACGGATTTCCAGCGTCGCGTGTGGCGCGCCGCCCGGACTATCCCGTGGGGCCAGACTCGCACCTACGGGGAACTCGCCGCGATGGCCGGGAGTCCCCGCGCGGCCAGGGCGGTGGGACAGTGCATGGCGTCAAATCCGGTTCCGCTGATCGTGCCGTGCCATCGCGTGATCCGGTGCGGCGGGGCCTTGGGAGGTTTTTCGGCGGTGGGGGGCCAAGCCCTCAAGAGAAGACTGTTGGAATGGGAGGGTTCCCTCGTTCTCGCTGGTTAGAGCCTCTCATGGCGCCTTGCGGCGTCCGGAAACAAATGCAGATGGATAGATTATGGCGCACTTTTGTCCTTTTGGTCACTTTTGTCCTTGTTGTCGTTGAGATCTTGTTTCGAGGTAGTTCTAGACAGGAGAAAACCGGTGGAACGCATTCGCGTCGTCCACATCATCCACTCGATGGAGGTCGGCGGCGCCCAGAGGCAGATCGCGGGCCTCTTTGGCGCGCTCGACCGCGCCCGCTTCGACCTCCGGCTGATCTGCCTTGGCGAGAAGGGCGCCCTGGGAGAGCAACTCGAACGCGAAGGATTTGTCGTTGCGGCGCTGGGCAAGAGGGCCCGCGTCCAGATTGGGATGGTGATGCGCCTTGTCCGCCTTCTGCGCGAGTGGAAACCCGGCATCGTGCATTGTTCGATTTTCACGGCCAACCTCTGGGGCCGCATCGCGGGCAGGATCGCGGGCGTTCCCATCCTTATCGCCCACGAGCAGAGCACTGTTTCCCTCGAAAAACGGCACCGGCGGCTGATTGACCGCGTTCTTTCCTGGATCACCTGGCGCGTGCTGACCGTTTCCGAGGATTTGCGGCGGCGGGTGGTGGCTGAGGAAGGAATCTCGCCGGCGCTGGTCGAGGTCCTTCACAACGCCATAGACGTCCGCGCCATTGCCGCCGGGGGCCGCGCCGATACGCGCGAACAAACCCTTGCCGGAGAGCGCGGCTTGCGGGTTGGCGCGGTCGGACGCCTTGAGTACCGAAAGGACCACGTCACTCTCGTGCGGGCCGCGTCTCGTGTGGTCTCCGAAATCCCCGCCGCAACGTTCTTCCTGGTGGGGAAGGGGCCGGACCGTCCGAAGATCGAAGCTGAGATCGCCCGCTTGAATCTCGGGTCCAGCGTATTCCTGCTGGGAGAAAGGCGCGACGTCCCGGAGCTTCTTCACTCGTTCGACGTGTACGTTCTGTCTTCCATCACCGAAGGTCTGTCGCTGTCCATTCTGGAAGCGATGGCCGCGGGGCGCGCGGTGGTGGCCACGGACGTGGGCGGCAATCCGGAACTGCTCGATGACGGCCGCGCGGGAATCCTGATCCCCGCGCGCGATCCCGAGGCGCTGGCGCTCGCGGTCATCCGCCTGCTGAAGTCTCCCGCCGAGCGCGAAACGTTCGCGCAAGCCGCCCGGCAACGCGCCCTCGAACACTTCGACGTCCATTCCGTCGCACGTCGTCTCGAAACTCTTTATGAACGAGCGGTTCTCGAAAAAGGTTGACCCGATGCCGGCCCAAACCCCAAACGAACCCCTGGTTCTGATGTACCACGGCCTGGACCCCGGCGATGGGCGATACGCGCAGACCCCGGCGGAGGCGCGGGCCTATGTTCTCTCGCGTTCCGATTTTCTGGACCATCTGAGCCTCCTGGAGCAGGCGGGCCGGCGCTTCGCGGACCCGGGTGGATTCCCCTTAGACCCCATAGGTCCTATGGGTCATATAGGTCCTATAAGTCCTATAGGTCCTATGGGTCATATAGGTCCTATGGGTCGTATAGGTCCTATAAGTCCTATAGGTCCTATGGGTAAAACGGGAATGATCCCCGCAAAACCCCTGTTGTCTCCCAGCGAAGTGCTCCTCACCTTCGACGACGGGATGCTGAGTGACTACGACGTGGTTTTTCCGATCCTCGCGGAAAAGGGCCGGCGCGCCGCGTTTTTCATCACGACCGCCGAGGTGGGCGCAAAGGGCCGCGTGACGTGGGAGCACCTTCGGGAAATGGCTGCCGCCGGGATGACGCTCGGCGCCCACGGCCACACCCACCGTTTTCTCTCGGAGTTGGGGGCAGATGAGCAACGCAAGGAACTCGAGATCTCGCGGGCGCTGATCCAGGAGAACACCGGCCTGGCGGTTCGCATGATGTCGTTGCCCGGCGGGCGCTTCCGAAGCGACACCTTTGCCGCCGCGCGGGCGTGCGGTTACATGGCAGTGTTCACTTCCTCGCCCGTGCCGGAGGCGCTTTGCGGCGGGGTGCGCGTGGTGGGCCGGATCGCGCTGTCCGCCGATTGGCAAACGGAGCGCATGAAAAACTTCCTCGCCGGACAGGACGACAGCCTGCGGACCCTTCGCCGCGCGGACGCCGTTCACCGTTTCGCGCAGAGGCGCCTGGGCACGAGCGGTTTTGCATGGCTCCACCGGATGTACTGGCGGCTGAGGGCGAAGAGTGGGCACTGATACCATTTGTGCTCTATTTTAGCACTATTTCCTTGATCGGGACCCTCTGAAGGCATAGAATCTTCATGGTGGTTGAGGTATGCAGATGTGGCGGGCCGCTGGGCCGGAACGGTTTTCCAGGCGCCGTTTCCCAATCCGACGAAATAACCACCGGTTTTCGGGTCCTCCCCGCATCTCTAACTGCTCCGACCATCAAGCCTATTTTGATGAATGCCCTCCCTTACGGTCGGGCTACTGCATAAGAACCATGCAGCGAGGTAGAAGATAGGCCAAAGGTTCCCTGGCGTCGTGGCGAAAAAACCTCAGTTCTCCGAACCCCTCTTCTGGGGCCTGTCGCTGAGCAAATGGCGGGAGATCTCCGCGTTTTGCCTGGGCTCGCTTTCGCTGATTCTCTTCCTGTCTCTCTTGAGCGAGAACCTGGGCCGCCTCTGGATGGGAGCGTTCGGAGACGCCATTGCCCACGGAGCCGCCTTTGTTCTGGGGCGGTGGGCCGCTTATGTCCTGCCGGCCCTTCTCCTGCTGGCCTCGATTCATGCCTTCCGCGGACGAATCCCGTTTCACCCCCTGCGCAAACTCGTGGCGGGGACCCTGATCCTGCTGTCGGTGTGTGGACTGCTCGCTCTGCCTCCGGTATTGGGCGTCGTCGTCTCAACGGATACGTTCTTCGAGGGGGGGCTTCTTGGCAACTTCCTGGTTTCGATTCCGGGCCTGAATCTGGCGCTGCGCCTGGGGCCGGCGGGCGCGTATGTGATCTTTTCGGTGGCGTTCTTCCTGGGCGTGATGCTCTCCACCGATTTCCTGTTCGTCCCCCTGATCCAGAGACTGGTGGCGGGGGGGCGGGCGCTGTGGGGCAAGCTGCGGCCGCGCAAACCGGTGGCCGTCCTGAGCTTCGGGCGCGAGAGTGCCGGCCATACCCACCGCGTTTTCCCGCTCCTGGCGCCGCGTTCGGGGGCTGGAGAGACCTCCGCCGGCGCTCTTCTCGAGATGCGGGCGGAACCGCGCGCTTCCTCCAAGGAGCCTGGCGAGGAAATGGAACAGCCGGACTTTCTGAGCCAAACGCTCTCCGAGCCCGCCAAGGTGGAAGGATCTGGAAAGAGGGCCGGGAGGAATACCTCAACCCACCCAGGGATCCTGCAGACGGAGCTCGATTTCACCTCCCATCCCTACGTTCCTCCGCCGCTGGATCTTCTTTCGCCGTCGCCCGGGCCGGTTCAGTGCATGGACCGCGAGGAGGTGCTCCAGACTAGCGGGGCGCTGGAGAAGGCGCTGGCGGACTTCAACATCTCGGCGCGCGTGGTGGCGGTCACGCAGGGGCCCGTGGTAACGCAGTACGAGTTGCAGCCGGCTCCCGGCGTCAAGGTCAGCCGGATCATCAGCCTTGAAAACGATATTGCGCTTATCCTGCGCGCCAGGAGCGTCCGCATCCAGGCGCCGATTCCCGGCAAGGCGGCCATCGGCGTCGAGGTTCCCAACCGCAAGGTCAACCCCGTGTACTTCCGGGACCTGATTGACTCGAGCGATTTCGTCAACCATTCCTCGCCGCTTGCGTTCGTGCTGGGCAGGAACATATCCGGCGAACCGGTGATCTGCGACCTGGCTATCATGCCCCACCTGCTCATCGCGGGGACCACCGGCTCCGGGAAGAGCGTGTGCGTCAACTCGATCATCTCCTCGATGCTCTACCGGATGGCGCCGGACAAGATCAAGTTCATCATGGTTGATCCCAAGCGGGTGGAATTGAACGTTTACTCCGACATTCCTCACCTGCTGGCGCCGGTGGTGAACGAGCCTCGGCAGGCCGCCGCCGCGCTTCTGTGGGCCGTGCAGCAGATGGAGGAGCGGCTGCGGGTTTTTTCCGAGATGCGCGTGCGGAACATAGACGGCTACAACTCCGTGGTCACGGGGAAGCGGGTCTCGTCGCGCGGGGTGGAGATTGCCGATCGCTCTTATCTGCCCCATATCGTCATCGTCATTGACGAGTTGGCCGACCTGATGCTCATTGCCAAGAACGAGGTGGAGGATTTTGTTGTCCGCCTCGCGCAGATGAGCCGCGCCGCGGGGATTCACCTGATCATCGCGACCCAGCGCCCCTCCGTGAACGTTCTCACGGGCATCATCAAGGCAAACTTCCCTTCACGCATCGCTTTCCGCGTCTCGGCCAAGGTGGACTCGCGGACGATCCTCGACATGAACGGCGCGGAGACGCTGCTTGGCAGGGGAGACATGCTGTTCTCGCCGGGCGGCATCAAGCCGATGCGCATCCAGGGGGCCTTCCTGAGCGATGCCGACGTGGAGCGGCTGGCGGACTACGTGCGGGCGCAAGTGCCCGCGGTTTACGAGAAACAGGATTTCGCCTCTACGCTGCCCGAGCCGTTGCCGGGCGAAGAAGCCCGGCTCGAATCGGGGATTCTGAAGCCGGAAGTTCGTAGCGGGGAGGACGAGGTGGACGAAGTGGACGAGATGGACGAAGTGGACGAGGAAGAGGAGAAGGAAGAGACGGACGATACCGGTCCTGCGAGAGGGCCCGTGCGTCCGGTCCAGGGCATGCCCGGCCCACCTTTCCCCTCGCGCATTCCGAGCGGCCAAGTCGAGTTCCCTTCCCTTCCACTCAGAGGAGACACCGAGGAGGACGAGGTGCTGTACGACCGGGCGCTGCGCATGGTGCTGGAGTCGCGCAAGCCGAGCGTCTCGATGATCCAACGCCGCCTGAAGATCGGGTTTGCCCGCGCGGGGCGGCTGATGGACCTGATGGAGGATCGCGGGATTGTGGGACCCTATTTGGGCAGCAAGCCTCGCGATCTGATCATAGATGACCCCGACGGACTCCTGCGCCGCCTCGGCGAGATCGAGCGGGAGGGTTAGAGGACGGCGAAGCCGTCCGGAGTCTTTCTGAAACGCACACCTTTGCATCGCGTTAGCGGAGGCGCCCCATGATGCCGACGATCACGTTGCCTTTCTCTTGCCCCGTCTGGAAGGGCCGGAAGACCCATCTGATCTGCGGGTTGATGTTGACGTTGGTTCTGCCGGTTGCGTTGACCGGCTGCTCCGCCGTCCAGCAAGGCTCCACACCCTTCTGGGAGGAGGAATACCAGCGGAAATACAACGAGAGCCGCGTCCAGAAATACGGCCCGGCGGCCATCGAAAAGACGGAGGCTGGCATTCCCGCATCCGTGTACGCCGACCGGATCAACGGCTGGCCGCTTTTCTACCGGCTCGGCGACACCATGAGCATCCTCTGGCCGCTGTTCATGAAAACCCCGCTCGGCAACGCCGTGTTTCCCGTCTATGAACACATCTACGAACCCATGCGCCTTTCCCTGTTCCTCTACACTGTGGGGTTCTACGCCGACAAGAGCAAGGATCGCTCCGGCAGCTACGTCTTCCCCGTGTGGTTCTATGACCGCAAAGGCGAGAAAAAGGCGGCCCACCTTCTCGTTCTTGGGGGCTGGCACTCTTCCCCGACCCGATGGGGGCATTATCTGGTTCCCCTCTGGTTTTACCAGTCCAGAGACGGGGGAAAGGACAAGCATTTCAACTGTATGCTGATAGCCGACGCGGAATCCACGCCGGATTCCCTCCAGCATGGCGTGTTCCCGGTCTGGCGGTACAGATCCGACAGCAAGACGAAGGGGAAGGAGTTCCACTATCTGTTGTTCGGGGGGATTGAGTCGAATCCCAGGGGCCTCTCCAACTACCTCTTCCCGGTGTGGTTCTACAAGAGCACGAAGGATTCCAAGGACCAGCGGCACCGCAGTCTTTTTGTCACTCCCGTGCTCGGCGGGTTCGCCAGCGGCCCGGACGAACTCAGACACGGGTGTTTCCCCTTGTACTACTACGGGCGGGACAAGGACTCTTCGTCTTTTCTCTCGCTTCCCCTGTACATGTCCAAAGACCCGGGTAGCAAAGATCTGGTCCTGGGAGGAATCCTATACTGGGATTTTCAGAATGGAAAGGACCGGTACCGCTCCATCCTCTGGCCTTTCACGCATATCTGGAGCAACGAACGTTCCCAGGGTCATGCCGTTGCCCCGCTCTACGGCTGGACGCGTTACGCCGACGGCGGATGGATGTTCAACTCCTTGCTCCTCAACCGCGCGAAGGGGAAGACCAACGTTCTCAATTTCGGCGGCCCGCTTTTCTTTCACGCCACGCGCGGGGAGAGCTGGTACACGAATCTCTTCTGGCCCATCTACCAGGGCTGGGGCTCGAAAGACGCCGCCAGCCATCTCGTGCTTCCCGTGGGGTACTACCGTGAGGACAAGGACAAAGGGAGGCTCCTGGACGTAGGCGGCCCCCTGTTCTACCACAGCAAGCGCCAGGACAAGTGGCACACCAGCTTCCTCTTCCCGCTCTATAATGGCTGGGGCCGCAAAGACGACCAGAATCATTTGCTCCTGCCTGTGGGCTTCTGTGGCAAGACTCCGGAGAAACAGGCGGTCATTTCTCCACTGGCGAGCTACGGCAAGAACAATCGGGGAGAAGGCTTCTTCAACGTGTTATGCCTTCTCTTTCACCGGGGATGGGACAAGGAGGGGTTCTTCACCTGGCTCACGCCGTTGCTGGGGTTGCAGAAAGACAAATCCGGCCACACCTGTTGGGCGTTTCCCTTCTTCATCCAGCACACGGGAAAGAACAAGAGCGGGTACTACTCGCCGGTTTTCAGCTATAACAAGGACAACGGCGGGTTCTGGTGGAACGCGTTTTTGGCAGGCCCGACCTATTACTCCGTGCCCGGCACCAAGTCCTATTCCTGCCTGCTGGGGATTATCCACTACTTCGTGGACAAAGATAAGGGCCGCTGCTTCAACATGTCCTGCATCCTTCCCATCCTGAAGGTGGATCGGTATGGTTTCAGCTCGATTCCGGCGGGTTACTCCAACGAGATACCTTCCGAGCGGGAAACGGAGAAGGAGTTGCAGGCGGCGCTGGATGGCGTGAACCGCCGCGCCGGGGAATGGGAAGAGCAGGAACGCAAACGGGTCGAGGAACTGGCGCGGACAAAGGATGAGAAGGCGGAGCCGCGCGAGATGCCATCCTGGTGCTCCACAACGCACTGGACCAAGAAGAAGCTTGGCCATCTCCTTCCGGTGGTGCTTGGGTCGAAGACCGTTGAGTACACCGCGAAATATGGGGATTCACTGGAGAAGGTGAAGGACAGCAAGAGGGTTCGCAGATTCTTCACGGTCTTCCCGCTGTATTTCCTATGGGGCAGCGAAGACGTCCGCGGGGAAAAGGAGAGCGGCGCGAACCTGCTCGCCATTCTGTACATGGGCAGCAAGAAGCGCGTGGAGAAAGAGGGAGTCGCCCAGACCCACGCGCGCCGGCGCATCCTTTACAAGTTGGTGGACTATCGCCGCCAGGACAAGATGACGGTGATGGACGTTTTTCCGTTCATGACGTGGGATCGCGACCCCGACCGCAGCTACAAGCGGTTCTCGTTCATCGGCCCCGTGTTGCGGAGAACCGTGGCGGGCGAGAAGACGCAATGGCAGATCCTGGGGATCAAGACCGGCGACGACATTGATACCAGCGCGATCAAGTGAGCGTATCACATCCC
>Ga0315274_10017023_pt1 | contig 10265 bp, 12 predicted proteins | sample YL17G02_20_MG_FD_203700 | JGI IMG/M metagenome (GOLD analysis project Ga0315274, IMG submission 203700) | Sediment microbial communities from Yellowstone Lake, YNP, Wyoming, USA - YL17G02_20 | ecosystem: Environmental > Aquatic > Freshwater > Lake > Sediment | place: USA: Wyoming | collected... | reverse complement strand
CGGCGCAGCCAGCGCTTTCTCTGGCGATCGCAGCCGGACTTCCATCCCCTCGCGCGCGGCTTCTACTTCCATGGCCGCGCCCTGGGCCGCCACCTGCGCGCGAGCCCGCGCCAGCAAGGAGGCCGCTTTCGCGTCGCTATGCGCCGGGTCGTGGTGGAAGAGGCAGAGCCGCTGGACGCGCGCCGCCAACGCCAGTGCCACCGCGTCATCCACGCAGCCGTGGCCCCAGCCGACGTGATGGGCGTATTCTTCGCAGTCGTACTGCGCGTCCATGATGACCAGGGCCGCGTCGCGAACAGCTTGACGAGTTGGGCCGCGGTGGCGTCCACGGCCCGCCGGCAATGCTCGTACCATGATTCGCCTCGCTCGGACACTGACGGTTGCTTTTGCCCGGGTCTTGTTCCGGTCCCGGCTGGAATTGATGGCGGCGGATCCGCGCCAAAAGGACATCCGCTGATGTGGCGACGCTCGGCCGCTCCGCGATGTGATCCAAGCGAGCAGCGGTCCAGAGACAGTGATTCACGCACCGGACATCCCCAGACTTTTTTTTACTGCACCTATGCCGGTTAGAGTGCGGGTTTTGGCAGGATCGGAACACTGGCCAGGAAAAGCGAAGGGGCGCGTACTCAACGCACCCCTCCCTATAGGCACCGCGAAGCGCCCGTCCAGAGAAGTACGCCGAGCCGCGCCCGATTGGGCGCGTGCTCGGCTGGCCTCTGGACGGCGCTGCGCGACGTGCTTGCTGATGCGTTCATCCCGAATCTGGATCACAGCCATCCCACAGGAATGTGTAAGAAAGACTTGCGAAGGCAAGCTGCTACCGAACTAGAGGAAGATGCGGCACGCCAACTCTGGGCCGAGTTTAGCGCAGCACCCGCGCCCGGCGACAATGACCAGCACAAAGCAGGGTGCGAAAGCCAGAAGGTAGTGGATAAGGTCACGTACTGGTGAGCACCGCAGCCTCCCAGTCCCCGGGCTTCGCGAGTGCAACCAAGACCGGCCGGCCGAAAGATGCTTCGACCCGATCCCGTTTGAGCAGGGTATGCGAGCTAAAACGAAGCCGATCGAAGCCAAGTCAAACCCAACTGTCCTCTCGATCGTTCACACCTGCGTACCCGCTTATTACATGCCCAGTAATCCCTCAAGAACCGCGAAGCCATTTCCTGCGAAACGAACCCATTTCGCCCGAAGCTCGAAGCCAACAAGGAGCCAGCGCCTTGGGCGTGCAGCGCGTGCCCCTACAGGACATTTGCTCTCCGAGCCTCCAGCGTGGCGATCACGCGCCGCGGGACGCAATCCCGCACCAATCGCCCGCCATGAAACTACACACAGCGTCGGAAGTGACGCCGCGTGAGGGCACGCGGCCTGCAACTCGGTCCTGCGGCACGAACGCGCATCTTTTCTACGGCCCCTGGCTGGTACTTGGCTGTTTCCATAACTCGAAATTCCGGGCTCTATCGGCCAGGGCGGCACGGCGTGCTTTGCAGACGGGGGGCAGGTGCCGGCAGAATGTATTGGAGAGGGAGCGGATCCGATTGGCTTCTCCCCACCAAAACGGACTTTTCCGCCAAGAAACCGTGCGTTCATGTGTCTTACAACATGGAAATTAAGAGCAAAATGAAAACAAAGATGACATTCGGAATCGGTTGTTTAGTTTCAGCCATTGTTGGTGGGGCGCTGTTTTTGACAGTGCAGGCGGCGGATGAAAAGCCACCGCGCTACGACGCCGACAACCCGAAACCCGGCACGCCGATTGACGCCGAGAAACTCCGACGCCTCGCGTGGGGCCCCCCGGCAACGAACGGCCTCCGGGCCGCCTGCTATTTTGAGCCGACCAAGGAGGCTTACGCCGACGGCGAGGTGGTGAAGTCCTGGCAGGTCTTTCACAACAGCGGCAAAGAACCGTTGTGCTTCACCCTCACGCATGGCGGTAGCCCGGCCGAGTGGATTGTCGTCGATGAGCAGGACCGGAAAGTGCCGCTCGATCAGCTCTACCCCTACGGCAAGCTGGTGCTGGAGACCTTCCGTCTTGAACCCGGCCACGCTAAGGAATTCGAGCGCGCATCCACCGGTATCGGGGCATCGACGAAAGCCAGTGGCCCCGCAGACACCGCCATCCAGGCCAAGCCGGGCACGGCGTGCCGCGTGCGCTGGGTGTTGTCTCTGGCCGGGACCACCCACTCGGACGGCAAGTACGTGCCAACCCCGGGCGTTTGGCACGATAAGCTGACGACCGGCGAGGTGCGCTTCCGCATCGTCGAGAAAGGCACTGCATCCCGGTAAGGACTGACAGTTCCCGGGGTTTGGGGAGTCAGTGACCAAACGCCGCCGCCGAACAGAATCGGCCGAAGTTACAAAACCGTAACAATTGGGCCACGATCCTGGTGCAGCCGAGGGAGGTCTTTCGCGCCGCGATTATTGCTGCCGCGGCTGCCGTGGTGCTTATGCATAATTTATGTGCTGCGACACATAAGTTGTGTTATGTGGAGCATCCATTTATGTGGAGTTCAACGGTGGAACCTCGAAAAGAGTCCGGTTTGATCTTTATGATCGAGCCGGCTTCTTCACATAAATAAGGCCCGGTGATGCACATTCTGATTTCCAAACCATCAAATGGGTTTCGTCCCGCGGATTCCACGAAGTAGCGTGTGACTCTTGCAATACGTGAGCAAAGAGAATCTCAGATTCAGCATAATAGGCGACGTTCAGTTCAAACCGGCGCTGTAGCCGGATTGAACGTAGTATTATTCTCAAATGGAAATACCGGCTTCCTGCGACGGGCGTACGTCAGTTGCTCGATCCGCATGTCACCGGCACCCGGTGTCATGAGCATGATATGTCGAGGCGCGATACTACGCAGTTCCGGGAAAAGGTAACCCTGTTTGACCACGACAAATAAAACGGCATAGCTTATTCATAGGTTCTCGGTAATGTCGAACGACACCGGTGAGGCACAGACGCCCCCAAACCGGCAATCTGATCCGTCAACTCTACATCCGGGGCGGCCGTCGCCTCCACCGGCTTGTTCGGTGGTCCGTGAGCTCAAACACCAGCAAGTTCCTTAAGGTACTTCGTGCCCAGTTCTTTCGCGATCTCAAGAGTCATTGATCCCCCGAGCGTTTTGGCCTTGGCAAGGATCTTGTTCCAGACTTTGTCATTCTGAATGGCCTGGAGGAAATCGTGCCCCTCCCACGTGAGCCGTTGGATTACGAACAAGGGGGCATTCACGTCCACGACTTCTCCTTCGATCAATCCGTGTTCGACAAGGAGTGCAATGTGCTCGCCAACAGCGGAGCCGCTCGTGCCTTCAGGTACTGTGACCTGCTCGATGATGCTGCCGGCGGGTTGCCCTTCAACGTAGGACAGCAAGTGGCGGATCAGGCTCATGTCACGTTTCACACTGTTTCATCTCCTCACCGAACGAATCAGCTCACCGATGGCGGCCCCTCCGTGACGCCCGAATTGCCGAGCTGCGTAGCGGGGCCGCCATTCGGTGCAGCGCCTGGTTCGGCTATTTGCCCTCATCCCTTAGCATCACCAGTGTCTCGGTAATGAACTCAGCGGGAACAACGACTCCGATGCGAAGCCTCTCTTCCTCTTCTTGAACTTCGATGCGCCGCCTCGTCTTCGTAATCTCAATAGGCGTAACTCTGCGTTCGATTGTGCTCTTCTGCTGGCTGACCAAGCCAGCTATGAACTGAATCGTGACGTCTGCGTGGACGCCCCCTCCATAGAGCCGACCTGTCTGGCTGAAGTACACCGGGCCGCCGCTATTTCCCTCGAACACCTCGAAATCGTAAAGGAACGGGCCGATGTCCTTCGCGGGCGTTAACGGGTATGAAGCAATTTTGCCGCTGCGCAGGATCGGAAAACCCATGTCGTTCGCTGTCTGGCCATTCGGGAAACCAAGACACAGCAACTCGTCTCCTGGATGGATCTCGAACTCCAGCATCTTCTTGTCATCAACCAAAAGACCTGCCCCAAGCATGGCACCGTGTCTTTGCATGAAAGACGGTAGCGCAACGTACATGGCGGCGACATCGGCTTTTGGGTGTTTCTTCCAAAGGTCCTTGCCGCTCTCGCGGATACGCACCTCGTACGGCACAGGCTGGTATCTGCCCTTATCGTTCTTTGATCGAAGGTCAAGGGTCGCCTTGTCGCCGGTGATGTCACTAAGAACGTGGGCGGCGGTGACCATAACATAGCGCCCCATTGACGGCTGGTTCGTCATGGCCTCGCCCACGACGAAAACCGTTCCTACTTCGGTCTTGCCCACCTCCGCCGCGGGACCGCTGATCCGGAAGGTCCAATGCATGAGCGCAGTGTTGATCTCTAGGGAGTCACCTGCTGCCGGCGAGCCACTGCCGCACAAAGACAGCAAGACTATCGCGAAGATTCTCATGAGCTGATCCTTTCTTGCCGAACGCAAAGCTGAGCGACCGCCGCCCGACACGCACGGTGGAGCGTAAAGAAAGCGTCCGAATGTCCGCTCACCATCAAGCGGAGAAGCGGGGCGGCGGTTCGTCTCCAGCGCCTTGTTAGCCCATTCAGAATCTGTAAACGTCGGCATGCTGCTGCACGGCTTGGTTGCTCTCGATGTAGGCCAGCCCGTCATTGGTGAGCATACACTGGTGAGTCTCCGGTGAAACAGCCACCCACCCTCGATTGACCGCCTCGCTCAAGCCCGTAAGGAAGCGTGGATACTCACGGGTGAAGGGATGCACGGTGAACGTCCACCGCTTCGTGGTGTCGCTGCCAAAGCTCTGCCGCTGGTAGCGCCAAAGGGTAGCCAAAACCTTCATGGCATCTGCCGAGGGCGCTGCGGCCGTGAAAGCCGGCTGCACATCAGCAGGCGGGAGTGGCTTCTGAGTGGCTCCTTGTGTTCTCTCCTGTGTCTCGGCCTCTCCGATGCCGGGAATCTTAACCTTCTTGAAGAACAGCGTGAGCCAAGGCAACGCAGCAAGAGCAAGTAGTCCAAGGGTCGCTTGGTCGAGAACAATCCTCGCTGGCCAGATGTGTCGAGCGACAACGATCAGCAACGCGATGACCGAAATGGTGAAGGCAGCGCCTTTCTGGGAGCTGCTCATTTGAGGGGGTGTGGTTTCCATATTGGGCTAACAGGTATTGGACATCCCATTGGACGTGTTTTTCTGCGTCATCAGGGACAGTAATCCTTGCCTTTTGCCTTGTCCACAGACATTTATGCAGGGCAAACAGGTCGATGCCCATCCCACAAAGGCGTCTGTTGTTCCGAACCCATCGCGTCATCCCCAATCCCAAGCACGGCTTCGGCGGGTTCTGTTGTAAGGGATTAACTGGCAAGCTGGTCTCATTTTGTACGGGACAAATGGCCCCGCCCCGGTCACGCTGGGCCCATGGTTTGCCCCAAGCACCCCGCCCGCAGTGTTCGCGCGGAGCACCCCGTCACCGCCGCCCTCGCCCAACTCAGCCCCCAGAGCGTGACCCTCCGCCTAGTCACCGAACCGAAGGAGCAGGCCCGCTGGAACACGCTCGTCCGCCGACACCATTACCTTAAAGAACACCGCTTGGTCGGCGAGTCCCTTCGCTACGTCGCCGAGCAACACGGCCAGTGGATCGCCCTGCTCGGCTGGTCCAGTGCCGCGTTCCACTTGCGGCCCCGCGACGCCTGGATCGGTTGGACTGACGGCCAGCGCCAGGCCCGCCGCCATCTGGTGGCCTGCAACGCCCGCTTCCTCCTCCTCGGCGCCAAGGCCCAACACCCCCATTTGGCCTCCCACCTCCTGGCCCGGAACCTGGAGCGCCTCAGCGACGACTGGTTCCAGCACTACGGCCATCCCATTTTGTTGGCCGAAACCTTCGTCGATCCGCAGCGCTTCGAGGGCACCTGCTACCGCGCCGCCAACTGGATCCAGATCGGCCTTACCCAAGGGTACGCCCGGTCCCGCCTGGACTTCTATCAACTCCACGCCCAGCCCAAGGCCATTTTCCTCTACCCCCTTCACCCCAAGGCCCGCTCCCTCCTCTCGGCCCCGGATCTGCCCACCCGCCTGGCCCCTCACGAGCGCACCCCCTCCCCCACCACCTTCCCCTTGAAGTCCGGTCAATCCCGCAGCCTCCTGCAGGTCCTCAAACCGCTGCGCGACCCCCGCCGCTTCGGCGGCAAACGCCATCGCCAGGTCGCCTCGATCGTGGCCATCGCCACCACCGCCATGATCGCCGGCAATAACAATCTGCTGGCCATCGGTCAGTTCGCCCAATCCCTCAACCAGAACCAGCTCTGCGCCTTGGGCGCCACCCACAGCCGCAAAATCCGCCAATACCTCGCCCCCAGCGAAACCACCATCCGCCGCACCCTCCAAAACTGGACGGCGAGCGTTACGACCACGACATCGTGATCGAAGCCGGCCAGGTGAAGAAGCGCAAGAAAGGCGTCTCCAAGCGCTTTCGCGATGAATACGGACACAGCCCGCTGTCTGCCGAGGAGGACATCCCCTGGGGAGGAAAGCAATTGATCATTGGTACTGGCGTGTATGGAAAACTGCCGATAATGCCGGCAGTGGCGGCAGAGGCGAATGGCTTTGCGACCAAGATGGAAGTTGCCCGCGCCGCAACGGTCAGCAGAACTGCGCGAGGTGCCTGGCGGCGAGGACAAAGCCCTTTTCGCGGCTCAGGGCGCTGTCTTCGTGTTCAATACTCAGCACTCCGTGGTAGCCGTTCATCCGCAGGTGATTGATGTATTCGCCCCAGTGGATGCTGCCCGACCCGGGAATGACATAGCGCCACCAGCCGCGCCCGTAGATGCCCACGCGGGCCCTCGCCTCGACATCCACCAGCGTGTCTTTAGCGTGCGTATGGAAAATGCGCTTGCCGAACATCCGGACGGGTAGGAGGTGGTTGCATTCCTGGTGAACCAGGTGAGACGGGTCGTAGTTGAGGCCAAAATTGTCGTCCTGGATGGTTTCGAACAGACACTCGAACGTATCAATGCCCTGTAGGCAGGTCTCGAACCAGTTCTCGATGGCAATCTTGATCCCCCTGTCTTTGGCATAGGCGAGGATGGGCGCGTAAACCTTGGGGACGACCTGCTTGATCTGGGCGATTCGGCCCATGTTCGGCAGCGGCATGCCGGTTTGCATGCAGAGCGTGGGCACGCCCAGCCAGGCCGCGGCATCCACCATTTTCCGGGCGTGGCTCTGGAACTTCTCCCGGGCGCCCTGGATCATTCAACAACTGCGCGAAGCCTTTCCTTTCGACACTGCGCCGCGCTACGCGATTTTGGACCGGGATGGCAAGTATGGTCACGCCGTCCCTGCGGCACTCCAGAACATGGGCGTGAAGCCGGTGCGGACGGCCCCGCGGTCTCCATGGCAAAATCGCGTATGTGGAGCGGTTCGGAGGAACCCTGCGCCGAGAGCTGTTGGAGAAAATCATCGTGTTCAACCCAACGCAGCTTCACCGCGTGGTGCGTGAATTCGTGGCCTATTATCACGACGACCGTTGTCATTTGGGTCTGCACAAGGATGCGCCCGAGCCCCGGGTGGTCACGCCGCAGCCGTCGCCTGGCGCCCGGGTAGTGGGGCTTCCGAGAGTGGGAGGTTTGCAGCACCGCTACGAGTGGCAGGCAGCAGCGTGAAGGATGCCCATCGGACAACACCGCAGGGCATTGCATGATGAGCGTCTGGAGGGCAGCCGGCGCTGATCTCTGTTCTTGACAGGCTCAGGCCCCGCCCATGAAGCGCGACGCCCATCGGCCAACACCCAAACTCGGCGCCAAGTCAGAATTCCGACAAACAAGGTTGAGTCTGGTCGCTGCGTTGAAGTGCGGCAAAGCAGCGCGGATGTGATTTTGTCGAGCCACAGGCGAAGGAACACCCAGAATACCCGATCCGCAGGTCGCAGTCGGGGTCGGGAGTGCCGCTGCTTGAAGACGGCCAGTTGCTGACGCAGGGCGAGGTTCTCGACCATCAACTCCAGCCGGGACCGGAACAATACCCGAGCAAAAGCACCCGTCAGTGTCCAAACGAGGCAAATCATGCAACGAGCATTGCCGGCGGGCCGCTGACGGGCAAGGCAAACGCCTTCCTTCCTGGACCCGAAGGCCCACGGAATCAGCGACTACAGAATAATGTCGAAGGACAGGGGCGCCGCTCAGGTCGATTCCCATCGCGTGACCTCGTTTAGGCCTCGCGGCTGCCTGCTTTTGTTCGCCCTTTGTCGACGTGTAACTCAAGTTTCGGCTCCCACGCGTCACCAAGTTGTGCCGCAGTCAGTGTCCAGTGGCGATCAGATTGGAGGTCGTATTTCCGATTGCCCCGCTCCATTGCGACGCTGACTCTCCAGCACCGAAACTTACTAAACTGATCGCAGCCGGAGAAGACCGCCTTCCCAATGTTGAACAGGCTCGCCGGGCTCATGACTGAGTACTCCGTTTTCCCGATCGGATAGATGCCACCTTCGCCAGCGGCGAGATCGTGCATCTTTTCGAGGTCAAGTCCCTGAGGGTGGATGCGTACAGTTATCGGGCCCAGTTTCTGGGTCGAGTTGCGAGCCTCCTGCAGTGGTACGGTTTCCGGCGCCAATCCAGAAAGTTCCACCCAGCTTGCATTGACTGCCGTCGCAAAACGCACGTAAGCGACCGTGGGCTCATGTACCCGGGCCTCGCACACGCTTAATCCTTGCTGGTTGTGAAATGCCGAGCCGACGGTCGCCTCGTGGGAAACCAGCAAACAGCAGTCGGCGTCGTGCAGCCTGTAAAGCAGAAACCGGCTGACGAAAGGTGGGCCATACAGCCTGCCGGGACCCAAATAGATCCAGTCTGAAGGCGAAAGTAACAGTGTCGAACGAGGCATGCTTGCTAGCCTCGCCCCCACGGGGGCTGGCCCATGGAATAAAGGAGGCAGTTGGAATAGTTTAGCTGTGCCAGAATCCAGCCAAAACCGGTGCCCGCGGGCGGGAAGATGTACGCCCTGCATGCGCAAAATATGTCAGCGGCCGACTGGCAGCACTTTTCGTTGTCTCCCCCTGGTCCGCCAACGAACGTAAAGGTGGTTTTCACCCCGCTCGGCACGCAGGTCACCTTGCAAATATACGTGTGGGGTCGACGTGGCGGTCGCGGAGGACTTCCTGGTGGTGGCCCCCCTCCGAAGTAGAGACCGGTGGGATCGATTTGATCGACTGGCGCATTTCCCGTGTACGTGTACAGGTTGATCCCACCATCCTCCTGAATCGGATCGCGGTTTAGCCACCGTTGGTTGTTGGGATCGTAGAACCGGTAGCCGTAGTAGTAGAGGCCGCTGTTGGTCAGCCGTTCCTTGGAGCTAAACCGATACACGTTCGGTGTCGGCAGGCTGTCGTAGGTATACGTAGCCGTCCCATACGGATCATACCGGTAATTCGCCACCATGCCTTGCGTGGCTTTGTCGATCAGGTAGGTGACGTTCCCGTTGCCGTCCGCATGGTAGAGGCTGTGTGTGCTCCAATTGCCCCCGCTGTACCCGTGAGACCGAGCCAGCAAACCCCCAATCCCACCAGCCCCTTCCAGTGTACCGCTCAGGTCGAGGCCGCGGGTGTAGCCCACCGTGGGCGTATTGCCGATGTTGAGTTCCTGAATCACCCGCATCCCGTCGTAAACGTACCGGGTCTCACTGCTCAGGACCCATTGCCCATAGTAGCTGCTCCAGGTGTACTCCAGCCGCTTGCGCATCCGCCCGCGCCCGTCATACACGAAGTCCGTACGGTAGGTAATGCCGTAAACGATACTGGCCAGTTGATTCTCGTCATCGTAGCTGAAGGCCTTGCCGCCCGCGCCAACCAAATTGCCGTTGTTGTCGTACGAGTAAGAGCCGTCCGGTCCACTGGTCAGTTGATTCTGTACGTTCACCCCGAAAATGGTTGTCGAGCCATTGTTCGTGCGCGCGTTCAGGTTCCAAGCCGCGTCGTAGCGGTAGCCGAGTTGCTCGGTCGATTGGCCGCCCGTGCCCACGGCCGTCTTGAGCTCGCTAGCGTTGTCGTAGCTGTAGGTGACCGAGCTGCCATCAAAGCGCGTCTGCTGAGTCCGTTGGCTCCCCAGGTTGTAGGAGTACAGATGCTTGTTCAGCACCGTGCCCGCGCTGTTCTTCAGGTAGGTGCCGGTCAACCGTGCCACACTGTCATAGATGTTGGTGATGGCGGGGTTGTTCGGCAACGCCAGGTTGGTCCGGAGGTTGCCGGGACCCCTGTAGGTGTAGGTGAAAGCGCCCGGGGGCGCCGTGAGCGTTTGCAGGCGCCTGGCGGCGTCGTACCCG
>Ga0315274_10017020_pt1 | contig 10266 bp, 10 predicted proteins | sample YL17G02_20_MG_FD_203700 | JGI IMG/M metagenome (GOLD analysis project Ga0315274, IMG submission 203700) | Sediment microbial communities from Yellowstone Lake, YNP, Wyoming, USA - YL17G02_20 | ecosystem: Environmental > Aquatic > Freshwater > Lake > Sediment | place: USA: Wyoming | collected... | reverse complement strand
TAAGGTTCGTTAGGTGCCCTGACGTTCACCGAACCGCCGGATGCGGACCCGCATGTCCGGTGGTGTGAGAGGGGGGGCGGGCGACCCGCTCTCCCTACTCAATCATGCATCGTGCGACCTGGCGGATCAGGACAGCGTGCGAACGAAGTACTTGGGATTGAGCGCCTCGCCGGTGGCGGTCTTGACGTGGCCGCTCCAGTCCTCCCGCGCGCCGGGCTTGAAGACGCGCTCCATCAGCCAGCGGCCGGCCTTCGTCTGGCCGACGATCCCCCCGGCGGTGCGCTGGATCCGGTCGCGGAACTGCTCTGCCACCAGATGCCCAAGTTCGTAGTTGTGGTAGTAGACCGGCGCCAGCGCGACATGCATCTTGGCCGCCCAATCCGGTTGCGTGCGCCCCTCCGGCCGGCGAACCAGTTGGTAGCGCTCCACCAGGTCCCACCACAAGGTGCTCAGATCGCGCTCAGGGTCGGCGTACATCGCCATCTCGAAGTAGGTCATCACCAGGCACCAGCGGGTGAAGATCAGGCTCCCGGCGCGATCCACGTCGTGCGCCGCGGCAGACAGGCGAGAGGCTTCCTGCCTGGGCAAGCCCAGGATGCCCGACAGCCAGGCCGGATCGGTTGCTAGGGAGCCCATCAGGATGGCGATCGCTTCCGTGGACAGCGTGTGGGGCGGGGTGCGGAGCATCCACGGCAGGTCGCGGTCGATGTACTTGTCGAACACACCGTGGCCGAGTTCGTGAAGCAGCGTGGATGCCCAGCGGCGTGTGGGAACAAGGTTGTTCAATGTGCGGACGTCGCCCTCGCGATCGATATGGATGCAGAAGGCGTGCTGGTTCTTGCCCGGCCGGGAATACAGGTCCGAACGGGCCAGGATGTCGCGCACCTCCATCCCGAGGCCGTCGTAGGTGGCGGTGGCCAGGGCGACCAGGTCCTTGCCCTCGAACAACCCATCCATGTCCACCTCGCCCAGCTGCGGGACCTCCTGGAAGAAGCGATCGCCGAAGTGCCAGGGACGCAGGTCGCCGCGGGAGACGCCGAAATGCGACGCGCGCAGCCCATCGATGCGGTCTTTGAGATCGGCAAACGGCTTGCGCGTGGCGGCTTCAAGATCGGCGAACAGGCTGAGCAGCTCGTTCTCGTCGATCTCGTCCATGGTCAGGGCGCGTTGGAAGTGATCACGGAACCCCTGGGCGCGGGCGGCGGTGTTGCGCACGCGCGCCAGTTGGCGGACGGACTCGGCCACCTGGGCGCCGACCTGCTTGCTGGCCTCCCAGGCCTCCCGGACGTCGACCGAGCTCTTGCTCTTGTGCAGAACGGCCTCGAGCTCGTTGTCGTTCAACTCCTTACCACCCACGCGGCCGCGGAAGTTGACGTACTTGGCGCGCACATTGGCTTCGAGGCGGGTCAATTGGTCGATGGTGGCATCGTCCTGCTGGTTGCGAGCCGCCGACAGGTAGACCAGCTTGAGCTGCCGGGCGAGGAGCGGGTCTTTGGCGGCGTGGGAGTTGTACAGACGCCTGGCCTGGGAGTACCGCTCGCGGTCGGCCCAGAAGCGCATCCAGGCGGCCTGGGTCTCCTGATTGCGCTGGTTGGCCTCTGGGGCCCCGTTGACGGCCGATTCCCATTCCGCCAGCTGCCAGGCCTTGTCGATCGGCCGGACAGCCTCGACGGTCTCATCCACAAAGGACTCCACAGACTGACCCACCGGGCTTCCTCCTGCCGCAAACGGTCTCGAAAAGGTTGGGGAACGCAAGTATAGCACTGCAGCGGCGCTCGCCCGGATTCGACCGTGATTCTCTGTAGGGCCGCCGGATCGGGACGGAGGTCCTCGCCTGCACGAGGGGCAGGCGTGCGATAATGTCCATGCTCGCGGGACCGGCCGTGCCCGGCGGCGGGAAAGGACGATGACGGCCATGCCTGACACCCTGGACGCCCTTCCGATCTTCAAGGACCGCCGCCTGCTGCTTGGCGTGTGCGGATCGATCGCCGCCTACAAGGCGGCCGATCTGGCCTCCAAGCTGACGCAGGCTGGCGCGCAGGTCGATGTCCTGCTGACCGAGGCGGCGACGCGCTTCGTCTCGCCGCTGACCTTCCAGTCGGTCACTGGGCGCCGCGCCTGGACCGACGCCGATCTGTGGGGGGTCGACGCGCATGTGCTGCACGTCGGGCTGGGCCAGGCGGCTGACCTGCTGGTCATCGCGCCTGTGACGGCGACGACACTCGCCCGGCTGGCACACGGGATGGCCGACAACTTGCTGGCACTGACCGCCCTGGCGGTACGCTGCCCGCTGCTGCTGGCGCCGGCGATGGACATCGGGATGTTCGAACATCCGGCGACGCAGGACAACCTGCGCACGCTGGTGCAGCGCGGCGCCCTTGTGGCTGGGCCTGCCGAAGGCCGCATGGCGTCCGGGTTGACCGGCCGCGGGCGGATGCTCGAGCCGGCCGAATTGATGGGACACATCCGCCGTGTCCTCGCAGCCTCCGGGCCGCTCAAGGGCCGCTCCGTAGTGGTCACTGCCGGAGGCACACATGAACCGCTGGATCCCGTCCGCGTGCTTGCCAACCGCTCGTCGGGCAAGCAGGGTTTCGCCCTGGCGCAGGCGGCGCTCGATCGCGGCGCAACGGTGACCTTGATCGCCGGACCGACGGCGCTCCTGGCGCCGATTGGGGCGCGGCAAATCGATGTGCAGACCGCGGCCGAGATGCACCGGGCGACGCTCGAGGAAGCGGCGAAGGCGGACGTGCTGCTCATGGCCGCTGCGGTGGCCGATTTCCGTCCAGCCTCCGCTTCGGCCGACAAGATCAAGCGCGGCGGTCCGTCGCTCTCGCTGTCGCTCGAGCCGACGGATGACATCCTGCGCGCAGTGGTGGAGAGGCGAGCGAAGAGTGGAATGCCGGCGGTCGTCGTCGGGTTCGCGGCGGAGAGCCGCGACCTGGTCCCCAACGCCACCGCCAAGCGGTCGGCGAAGGGCCTGTCCCTGATCGTGGCCAACGACATCACCGCCGCCGACGCCGGCTTTGGCGTCGACACCAACCGGGTGACACTGATTGGGCCCGACGGGGCACCAGAGCCGCTGCCGGTGATGACCAAGGCCGCCGTCGCCGAAATCGTCCTGGACCGGGTCGTGCGCCTGCTGCTGTCGACAGGTTGAGTTCGATGCCAACGGCCTCTCAGCGCGGCAGCCTGTGGCTGGGGACGCAGGGCTTCGCCTTCGACGATTGGGTCGGCCCGTTCTATCCGGCCGGGACTCCCAAGACAGCCTACCTGGAGGAATACGCCAAGGCCTTCGCCACCGTCGAGATCGACTCGACGTTCTACGCCACGCCGCGCGCTTCGGTCGTGGACGGATGGCGGCAGCGTACGCCGGACGGCTTTTGCTTCTCGGCCAAGTTCCCCAAGGCCATCACGCATGACCGCAAGCTCGACGGGGCGGACGGCGAGGCCGAAGCCTTTGTGCGAGCGATGCAGTCCCTGGGCGACAAGCTCGGCGTGCTGACTCTGCAGTTCGCCTATGACTTCACGCCGGACCGCTTCCCGAGGCTGGACGCCTTCCTGGGGGCGCTGCCCAAGGGCCCGCGCTACGCCGTCGAGGTCCGCAACCGCGGCTGGTTGAAGCCTGACCTGGGCGAGATGCTCTCCGGGCACGGCGTGGCGCTGGTGCTGCAGGATCTATACTACATGCCGAAGATGACTTGGATCACGACGGCCTTCACCGTCATCCGCTGGCTCGGCCGTCGCAGCGACATTGAGCGCTTCGATCGGATCCAGATCGACCGGACGAAGGAGCTCACGAGCTGGGCGGAGCGCGTTCGACAGTTCCTGGACGACGGCGTCCAGGTGTACGGCTACTTCAACAACCACTTTGCCGGTCACAGCCCGGCCAGCCTGCGCCAGTTCGCTCAGATCCTGGACCAGATCACGCTCTGACCCCTGTCTCGGTGGACCGAAAGTAAGGATTGGCCCAGCGCGGGCGGCCGCTTAGACTGGGCCCAGGCCTGTTGCGGGCCGGAGGTGATTCATGGGTCGTTCAGGGATGCGGTCGGGCTGGATAGCGGTTGCGCTTGTCGTCGCCCTTCAGGGGCTGTTGTCAGGCTGTGACCTGCAGGCGGTGGCGGCCGTCGAGCCGCAGATTCTCGTGCCGGAACCATTGGCCGCACCGCCGGTCGAGGCCGGCAGGGCGCTGCCGACGGCAACCCCGGTGGAAGCCGCGCCGGCCGCTGCGGCGCCTGTGTTAGATGCGCCGCCTTCGCCCACGCCGGCTTCACCCGCGGTCGGTCCCGAGTTCGTCCCCGGGGTCAATCCGCTGACCGGCTTGCCCGTCGACGATCCCGCGGTGCTGACCTGCAAACCGTTGATGGTCGCCATCTCGCTCTTCCCGGTCAGCGCCCGCGCCAAACAAGCCGGCTTGCCGCTGGCCGCGTTCGTGTTCGAGATCTACGACCACGACGGGATGACGCGCAACCTGGTCGGGTTCTACGGCGACTACGTGCAGGGGCTGGCGGACATCCTGGGGAACCGGCTGGCCGAGGCTCAGCCCGGTTTCTCCATTGGCCCCATCCGCTCCGGCCGGCTGGCGTTCGAGGATATCAAGACCCTTTTCCCAGGGGCCGTACTGATCACTGCCGGGGCGTCGTCGGAGGTGGCCGAGCAGCTGACCAACCGCCAGAACGTGTTTGGCTCCAGCTCCGGCGACATCAACAGTGCCGGCCTGGACCTGGCCCAACTGCAAGGCTTGGTGCCCTGCAACGCCGATCCGGCCGAGTATGCTGGACTGACGTTCGATCCGCGGCCGCCGGCCGGCGGCCGCGAGGCGGCTTCCTTCCAGGTGATCTACAACGATCTCAACCGCGTGCGTTGGGACTACGACGTCATGCGTGCCGCCTACTTGCAGTCGCGGGACAAGGCCGATGCCAGCGGCGAGTACTACCCGTCGATCGACCAGCTGACCGGCGAGCAGCTCGCCTTCCCCAACGTCCTCGTCCTGTTCGCCGAGCACCGTTTCGTAAACAGCACAGCAACGATCGTTGAGGTCGAGACGCTGTATGTCGAAGGCCGCAAGGGTCTGCTCTTCCGCGACGGCCGCCAGGTCGACATCACCTGGTCAACGCGCAAGGGAGAGCTGCGGCTGTTCGGCGCAGACGGTGAACCGATCGCGCTGCGCCCGGGGCCGACGTACTTCGAGGTGGTGAGCTACCAGTCGACCTGGAATCCGGAGGCGATGATCGTGCGCTTCCACTCGCCACCGCTACCTTGACGGGTCTCGCACCCACGCGAGCGGCATTCCGAGGCAGACAACCCGGCCCCCGCCAACTTGCGGGGGCCGGTGGTTGAGTTCGTGATATGTCTTCGCCCGGGCATCAGGTTGTGGCTGTCGTCCGCTGGGCGATCCGTGAGCGGGAGAACCGGGATACGAGGATGCGGTAGATCGTCAGAAAGAGCAGCAGACCCGCGCTCGACCAGTAGAACGCTGAGATCCACGCGACGCCGCTGTCGGTGCCGCTCAACACGCCGTGGGCCAGCGCCGACAGGTACACGCCGAAACTCAGGAGGTGGATCGTTCTCCATGCCCGATTGGATAGCCACGGGCGAAGGTAGAAACTCAGGGCGACGATCGCCAGCGCGTAGAATCCAAGTTGCCCGATGCCGACCCACAGCGGCCGGTACCCCGAGGTTGTGAACGGGACCAGGATCTGACTCAGCCGGTAGTTCGCGTACCGGTCTCCGAGCAGGATCAGACCGTGAAACAGACCAAACCCCAGGCCGAGCAGGCTGACATGCTGGTGGACATCCCCGGCCGAGACCACGCCGGGCCATTGGCGAGCGGCGCGGCTGGTCAGCAAGACGCCCCAGACCATCGACAGCCAGACCAGCCCGAAGGCTGCGAGGCCGGAAGCGCGGGACAGGTACCAGTACGCCTTCGGTTCTGGACCGAGCAGGGACTCGCTTAATCCGGGAAGCCAAGCCGGCAGGACGAAGGCGGCTGCAAGGACCCCCGCCACGATCGCCAATCCGGTGAGCAGGATGGTGCGCGGCGCCGGCGGCGGTGGGTTGATCAGCCCCTCGTCCCTGGCGCGATCAGGTGCTTGTGACATGGTGATCTACCTCCAGAGGTATCGGGACAGCCGCCGGCTGCGCCGGACGGAGCCATCCTCGAGAACGAGAAGCCCGGCGAGCGACGGGTGGGCTTCCAGCCACGCTAGCGCGGCATCGCTGCCCAGGATCAACGCCACCTTGGCCGCCGCCTCGGCCTCCACCGTGCTGGGTGCAACGACCGTGGCGGTCAGGATGTCGGTCGAGGCTGGCAAACCGGTGCGTGGGTCGATGATGTGGTGCTGCGATGCGCCCTGCCGGATCCAGCGATGGTAGTCGCGGCCGGAAGTCGCCACGGCGCCCCGGGAAAGGGCAAGGAGTTCGAGCGATTCCTCGGGCCGGGACGGATCGGAGATTCCGACGGCCCATCCGCTGCCGTCGAGGCGCGGCCCGTGAACGGCGATGTCACCCCCGGCGTCCACCAGGCATGGCCCCAGCGAACGCAGGCGGTGGACGGCGCGATCGGCCGCCCATCCCTTGGCCGTTCCTCCGAGATCGAGGCGAGAGCCCTCCGGCAGCGTCACGCAGCGGCGACGCGCATCAAGCCTGAGCTCTGCACCGACGCGGGTCGGTGGCGCAAGTACGGTCGCTGGCGATTCACCAAGATCGGCAACGGCCTCAAAGCTGCGGTCGTATCCCGCGGCTTCCAGCCATGGAGTCAGCGTCGGGGTCACCAGTCCGTCTGAGAACCGCGCGGCCTGGAGTGAGGCCTGCAGGGCATCCCACAGGACGTCGCTTACCGGGAACGGCGCCCCAGACGCCCGGTTCAAGGCCGAGAGCTCGCTGTCGGGCTGGAATCGGCTGAGGCGCGATTCCCAGACCTTGAACCATCGGGGCACGCTGTCCAGGCGCTCCGCCGCCGCAAGCGTATCGTTGTCCACGGCCGCCAGCATGCTGGAGCCCATGGCGTGGAACTCGATGCTCTTCATGGTCGCTACGGCCTTGAGGACTGGGTCATCACCACCGGCGCGGGCGGCGCGCTAACGCTTCGAAGCACCGGCCGTGACCCGCCCTGCGACGGGATCGGGCTGACTCCCACAGGCAGTTGAGTCAGGCCAGGGACGAGCGTCGGGAGGGGCTGCAGGGCGACCCCCGCCGCGGCGAGCTGGGCCTCGGCCGAACGCAGGCTCGGCGATGCTCCGGCCGCGTTGGCGGAGTCCTTCCAGGTCAGCGAGGCCCATCCGGCGAGCGTGGCGGCCAGCGCGCTGGCGGTGATCAGGATCTTTGCGCCAGGCACCCGGGAGGGCCGCTTGGGAGTTGACGATTTGGCCATCATGTACCTTCTTCCAGCCCAGGCTTTTGCGGGCAACGGCGTGGGCAGCCCGCCTGCCTAGTCATCATCCGATTCGTGGTCGTCCCATCCGCCGCGCGCCGCGGCGAGCGTCATCTGCGCCGCGCCGTTGTAGAGTACCTGCCCGGTGGCGGCATCGACGTACACCTGCCCGAGTGTCGTCTGGACCTCGTAGGCCGTGATCCCCTGGAACAGCACAAGCTCAGGCTGCCGGGTGATCCTGGTGCCGGGGGCAGCCATCTGGGCCAGCAGGGCGGCCTCGGATGGCGAGACATTGGCAGCGAGGGCATGGCTGGCTGCCGCCGCCGTCTCCGTTGTCGTCGAGGTCTGGCTGGCCGCATCCAGCCGTTGGTTGGCCTGGTCGACAAGGGCGCGATAGGCGGTCTCGCGCTGGTTCCACAGGTCCCGCATGGCGGGACTGAGTGCGGCGACGGGATCGGAGGCGGCGCTCGCCCCGCTGACGCGGGCGAACACCCCACCGGCCATCACCAGGACAAAAGCCGAAAGGCAGGCGGCCAGTGCAATCATCGTCTTCTGTGACATGCTGTTCCTCCACGTGTTCGAGATGTCCATCACGCTCACTCTAGCCGGGTCGCCTTAGCCAAGCATGGGGGCGGCGGCTGGTTCTTCCAATCCGTTTCCAATCCTGGCGGGCTATACTTCGTTGAAAGCCGGGCTGCTGATCCTCCTCGGGGGCACGGATGAAGGTGTTGATCATCGAAGATGATCCGAAGCTGGCCCGTCTGATCGAGGGCGTGCTGCGCGAGGAGCATTTCACCGTCGACGTGGCTCTGGATGGCGAGAGCGGGCTGGGGATGGCGCTGGCGGGCGGCTACGATCTGGCGATCGTCGATTGGATGCTGCCGCGCCGAGATGGGCCCAGCCTCCTGCGGGCCATGCGCTCGGCCGGAATCTCCACCGCCGTCCTGATGCTGACCGCCCGCGGCCAGGTGGAGGATCGCGTCGTCGGGCTCGACAGCGGCGCCGATGACTACCTGGGCAAGCCGTTCGCTTTCGAGGAGCTGCTGGCTCGCCTCCGGGCTCTGGGGCGACGTTCAACCACGCCGACTCCTGAGCATTGGGAACTGCGCAGCGGCGACCTGGTCCTGGACCTGGCCACGCACACCGCGCGGCGGGGCAACGCACCGCTTGACCTGACGACCACCGAATGGAACCTGCTCGAGTGCTTCCTGCGCCATCCTGGCCAGGTACTGACCCGGCAGCAGATCCTTGACTACGTCTGGTCGTACGCGCGCGAGGTCCAGGCGACGATGGTCGATGTGTACGTCTCCTATCTCCGACGCAAGCTGCGCGTTCCGGGCTGTGACGATCCCATCGACACGGTGCGCGGCGTCGGCTACCGGCTGAACCCCGACCATGTTTAGGCGACTCAGGCTGCGGCTCACGCTGCTGTACCTGCTCGCCGCCATGTTGCTCACGGCGCTGATCAACGGCGGCGTGTACATTCTCTTGCGATTCTCCTTCCAGGCGGCGGCGGACCAGGCGCTGGAACGCAAGGTCGCGCTGGGTGCCCAGGCCCTCGGCCTGGCAACCCCGAGCGCGCGCCAACCGGGTTTCAGCGGGACGGAAGACGGCGAAGGGGAACCCGGGGCCTCGGTGTGGACGCAGCCCGAGGCAGCTGAGGGCGAGGACCGCTATGATGCCGAACTGGCCCCCGTGTTCATCGTCCCGCTCGATGCCCTGGGCAATCCGGTGTCGGTGGCGGCCGGCGCAGCCGCGCCGGTTGCGCCGGACGAAGACGCGCTGCGCGCTGCGACCGGCTCCGGTCGTGACCTGCGGACACTCGTGCTCCCGGACGGCAGCCGCTATCGCCTGCTGACGACCCGCGTCCTAACCCCGTCTGGCGATGTGTACCTGCAGGCCGGCCGATCGCTGGCGGATCAGGAGGCCATCCTGCAGCGATCGCTGCTCGGGATGTTCATCCTCTCCGCCGTCATCGTGGTCCTCCTTGGCTGGGGAAGCTGGCTGCTCGCCGGGCGCTCGCTGATTCCGGCGCAGGAGGCGTGGGAGAAGCAGCAGGCTTTCGTCGCCAATGCGGGGCATGAGCTCCGCACGCCTCTCACCCTCCTGCGGGCGAGCGCCGAGGTGGCGCAGCGGAAGCTCGGCCCTGCCAGCCCAGGCCGCCCGCTGCTGGAGGATGTCCTGCGTGAGGCCGATCACATGGCCGGGCTGGTTGAGGACCTGCTCCTGCTTTCTCGGCTGGATGCCGGAGCCGTTCGGCTGGAGTCCGAGCCGGTGGACGTGGGCGATCTCCTGAGGGATGTCGCCGCGCCGGTCGAACATCTGGCACAAGATCGCAGCCTGCGATTGGAACTGAACGCGACGCCGGCGTGGGCCCGGGGGGACCGGGCGCGCCTGCGTCAGGTCGTTCTCGTCCTGCTCGACAACGCGCTGCGGCATGTGCCGGCAGGCGGTTGGATCCGTGTGGAGTGCAAGCAGGAAGGCCAAACGGCGATCCTTACAGTGACCGACAACGGGACCGGCATCGCGCCCGAACACCTGCCCCACGTGTTCGACCGCTTCTACAGCGGCGACGCCGGTGGATCTACGGGAAGCGGCCTGGGGCTCTCGATCGCCCGGTCCCTTGTCCAGGCGATGCATGGAGAGATCCGTATTGAAAGCCGTCCCGGGGAGGGCACGCGCGTGACCGTTTCCCTGCCGGGCGATTCGCACGCTCGCCCTGCTTGAGCAAGGCCTCGCCCTGAGCTTCGGCGCGCCCAGGCGCGCCCGAGCTGCATCGCGGCCAGGGAAGACCGACCACACCGACACCTGGACTACAATGACCGGGCGCGCAGTTTCCCAGCGGAGGCAGAGCGATGCAAACCCTTTCGGTCAGGATCGAGAAGCCGGAATCGGTC
>Ga0315274_10017018_pt1 | contig 10266 bp, 7 predicted proteins | sample YL17G02_20_MG_FD_203700 | JGI IMG/M metagenome (GOLD analysis project Ga0315274, IMG submission 203700) | Sediment microbial communities from Yellowstone Lake, YNP, Wyoming, USA - YL17G02_20 | ecosystem: Environmental > Aquatic > Freshwater > Lake > Sediment | place: USA: Wyoming | collected... | reverse complement strand
GATCAGGTCGTGGCAGCCCTTGCTCTGGGGCGAATCGATCCGGCCCGGCACGGCGAATATCTGTCGGCCCTGCTCGACCGCCATGCCGGCGGTGATGAGCGCGCCGCTCGAAAGGCCAGCCTCGACGACCACTGTGCCGAGCGTCATGCCGGCGACGATGCGGTTGCGGATCGGGAACGATTGCTTGTCCGCCTTCCGGTTGAACGGGAACTGCGTGAGGACGGCGCCGTTGGCGGCTGCGCGCTCGAACAGCTCGGCGTTCTCCGACGGGAAGACGATGTTAATGCCGTTGCCTAGAACCACGACCGTCCGGCCCTTCGCCGCTAGCGCGCCCTGATGGGCCGCGGTGTCGATGCCACGCGCTCCGCCGCTCACCACCGTGACGCCCACGTAGGCGAGTTGATAGGCCAGCTTGCGCGCCGTCTCCTGGCCGTAATGGGTTGTGCGGCGCGAGCCGACCATCGCCACGGCGTTCTTGTCCTTCGCGGACAGCGCGCCTTTGACGTAAAGGACGATCGGCGGGTCATAGATCTGTTTGAGCAGATCCGGGTAGTCAGCGTCGGCCTGGGTCAGCACGTGGCAGCCGAAGTCGGCGATGCGTTTCAGCTCGCCAGCGAGGTCCACGGTCTGTTCCCAGGCGGCGATCGCCTCGGCGGTTTCGGCGCCGATGCCGCAGACCTGGAGGAGTTGGGCGCGGGAAGCGCGGAGGATGGCGGGTGCTTCGCCGAAGTGATCGAGCAACTGCCGCAGCCGCACCGGCCCGACGTGCTCCACGAGGTTCAGCGCAATCAGCGCTTCCTTTGCATCCATGCCGGGAGAGGGAATAGCGGGAGCCGCGTCAAACCGCAAGCCTGCACTCTCAGGAACTCAACGGTGTCTTCAGCAATTCGACCGCCTTGAGCCAGACCCGGCCCTGGCCTTCGAGAACCAGGTTCAACTTGATCAAGTCCGGCTTCTGTCCCTTCTTCAGCAGAAAGGGGACCTCATACGACGCCCAGTCGGTCGTTCCAGACACCGCCTGCTGGATGCCCTTGGAGAAGAACTCCCCGCGTCCGGGCAGACGACACCACATCTCCAGGAACGCCCGACCCGACAGCGCCTCGGTCTTCATTTGGGCCCGGTACGTTAGGAGGCATTGTTCCAGTTCGACGCCGGCGACCTCGAAGAGACGAATGGTCAGATTGTTCTTCGAGTTGACCACCCAGCCATCGCCTTCGGCGGCGAGGTCGCCTTTCGAGATCGTCGGTTCGGTATTGCGAAACTGCCGGATGGTTTGGGGTGGACCGGAGGGCTGCGGAATTCCGAACAGGGATTTGAGCCATTGAAGCACGATCGTGTCTTTTCTCTTTGGCCAGGCGGTCAGTAACGCGGAAGGAAAACCGCAGATGGGCGTAAATGGACACAGATTTCAGCGTTCGCTCGGGTCGCGGGCTTGGCCGGTCGGCAGGTCCGACACCTTCGCCGTGCTTTTCGAGTCGGAGGAAGCGCGAGTTCGGGTCACCCAGCGTTCCCAGGCAAACCCGGTGCTCCGCGGGGGCGCCAATTGCCTGAGGTTGGTCGCAAACCCACTCTCTGCCTTCCAGTCCCAGCGCACCTCGAAGTAGGCCAGGATGCCCCCGGCATACTCAGGCGCCTTGGGCCAACCCTCCGGCAGCCCGGCACCCATGAAGTCCGCGTAAATCAGCCAGACGCCCGCCCAGCCCGATCGTGCCTCGCCAGCAGCGCTCGGATGCAGCGTGAACTCGTCCGACTGCGCCGTGTGAACAATGCTCTGCTTGTCCACCCGGTTCGTGGCCAAAGGATGCCACTCGGCCGACACCAGTGGTGCGCGCCTGGTGTCTTCGCTTTCCTGCGTTCCGGCCGCGTCATATTTGCGGATGAGCACGGCGGCGAAATCGTTGTCCACACCCTTTCCGGGGTCCACGCCGCCGTAGCGCTCGACGCGCTCGGTTCCGTGCAGCCGCAGGAGGTATGGCACGTTGGGCCAGAGCCAGAGGTGATCGGCATCCCAGACCCGCAGGTACCGCATCCAGTCGTATTCTGGAAATGCGAGCCGGGAGTTCCAGCGTTGCCGGGCGGCTTCATCCGAGCGCCGCGTCAGGGTCACGTGCAACCGGATAACTGGGCTGCCTTTGGACAGAGGCTCCAACCGCAGAACCACGGAGCCGTCCAGCATTCGCCAGGTGTCGTTCGTTGTCTGTTGGGAGGGATCGCAGGGCGGCCAGAAAACGCCGAAATCAAGTGTCCGAACCGCGGGTTGGGCTGCCGCCGCGGAGGCGCCAACCACCCAAGCCCAACCCAGGACCCAGATCAGCACTGAGCAAGGAGTTCTGGTGGCCCACTTGATTCTCTTGGTTCGCACGGGAGCTCTCCGCTGTGTCAGCTTTCAGTCGGCTTGTCGGCAAGGTACGCCGCGTTCGGCGCCTGTCGAGCGGATTGTCGGAGGGGTTCAGCCTTGGGCGTTCATTCCGAGGGCGAGCTGTCTCAGCCCGGATCCAGCGGATGGACCGCCGCCAAAAAGCGCCAGAGACCACCAGCAGGCAGTGCCCGGCCCGACAAGCCCATCCGAGATTGATGCCACTGCCGCGCGCTCCATGGACCATCCTGTTCGGTGTCCACCCTTCAGGCTGTCCGAATCCCCAAACACGCTGAAGCGTGGACACCAAACGGGAAGGCTCGGCTCATGGTCCCAGGGCGCGATCCTGGATTCGTGGGGATTCCCCTGAACCGGTCACGCCTGAGGAAGGCCGCGTCGGGCCGAGGATGACGGCGCTCTGACGAGCCGCCGCTACCCTGGGTTTCATGGTCGCGATGTGCGCGGTTCGGGGATTCCGGCCGCTTTCCCGGCAGTCCGCTTTTGCGCCTTCTGCGCCTCTTTGCGGCTGACCGACCGGCTTGCCGAACCGTCAGCGCTTTCCCTCGCCCTCGCCGGTCTTCACCAGCGTCAGCAGCATCGAGAACGCCTCGGTAGCCTTCACTGCGTGCGGCAGGTGCGGCGGCATATAAAGGAAGTCGCCGGCCTTGAGCGCGTGCGGCTGTCCGCCCAGGCTGAACTCGCAGGCGCCCGACAGGATCTGGATCGTGGCGTGATGCGGCGACGTGTGCTCGGTCAGTTCCTGCCCCTGCGCGAAGCCGAACAGCACGACGCGGCCATTGGCCGTCTTGAGCAGCGTGCGGCTGACAATGCCGTTCGCGGCGAACTGGGTCTCTTTCGCCAGCGTCAGGATTTTCTGCTTTTGCGAATCGATCAAAGGTTGTTCACTCATGGCGGTAAGCTCACGCAACCTTATGCGCCACGCTTTGACCCGGGTCAAGTGCCCGCGTTTTGCCGAGCCCGAATCCTTGGTGACTGCGTGGCCCGCTTCGCGGAACTTGTTGGGTGTCCACCCTTTAGGGTGCCCTTACAGGCTAAAGCCTGGACACCAAACAACGCGATTCCTGTACCCGTCGCCGGGGATTGGAGTGCCGGGCTGCCTCATGCAATGAAAACGAACCGTTCTCCTCTCGCCTTCGGTCTTGCCCTCCTCGGTGCTGCTGTGTCCGTCGTCGCGGCTGCCCCGAAGGAACTGCCCATCCCGCCTGGCAACGAAATCCTGGCCAAACTCCGCCCCGGCCACCCGCGTTTGCTCGCCTCGGAATCCGATTTCGCCAAACTCAAGGAGCGTGTCGCGACCGATCCCCAGCTCAAGGAGTGGCACGCCAAGCTGCGCGCCGAGGGCCAGCGCCTGCTCGAGCAGCCGGTCTCGAAATACGAAATCCCGGACGGCCTCCGGCTGTTGAGCACGAGCCGCCGCGTGTTGGATCGGCAGCAGACGCTCGGCTTGCTCTATCGACTCGACGACGACCGCCGTTATGTCGAGCGCGCCTGGAAAGAGCTCGAGGCGGCGGCGCAGTTCCCCGATTGGAACCCGCGACACTTCCTCGACACTGCGGAGATGACTCACGCGTTCGCCATCGGCTACGACTGGCTCTATGACCAGTGGACCGACGACCAGCGGGCGCTGCTCCGTCAGGCGATCGTGGAAAAGGGATTGAAGCTGGGCGCGGCCTGCCATCGCGGCGGCACGTCCTACGGCTGGTGGACCACGTCGGAGCACAACTGGAATCAGGTCTGCAACGGCGGGATCGGGATGGGCGCGCTGGCGGTGGCCGATGTCGAGCCCGAGCTCGCCGGCGAATTCCTGAACGCAGCGTTGAAGTCGCTCCAGCTCCCGATGCGCCGTTTCGCCCCCGACGGCGCTTGGGACGAAGGCCCTGGCTACTGGAATTACGCGACCAGCTACAACGTGGTTTTCCTCGCCGCCTTGGAGACGGCGCTCGGCACCGACTTCGGTCTCTCGCAAATCGCCGGGTTCGCCGAGGCGGGGATGTTCCCGATCTACGCCACCGGCCCGTTGGGCAAGACCTTCAACTACGCCGACGGCGGCGAGGGCACCATCCGCGCACCGCAGATGTTCTGGCTCGCGCGCAAGTTCGACCGACCCGCTTACGCGGTGTATCAGCGGAAGGTGGCCTCGGCGGATGCGTTGGACTTGCTCTGGCTGGCACCGGGTAGCACCGGGAAGACCGACCTGCCGTTGGATCGCCACTTCCGCGAAGCCGACGTGGTGACGTTCCGCAGTGCCTGGGAGGACCGGAACGCGCTGTTCGTGGGGTTCAAGGCCGGCGACAACAAGGCCAACCACAGCAACTTGGATCTGGGCAGCTTTGTGCTGGACGCGCTGGGCGTGCGCTGGGTCGTGGATCCGGGGGCGGACAACTACAATCTCCCCGGCTACTTCGGCGGCCAGCGCTGGACCTACTACCGTCTGCGCGCCGAGGGCCACAACATCGTGCTCATCAACCCGGGCTCGGGGCCCGATCAAGATCCCCAGGCGGCCGCGCGCATCACCAAGTTCCAGTCCCGGCCCGACCGCGCGTTCGCGATCGCCGATCTGACGCCGGCTTACGCCAAGCAGGCCCGGCAGGTGAAACGCGGCATCGCCATCCTCGACCGCCGGCAGGTCCTCGTCCAGGACGAGATCGAGTCGGACCAGCCGATGGAGGTCTGGTGGTTCCTGCACACGCCGGCGGAGATCAAGGTCGCCGAGGATGGCCGGTCGGCCACGCTCACCCGGGACAACCAGCGCTTGGTGGCACAGATGCTGTCGCCGGACGGCGCCCGGTTCACCACGATGAACGCGCAACCACTCCCGACTTCACCGCAGCCCGAGAAGCAGGCCCGGAACGAGGGCACCCGCAAGCTGGCGATCCACTTGGCCGACGCGAAGAGCTTGCGGCTCGCCGTCCGACTGACGCCGCTGCGCGAAGGCGAGCGACCCGCCGAACCGCCAGCGGGATTGACGGCTCTCGCCGGTTGGTGAGGTTCGGCGAGACGGGGAGTCTGATGACTTCGGGAGCACAGATTGAGTTGGAGACATGGGAAGGCCCGCTGAGTAAGCGCGAACTCCTGCCTGCAGCAACGCCTCAAGCGCTGCACGAGGCGTTGTCTCGTCTTGAGGGCCATCGGACGGATTCTGTTTGGATCGAGATTGAGAACGTAGGCGCTCTCAGCGTCGGCGGGGGGCCTGCTGGTTTCGTGGTGGTTTCCTTCCCGGCCGATGGGTCCTCCTCACACGTCGAAACCGGGGACGTCAACCGTCGGACTGTCGAGTTGCAGGTTGGCGGCCAGACGGGCATTTATCCGGAAGCGATGGTGCTTCCGGCGGAGACGGCTTTCGGCATCGCCGAGCGTTTTCTTCTGTCGGGCATATTTGATCCGACTCTGAAGTGGGTCGAGGATTGTCCCCCGGAATAGCATCACTACCGAATGAGTAAGTCGGTCACTTCAGCCAACAGCGGCCCGCCTGCTTGCTCTCAAGAGGTGCGGGAGGTTGCGGTGTCCGATCCGTTCCGGAGGTCGCGGTCCGGCGGCTGTGGCTCCTTTGAGTCGCTCTCGCCCGCACAAGCGTCAGCCAGCGTTTGCCAACGATCATGAAAGGCACACCTCCCACCGGCACCACCGGAGAACAACAGTTCGTGGTCGAAGCCCGGCACACCATCCAGTTTCCCAATCTGCCACCGGTGTTGAGCACACCGTCGCTGATCTGGTTTCTCGAACACGCCGCCATCGAGGCGCTGCGCTCCGTGTTGGAACCCGGTGAGGTCTCGGTCGGCACCGAGATCGAGATTCAACATCTGGCGCCGACACCGCTGGGCGAGAGCGTGACCTGCCTCGCTCGTGTCGTCCACGCCGATGGACCGAAGGTTTCGTTCCAGGTGGAGGCACGCGACGGGCAGGAACTGATCGCGCGCGGCAGCCACACCCGGCAGGTCGTGCGCACGAGTTCATTCGCCAAACGGATCCAGGCCAAGGCCACGGCCTCCAGCCAATGAGCGTCCGAGGCGGCCAGAGCCATCGGATCCTGGCAAGCGCGTGCGGTGTCCTCTGTGGGTTTCTTTGCTTCGGTTTGTCCCTGGGTTACTGCGGCGCGGGTGAAGCTTCTTCCCGCGCTCCAGCAGGAGCGAAGCAGGTGGTTTACACCTACGACGCGCGTCCGCTGCAGCGACTCGATCTGAAGGATCCCGGGCAGGCCGCGCGGATCTGGGACACCATGCACCTGCTCGCGTCGCTCCAGGGTCTGGTCAACCGCGAAGCGCCCCGTCTCTACCTGTTCTATTGCTCGGATTTCGGGGTGGACACGGATTCGTTCTGGTTCGACTGGTTGCGAGGCGAGGACGGATGGCTGAAGGGCGCCCAGATTCGTGCGCTCGCGGACGTCGACGACTTGCTTCAGCAATTTCGCGGAGACTTCGACGGCCTGGTGGTCGATGACCCGAAGGTGCCGGCCACGGCGAACGTGGCGTCCACGGCTGCGGGCTGCGAGCGCCTGCTGCCCGTGCGGTTCGACGCGGGACCTGGTTCGCTGTTCACGCGGCTCACGCAGAAGCTGCGGTTGCCCGTGAAGCTGTGGCTCGTGAACCCAGACGGTTCCGCGAAGTTCACCGGTCGGGGTCAGTTGCCCGATTCGACCGACCCGTCCAGCGGCAGCGCCAAGGTGGATGCCCATCGCTGGGCGATGAAGCGGTACCTGCGGTCGGGCAACTGTGCGCCGGGCTTCGCCGCCTATTATGTCGATGCGTTCTGGCTTGAGCGTCCTTACCAAGGCCCGCCCGACCTTCACACCCTCTCGAACCACGACTACTTCGTCGCCCACCACGCGTTCTTCTTCGACCTGTCGCCTTGGGGCGATGAGAAGCCGGTGGACGATCCCGGCCAACCTCTCGGTCTGGATCGCCGGGCGTTGTTGGAGGTCCTGCGGACGCTCTACGATCGCGCCAGCGGTGGCTTGGTCAAGGTGGGCGGGTTCACGCCCTGGCCGTTCAAGTACTCGACCCACGGCGCCGGCGGGAAGCACGAGGGCGTGCCAACCGAGTGGGAGTTTGCGCGACTCGTCTCCCAGTTCAACGGTTACCTGGAGGCGGATGCGGCGGGCCCCGGCGCGATGGCGAATGCCTCTTTCTTCCAGCACTACCCGCTGGCCGCGCGCTACGCCCAGCCGAATCCGAAACCGACCCCGGAGCAGTGGCGCACGCGAGGATTCGTCACCACCGACGACCGGGTCGCGAAGAAGTTCTTCGTGGGGCATTATGTGGGCGACTACGACGCCCCGTCCTGGCTTTACAAGGCGGTGCCGGCGTTCTTCCGGGATCCGGCTCGAGGTCAGGTGCCGCTGGGTTGGGCGTTCAATCCGAACCTCGCCGATCGGGCACCCCAGGTGCTCGCCTACGCGTATCGGCACGCGACGACGAACGACTTCTTCATCACCGGCGATTCCGGGGCCGGGTATCTGAATGTCCGGGCACTGACGGTGAGGCCGGAGTCCGGGTTGCCCTCGGGCTTGAACGCCTGGCAGGCGCACTGTCGGCGTTGGTACGAGCGCTGGGACATGACGATCACCGGGTTCGTGCTGGATGGCGCCGCCGGCGCGGCAACCGATGCCGAGTTCACGGCCTATCGTTCGTTCAGCCCGGATGGACTCGGCACGCATTTCGAGCCGGGGCCGACGCTCCGGGCCGGTCTGCCGACCTGTCCGGAAAAGGATCTGCCGGACTCGGTCGAGGACGCGGCAAGGGTCATCGCTGATCAGGCGAATGCCTCGGCTGGTCGAACGGGTTTCCTTTGGGCGCGCAGCATTCTCAAACCACCACAATGGTATGCGGACCTCTCGCGCCGGCTCCACGAGAAACACGCCGGCCTGGAGATTGAGATCGTGGATCCCTACACCTTCTTCGGTCTGGTGCGGCTGCACCTGATTGCGCGCCCGAACTGAGGCTTGCGCACGGACCCATTTGGCTTGCCTGTCCAAGGCCGCAAGGCAGAGTGATGTCCAACGCAGCATGAACAGATCCCTCGTCTTCGGACTCGTCAGCGCCTCGCTCGTTGGCCTCCTGGCGGGCACTGCCTGGCTCCGGGCGCAACCCGCGCGGGAGATTCCCAAGGCCTATGGCCCGCACATCAACCTTGCCGACAAAGATTTCGTGGACAGTCGGAGCTTCACCGCCACCAATCGCATCGTCGGCACCTATTACTTCTATTGGTACGACTGCAACTCGAAGGCGCACCTGATCGATGGCGATGGCACGGACGCGCTGACGACGCACCCCCCGACGCTCGAGGACTTCTCCTACAAATCGGTGCGCTGGCACCGCCGGCAACTGGAAGACATGATGGCGGCGGGCATTGACCTGGTTCTGCCGGTCTTCTGGGGTTCGCCCGCCGAGCACGATGAGAAGGCGGGGCTGCACTGGAGCTTCGCCGGTCTGCCGCCGCTCGTGCAGGCACGCGAGCAACTGCTGAAGGAAGGCAAGCTGCCGCCGCGCATCGGGCTGTTCTACGACACGAGCACGCTGCAGTATAACGCGTGGGGCCGGCGCATCGACCTGACGACCGACTTCGGCCGGGAATGGTTCTACGCCACGATCCGCGATTTCTTCTCGCTCATCCCCGCGAAGCACTGGGCCATGATCCAGGGCCAGCCGATCGTCCTGCTTTACTCCGCCTCGTTCGCCAGCAAGCACGACCAGTCCTGCATCGACTTCGTGAAACAGGAGTTCCCGAAGGAGTTCGGCGGCCGGGTGCCGTGGATCGCCCGCGAGGTCTCTTGGCAGGTGAAGTCCGACAGCGCGGTTGCCTGGGGCGGTGCGCTCGGTCTCAAGAACCCCGGCGTGGCGTCGCTCGGTCCGGGCTATGACCATTCGGCGGTGCCCGGGCGCGAGCCGCTCGTCGTAGATCGGCGGGGCGGGGCGTTCTACGAGGAGAACTGGCTCAAGTTCCTGCGGCGCCCATCGCACTTCGTCATGCTCGAAACCTGGAACGAGTTCCACGAAGGCACCGACATCGCCGAGTCGAAGGAATACGGCCGGCGGTTCATTGAACTGACGCGGAAGTACGTGGACCTGTTCAAGAGCGGCTGGCAACCGCCGAAGGTCAAAGGCGCGTTCACCGACGCCCGGTCCGTAAGCTTGGTCTTGGGGGCGACGAACCGCGAGGCGGGCTTGCGGTTGGTGGATGTCGCCGACGGCCTGCACGAACCGACGACGGTGGGCAGCCGGGAAGGCCGCGCCAGCCTGCCCGCGCCAGGCCAGGGACGTTACCTCTACTTCGTCGTGGACGATTCGTTCAAGTGGGCCGACCCGATGAGCGCGGCGCTGGAGGTGGAATACTTCGACAAGGCGGCCGGGAGTCTGGGGGTGGAGTTCGACGGCAGCGATGCGTCGGCGCCGTTCTCGGGGGCCTACACGCGTTGCCGGGAGTCCGTGAAGCTGGACGGAGGCAGGAACTGGAAGACGGCCCGCTTTCGCCTGGAAGGCGCGCGTTTCCTGAACTCACAAAACGGTGGCGCGGATTTCCGGCTGGTGATCGAAGCGGCGGAATTCGCTGTGTCCGAAGTGCGATTGAACCGTTCCTGACGAAAACCCCTCTGACCTCGACTCTTTATGACCTGCGCAAATTCCCTGCTCCGGTTGGTACTGGGTGGCGCCCTGACGCTGGCGGCCCAGGCCCAAACCACGAACCTCTGGGACCTGGCCCGGAAATGCGAACGCGTTCACCGCTTCTCCACCTTGTTCACCGCCCAGGATGTGCGCAGCCGGCTGTCGAGCGACGACGGTTTGGCCAAGGCCATCGATTGGTGCCAGCGGACAGCGGTCACCCAGGTCTACGTCGAGTCGTTCCGCGACGGCTATCAGGCCGAACGCCCGGCGCTCGAGAAGGCGCGCGACCGG
>Ga0315274_10017015_pt1 | contig 10268 bp, 8 predicted proteins | sample YL17G02_20_MG_FD_203700 | JGI IMG/M metagenome (GOLD analysis project Ga0315274, IMG submission 203700) | Sediment microbial communities from Yellowstone Lake, YNP, Wyoming, USA - YL17G02_20 | ecosystem: Environmental > Aquatic > Freshwater > Lake > Sediment | place: USA: Wyoming | collected... | reverse complement strand
CAAAGATAAGATGATGGAACCCCGCGAAATCTCCCGGCTTCTGTCGAGTGCAGAAAAGCAGGAGGCTCTTTCCGCTCTTTGGACGGGCGGAGCTCATTTCGCACCTCCCCATATTCGCGCTCTGAGTGCGTGAAGGGAGGTCACGCCCTGATCGATCGCGCCGGACGGGCAGGCGGACACGCACGTCCCGCAGCCCTTGCACGCGAGAATGTCAATCGTCGACACGAGACCGTACTTGGGATCGGGAGAAATTCTTGGGGCCTTGTAGCCGCAGATGTCCTCGCATACGCCGCATCCCCTGCAGCGTATCGAATCCACTCTCGCCACGAGAAGCTCCACTTTCGCGAAATCCTCGATCCGCGTCTCCTCGTGGATGCCTCTCGCGACGCCGAGCGGCACTCGCACCTCCACAGGATTACCTTTCTCGTCATCGGCGACCCCGCGCTTCCGATAACAAGTCGACAGACAAACCGCGCACTCCTCGCATGGGCCGCACAGCAGGCATCGACGGGCCTCGTGCGACGCCTCCCATGCGGTGAAGGAAAGCTCGGATTCCTTGAAGTCGCTCTTTCTTTCGTTCGCGGGTCTTACGGCGGGTCTGAACGCTTCGGATGGTGTGCCGGCGGGGTCCTCGATCTCCCAGCCCGGCGTCCTGATCGGAGTCGAAAGCGTCCCGATCGTCCCGCGACCTCCCGACAGATACCTGTCGATTCCCGCCGCGGCGCGATGTCCCATCGATACCGCCTCGACCACCGACTTCGGTCCGCTCACAACATCGCCCGCCGCAAAAATACCGGCCAGATTCGTCGCCATTGTGTCGAGATCGACGGAAATCGTTCCCCATGGATCGCTCGACAGGTTCCCCCACCCATTGTCGGGAGCGAAATGCGCGGCATCGATCACCGAATCGCACGCGATGACCGTCTCAGAATGCGGCTTGACCCTGTATGCGGGACGTCCGGTGTGATCCGCTTCGCCCTGCTCGATGGAAACGATTTTGACTCCGCCGACTTTCCCGCGCGTTTTCCCTATTGCCACGGGTCGGGCGAGCTCGATGATCTCGACGCCTTCCTCCTCGGCGAGTTTCACGCGGTGATGGTCGGGTTGAAGGAATTCTCTTGTCACCGGGATGATCCACTTGACCTTGGCGCAACCCAGGCGGACCGCGGTCCTTGCGCATGCAAGCGCATGAACGCCGGATCCCAAAACGACCACCCGTCCGAGATCCGGGTTCCCGCTCGACCGCCGGCTCGCCATGAACTCGACCGCTCCGATCACTCCGGGGAGCGTGCCGCCGTCGATCCAGGTCGTTCCTGAAAGTCCTTTCCATCGCGCGCCGGCGCCGGTCGCCAGCAACACCGCATCGTAGCCTTCCTTCAGACTCTGCAGGCCCTTTTCTCCCTGGATCGAATGGCCGCATTCAATGCTGACGCCGAGTTTCTCGATTCGTGCGATGTCGCGATGAACGGCGGCGGACGGGAGATCGAATTCCGGGATCGCCCGGGTCATCATGCCCCCGGGAGTCTCGGAGCGCTCGAAGACCGTCACCGAGTGACCCCTCAGCGCAAGATCGTGCGCCGCGGTGAGACCTGCCGGGCCGCTTCCGATAACTGCGATCCTCTTGCCTGTGGTCTTCCGTATTCTCGGGAGCGGTTCCTCAACGCCCTTTCGACTCTCGTAGTCCGCGACGAATCGTTTGAGCGCCATGATGGCGATGGGCTGATCGATCTCGCCGCGCTTGCATTCGGTCTCGCACGGATGCAGGCAGATTCTTCCGCAGGCGGACGGGAACGGCATGTGGCGTCGGATTGTCGCGAGAGCATCCTCGAATTTCTCCGACGCGATCTGGCCTACGTATTTCTTCACGTCGATTCCCGCCGGACATGCGCGCCTGCACGGCGATTCGTCCACCGGCTGGAATTCGAGCCGGCGACCCGCAACTTCGAAGGTGAGGACGTCTCGGTCGTGCCCGGCGGTCACGCTGCCTCACCTCCGTCCGCTTCGGCAGTCGGTCGCGCCATGAAAATCGGGTGTTCGACTCCGGCAAGATCGGCCATCTCGCGAAAGCGTTGATCGACATCGCACTGACGGCACCGGTAGCTGTTCGCGCAGATTCCGCCCGGGAAAAAGCCCATCAGCGCGTAGCGGCACGGGCGGATGTCCCCGTGACGCTCCCTCAGTACCTCGGCCTTCTCGCTCTCCATCTTCATCGCGGTCGTCGGGCAGAGGGTCGAGCATACGCCGCATCCGATGCACGATTCGGGATGCTCCATGAAAGGCGTGGCCACGTCTCTCTCGGGACCCCGGCTCATGAATCCCAGAGCGTGCGCGCCTACAACCTCATCGCACACCCTTACGCACAGTCCGCACAGTATGCAATCGTCGCCGTCCGGTTTCTGCGGCGGGAAACGCGAGCTTGTGACCCCATGATTCGCAGCGAACTCGACGATTCCGGGCTCATTCGGACATCGTCCGAGGAGCGCTTCGATCGACATCCTGCGAAGCTTCACGACGTCTTCGCCCTCGGTGTCGAAAACATCGCCCGACTCCACCGGGTAATTGCACGCGGTGACGTATTTCGACTTGTCTCCCCATGAGACCTTGACCATGCACACGCGGCAGACACCGTACGGTTCGAGACGGCGATGGTGGCAGAGAGTGGGTATGTGCAGCCCCTCCCGCTCGCAGACATCGATAAGCGGTTCGCGGTCACGCGCCTTGACCGTCCTGCCATTGATCGCTATTTCGATTCGGTCGACCATAAGTCAACGCCCGATCGCGTCAAACTTGCACACTCTGTAGCACTCCCCACATTTGATGCAGAGCACCGTGTCGATGTGATGCACTTCTTTCAGCTTTCCCGACGCTGCGCCGGTCGGGCAGACCTTCACGCATGCCGCGCATCCGGTGCAGTTTTCCTCGATCACATGATATCGGACAAGCTCCCGGCACACGCCTGCCGGACATCCGGCGTCGGCGATGTGCTCCATGTATTCGTCCCGAAAATATTTCAGCGTGCTCAGCACCGGGTTCACTGCCGACGTGCCCAGCGCGCACAGGCTCGCACCCGACATCCAGTGGGCGATCTCCTCGAGGTTATCGAGATCGTCGATCTCCGCCGCACCGTCGGTGATCCGAGTGAGAAGCCTGTCCATCTCCCTGAGACCCTCCCGGCAGGGAGTGCATTTCCCGCAGGATTCCGACTCAAGGAACCTGATGAAATAACGCGCCACATCCACCATGCACGTGTCCTGGTCCATGACAATTATGCCGCCGGAGCCCATCATGCTTCCCGCCCCGGTGAGCGCGTCGAAGTCGACGGGGAGGTCCATGAGCGACTCGGGAAGGCATCCGCCGGACGGTCCCCCGGTTTGCACAGCCTTGAATTTCTTCTTCTCCGGCACTCCGCCGCCCACATCCTCGACAAGCTCCCTTAAGGTCATCCCCATCGGGATTTCCACCAGCCCGGTGTTCGTGACCTTCCCGACCAGGCTGAAGATTTTCGTCCCGGGACTCTTCTCGGTCCCAAGCTCGCGGAACTTGGCCGCCCCGTGCGTGACAATGCCGGGGACATTCGCCCAGGTCTCGACATTGTTGAGGACCGTGGGCTCGTTGTGGTAGCCGTGCTCCACCGTGTGAATGTATTTTGCCCGCGGCTCGCCGGGCTTTCCCTCCAGGGACGCCATCAGCGCGGTCGATTCACCGCACACAAACGCTCCGCCGCCCCGATTGATCTTTATGTCGAAGCTGAAGCCGCTTCCGAGGATGTTGTCGCCGAGCAGCCCCCATTCCCGCGCCTGCCGGATCGCCTCCGATATTCTTGCCAGCGCGAGGGGATACTCGTTCCGGACATAGACGAAGCCGCCTCCGGGCGACCCGGCCCCGACAGCGAAAGCGCCGATAATCATGCCCTCGACCACGAGGTGCGGGTTGCCTTCCAGGATGCTCTCGTCCATGAACGCGCCCGGATCGCCCTCATCGGCATTGCAGATAACCCATTTGCGCTCGCCCTTCGCCTTGACCGCCGACGCCCATTTCTTCCCGGTCGGAAATCCGCCTCCGCCACGTCCGCGAAGTCCCGACGCCGCGATCTCGTCGATTATCGCCCGCGGTTCCATTTCATGAAGCGCTTTCGACAGCGCCTGGTAACCGCCGAGCGCGATGTAGTCGCGGATGTCGGTGGGATCGATGCGGGAGTTGTCGCCCAGCAATAGCTTGTTCTGGACCGTGTAAAAGGGAATGTCTTTCTCTTTCTCGATGCGCGATTTGGCCTTCGAGTCCCAGTAGAGGAATTCCTCGATCGGTTTGCCCCCGATGACGGTGTCGGCGACGATCTGCGGAATCCATTCGGGCTCCACCTTGCAGTACAGGATGTCGCCCGGTCGGATGAGCACCAGGGGGCCCTGCTGGCAGAACCCGTGACAGCCGGTTACGAGAAGTCTCACCGAATCGCCGAGTTCCCTGGTCTTGAGCTCGGCAACAAGCGCGTCCCGGACCGCCTGGCATCCGCTCGCCAGACAGCCGGTCCCGCCGCATACCGAGACCGTGCACTTGAAGCCGGCGTTCCGTCTGGAGAACTCGTCCTTCAGCCGTGCAAGCTGGGTAGGGGAGGCGACTTTCATTGCGTCTTGACCTCCCTGCGCTCGCGGATTTCCGAGAGGAAGTCGAGGACCTTTGTGCGGGTCATATGACCGTGATAGATGCCGTCGACCATCACCACCGGACCCATTGCGCACGCGCCGAGGCAGTGGGCGGTCTCGATCGAGAGCTCGCCGTCATCGGTTGTGTGACCGGCTTCGATCATCAGCTCGTCTTCGAGAGCGCGGACGACTTCCTGCGCCCCCCTGACATGACACGCGGTGCCGGTGCAGACCATCAAATGCACGCGCCCGCGAGGCTCCAGCGTGAATGCCTCGTAAAACGTGGCCACCGCCCATACACGGTTGTACGGGACGCCCAGACGCTCCGACACTCGCTTGAGCGCGGGCAGGGGAAGGTATTGCCACTGTCTCTGGATGTCCTGAAGCATCCCGATCAGAGCCTCCGGATCCGCTCCGGACCGCTCTATCAGTTGGTCAACCTTCCCAAGATCGATATCGGTCACGACTTCGACCATCCGGGATACCTGCGGAGTATACTCACCCCCCTGAGCGCTTTCAACGGGACCCTTGCTGATGTGCGCATTTCATCCGGGCAAGGGGACTGGCACACAGCTTTGTCCGCCGCGGCGGACAAAGCTGGGTGCCTGTCCCCGAATGCCGCTATCCTTGCCGTCTTCGGCAAGGTAGCTGCTACCGGCAATAATCCCCGGGTGCGCCGGCTTTCCAGCCGGCAGGAGGGCAGTCTGTCCAAAATCAACTGCTGGACGCACGCTGCCTCGCAAGCAAGGTCAATTGACAGATTAACCGCGGGATGGTATGTTAAAAGATTGCGCCTCTCCATAGCGCATCGAGGGCCGTTAGCTCAGATGGTAGAGCACCGGACTTTTAATCCGGGCGTCGCGGGTTCGATTCCCGCACGGCCTACCAGACTGAAAACCTGATTCTTGACAAGTTCAAGGGACCTCGGGCCCCCATCGTCTAGACGGACCAGGACACCACTCTTTCAAGGTGGCAACACGGGTTCAAATCCCGTTGGGGGTACCAGTTTCCCTATAGAGACCCGCCTGCTCGCATTCAGGCGGAACCGTCTTGCGGGCATCGGAGAAAATCGTGTATACTCCGGTGCTCGGTTATGTGAGGATTAACGCGGGGCGGTAGTTCAGCTAGGTTAGAATACCAGACTGTCAATCTGGAGGTCGCGGGTTCGATTCCCGTCCGTCCCGCCAGAATCTTAAGGATGTACTCGGCAGTCAGCGAGCCGAGGTAGCTCAGTTGGTAGAGCAGCGGACTGAAAATCCGCGTGTCGGCGGTTCAAGTCCGCCCCTCGGCACCAATCCTCACCCCCCTCCCCATGGACTTGAGAGGGGGCGAGGGGGTAAAATGATGGATGTCGGGCAGTGGCGCAGTCCGGTAGCGCACTAGCATGGGGGGCTAGGGGTCCCGGGTTCAAATCCCGGCTGCCCGACCACTTTTCCTCTGCTACCAGCACTCTCTGACGAGTGCCTTTCGAGGTCAGTGCGTGAAACTCAAAAGAGCCCACATAAGAAACTTCAAAGGAATCAAGGAAGTCGAGATCGACTTCATGGGTTCATCCGGACCTCGCTGGCTTACGGCTCTCCTCGGAGATAACGGATCGGGGAAGACAACGGTTTTGCAGGCGATAGCCTTCGTTATGTCTCTTGCCAGCGGTCGCACGCAATACCCTTACAGTTTCAATTGGCCCGGCTTTGAGTGGGAGAGGATCTCCTCCTTGGGTGATACGAAAGTCGAGCTTGTCGTCTTATACTCCGAGAAGGAATATTCCCTTATAGATCAAATGTTGAGCAAGTCTGCAGTCGAACTTCCGGCGCAGTTCAATGATGTATTTGTTTTTCAGACACGAGGAGAACAGTTTTCATTAACCTTCGAATATGAATTTTTCGAGATAAGCAAGCTTCTGAACAAGAATCAGGGGCAACCCTCTAAGAATGAAAATGAATCACCAGGGCTTGCCAGTCTCGCTGGCCCTTTAATGGAGTCAGTGTTCAAGCTCCAAAGAGACAAACGTCAATCCGGGTCTTTCCCGGCCTTGGGACAAGTATATTGGTTTAACCAATTGAGAAACATTGGTTCTGTAAACTCAGGGCCGGTTGAACCCAAGCAGATTGGTCTTTTTGCTGAGAACTGGCGAAGCAGTGTCGAGGACCTTCGTGAAGTCCTGATTGCCTGGTGGGGTGTCGAAAAGACCGACAAGGATTCGAAAGCCGATAGCAGGCTGAAGCGACTTGAGGATTTGCTGGGTAAGCTCTTCCCCGGAACGAAGTTCGGTGGAATGGGGGAAAAGCCATTCCCAGCCACAACCCCTCTTATTTCCGATTATTACTTTTTGCTTGAACGCGATGGGAATAAATTCGATATCATTGAGATGTCTTCAGGTGAGCAAGCGATTTTCCCGCTGCTTTTCGAGTTTGTTAGGCTGGACATCGCTGAATCCAGTTCCCTTGTGTTAATTGATGAACTCGAACTCCATCTCCATCCACCTGAACAACAGGCGTTGTACCGCGCTCTACCGATTATCGGCCCTGATTGCCAGTACATTATCACCACTCATTCAGAGGTTCTCACCGACGTAATTCCGTCGGAGTGGGAAGTCCGCCTTGACAAGGGACGCGTGATATGAGTGGCGTCAATAGGCTATTCGTGGAAGGCGAACTCGATTCCATTCTCTTGAACTCTTTACCTTTGTCTGGATGGCAGATCACCCCTTTGAAGGACGGTGGCAAGCGGGCTCTTCCCTTAAGAGTGAAATGGGAGCAGGCAGACAATGGCGGGTTCAGGATTCTTTACCTCCGAGACAGGGATTTTGATTTTGAGCCGAGCGGATATCCCGGGCCCTGCCGGATGGACGATGATCTCGGCTTTCGGTGGAGCAGGCATGAGCTTGAGAATTACATGATCGATCCCTTGATTGTTACAAGGGCTGTGAATCTGGACGTCAGAGAATACAGTAAAGCTCTCACGGGAGCCGGAAACACAATCCGCCATTATCAGGCAGCCAGATGGGCGGTCGGGCTTGTCAGAAGCGGTTTGCCACGGTGGTACGGTCTCGAGACCCACCCGAACGATGCGGACCCCAGTCGGTTCCGTCTTCATGCGGACCTCTCGCAAGTTCAATCGAGAGCATGGGCTTTGAAGCTCACCACGGAATTCCTAAAGACTGTCAGCGATCGGCTCGATGCGAACTCTGTCGGTGAGCATTACGACAGGCAGGACGCATTCTTTGCGGAGTCCGCTTTCATGACGACGGACAATGTTCTCATGTGGTTTTCTGGGAAGGATCTTCTGGCAGCTTTAGGTGACTGGTTGATGACTAAGGGACATGCTGGTCCGGGAGACTTCAGGTCCAAAATCCGTGACTGGATGATTAGGAATCCCTCAGAGCTATTGCACATCTTGCCCGAATGGAGGCAACTTGTTACCATCCTTCAGGAGGCTTCGCAAGCTTAGATCGGGCTAGGGGTCCCGGGTTCAAATCCCGGCTGCCCGACCAGTTTGCAGAACCAGACCCTTCGACGAGTATGTCGAAGGGTTTCTTGTAGGAATAATGCAGGTTACGGCCATTCAGGGAGTAGTTCGAAGCCACGATTTGGAGCATCCTGCGGTTTTCGCTCCGATCGTGCTGCAAGTACGATGAATAGGCGTTTCTGGCGAGTTCGATTATCAGCGTGCCCTGCCGCAGATATGCGGGTCCGGACTTGCCAAGCGTTATGCACTGCTGATCCACCTCGCTATGCTCACCGTTCCAGTCGGCTGATTTCCGGAGCCAGAGCTCCTCGCTGATGACCCCGTCGAGCTTGTCGACGTACGCCTGGTCGATCCGCTTCCTGAGAGTGTCCTGACGCCTGCGCAGCTGCGCTTCCGCCCTGCGACGGAATTCGGTCTCGTTCTTGTGGTTTCTCTGCAGGGTTCTCAGAATGAGATCGTAGTACCGGTCCTCGAACTGCAACCCCTTCACGACGCCGTCGAACTGGGGAGCCAGATGCTCCTCGCGGATGTACTCGACATCGCAGCCGCCGCGGTTGCCGGTGCAGTGGTAGTAGACATACTTCCTCTTGTGGATTTCGGCGGTGATGGCGCAGCCACAGAGGGCGCAGGTAATCATCCCCCCATAGGTGAAGGTGCGTCTCGTCTTTTTCGGCCTGTTTGCTGCCCTGAAGACCTCCTGGACCTTGTCGAACAGTTCCTTCGTGACGATGGGCTCGTGCGCGCCGGGGTAGACCTCCCCTTTGATCTTCATCGCGCCGTGATAGATCGGATTCGTGAGTATGTTATAGAGTTGGCCCTTGGCCGGGATTCTCTTCCGGTCCTTGTATACCAGTCCGTCTTCTCGGAGCTTGCTTCTCAACTGCGCGAGCGAGTAGTCTCCAGTAGCGAAGGTCCTGAAGAGGTAGAGCAGATTCGCAGCCTCCGCCGCCTCGATTTCGAGCGTACCTTTTGGTCCGGAGTTTCGGTACCCATACGGCGCCAGGTGTGGCCACTCACCACGGAGGATTTTCTGTCTCATCCCTTTCTTGACTTCATCGGATAGGTTATCGATGTAGTGCTTCGCGAGCAGGACCTTGAGACCGTACGTTAGCTTGCCGCTTGCGTTATCTGCGAATTCCTCCTCGACGAAGATCGGCGATGCGGTCAGGTCATCGATGGTCACGAAATCCCGGAAGTTCCTGCAGAGCCGGTCGACCTTGTGGCAGATGATCGCGTCGATCCGTGCGCGCTTGACGTATTCGATCATCTTCCCGAACTCCGTTCGACCGGTCTGCTTCGCTGACTCTACATCGATGAACTCCTCGACGACGTCGTATCTCCGTTTTTCCGCCAGCTTCCGGCAGGCCTCGATCTGCGCGGGTATGGAGTATCCTTCCCGCTCCTGTTCTTTGGAGGAAACACGTGCGTAGATAGCCGCTTTCATACTCTCGAACCTCCGGATTCCCTATACGCTGCCTTGGAGAGAAGCTTTCTGAGATCAGCGATCCTGTACAGCCGGTAGCCGTTCAACGGGTGTCTGTAAGCCGCAAGCCTGCCCTCCGCGTCCCACCGCCGGAGTGTCGCTGTCGACACACCGAGAAACTCGGCGGCCTCCCTTACCGTGAGGTAATCACACAGGTTGTAGGGAAGGTTCGAAGCGGGTGTCTTGTTTCGGTTGGTTGATTTGCTCTTCATAGTGAGCTCCCTTTGCTCTGGAGTCGCCAATGCGATTCCGGAGCGATTCCGGCCGTGGGTTTAAACGCTCAACTCCACTATTGATACAGCCTTCAAGCCACTTAAGGTTGCCAGACAGGAATCGCCGGAATCACTTCCGCTACCTTTTCTCTCTTTCTTATTTATTTCTCCCTATTTATTATTTTTCCTTGTTAGAGTATAGGAAGTGATTCCTGTGATTCCGGATTTCGCCTCAAATCTCAGTATCCATGCGGCTTTCAGGCTCCGGAATCGGTTCCGGAATCGTCCGGAATCGGTCCGGAATCCCCCCGATTCCGGGGGTAGAACCGGTAAAAAGCCTGATGGGTCGCTCCTTTCCTCTCATGGACTTCGAAATGCTCCTTGACTTCCACCCAAAGGTTTTTGATCTTTTGCCCGACTGATCTGCCGCCACCATATGGCCACTCGATTCCCCGTCGCTCCGCCACC
>Ga0315274_10017014_pt1 | contig 10268 bp, 3 predicted proteins | sample YL17G02_20_MG_FD_203700 | JGI IMG/M metagenome (GOLD analysis project Ga0315274, IMG submission 203700) | Sediment microbial communities from Yellowstone Lake, YNP, Wyoming, USA - YL17G02_20 | ecosystem: Environmental > Aquatic > Freshwater > Lake > Sediment | place: USA: Wyoming | collected... | reverse complement strand
CCCCTGTTCCTCCAAGGGTGTATCCGGGGCGGATGCAGCAGGGAAGGCCGACTTCCCGCACAACCTGCCGCGCCTGTTCCATGGAGTGGGCGATTCCGCTCCTTGGCACGTCCAGTCCGATGGCCAGGCAGGTGTTCTTGAATTCCGTGCGGTCCTCGGCGCGGTTGATGGCCTCCCGCGTCGCCCCGATCATTTCCACCCGAAACCTTCGGAGGACCCCCGAATCGTAAACCGCCGCCGCGGTGTTCAGACCGGTCTGGCCGCCCAGCGTCGGCAGCAGGGCGTCGATCGGGTGGGGGCTTCGAGATTCCGCCTCGATGATCTTGGCCACGGCTTCAGGCGTGATCGGCTCGACGTAGGTTCTGTCGGCGAACTCCGGATCGGTCATGATCGTCGCCGGGTTGGAGTTGATCAGCACGATGCGGTAGCCTTCCTCTCTGAGGGCCTTGCAGGCCTGCGTGCCGGAATAGTCGAACTCGCAGCCCTGCCCTATCACAATAGGCCCCGACCCGATGATCAGGATCGTGTGGATGTCATCTCTGCGCGGCATGTCTCTGGGGCACCCCGGTGCGCTCCCTCGCGGCGGATACCCCCTCCAGAGAGGCCTTGACCAGCCCGACGAACATAGGATGTGGCTTGAGGGGCCGACTTGTCAGTTCGGGGTGAAACTGTGCGGCGATGAAATACGGATGGACGGACCGCGGGAGCTCAAGAATCTGCATGATGGGATGAACGGGGTGAGGTTCCCCGCCGCCGGATGTTGCGGCCGGCAGGTGCCCCTCAACGCCATGCGTCGCGTTGGGGACCTCGACGCGGTGCCTGCCGGAGAAGATCAGCCCTGCCTCCTGGAGCGTCTTCAGGGCGGACGGGTTGACCTCGAAACGGTGACGGAACCGCTGACGGGTTGTTTCTGCGCCCCCGAACAGTTCAGCCGCCAGTGTGCCCGGGATGATCTCCACTTCTTGCCCGCCTAGGCGCATGGTTCCCCCCAGGCCCTCAAGTGTCTTCTGTTCGGGCAGGATGTCGATGATCGGAGTCTTGCAGTCGGGGTCGATCTCGGTGCTGTCGGCATCGCGCAGGCCGCAGACGTTCCGGGCGTATTCGACGACGGCCATCTGAAAACCAAGGCAGATGCCCAGGTAGGGAAGGCGATTCTCGCGGGCGTACCTGATGCATTCAATCTTGCCGGCAGTCCCGCGCACGCCGAATCCTCCGGGAACGATGATCCCGTCCACGTCCGCAAGCGATTCGGCGACGGTGCCGTCCGTGACGCCGGTCGTGTCGATCCACTTGACGTTGACCCTGGCGTCGCAAGCCGCGCCCGCGTGCTCCAGCGCCTTGAGGATGCTTGCGTAGCTGTCTCGCAGGGAGGTGTACTTTCCGGTGATCCCGATGCGGACTTCCGGGCGTTCGGCCCCGATCTTGGAGGTGAAACGCGACCATCTGGCCGCCGCGCGCGCGTCAGCGGCGGAGTTGGCCTTGGCCCCCAGGCGAAGCAACTGGACGACCTCGTTGTCCAGCCTGGCCTCACGCATCTGCTCGGGGAGCAGGTAGATGCTGGGAAGATCGTGCATGGAAAAGACCCGCTGCATCGGCACGTTCGTATATACGGAGATCTTCTGGCGAACCTTCTCGGTCACCGGTCTCTCGCACCGGCAGGCGATGATGTGGGGGTGGATTCCAAGCTCCATCAGGCGCTTGATTCCCAACTGGGCGGCCTTGGACTTCTGCTCCCCAAGCGATGGAGGGCTGAGGATGTAGGTCAGCACCACGAATACCACCGCTTGGGGTTCCCCGCCGCGGTGTATTGCGGCGGGGGCCCCTCCTTCGCCTTCCTCGTAGTTCAACTCCCGTAGGGCCTCGATGTAGAAGGCGTTCTCGATGTCGCCGACCGTCCCGCCGACCTCCACGAACACCACGTCCGCCGACGTGCGCAGCGCCAGATTGCGCAGGCGAAACTTCACCTCGCCGGTCACGTGCGGAATCATCTGAACGTCGCGGCCGAGATAGCCTCCGGCCCGCTCTCTTGAGAGCACCGACGAGAAGATCTGCCCGCTTGTGGCGAAGTTGTCTTTGGTAAGGTCCTGGTCGAGCATCCGCTCGTACGTTCCCAGGTCCATGTCGGTCTCCGTCCCGTCATCCAGCACGAAGACCTCCCCGTGTCGAAACGGGTTCAGCGTTCCGGAATCGATATTGAGATAGCCCTCCAACTTGATCGGCGAGACCCGCAATCCCTTGTCCTGGAGGAGCTTGGCCAGCGATGAGGAGAAAATGCCCTTCCCGAGGCCGCTCATGACCGTACCGAAGACTGCCACGTACTTCACGGCCCCAAGGGTGTATCCGTCAGGAAGGGGCGTGTAGAACTCGGTTTCGTCGCTGCGATCCTTGACCGATCGTAACAACTCCATCGCTTCGTTCATGATGTCAGGCTCCCTTGGTCTTGAGGGGGTCCCCGCCGCGACGAAATGCGGCAAGGCGCCCCAGCAAGCGGTTGATTGAAGCAGCGGCCCTTCTGCCGGCGGCGATGGCGCGAACGACCAGCGACGCCCCGGAGACGGCATCCCCGGCGGCGAAAACGCCCGGCTGGGATGTGTGATGGTCCGGACCGACCAGGATGTTACCCGTTGCATCCAGTTGCAGGGCAAGTTCCTCGACCAGCCCGCCGTGCACCACGTGCGTAAAACCCATCGCCAACAAGACCATGTCCACGTCCATGCTGAAGTCGGTGCCCGGCGCCTCCTTCATTTCCCATCGGTCTCCTGTCCGGCTCCATCGGACTTCGCAGCCGTGCAACTGTTTGACCTGAACGCCGATGCCGGTAAACCTTTTCGTTAGCACGGACCAGCGGCGCGTGCAGCCTTCCTCGTGCGAACTGGATGTCCGCAGGATTCTCGGCCACATGGGCCAGGGAGTTTCGGGGTCATTCTTCTCCCGTGGCTTCGGCAGTATCTCAAACTGGTGTATCTCCTTGGCGCCCTGGCGTCTGGCCGTGCCCACGCAGTCGCTGCCGGTATCCCCGCCGCCGATGACGACGACGGTCTTGCCCGCGGCGTCAATCCGCTCGGCCCCGCAGAGGTCTTCGCCTGCGTTGACCTTATTCTGGTGGCTCAGATAATCCGTCGCAAAGTGGATACCGTCCAGGCCCCTTCCCGGCACGACAAGATCTCGCACCTGGCCCGCTCCCATCGCCAGGAGGACGGCGCCGAACCGTTGGCGCAGGTACCTGGGCGAGATGTCATCGCCGACACGCACGCCGGTTTGAAACTCAACACCCTCAGCCAGCATCTGCTCAATGCGCCGGTCTATGATCTTCTTGCTCAGTTTGAAATCAGGGACGCCGTACCTCACCAACCCGCCGACTTTGCCATCCTTCTCAAACACTGTCACCTCGTGGCCGGCTCGCGCCAGTTGCTGTGCGGCCGCAAGACCCGCCGGACCCGATCCGATGATCGCCACGCGACTGCCTGACCTGCTCACCGGGCGCTGGGGCTTGATCCAGCCCTGCTCGAAGCCGCGTTCGGCTATTTCCAGTTCGATCTGTCTTATCAGCACCGGATCCTGGTTGATGCTGAGCGTACAAGCGGCTTCGCACGGGGCGGGGCAGAGACGGCCGGTGATTTCGGGAAAGTTGTTTGTGGAGTGAAGATTCTCGCAGGCCTCCCGCCACCGTCCGCGGTACACCAGATCGTTGAACTCCGGTATCCGGTTCTCCAACGGGCAGCCCAGCCCGTGGCAGAAGGGGATTCCGCAATCCATGCAGCGTGCCGCCTGGCGCGGCAGCAGCTCCTGCGGCAACGGAAGGTCCACCTCGGAATAGTCCTTCACCCGCTCGGCGACAGGGCGGCGGGGAGGCTCCTGGCGGCAATATTCGGGGTTGCCCGCCGCGATATTCCGCGGCGGGGGCCCCTCAATGAAGCCCGTCGGCTTAATCACGGTAGACCTCCTCCGTCGCCGGTACGGCCTCGGTCTCTCTTAGTTCGCGTTCCTTCAATCGCAGCATCGCCTGGCGATAATCGATGGGAATGATCTTGACGAACTTTCCGAGCGTCTCGGACCACCTGGCAAGGAGCTGTTGGGCGCACCGGCTGCCGGTCCATCTATGATGACGGGAGATCAGGTCATGCAGAAGCCTCACGTCCTGATCCTGCAAAACCGGCTCGATATCAACCATGTCCAAGTTGCAGAGGGTGTCAAGCAGCTGATGCTCATCCAGCACGTAGGCGATTCCGCCGCTCATTCCAGCCGCGAAGTTTCGCCCTGTCTGACCGATCACCACCACTGTCCCCCCGGTCATGTACTCGCAGCCATGGTCGCCTACGCCTTCCACGACGGCCACGGCGCCGCTATTGCGAACCGCAAACCTCTCGCCGACCAGCCCGTTGATGAAGACCTCGCCGGATGTCGCCCCGTACAGAAGCGTGTTGCCGGCTATTATGTTTTCGTGCGGGGCGAATGGCGCCTCCGGGGGCGTCTGGACGACGATCCGCCCGCCCGAGAGGCCCTTGCCGAGATAGTCGTTGCTGTCGCCGATCAACCGAAGCGTTATTCCCGGGACCAGAAAAGCCCCGAAGCTTTGCCCCGCCGAACCGCGTAACGTAATCTCGATCGTTCCGTCAGGAAGCCCCTTGGGCCCGCGAGCACGGATGATCCGGTTGCTGAGGATCGTCCCGACGGCGCGGTGCACGTTGGTGATAGGCATCTCGATAGATGTTCTCTCACCGTTGTCTATGCTCCTGGAGACTTTGTCGATGATTTGCCAGTCTAGGTGGTCCTTGAGCAGTTCCGTCTGGCCGCGTAACCGGCGAAGGGGTTGTCCGCTGGCAGCCTCCAGCTTGGGAATCGGGGAGTGGCCCCCCTCCGCTATAGAATGCCGCGGGGTGACCCTGTCGAATACCGCCGAGAAGTCCAGGCCCTTGCTTTTCCAGTGGTCGATGGCCTTGCGGTGCCCGAGCCGCTCGACGCGACCCACCATGTCGTCGAACCTCTTGAATCCCAACTGGGCCATGATCTGCCGCACCTCCTCGGCGACGAAGAGCATGAATCGCTGAAGGTGCTCTGGCCTGCCGGCGAAGCGCTTGCGCAGTTGCGGATCCTGCGTGCCAATCCCGACCGGACAAGTGCCCAGGTGACACTTTCGCATCAATACGCACCCCAGGCTCACCAGCGCGGCCGTGGCGAAGCCGAATCGTTCGGCGCCAAGCAGCGCGCCGATCACCACGTCGCGGCCGGTCTTCAACTGCCCGTCCACCTGCACCTGGATGCGGTCACGCAGGCCGTTAAGCACGAGCGTCTGCTGCGTCTCAGCTAGGCCAAGCTCCCAGGGGATGCCCGCATGTTTGATGGATGAAAGCGGACTTGCGCCTGTGCCTCCGTCGTGGCCGGATATCAATACTTCATCTGCGTTCGCCTTGGCCACACCGGCGGCGACGGTACCGACGCCCAATTCGGCCACCAGCTTCACCGAGACCTTGGCGTCGGGATTGGCGCACTTGAGGTCGTAGATGAGCTGGGCCAGGTCCTCGATGGAATAGATGTCGTGATGCGGCGGCGGGGAGATCAGCGTCACGCCCGGGGTTGAATGGCGCAGGTGGGCAATCTCCTCGGTGACCTTGTGCCCGGGCAATTGGCCGCCCTCGCCGGGCTTGGCGCCCTGGGCCATCTTTATCTGTAACACGCGGGCGTTCGAGAGGTACTCCATCGTCACCCCGAAGCGAGCGCTGGCGACCTGCTTGATGGCGCAGTTGACCGACTCGCCCTTACGGCGCGTCTGGTAGCGCGCCGGGTCCTCTCCGCCCTCGCCCGTATTGCTCATGGCCCCCAGGCGGTTCATGGCAAGGGCGATCGTTTCGTGGGCCTCCTTGCTGATCGACCCGTGCGACATGGCCCCCGTGCAGAATCTCTTGACGATTTCCTCGGCAGCTTCGACCTCCTCGATCGTGACCGGATCGCCCGGGACGAACTCGAAGAGGCCCCGCAGCGTGTACGGCCGTCTGGACTGGTCGTTGATGAGCCTGGAGTACTCCGCATAGGCCTGGGGGTCATTGCTGCGCACCGCCCGCTGTAGCAGAGACACCGTCTGCGGATTCCAGGAGTGCGCCTCGCCGTCGCACCGGTAGTGGTATTCTCCGCCGAATTCGATTTCCGGCAGCGCCCCGCCGCAACTGGGGTTCGGGGTCCCCAACGCGATATATCGCGTTGGGGGGCCCTCGCAACCTGCCGCGTTTGGGGCCGTGGCCTCCAAGCCGCGGTGAATTGCGGCTTTGAGACCTTGCTGGACCCCGAATGCCTTTTCGTGCCGCCACAACGCCTCCCTGGCGATCGTTTCCAGCCCTGCGCCCTGGATTCGTGAGGGGGTGCCCGTGAAGTACTCCTCCACGATCTCGCGATCCAGCCCGATGGCCTCGAACAACTGGGCCGAGTGGTAACTTCGCAGCGTGGATATGCCCATCTTGGAGATCGTCTTCAGGATGCCTTTCTTGACGGCTGAGATATAGTTGTCCACGAGCTGTTCCGGTTCGAGTCCTTCGGGGATCTCCCCGTTGGCCTGAAGATAGCCAAGCATCTCAAAGGCGAGGTACGGATTGATTGCGTTGGCCCCATAGCCGCATAGAAGGCAGAAGTGCATCACCTCCCGGACCTCGCCGGTTTCAACGACCAATCCCGCCTGCCCGCGCAGATCGCGCTTCAGCAACCCGTGATGAGCCGCAGCCGTTGCCAGGAGGCTGGGAATTGCGGCGCTGGCGTCATTGAAGTTGCGGTCCGAAATCACGATCAGCGACGCTCCGCTTCTGATGGCTGACTCGCACGCGTCGACCATCGCCGCAAGGGCGCGCCGAAGGGCGTTTTCCGGATCATCGCCGCGGGCGTCGAAAAGCGCATCCACGGTGGCCACCTTGAAGTCGTCCTGCCTGACCGCGCGCAGCCGCGCCATGTCCTCGTTGGTCAGGATCGGGTGCGGCAGCTTCAGTTGCCGGCAATGCTCCGGCGTCTCGTCCAGCAGGTTCCGCTGCGTTCCGGTGAAGCTCATCAACGACATGACCAGCCCCTCCCGCAGCGGATCAATCGGCGGATTTGTCACCTGCGCGAACCCCTGCTTGAAGTAGTCGAACAACAGCTTGGGCCGTTCGGACAGCACGGCCAACGGCGTATCGGTGCCCATGGAACCGATAGGCTCCTGGGCGTTGAGGGCCATTGGAGCGAGTATCATCTTTTGTTCTTCGCGCGTGCATCCGAATGCCAGCATCCGCCTGTGGAGCGCCGCGGGTTCGACCGGCTCGGCCTTGGAGGCGGAGGGGGTCCCTGCAAAAAGGCCTCGCAGCTCGATTCGGTTCTGCTCCAGCCACCGGCGATAGGGCCTTTGCCTTGCGATCCGTCCCTTGATCTCGTTGTCCTGGATGACGCGGCCCTCGTGGGTGTCCACCAGAAACATCCGACCCGGTTCGAGCCGCCCCTTCCTGCGTATTCTTTTTGCCGGCAGATCTATGACGCCCACCTCGCTGGAAAGCACAAGCAGCCCGTCGGTCGTGATTACGTACCTAGCGGGGCGAAGCCCGTTGCGGTCCAGCGTGCCGCCGACCAACCGGCCGTCGGTGAAGACGATTGCCGCCGGCCCGTCCCAAGGCTCCATGATTGCGGCGTGGTACTCGTAGAAGGCGCGCTTGTCCGTGCTGATGTGATGAGCGGGGCCGAACGCCTCCGGGACCATTATCATGACCGCATGCGGGAGGGATCGGCCGGCGCGGACCAGCAGTTCCAGAGCGTTGTCGAATTGAGCGCTGTCGCTGCCGCCGGGGTCGAGAATGGGAAGCAGCTCGCCAAGGTCCTCCCCGAGCTGCTCGCACTTCAGCAAGCGTTCGCGGGCCTTCATGCGGTTGGCATTGCCCCTGATGGTATTGATCTCGCCGTTGTGGGCTATCATTCTGAGCGGCTGTGCCAGCCGCCAGTTGGGAAAGGTGTTGGTGCTGTATCGCTGATGGACCAGCGCCAGAGACGACGCCATCCGCGAATCGGACAGGTCCGGGTAGTAGGCGAACAACTGCGGGGCCAGGAACATGCCCTTGTAGCACATCGTGCGACAGGACATTGACACGACGTAGTAGTCAACGGCTTGGTGAGCGAACCTCTCTCTGACCAGGCGCTCGGTCCGCTTGCGGACCAGGTAAAGCCTGCGCTCCAATTCCTCCCCGCTCAGGCCGGCCCCGTCGATGAAGACCTGCCTGACGGAAGGCTCCGACGCGCGGGCCAGCTCGCCCAGGCAGGAGTCGTCGGTTGGCACGTCGCGCCAGCCGAGCAGTCTCAGCCCGTAGTGCTCCGCTGCGCCGCCCAGGAGTTGGTCGCACGCCTCTGCGACGGAAGGATCCTTTGGGCGGAAGATCATGCCAACCCCGTATCGCCCGGGCTGTCCAAGGACGATCCCCAACCGGCTGGCTTCGGCGGTGAGAAACTCGTGCGGCACCTGGATCAGGATGCCTGCACCGTCGCCCGTTATTCCGTCGCTGCCGGCCGCGCCCCGGTGCTGAAGGTTGAGCAGAATGCGGTTGCCCAACTCAAGGATGCGGTGAGACCGCGCGCCATCAATGTTGACAACCGCACCTATGCCGCAAGAGCCTTGCTCGCATGCGGCCTCATAAAGCCCGTGTCCCCTGGTGTGGTATGAGTCACTTTCAGCCATCTGCGCCATGTATCACTTCGTGCCCGGTCGTTCCGGGAGCCCTTCTGGGGTCAGCCGCCGCGATTCATTGCGGCGAGTGCCCCCTCGGCTAGGCCACCGTAACCTCAAAGTGGTCAATTCGCCCGTCTGTGATTGTCGTAACTCCTGGCAAGAAAAGGGCTAAGGTTGTCCATGGAAAGCAGACATCTTCGGCCTGCCTCCTTGGCTCGCATTCTCAGTAACCTGCTCTTTGTCAAGTAGTTGCGCATCGTAGTCGTCTGAGGGCCCCAGAGACCCTTCAGTTCAACTAATACCTCACGGGCGCGTTTCAGCAAAGTTAATTCCTGGGATACTGCAAATCAGTTCTACTTATAGGCACCGCCGGCTGCGCGCCCGGGTGTGTGTGCGTTTGACGGCTCGCAAGTGCTTAAGAGGCCCCTGCCTGGCTTATGCCCTGATTCGCCCTTACCGGGACGGTGAGGCCCTCAACTGTCGTAATACAGGTGGAACTCGTAAGGATGGGGCCGGAGGTGCATCTCGTGCAGTTCCTTCTCCTTCTTCCAGGCGATCCACGCCTCGACCAGGTCGTCGGTGAAGACCCCGCCCCTGATCAGGAATGCGTTGTCGTTTGCCAGGGCGGCGACGGCCTCTTCCAGCGAGCCGGGCGTCTTGGGCACATTGGCCAGTTCCTGGCTCGTCATCTCGTAGATGTCCCGGTCCAGCGGGCTGCCCGGGTCGAGCTTGTTGGTGATCCCGTCGACGGCCGCCATCATGATGGCCGAGAAGGTCAGGTATCCGTTGCAGCTTGGATCGGGGCAGCGGAACTCCAGCCGCTTGGCCTTTGGGTTGGCGGAATACATGGGTATGCGGATGCCCGCCGAGCGGTTGCGGGCGGAGTAAGCCAGGTTGACCGGCGCCTCGAAGCCCGGAACCAGGCGGCGGTAGGAGTTGGTCGCCGGGGCCGCGAAGGCCAGGATGGCCGGGGCGTGCCTCAGGATGCCCCCGATGGCATGGAGCGCAAGCTCGCTGAGGCCCGCGTAGCCTTTACCGGAGAACAGGGGCTTGCCGGCTTTCCAGAGGGAAAAATGCGTGTGCATGCCGCTGCCGTTGTCTTGGAAGACGGGCTTTGGCATGAAGGTGACGGTCTTACCGTGCTTCTTGGCCACGTTCTTGCAGATGTACTTGTACCACATCATCTGGTCGCCCATCTTCACCAGCGACTGGAACTTCATGTCGATCTCGCTTTGCCCCGCCGTGGCCACCTCGTGGTGATGCGCCTCCACCGCGATGCCGATCTTGCGCATCTCGTAGACCATCTCCCCGCGGAGGTCGTGATACGTGTCGGTGGGGCTTACCGGGAAGTAGCCGCCCTTGAAGCTGGGCTTGTAGCCCAAATTAGGCTCCTCGAACCGCGCGGTGTTCCAGGCGCCTTCCACCGAGTCGATCTTGTACATCCCCGTGTGCTGGTTCTGCTCGTAGCGGACCTCGTCAAAGATGAAGAACTCCGGCTCGGGTCCGAAATAGGCCGTATCGGCTATTCCGGTTGACTTCAGGAACGCCTCTGCCTTGCGCGCGACGTGCCGCGGGTCGCGGGTGTAGTCGCACCGGGTCACCGGAT
>Ga0315274_10017013_pt1 | contig 10268 bp, 21 predicted proteins | sample YL17G02_20_MG_FD_203700 | JGI IMG/M metagenome (GOLD analysis project Ga0315274, IMG submission 203700) | Sediment microbial communities from Yellowstone Lake, YNP, Wyoming, USA - YL17G02_20 | ecosystem: Environmental > Aquatic > Freshwater > Lake > Sediment | place: USA: Wyoming | collected... | reverse complement strand
ATATCAATGAGAACCTTGATACGGGCTTTTTCGTAGGGATTGGAAGCATCGGCGGTGAGTTTCTTCTTCAACTCTTCGCCAGGATCTTTCTTAGGAGCAACTGGAAGCGGTATGATTTTTGCTTTCTCTTCCCGAGCAAGGATTTCATTACCCTCTTTAACTGCATCCCAATAGGATTGACCAGTATCCTTGACGATTTGGCCAACACGGGACTTGTAATTCTTGAGATTATCTTCGTTGGAAGGTTGTTCAGTCGATTTCATAGGCTTTGTGCATTCTTTGACGACGGCGGTATCCACGACCCAAGAGGGGGCGTTCAATGCGAGTGCGAGGGGGCATATCCTTCCGGATACGTTTCAACACTTCCAATTGAGAGGACAGTTTCATATTCAATAAATACTACAGAGTTACCCGAGAAATGTCAACTTGTTTTACACGGCAGCGAAGAGAACTGGTTTTTGGCCTTTGCCCTTATGGGACTCATCACGTCCAAGAGATTTAATCTTGGTGCCGAGGTTGAGATTGATGAATGCCCGGGCATCATTGTAATGGACGTTATTATGATCCGCCAATTGTTGAGTCTTGAACACCCCAACGGGAATCAACAGGTCTTTCACCGATTTCACCGAACTGGTGGTGAGATCCGCAATCGGTGCCTCATCATCTTCCGTATGGGGCAACGGGACGGCAACCCCATCCGGCACTCCCATCAGGAGATTTGTGAACTTCTTGCGGGCAGCAAGGAGGTTTGTGAAAGTCCAACCACGGGTGCCCCACATTTCGGGGGAAGGATAGCACTCGGCAGGCTCAATCTGAACACCGCCCATTTCGTAACCATCGTGGCGAGAGATAACCACAGTCTCAAAGCCAGCGTCAAAGTGAGGGTTAAGGTGAACCTTGTGAAAGATTGCAATATCACCATCACGGAAGAGTTGCGTATGTTCGAATCCGTTTTTGATGAGCGGAGTTGCCAGCGGTTTGTAATTCATATTGAAGAGTGTAGAGGTTTATTTGCAGATGTCAACTGAAAACTTTCTTGATTGCCAAGGCGATTGCTTCATCTGGCCACTTGTTGAGTTCACCCCGAATCCGGGCCGGCTCCCATCCAAGGTCTTTGAGGATTTTCACCGAAGCCACCGCTTCCCCCACGTCTTGGCGAGATACCCTGTCGCATTGATATGCTGCTTTGGGTCCGGCGGGATGCTGGTACTCATTCGGCCCGGTACGCTTGGCATTCTTTTTCAGAAGCAAGTGGATACATGCCCAATGGGTGAACTGTTCAAGGCGGGTGGAGTACTCAGCATTTGTTATGCCATGTGAGAATTGGCATCTGAGATTAGCATCATCATCCGAGACACCGAAATGCGTCTTGACTTCGCCGGTGAGAGTCACCAGAGGATACGAGACATCTTTGTTGCTGCGGAGGAAGGTTTTAAGGAAGTTGTCAACTTCACATTGTAATGGCAATGTCATGCTCATGCGAAAGAGACTATCAGATTCATCGGCGGTGTCAACAAGTATTTTTGTGAAAATAACTCTTGACCTTTCCATATAGAAGTGTAGAGTAATGACCTATGGCAAAACTAAAAGCAGTCAATGTAATTGAAACTGTGGACGATAAGGTTCTAGGTTGTCGTTCATTCACCCGCAACAAAGAGGGATGGAAGCAAGCGGAACGGTGTTTCCGCCGTCTCCACAAGGAGCATAACGATCCCGATGGTACAACGGATTACGTGCGTCCTTCCAAGAAGGATTTCGAGGATATGATTCTCGATGGTGGGTATGACGACGATTGCGGTTACAAAATTTGGATTGGGTAGGGATTTCACAGAATGCCATTCAAGCCCGGGGAAAGTTCCCCGGGTTTTTTGTTTCTCGATTCGAAGGAGAGTAATTATAGAACTACAATTAGTCTCTGATCCTTAATCGAATTTGGACAACAAAAAGACACCCGAAGGTGTCTGAAAGTCGTTGGCCCAACAGGACTTGAACCTGTAACCCAAGCATTATGAGTGCTTCGCTCTAACCAATTGAGCTATGGGCCAAACGAAATGGTAGCAACAATGGGACTCGAACCCATACTGGACAGATTTTAAGTCTGTTGTCTCCTGCCATTGGACTATGTTGCCATTGAAATTGGTGACAGGTTGCGATTTGAACGCTAAGGCGTGCGCTACAGTAGCGCCTTGGGAACCTAACCCGCTCTAACAACGTACTGTTATTTGCCCGTTTACCTGTCAAAATTGGTAGCCCCACGGAGTATCGCACTCACGACTCTCTGGTTGAAAGCCAGAAGAACTTCTCTTATTCTATAGGGCCAAAATTGGTGCTCCGGGCGAGACTCGAACTCGCAACCAACAGATTAAAAGTCTGCTGCTCTACCATTGAGCTACCGAAGCAATGTTTAACTGAGAAAGAAACTAAAGGTTTCCTTGATGATTGTCAAGTTGATTTCCTGACAAATGAGCCACTTCGCCCATGCGAAGGGAGCGAAAAAGAAATCCACAATGGACCAGAACAAACTGTGATGAATGGCATGGCCAATCATTGCGGTTGCGATTGCAAAGATGAAGTAGAGAACTTCGCCGATTTGTTTCATAGGAGTGAGGGTATAGGGTTAGCGGTGAATGTCAACAATTATCTGCGACCCAACGAAAGAATTCCTTGTCGGATACAAATTCATGGACTTCAAATCCCGCACTCATTAGCTGCTGGATAAGACCCGCCAAGGTGGGGCAGCGGTGATTGTACGCATTGCCAGAGGTTAAGGAATTCCACGCCTTGAGTCGGAACTCACCCCGTTCAAACTCATTCCGAGTAATGAATCCGATTCCTTCTCCACTGATATTGACGCCGTAGTAGTAACTTTCCGAAACCTCATCGGGTACAAATACCTTGGTTTCTGGTGGCGTAATTGGTGCTTTGATGAATTTCATATTGAGATGTTACTTCTTTTTTTGAGGATGGCAAGAACAATCGCAAGGTTTCTTGATACACGCCTTACGACCTTTGAAATATCCGATTACACCGAGGATACCAATGACGACACCAATGATGATGTCGTCGAACGGGCAGAGGAATGGAATGAATGCGAGCATGATTAGCAAATGAAGATTGGAGGGTGAGGCGGCAACTTGACAGCTTCCTCGAAGGGATTGTCAGAGATTGACCCGAAGAACAAGATAGGAATGAGTAGTAGCAGTTTCATGGTGGTGAGTATCGGTTAAGCCTCATCTGATGTCAAGACTTTTTCTGCACAGATTTTATGTTCCTCGAACGAATGGAGGGAGTTCGCTTCTTCCTTGATTTCATCCTCAGTCGGGGCAACGATGCCTACAATCTCGGGACAAGGCGGTTCATCCATGAGTTTGATCACTTCGGCGGTACGATGAGCATTGTATCGCTCACGAATCATCTTAAGTCTATCTTCTTTTGTCATATGCGTATATTACAATTCATTGGCGGTGTGATGTCAAGAACTAAAATGCTTTTCTTTCACCGAGTTTCTTTATCTCAGCAAGGACTGCATCAATGCCATACTTGGCAATGAGTTCCAACAAAAGGACAGCCTTCTTCGGGCGTCCTCTTCCATCAATAGTCAAGACTTTTTCAAGTTCAGTTGTCATGTTGACACAGGGTTATTGAACATCTTAGCAAGTGAAGCAATCAATTGATCGGGTGTCAAGTTCCATTTAACACAGATGGCATCAATGAGATGTTCCCTTTCCACCGAACGATTCCCGTTAATGAATACGGTAGGAGTTTTCTTCTTGACAAAGTAACCCGATCTCAAATACCGATAGAATCGGTTAAGAGTAACGGAACTTTCAAGGACCGTATCGTGATGGATAAACATCAACTTGCTTCCCTTGCGGAAATACAAGTATTTATCACCAAGCGATGGATTCAAGTAGTATTGTCTTGCTTTCATGGGTATGCAATAATCGTGTAGTCTTCACCGAACTTGAGAGAAGTCAAGTCAATTCTCCTATCCCAAGGGAATTCAGGATCGGCTTCCTCATCCTTATAGAAAGGAGTCATTTCAGGGGCAGTTGGCACATGACCACAGGATTCACAACAGAACCGAGAACCTGCCTGCGGTGCTTCACAATCTCTTAGAAACTTAATCGTCATACAAGAAGTTTATACTTTTCTCCATAGATGTCAAGTAATTTTCTTGCAGGACTCGATAGAGTTATTATAGAACTACAATTAGTCTTTCGAAGAGGGAAATCGAATCCGTACAACAAAAACCCCGGGAGAGAACGACTCCCCCGGGGTATCATGTAACTGGAATTGTCCCGTTAGACTAATGGTTGGGTTTGTATGCCAACTCGCCTTGTTACCGGCGTCCGATATCCAGAGTCCCCAATGTTGCAATCACCAGGTACAGGAGGGCTTCGGCAACCCTCTTAAATTCTTACCGCTTGACCTTGAACTCACGACTGTTGATCTGATTGTCGGAAGTCAGAAGACCTTGATCCTTCGCCTTTTGCACGGCAATGGCATAGGTCATCTCATTGCGATCACCCCGAGTATTCGGCGGTGAAGTAATTGTCAATCCACGCACCAGAGCGGAAGCATCTTGATTTGCCTCACGGGCAGTACGAACCATGTTGAAGGCAGTGCGGAAAGCAAGGGGAAAGGAATCCCCGCCGTAGTTCACTGCCACACCTTTGTTTTTGAGTATCCAATTCATAGTGAAAGAATAGGTTAATTGCCCACAGAAGTCAACTTCTTTTCAATGGCATTGCGAGCAATGTTGTCCAACCCCACGCCTTTGGTACGGATGAGTCCCGCATTCACCAACTTGGCGATATGGTCTGCCACCGAACGCCCGCCCTTCACCGGAATGCGAAGCTCATACTTTTCACCGACAAAGGACCACTTGCCAGTGCCAGTCGCAAATCCGTATTTGATTGAACCGAGAATGTAGGTCTTTTTCATGTTGGTGTTAGACTAGCATGTAGAAATGCCCCTTGTCAAGCACATCTGATACTTTTGTTTTGTCAAAGGTTTGGATTGGATAGTACTCGTCAACTCCCCGAACGAATACCGTTGCGGTCTGTTGCAACTCGTTGTGAGACATTGTTTTCAGTACTTCCAACAAATCGGCGTATGTAGTATTTGCGTTCATATTTGTTAGACTATGCTGGCGGCACCATTCTTGTCAACAAAAATCTGCGGTGCTTCCATTTTTTCTGGAATCTCATCAATCCACGTCAAGCACACCGAACTACCATTTCCACCGAACTCGGCATAGCCATCGTCGAGGACACACCGAACATCATCAGCATCGTAATCATCCCAGTTGGAAAGGCACTCGGCACACTTGTCAAGGAAATGTTTGTTACACTTGTCCGGTGTTGAAACTTCGGCACTATCCACGACGCCTTCTTTAATGACGATGATAAATGGCAGATTCATATTGTTATGGAGTTTATAGAGATTTCACCGAATGTCAAGTGATTTTTTGTACCACCGAATGAATGCGGAACCAGATGCCGAATTGCTTAACAAACTTCTCGGCACGCTTGACCGCTTCCTCTTTGGTACGAGCCTTGCCCGTCCAAGTGGCAGAGTTGCCAAAGCAATCATTGATATATTTCCCGGGATAACCCTTATCGTGTGACCAGTACCGCACCACCCAAGTATTCCACTCTTGAACTCGGCGATAATCACCAGGATTCACCGAACCTTGAACGAGAGGGTTTACCTTCCAAGCGTCTTCCGGGGTCTTGAACTTGAGGCGAGAATGCAATCCAAGCATTGCACTATAGCCTTGGAACTCTTCAAAGGATTTGTAAAATGATTGGAGATGAGCTTGCCATCCCATCAATCCAGACTTGCATCGTACATGTTTCATAGTTCAGTCACTCTACAGATATTCAACGGGATGTCAAGAGAAAGTTTAACGAACTTGAAGGTAGAGCATTTATAGAACTACAATTACCTCACGAGAGCCTGCATCAATCCTGCGAAATAAGTGTTGACATCGGCGGTGAACTCTCTACACTCTTCAATATGAAAAAGAAAGTCAAACTTCAATTGGTCGGAATTGACGGGAACGCATTCATGATTATGGGAGCTTGGAAGAAAGCTGCCCGACAACAAGGATGGACTCCTGACGAGATTGATGCGGTTATCACTGATGCCACGAGTGGTGATTACGATCATTTGCTCTCCGTCCTCATTGACAATACGGAAGATCCGGAAGAATAACCCTTGACATTCACAATCAAATCCCTACACTCTTCTATATGAAAAAGATCAATCGCCTCAAACTCAAAGCTCGTTCCAACAATTGGGATGTTGTCGGTCATGCTGGATTGCAGTTCTGTGGAAACATCATGCCAAGGTTTGGCTTGGAAACTGGCTCTGATTATATCATGAGCATTCGGACCACACCAAAAAATAAGACTCATCGCAAAGTTGCCATGAGCCTTAGCTGTGCCGGATTTTGGCAATGGCAATGTGATGCGGTTCCTCTTGACTATAGCAATTCGCATGAGCGGTTTTTCAATCGTGATTTGGAAGTGAAGGAACTCATGCGGCAGTTCGTTGAACCCAATAAACGGGAAGTCAATTTGTGGATTAAGTTTCGGAAAATCTCTTGACATTCACCCTTAACCAAGATACATTCACACTATGAACGAAACACCAGCAGTAAACAGCAAGCGAAAGCAGAACGGGTACAGTTCCAATACTCTTTGGGCCAAACGTGCCAAGAAGCGGAATGAGGCGTACGACCGCAACGAGAAGTATGAGGCAATGCCTCTCTTGGAGAAGTTGAAGTACGTGCGGGGACTCGGCGGTTGCAAGCGTCAACTCGCCCGTCTGGAAAAGCAGTACGCCGCCCAGAAGGCACCCGCAGTCAAACCCGCTCCCTTGACCGAAGCTCAAAAGTCGGAAAAGGTGGTGAAGCGGTCAAAGGATGCCGTGAAAGCGGCAAAGAAAGTCTGAATCTCGTCAGCGCAACGGGAAAGGTTCATGGGTCTAATTAACCCAAAGTTACCTTGAGGGATAGATGAGTATGGTGTAACAGTAGCACGCCCCCATTCCAGGGGGAAGTCTGGGTGCAAATCCCAGTATTGAGAACGATATGTAACGTGAAATCCCCTTGAAAACTTCCTTTTCATCGTGTAGGCAGCTACGTGAATGCTGTCTGTTCCTAGCAATGGAAAGAGTACGAGAGCGGTCTATGATGTTTGGTGAACCAAAATAACCAAGCGGAGATATCTCGTTCACTGCACGACCCACCGGATTCCAACCCGGTGGGTTTTTTCTTTTCACCGATTCACCGAATTCACCGAACCTAATTTTAGCCCCGGCTAATACTAATTGTAGTTCTATAATTACTTATCGAATTCCTCCGAGAGCCTGGGTGGTTCTCTGAAAATAACTCTTGACTTTGTTAAACCTATTAGATATCTTCACAACGATATGAGCAATAAACGAACTTACGTACGGCATCGGTGGATTGCCACGGGCAAAGATGGCAGAAATGCTTACTGCTTTGTGTGCGGTATCACTGAAAAGGTTTTTGAGAAACGCATTGAAACCGCTCCCATGATTGAATGGGATTGCGTTGCGGTGCAAGCAAAGGAAAAGTGGATAGCGAACGAGAAGAAAAAGCTTAAGTCGGGTATGCCAATGACAAAGGGGTGTATGTCTTGCAAGCTTGGTGATAAGAGCAAGATTCATTCCAAGAAAAATTGTCCAGGTTTCTCTTGACTTTGTTAAACAAATCGCTAGACTCGCTACCGATATGAGCATTTACATTCAAATAACGAATCGGTGCAACATGACTTGCAATCATTGTTGCTTTGCGTGTACCTCTCGTGGTCATGATATGACTCGGGAAGATTTCTTCTCTGCCATTCAACTTGCCAAAGAGCATGATGCAATGGTGACGATTGGCGGCGGTGAGCCTACGTTACACGCTAACTTTTTCGAATTCCTCACTCACGCAATGGTTGAACTCTTGGACGTGACGGAAAATATGGGTATGCCCGCTGTCGGAATCATTACCAATGGCAGCAATACTCAAATGGCTCTCCGTATTGCCAAGATGGCGAAAGCGGGATTGATTACGGGTACGGTGTCAAAGGACCAGTACCACGATCCGATTGACCCGAAAGTGTATGATGCTTTTGACACCAAAAAGAATCGGTGGGGCAGTCCCGCCAATCGTGAGGATGATGATTTTCGCAACATTAACTACGGTGGTGGATACATTCAACCCGTTGGACGTGCGAAGGAATGGGGACATCACCCTTTGAGAACTTGCGTTTGCGATTCAATCTTTATCACGCCTAAAGGCAAAGTGTATCCGTGCGGGTGCAAGGTGAGAGGTTCCGAACTCGGGAACACCATTGCAGAAGCAGTACAAAACATTGTGTGTGAGCATTTTGAGGGACACTGTTACAAATCAGAGGGTTACAAAGAAACCGTCATTCCAGCGATGAATGGCATGATGGCTGCTTAACAGATTTCGGTTGCTCATATCAGCCCCGGGGATCATCTGCCCCGGGGCATTTTCCTGTTTTCACCGAATTCACCGAACGTAATTTTAGCCGGATCGAGAGAGTAATTATAGAACTACAAATACTTCGATCAGATCCTGCATAACCCGGGCGGTGAACTGAAAATAACTCTTGACATCTTCATAGAAATGTCTATAGTCACCACGATATGAGATATTCAATTGGTGATTTCGTTTGTTTTGACGGATGGCTTCATGGCCGTATCGTACAGTTGACTGCCATTGGGTATTTCGTTGCCACCGCAATTGGGTTTGAAGTTTTCGCTACAGATAGTCAATTGCGATTTGTTAGATAATCCTTGACATCTTTATAGAAATCCCTAGACTGTGACGCATGAAACGAATTGAAGATTTCACTTTGAATGCCCTGATGGAAATGCGGGAAGATGCGAAACAAGGGCGAAAGACCCGCTTTACCATTGCTGAAATCAATGCGGAGTCAGATCGTCGTCATCGCCTCAATACTCCATTCGATGAAAGAAATCTATGAGCAATCCAACTTTTACTCCTAGTGAGTTCAACCAACAGGCTCTTGAATTTCGCAAGATGTTCTGTTCCAAATCTTTTTGGGCAATGTCAAGTGAGAAGCGAGAAAAGGCATCTGAGGCATTTCGCTTTGCATATCTCTTTACTGACTGTAAGGGTGATAATGCTGAACAACAACGAGTTGCCGACGTATTCATGCAATCTACTGCCGAGTATGACCGTCGCTATCTGATGCTGATGCAATTAGGTGTTGACATCGGCAAGTAAATCATTATCTTTATCCTATGTTAGAACAACACATTTTCTTTGAGTTGGTAAACGGTTTCCGAGAGTGGTTTACTGCTCATCGTGAAGAGATTCAATCTGAGTTCGCCATTACTGGCCCAGTCATCAATGCCCGAATGAAAGCGGGTGATACTCAGGATGATATGGATTTGATGGATTACGCCTTGGAAACGTACAATGATAGGGAGGAATAACGATTATGGAAATCAAGACTTATGCCACTATGCTTTCGGCGGTGGAATTACTGCCAGAGAAAAACAACATTTATACCGCCATTCATTATATCACTGGAACGATGGAATGGATGAAGATTGATCGGGTGGAGTATCTGCGGGGTCTTCAAGCGATTGGCAACCCTCGGGATGTTAAATTCCCCTGTCATGCGGATCATGACCGTGATGGCGATCTCTTCATTCATACAAATGTTGAAAACAAGTATTGACATCCATCAACCGTTGGCGTAAGCTATTTACGCAATGAACGATTACACAAATACGTCTTGCTACGGTTATTCCTCTTGGATGGGAATGACTACAGAAGATTTGTGTAATTGGCTCAAAGAATTTTTCCTCACGTTCACACTGGAAAATTACTGCCGTGAGAAAGCACTGGTCCAGTACCAGAGTCCCAGTGTGGATAAGCGGAAACACATAAAGACTGTGGCCAAATCATTCCAGTAGCGACGGCTGGCGTATGAAGCCAGCAACCCCGGCAAGTGCTGCCCACGCTCTCAACGAAGGGAACCTTGCCGGTGTGACAGTCTAAATGATTAAAATTAGTTGCCCCGGGGCGAGTGCTCCGGGGCTTGTCGTTTTCACCTATTCACCGAATTCACCGAATTCACCGAACGCAATTCTAGTTCGAAGCAGGAGTAATTGTAGTTCTATAAATACTCCGTCGAAGAGCAGGATGTCCGGGATGTGCAGGTCGCCAGCAAGTCCTGTGCCAAGTG
>Ga0315274_10017010_pt1 | contig 10269 bp, 2 predicted proteins | sample YL17G02_20_MG_FD_203700 | JGI IMG/M metagenome (GOLD analysis project Ga0315274, IMG submission 203700) | Sediment microbial communities from Yellowstone Lake, YNP, Wyoming, USA - YL17G02_20 | ecosystem: Environmental > Aquatic > Freshwater > Lake > Sediment | place: USA: Wyoming | collected... | reverse complement strand
CCGCCGCAGGTCTCAGCGCGAGACCTGCGGCGATGGTCAGAGCGAAGATGAAAAAAGGAAGTTTCAAGTTTCGAGTACTGAGTGCTGAGTACTGAGTGCCGAGTACTGAGTGCTGAGAACCTGTCCAAAAACCCAGGACACGGACTGGCACAGACGCCCACGGACAAACACGGACCCGGTTTTCGGATTGGCTCTGAGTACTGAGTCCTCGATGCTGAGTTTCTAACTCATCGTTCAGCCTTCATGGTTCGCTTCTTGTTCACCGTTTATCCTTCATCCTTCCTCGTTCATCCTTCATCCTTCATCCTTCCTCGTTCATCCTTCATCCTTCATCCCTCATCCCTTCTCGGACACATCCACCCACTCAATGCCGACCTTCTTGAGCGCATAGCCGACTTCTTTGCGATAGTCGCCATAGGACATCATCCAGTGGAAGCCGACCATTTGTTCGAGCAGTTTTTTCATGTCGCCTTCAATGGTCACGTCCACCTGGGCGCGGCAAATGTCCATGAAGGGCGTCTTGAGGGTCTTGCCCGTGAAGCCGAGCCAGCGCTTCTCGCCGAAGTCGGGGTCAATCATGGTGATGACCTGGCCCGGCCGCATTTCGACGTGGGGCGAAGCGCCGTAGTCCGACTCGAAGTGGGTCATAATCCTGACGCGATCGAGGTCGCGACCATCGAGTTTGCGCGGGCCGGTGCAGTGGGCCACGGTCACAATCCCGTCGTGCGGATAGGTTGGGTCGTTGAGGAACACCGGCAGCCCCGAAATGTGGTGCAGGAGAACGCCCGAGGGAATGACGACGAAATCGGACTCGCAGAACGCCATATAGCCGGAGTCGTTGAGCAGACACAGGGGCAGACAGGCCGTCGTCTCGGAAATCGGCATGATCGTGCCCATGCAGTGGTTGACGGTCATGGCATTGGTTTGGTTTTCGGCCATAAGGTCTTTGAACACTTTCGTCAGCATGAACGCGTTGGTGACGAATTCCGGCTTGGTCTCGAGCTTGACGCCGCGATGGTTGAGGTACTCTCTGGCGTCGGCCTTGGCCTGTGCGGCGACTTTGGAATCGGCGCGAGCGGCCTTGATCCGCTTTCCCAATTCCTCATAAGCGATCGGAATGAGTTCCATGTGCCATTTCTCACGGGTCAGTTCGGGAGCCTTCTGCCCGCCCGCTCCCCAGCCGCCGGCGTCTCCGACGGCGATGATCTTCTGGCCCATCGAGCTCTTGAGACCGTAGAGCGCGCGAAGCCGCCAGAGAACGTTGTTGAAGTCATCCACCACGACGTCGTGGACGTCGAGGCCCGTCGGGGCATATTCGTCCACCGTCTTGCGAAGGAATCGAGGATGGACAATCTCATACCAGAGATAGGCCGTGCCGGATAGGTGACGCACGAAGACGATCGTGGCCCGGTCGGGGAAAACGACGGAATCGAGACTGCCGCCGGCCGCGAACACCAGCGTGACGTCGAACGACTCGTTGCGCACCGCCTCGGCCTCGGCTTTGCCGCGCACCAAACTGACGGGAAGCACCTTGAGCGGAAACTCGGCGGATTTGGCCATCGCGGCCAGCTCGCCGGTGATGCGTTGCTTCTCCGCCTCGGCCTGCGGCTGCGTTTGAATGCCGCCCCAACTGCGCCAGCTGGTCTGCGGGCGCCGCTGAGGAATGGAATAGATTAGAACGGGTTTGACAACCAGCGGCTTGCCCGGTCGGGCCGAGGGACTCGAAAGCGAACCCGACGAGGCGGCTTTGGCCGACGTGGCCTGCACGGCCCACGCCCCGAGGGCTGCCGTACCCAGCCCGACAAAGAGGCTGCGACGCGAAATTCCGCCGCTCTCGTCCAGCGTTCGACTGACCGGGATGCGCGGCACTTCGTGGCCGCAGCAGCCGCCGCCACGCCGACGCACGCGAGAAAGGTCGTTCGGAGTTGCCATGGAGATCAAATCCCCCTTTATCTCGGAATGTGCGAACCCTTGGATCGCGCTTCGCAAACGCACTTCTACGAAGATCATCGCGAAGAATCAAGTTCTCTTGTGCGGGAACACGGCTTCGTTGGGCGCCCGCCGTTCGGTCTTCTCAGCGATACAGCTCCCAATTGCTGCTTCGGGTCTTTGGCCCGCGCGACTGGATCGAACCGTCGGCTCGCGTGATCCCGGCGATCGAGTTTCCGCCGGCGTCCGACATGGCGGCCGCCGTCAGATGAACCGGACTCCACTGGTACTCGCGGGGAAGCCTCACGCGCAGATCGAGCCAGAGAATCGTAGCGCCGGTCGCTCGCAGGGGATTCACCGGGTTGGTGAAAAACGCCACATTCATCACGTTGGGACGCGGGCAATAGAAATAGACATCCTCGCCCGGGTTGATCCGATTCGGTTTGACCCCCAGGAACGTGACCACCGTGGCATCGGCTTCGACATGGAGGTTGATCCCGGCCACTCCAGTGCAGTCGGGAGTGACCTCGACCGGCAACATCACCGACAAGGTCATGTCGGGGTCCACCCACTCGGAGCCCAGCGCGATCATGCGATCGGCGAGGAGGGCGGCGGAGGGCTTGGAAGCGGTTTCCGGTGGTCGGCCCTGGTAGGCCGTGCGCTTCAGTCCCAACACGAAGTCGGCGATGTCGAGCAGTCGGTCGCCGTTCAGATCAAACACCGACTGTTCGGCGAAGCTCAGTTGGCGCATGCCAAGCAGGTATTCGAGGAGTTTCTGCAAGTCGGTCTGGAAGCCGGTTCGGAACGCCCACTGAGGCCCCGTGGTGCTGCCCCGGCTGTTGCGGGCGACCACCTGCCAGAGGTGGTCGGTGTCCGACCGCAAGGCCAGCGGCGGCAGGTAGGAGCTGGCCGTGAGGCCCGTGACGGTGGGCACGCTCGGCTTGACCGGCGTTACGGCCTGCCACAGGTAGAGGTCATAGGTCTCCGCCCGGGCCGAATCGGCCCAGTCCAATGTCACGTCGAGGGGAACCAGTTGCGCTCCGTTGGGCGGCGAGGGGTTCGATGGGACATCGGGAGGGCCGCCGACGCCGACGCGCAGGTCCACCCGTTCCACTTTGCCGCGCTCCGCGAAGGAGAACGTCGTCGAGGTCACATTGGACATCGGCCAGGTGAAGGCGCCATCCAAGGCGGCTTCGCGCAGGTAGGCGGCCGCTGTGGCGCTCACGGGCAGGCGATTGGCCGAAATGGGCGTCGAGCCGACCTGCATTTCCGCGGGGATGTGAACCAGGTATGAATAGGTGGTTCCCGACGCCGTGCCCACCGGCGTCAGATCGGTCGCTACCGCCACCCGCAGCGAGTCGTCGCCGTCCCAGGGAGAGAACGTCCACACCAGCCGGCCGTGCGCGACCAGCGAGCCGTCCTCGGCCAGGACCTGGCCGTAAAGCGTGATGCCCGGTTCGGGCACGCCGCCGTCACATCCCGCGCGCGAGACCAGGCCGGCGCAAAGCAACGCCACCACAACGACCGGTGCCCTCTTGAAAGAAATCCTGCTCATCATCCTGTCCCTCATTCCGGGTATGAAACCATCCACTCGTTCGCCCGTGGTCCTCAACTGACCGCCCACAAGCGGTCAATGCACATTGTCCGGCACAACTCAAAACTCATAATTCAAAATTCAACACTGCCTCTTCTCAGTTCCCCGAATACGCGTACGTCTGGAAGAAGACCTTAATGTCCGTCACGCCGTTGACGAACGTGTCGAGAGCCTTCTGGCGATCGTAGTGCAACGTTCCCGCCGGGATGACCAACAGCCAGCGTGTGTTCCACACCGACCGCCCGATCAGGCGGCTGTCGGACACCGTTTCGGCCGGATCGAACTTGCCCGAGTCGTGATAGGCCCGGAACGAGGAGTACCTTCGAATGGCCGCGTATTCCTCGCTGAGCGTATCCACCATGGGAATCCAGTTGGGCGCCGCCAGGTCGGCCGCGCCGATCGGGAACGGAACGGGCAGCTTCTGATCCAGAATCTTCCACGTGCGGATGTCGCCGCTTGCCCCCGTCGGTGAGCGCATGATGTCGTAGCCGACCGGAATCAGATAGACCCGCGGCGTGTTGGACAGCCCCGTGGACGTGAGGGCGTCATAGCCGCTGAACCAAACGCCCACCGACCGCACCTTCGTGGCGAAATTGGTCGAGTCGTAGGCGCTGTCGCCCGAAGCCAATTCCCTGCCGAAAAAGTTGAAGCCGAAATTGACGGTCGTCGGAATCGGGATCACAATGCCCGGCTCGGTCGCCAGGTGGGGTTCGAAGACGCGGCAGTACCGCTTGAACTCGGGAACCGACAGGAGATCGTCCACCCGATGTTGCCGCAGGACCTCGCGCCACGTGGGGTCGTCCACCGTGCGGAACAGTTCTCGGCGCAGCGAGAAACGGTTGGTTTCGGTCTGGGGGTTGTTGAATCCCAGTTGGCCCTTGAGCGACAAATCCCAGTTCATCTTCATGCGGGCCATGATGTCGGCCAGACCCGGATCGCCCACGCCGCTGCCGGTCTGCGGCAGGCCGTTCAGCACCGTGCCGACCGAGCGGGCGCGGACAATGCTGGTCATGAAGAACTCGCCGGCCTGCCGGTCGAGATCGAGCAGGTTCGTTTCATAGTCATAGGCTTTGGCGGCGAGATAAATATAGCGAGCCGCCAGGTCGTATTGCGCCCGATACTTTTGCAGCGCATCGTTGCGGAAAATCCGAAACGCCATGTCCTTGTAGCGGTAGTCCTGAACCTTGCTGGCGGTTTGAGTGCGGAATCGGGTGCGGTCCTCGATCAATCGGACGCCCTTGGCCAGAGCGGCCTGATATTCACCGGCGGCCTGGACCATGGCTTCCACTTGCGTGGCCAGTTCGAGGCGCTTGGCGGGTTCCTTCCTCACGAGATCGCGAAGCTCATAGACCAGTTCCTTGACCGCGTAGTCCTCCTTATCCTCCAACAGATCGTACTCCGCCTGCGTTGTGACCGCGGCGGCGGCGAATCCCATGGACATCCCGGTGATCTTGGCGATCCCGCCGACCCAGCCGGCGGCCACATACACGCCGTTGGAGACGAGCTTCGCTCCGCCGCGCGCCGGGGCCGTCACGTCGCCGCCAACCGCCAATCCGACAATGGCGCTCTTCGGGATCATTTCGATCCCGGCTTCCGTCGCCAATCGAATGCCTTCCTGGAGGTTCTTGCAGCCGTTCTGAACCTCGGCCATTGCCTTCTGGACGGCATTGAAGGCCGCGACCTTCGTGTTGCGATCGCTGACGGTGTTGAGCGTGTCGGTTTTCAGATCAATGCGTTCGTCAATCCGGTTGGCCAGATTCCTGACCTGTCCCACAAGGTCGGCATACTCGGCCCGTATTTTCTCGAATTGGCCGTAGAGCTGAATCAGCCGCGAACGCGTCTGCTGGATTTGGCCCGGCGCCCGTCTCTGCCCCCAATCCTCGCCCTCGGGCACGCACGTCCCGAACCCGTTCATCGAAACGTGGTAGGTTACGGTTGTAATATCGGCGCTGGGATTCCCCTCGTCGTCCACACGGGTGTAATCGCGCAGCCGGACCTGGAACATCTGCGTCGGCTCGCGATCGCGGCCGAGCAGTTCGCTGACATCCACGTAGTCGTAGTGATACATATCGGGGCCATTGTATCCCTGCGGATAGGTCTTGCCCTCGCCGATATCGCCCGAATACGGGTAGCCGAAGACTTCGATAAGCCGGCTGTTGAAATCCGCTTCCCGGTCGGTCACATTCTCCTGGAACTGGGTCTGGGTATCCGCCTGCCGCCGCAGCAACTGGGTGCAATTGGTAGCGTGGTTAAAGACCGTGACCGCATTCTGGAGGGCCAGGAGCGCCCGGTCGTAAATCTGCTCGAAGTGCGTCTGGCGGTTGGCGGCGATCGGATCGGTCACCCGCGACGGGTCAATGTCGAACGGAATGACGTTCTTGGCCAGACCCAAGGGGTTCAGACCGATGTCGGCCTGATCCAGCTGCGTGTGGATGTCGTCGAAGGCCGCGCTGATTTCGCGCAACTCGACAACGGTGGTGCGATCCACCTTCTGGATGCCGGTGTGCAGCGTATCGGAGGCCGGCAGGATGGAGTTGGCCACAACCCAATCGAAATAGGCGCCCTGCCCGGCGCGGCTGGCCCATTCCGAAAGTCCCCAGGCGCGGTCGGGATCGCCGTCCTTGTAGCCCTGCCATTGTCCGGCCGGATCCTCGACGTAGGCTTGGCGATAGGTGAGGTTGACGATTTCCGCCCCGGCGTGGGCCTTCGCCGCCGCCACTTTGGCGAACTTGCGTTCGTCGAGATAGTCCACCGTGACGGCCTGGCCGGCCACCAGAACCGCTTCGGCGCGTGGGACCCAGTCGAAATTGCGATGTTTCAGAAGGCCATAATACTTCTTGATTGCCGTCAGATAGTGGCCCCAGGCATCGCCATGTCCCTGGGGATACAATTTCATGGCGTCCAGCTCATTGATTGTTCCGTCGGCGTTTCCCAGCGCATCCTGGATATTGTAGTTCAAGGCATAAGCGACCTCGCCGCCGGTGATGTCGCGCGTAAAGTTCCACATCAGGCGGTTATACAGAGGATGGAGCATCACGCCGGGCGCTTTGCTGTCGTCGCGGCCGCGCAACAACCCCAATTCCTCTTCCAGAAGCGAAGCGGTCTGATTCATGAAGCAATAGATCGAGGAGGCTTCCGTGCCATAGGTCCTGTCTTCCGTGCCGAACGCCACGGTCGGGTCGGCCGCGTCGGCGTAAGCTTCATTGCCCAGCAGCATGTAGAGGTCGGCGATTCGGCCCGCGGCCAGCAATAGGGCGTTGTTGGCCGGCGGATAGCGATAGCCCGCGTCCACGCTGAGTTGCTTGCCGCGTCCCAGCACGGTCTCATAGATTTCGATCAGTCCAAGCTTGTCGAGGCCGCCGCTGCAATTCAGGGGTACGCTGCCCACCCACCGCGCGCCGGCCTGCGCGATCATGTTGACAATCGTGTTCACCGTTTGGGTCTGAAATTGCGAGAAGCGGTTCTCGGCGCCCTGGATGCCGCCGCCCGAAGCCCGTTGGGTGAAGGGATTGATCCGGCCGACCACCCGCTTGATCCATCCCGGGGCCATCTGCGCCGGGGTCAAGGTACTGTAGTACCGGTCCTCGTCGGGATCGCCAGCGCGGCGATAGCGCACCCGGAACCAGTTGTCGCTGAGGGTGAAAATCCCCGGTCCGTAGATGGTGACGTCCAACGCCCCCGTACCATTCGTGGGATCGGTAGGATAGGAGAACCACATCGAGCTGGACGTGGCCGGCTGCACCCCATCAATGTCGGGATGGTATTGCCACTTAAAGGCGTATTGATCGGCTTTTCCGGCGAAATCGCCCGAATGGCGCAAGGTCAGTTTCTCGTCGAACACGCAATCGGGCTCGATGACCTTGAGCTCGCCTTTATAGAGGTCATCCACCACGCGGATAATTTCGAGCGAGACGGGCAGCGGACGGCAGGCGTCATGATTCTGCATGGCCAGCGTGACGTAGCCGCCGTTGCCGCTCGAAACACCCACGACCGCCTTGCCCGTCGAATTGCTGTCCTGGCGACCCATCACGATCGGGCCGCTGGTCGCCTCGAATAGATCATCCACGGCGCCCCGGAAGTTCGTGTTGGTCGTGAGATTGTACAGGTATTGCTTGTCGCGCTGTGTCAGCACATTGACCAGAAGGAGATCTTCACCCAGCATGTCGTAGAACTCGCCGACCATCGCCAGTTTCTTCTCAATCGGATCCCAGCTGATCCGGCTTTTCATGTGGGGCGGGAGTTCGCTGAAGTAGGTCTTGCCGGCCCGGCTCTCGGTCAAGATGGAATCGGCGCCGGTGGGGAGTTCGTCGAGGTCCACCTTGCGCTCGCGCAGCGGGTCAATGAGTTGCACGTTGTGACTGCCGCCGAGGTCCGCCATCGGGCTGTGATTGAGCGACTCGTAGATGACCTCGACGCTGCACTGCCCCATGATGTCGGGGAGGCCGAACTTTCGCGTCACGAGGGTTTCGGCCGTCTTCAGGGTCGGGATGATGTCGGGCCAGCTGACCGTGTAGTGAACGTCAACCGGCGTACCCGGCGTGTACGTGGGCGCGGGCAGACGGCTGAGCCAGGGACAGCGCGCGCCGACGGGATAGGCCAGGTTGTCGGCCTCATCGGGGAAGACCCAACCTTCCTGAATGGGATACCAGTAGCGCATGACGATATGGCTGGTCCCGCCGTCGTCGCGGGCCGCTCGCGCCCAGAATGAGTAGTTGCGATCCTGCCAGAACGGCCCCGAAACGCCGTAGTTGCCGTTGTGAATGGCCGACGAGGTTTCGCCGCAGTTGGGCAGCGCCGCCAGCGGGTAGGGCAGCTGAATCAGCCGGCCGGCCGTGGCCCCATACCAGAACTTGCGGAGGTCGTCCTCCGGCAGGACCCGGAAGACGCGAGCGCGCCACAGATTGCGGTCCGTCGTGTCGCGGTACTTCAAGATCACGTAAGGGATGGGCTTGTCGGTCGAAGCGACGTTGAGATCGCAGCGCAGCGCAAACGCCCCCAGGCCCGAATCGAGCGGAAACAGTTGGGCGTGCTCGAAGTTGGGATTGTAGCCGAACTTCGTCTTGTCGTTCTGGTAGTAAATCTCGGGATAGCGGTGCGCCGCGGGAATCATCCCTGACCCGGTCTGGCTGGCAATCACCATCACTTCGGGGCTGGTCGGCCAGTCGCACGCATAGCGCATCACTTTCGAGGGCCACTGCACCCCATAGGATTTGTCGAGCGTCAGGCCGTGCGTGGTGACGTTGGACCACCAGACCTCCAGTTTTCCGGGGAAGACCGAGAACACCTGGCCCGTGGGGTATCCCGCCGGCCCCTCATTATAGACTTTCGGGTCGTACTTGTCGTCCACGTCCACGCCCGTGACGTGGTAGATGTAGCCGGGGGCGGGACCGCGGTGGTAGGCATCGGTGACCTCCGCACCGATGCTCCACGGATGGTGGGAGCGATCGAAATAGCGGACATCAATGTTGCGCGCGCACTTGACCGGTTCAAAGCCCACCCACTCGGAGCCGGGCGAGTTGGCGGGACCGGTCTGATATTGCAGCAGCGCGTAGTAGTCGCCGGCCGACTTTGTGGCAATGTCCGAGAAGAACAACTCGCTGTTCAGCTCGGCGTGTTGGACCGGGCTGCGAGGACTGCCGCCCAGGGCGATGTACTCCTGGAAGGGCATCAGCGTCGCGTTCAGTTCTTTAGGGACGGGAACTTTCGGTCCGGGAACCGCCGTATGGCTTCCCCGAACGAACAGCTGCGTGTCGGGGGGCCAGTCGTTCGTATAGCGGTGCATCTCATAAGGCCAGATCAGGCCCTTCTTCCCCAGCCGCTTGAAGAAGACCTCGATCTGGTTGTTCTGCGTGGTCGGTCGAATGGCGAACACCGCCCCCTTGAACCCGCCTGCGATGTTGTGCTGATAGCAGTAGTTGGTCGGGTCGGAGGGGTTGGCATTCCAGCCGCGTCGGACAAACGTCTCCCCCAGCAATGGGTCGGCGACCACTCGGGTTGGCGATAACAGGTCGCCCGTGTTCCTAGCCGTGACGTAGTCGGGATAATACGTGAACACCTGGACGAATTCGAGAACCGAGGGTCCGGTGGAGGCCAGATCATCCATTCGCAACAGAATCTTGCCGGTCTCATCGGCTCCCCCTGGCCCTGCGCCGCCAACGGCTCGGATTTCGCGCGGATTCGGATAAACGAAAATGCTCCCGCTGCTTGTGATCTGTTCGTTATAGAAGAATTGCAGGATGTCCAGGCCCGCAACGTTGACCGTTGGGCCGAGCGAGCCGTCGGCCGTGTAGTAAATTCGTTGCCAATCCGTCGCAGGATTCCAGCCGGCCTGGTACGCGTGAAGCTCGTAAGGCCATTCCATTCCCGGATAGTAGCCGCGGTGTTTCCAGAAGAGACGAACCTGCGCGGTGGTCGAGGTCGGGCGAACCGTGAAGACCTGTCCGGCGACCGTCGCGGTCTTGTTGGTGTCATACTGATAAGCGTAGGGCTTCGCTCCTTCGGTGCCGCGCGCCACAACCGGCGCCGGCACCCGGTCGGCCGGCGAGTTGGTGGGCGTGAGGGTGTCGCCGACATACGCGTTCGTGATGAAGTCGGGAGTGTACGGTCGAATGTCGAGGAATTCGAGGAACGACGGACCGGTCGTGCCCGTCAAATCCATCCGGACGAGGATTTTGCCGACTTGGCTGCCGGCCGTGCCCCGAATTTCCCGAGGATTGGCATTCAAGAAAATCGTCGGGACCGTGGTG
>Ga0315274_10017007_pt1 | contig 10269 bp, 5 predicted proteins | sample YL17G02_20_MG_FD_203700 | JGI IMG/M metagenome (GOLD analysis project Ga0315274, IMG submission 203700) | Sediment microbial communities from Yellowstone Lake, YNP, Wyoming, USA - YL17G02_20 | ecosystem: Environmental > Aquatic > Freshwater > Lake > Sediment | place: USA: Wyoming | collected... | reverse complement strand
GCGGCGCGGGCTCCGCCCCGACGCTCGCGGCCTGCTCGGGCGTGAGTCCCTCGGCGTAGGGCTGGGTGCCGGAGACCCACTCGACGGACTCGAGCGCGGCCGGCCGGCCGTCCACCGACACGAGGAAGTCTTCCGGGCCGAGGCCCAGGATCGGGTTCCCGCGGCTGTCCACGGCTCGGACGTCGAGGAGCACACGCTGGACCTCCACGTGCTCGCGAACGCGGATGTCCTGGGTGGCGGACGGCCGTGGGACTGCCGCGAGCAGTCCCGCGAGCGCCAGAGCCGCGGGTCCGGAAAGGCGCATCGTCCTCAATCCCTGCTGTTGATACGACCCCTTCGGCTCATTGGTTCTGCCCCCACGGCAACTCGGACAGATCGACGTTGCCGCCCGAGAGGATGATCCCGACTCGCAGGCCCGAGACGGGAAGCCTGCCCTCCAGCAGCGCTCCCAACGTCACCGCCGCCGAGGGCTCGATCACGATCTTCATGCGCTCCCAGATGTGGCGCATCGCCTTGATGACGGCCGCATCGCTCACGGTCACGATCTCGGCCACGCGCTCCCTGATGATTGCGAATGTCAGCGTGCCTAGGGAGGTCAGCAGCCCATCGCAGACTGTCTGCGGGTTCACGGAGGGGACGATGCGCCCCTCCTGCAGGGAACGGAAGGCGTCGTCGGCGCCCTCGGGCTCGGCCGCAACCACGCGGGCCGCGGGGGAGAGCGAACTCACGGAGATCGCTGTTCCCGACAGCAGCCCTCCGCCCCCCACCGGCGTCATCACGACGTCGAGACCCCGGACGTCCTCCAGGAGCTCCAGCGCCGCGGTGCCCTGGCCCGCGATCACGCGCGCGTCGTTGTAGGGGTGGATGACCGTCGCGCCGGTGTCGGCAACCACTTCGGCCAGGGTCGCCTCACGCGCGGCCAGGGTGGGCTCGCACAGCACGATGCGACCGCCGTAGCCTTCCACGGCGGCCCGCTTGACCGCGCGCGAGGTACGGGGCATCACCACGTGCGCCGGTACGCCGCGCAGGCGTGCGGCCAGGGACAGCGCCGCCGCGTGGTTTCCCGAGGAGTGGGTGGCGACGCCGCGCTGGGCTTCCTCCTCGCCGAGGGAAAACACCGCGTTGCAGGCGCCCCGGAACTTGAAGGCGCCGACCTTCTGGAAGTTCTCGCACTTGAAGAAGAGGCTCGCCCCCACCATCGCGTCGAGGCTGGAGCACGTGAGCACCGGAGTCCTGTGCGCAAAGGGCCGGATGCGCTCGGCGGCCGCCCCGACGTCAGCGAAGCTGGGCTGGGTGTCCCTGCTCACCACGTGCCTCCCGCAGGCAGTCTACCGCCTCGACGGCACGGGCGGAAAAGCAACGGGGCACCCATCGGGCGCCCCGAGCTCCACTGTCGATTTCCCTGCCGCCTCAGAAATTGTAGCCGACCGCGAGCCGGAAGTCGCGGCCCGGCTCGAGCTGGGTGTTGAACGGCTCGGGGTACGCCACGTTCCCGATGTTCTGGGCCGCGACCTGCAGCGAGAGCCCGTTGGCGAATTCGTACCCCCCGAGCAGGTTCAAGACGGCGAAGCCGGGCGACGGATCGTAGCCGGGCGGGACCTGGTCCTGGTGGGCGACCATTCGGGTGGCGAACTCCCCCCACCACCTGGACTGCTGGTAGCGCACGCCGACGACACCCTTCAGGGGCGAGATGAGCGGCAGCGGCTCGTTGGTGTTCTCGTTGGTGCCCTTGAGGTAGCTCACCGAGCCGAACACGGTCCAGCGGTCCGAGAGGTAGGTCTCGAGCTGGAACTCGGCGCCCTGGATCGCGCCGCGCTCGATGTTCTGGAACTGGGCGAGCTCGAGCCCGGTGTCCGGGTCCGGGCCCAGGAAGACGAGGCTTATGAAGTTGTTCACGTTGTTGCGAAAGACGTTGAGGCCTCCCGAGTACCTCGCGTAGCGGTACTTGAACCCGAGCTCGTAGTTCATCGAGGTCTCGGGCAGCAGGTCGGGGTTCTGCTCGATGAACGTGTCGCCGGTGGTGGCGAGCCCGACGAACGAACGCTCCTGGATGTTGGGCGCGCGGAAGCCGCGGCCGACGGTCGCGGTCAGCGCGACGTTGTTGGTCACCTTGTACAGCGCGGAGACGTTGCCGGCCGGGGCGGTCTGCGAGACGTCGAACTGCTCGCCCGTGTAGTTTGGGTCGTCCTGGCTCACGAAGGCGTAGTGGTCGCCACGTGCGCCTATCACGAGCTCCAGGCGGGGCGTGACGGTGATCGCGTCCTGCGCGAACACGCCGACGCCGCGCTGATAGCTGTCGGGTACGGCCACGTCGTTGGTGGTGCCGAACGGCGACGACTCGGTGGTCTGGTCGTGGAGGTTGTCCTGGTAGAAGTCGAGACCGAAAGTGATGTGGTGGGCCGTTCCGAGGTCGGCGGAAGACTGGGCGTTGAGCCCCCACGAGAGGATGTGGGAGCTCGTGAAGTTGTTCAGGAAGAACCTGCCGAAGTCGAAGTTCCGCTTGCTCTCCTTGAGCACGTCCTGGTAGTAGCCGGTGACCGAGAGCCCGTTCAGACCGCCGAACGGGCCGGTGTCGTAGCCCGTGGATACCTTTGTGCGGTTGAAGGTCGGAAAAGAGATGTCGATCCCGGAGGTTTGCGGGTCGTACCCCGGAAAGCCGACGTCGCGGGTCTGCGTGGTCTGCACGTTGAAGCGCAGCACGCCGGTGTCCGTGACCAGGAAGCGAAGGTCGCCGTCGACGCTGGCCTGCTTCATGCCGCTGTTGGGCATCACGCCGTCGGGTGTCTCGTAGTTCTTTGCCTCGAACGCGCTCACGCCGACGTGGAACGTCGTCCGCTCGCCGGCCCCGTTGAGGTTGAACTGGCCGCGCTGGGAGTTGGCGGCCGTGCCGTACTGGTAGTTGGCCGACCCCCCCAGCGTGAGGCCGCCCTGGTGGAACGCCTGCTGCTTGGTGATGATGTTGATCACGCCGCCGATGGCGTCGCTGCCGTAGAGCACCGATGACGGCCCGCGCACCACCTCGATGCGGTCCACGAGCGAGAGGTCCACGAGGGCCGGCTGGATGCCGGCGAAGTCCGTGGACTCCCGCGCGTTGTTGAGGCGCTGGCCGTCCACCAGGACCAGCACGCGGTTGCTGTTGAGGCCGCGGATCGTCGGCAGGCCACGGAACGGCCCCTCGCCCGAGACGTCCATGTTGGGGAGCTGCTTGAGCGAGTCCACCATCTTCACGGGCTGCTCGCGCCCGAGGGTTTCCGAGGACACCACGGAGATCGGAACAGGCGTGGAGAAGGAGTCCGTCTCGTACCGGGTCGCGGTCACCACCATCTCCTCGTGCACGGCCGGAGGAGCCGGTTTCTTCTCCTTCTTGGCCTTCTCCTTGGCCTCCTTGTCGGCCTGCGCGGCCTGGTCGGCCGCGGCCGCCGTCGCGGTGGCCGTCGCCGGCTGACCCGGCGTTGCGCTCGCCGTCTTTTCCGCATCGGCGGGCGTGGCTGCCAGAGCGGCCATGAGGATTGCAGCGGTCAGAATCATCTCGAGCCCCCTCAAACGCGGCCCATTGAGCGCGGGCCCGCGTGTCGATGGGTCAAGGTAGCAGTTCCTGTCTGTTTTGCAAGTCCTTTTCTGTCACTGGGTTGTCTCGGATTTTTCGCGACCGATCCTTGACGGTACGAAGCCTTTTGTGGCCGTGTCACAGACGTCCTGACAATGATCACGGCTGAGCGCGAGTCGCAGGACGGATGCGGGGCTCGTCCGGCGCGGCCGCCACCTGAAAAAGTCCGGCGCTTGGTCCCGGCGTGGTGCGCGAGGGGCGAGGCTCCGTTTTTACAGTCTTGAGACGACCACGATGCTCACGTCGTCGGTCAGCGGCTCGCCCGCCAGGTGGGTGTCGAGGGCGCGCAGGAAGCGGTCGTGGATCGCCCGCGGCTCTGCCTCCACCCGGAGCAGTTGACGCAGGCTCTCGAAGCCGAACGCCTCGCCGGCCGCGTTGACCGACTCGGCCAGCCCGTCGCTGTAGAGCAGGAGGAGGTCGCTGGGGCCGAGGGTCACCTCCGCGCGCGTCAGCTCCACGGCGTCGCGGATGCCGAGGGGCAGTCCGCCCCGGCCCAACTCCTCCACCTCGCCCGACGCGCGGCGCAACAGGGGGAACGGGTGCCCGGCGCAAACGTACTCGAGGTGGCCGGTTGCCGGCGTGAGCAGCCCGTAGAACAGGCTCATGAACGCGCGCCTGTCCCCGGTGCGGAACAGCACTCGGTTGAGCAGGCCGGCGACCCGCTCTGGCGCGGGGTCCACCTCGATGGCGAGCTTGAGGGCGGCGTTGGCGATGGCCATCAGGAGGCCGGCGGCCATGCCGTGGCCGCTGGCGTCGCCGATCACCAGCACGAGCCGCCCATCCGGCAGGGGCAGGAAGTCGTAGTAGTCGCCGCCGATCTCGTTGGCCGTCCGGTAGGAGTGGGCGATGCGGTAGCCGGGCAGGTCGGGGGCTTGCGACGGCAGCAGGTCGCGCTGCAGCTGCCGGGCGACCTCGATCTCGTCGCGCACCAGCACCCGGTCCACCAGCTCCAGGGCGAGCAGGAACACAAGGCCCGCGACGCTTGCCAGGAACCAGACCGCCGAGAGATTCACCTGGATGTCCTGGGTCTTGATCACGGCGTTGAACCTGATCAGGCCGAAGAACGCTGCGATGATCGACACCGCGAACAGCACGCGCCGTGCCGGCGTGAGCTTGTAGGAGAGCCCGAGGAACACCACCTTGGCGCGGAAGAAGAGGCGCTTCAACCTGCCCGACGGCTCCCGGGACAGATCCTGCTCGCGGGTGAGCACGCGGTAGGCCTGCGCCGCGTCGCGGTCGAACAGCCGGCGCAGCTCGCCTTTCGTGACGCCCGCGGTGAACTCCTCGTAGAAGCGCTTCAACCGCTCCGTCGTCGCCCTCCCGGCTCGTGGCCACCGGATCATACGTCGCCGGGGCCACGGTGGTTACGCCGGGCCGCTCGACAGTTCCTGCCTGCCGGCACAAACAAAAGCCCCGGCCGCAAGGCCGGGGCTGGTGGTTCGTGAGAGCGAGCCGAGCTAGAACCGCATGCCGACGGAGAGGGTGAACGTCCGCGGGACCTGGTACTCGAGGTAGGAGGCGGGCTTGGCAAAGGTCGGTGCGAGCTGGTAGTTGGCCTTCAGCGCGGTGCACTGCGCCGCGGTGTTGCCCTGCGGGCACTCGATCGGCTTGGTGGTGAACGGGTTGAACGGGACAAGACCCTTGCCCGAGTTGCGCGAGGTGTAGACGGTTGCCACGAGCTGGCTGTTCGTGGGGTCCCATGCCTTCTCGTTGAAGACGTTGGTGACCCTCGGCTCGACGAAGAACTGGAGCTCGGTGCCGAGCGCCGGGATCTTGAACGCGTAGTTGAAGGAGATGTCGGTCTGGGTGACGTTGTCCGTAAGGAAGGCGTCGCGGTTTGCAAAGTTGTAGGTCGTATTGGTCGGCGGGTTCTTGTAGCCCGGGTTGGTCACGTACGGGACCTTGTCGAGGCCCGCCAGGTTGATCGTCCCGGCCGCGCCGAACGGCCAGCCGGAGCGGTAGCTCTCCATCAAGCTCACAGACAGGCTGTTGTGCTTGGTGTTGAGGATGTCCCACACGACCCACAGGCGTGCCTTGTTCCGATTGTTGGCGCTCAGGGCGCCGATGGGTGCGTACCAGGAGACCTGCAGGTACTCCGGGTATTGGAGGACGGCCGACGAAATCGGGCCCGAGACGGTGTTCTCCGAGTCCCAGTTGCCCGTCAGGCTGGAGTACGTGTAGTTGCCGCCGATGTTCAGGGGGTCCCACGGACGGTAGGAGAACTGGAACTGCAGGGCGTAGTACTTGCGCTCGAGCGGGCTGTTGACGTTGACCTGGTACCCCTTATCGAACGTCCCGTTGGGGGTGGTGACGGTGCCGGTGGTGAGGTCGGTCTGGACGGCGTAGAAGTCGCCGAACTTACGGTTGACGTAGTCGAAGCGGATCAGCCCGCGGGTGCCCAGGCGCTTGGCCACGCCGAGGGTGTACTCGGTCGCGTTCGTCGAGTTGAGCGAGTCCTTGATCACGGTGGTCGCGCCCGGGATCGAAGGCGCGCCGAGCAGGTACTGGCTGCTGCCGAAGTTGTTGAGGTCCACGTTGGCGTGGAACCAGTCGAAGAGGATCTGCAGCGCCGCCGCGGGGTCGAGAAGCGAGGACGTCGGTGCGTTCTTGTCCGGGTTGACCTGCGGGCCAGCGTAGGTGAAGTCGATCGTCGCGGGCTGGCCGCCGACCGCCGTGCCGCCCGCGATCGAGTTGGCGATCGCCATCACGTACTTGGCGTACCCCGCGTTGACTAGCCAGTCTCCGTCGCCCTTCACGTCGTAGGTGACGCCGAGGCGCGGGCTGATGTTGCTGTCCTTGGCGACCAGCTTGCCGTCGGCGTCCGATCCGTCGTTCTTGTCGTAGCGGACCCCGATGTTGAAGCTCCAGTTGTTGTTCAAGCGCCACTTGTCGTTGGCGAAAAGCGACTGGGTCCAGAAGTTGGTGCCCTCGCTGCCGGCGAAGATCGGGGTCCAGCGGATGACCGTGTTGCTGTTCATCCAGTTCGGGTAGATCACGCCGTCGCGGATGATGACATCGGTGCCGCGGATGCGGTAGTTGCTCCCCGACTGGTAGTTGTTGACCTTGCGGATGTCGTTGAAGAAGTCGAGGCCGACGGCGATGTCGTGGGAACCGGCCGAGGCTGTCGACAGGAAGTACGACGACTTGGCCAGGTACTCCTCGTTGTTGCGGAGCTCGGGGCCGCAGACGCCGCAGAACGTGGGCGACCAGTAGCGGTAGCTGTTGCCGAGGGCAAGGTCGATCAGCAGGGTGCCCTTGATCTCGTCGGTGTAGAGCGAACCCGAGTTCTGGAACTGGAAAGTCTTCTTGGAGTACTGACCCTCGATGAACCAGTTGTCGGAGAGCACCCCGGTGTAGTTCGCGGAAACCAGGTCCGTCGGGAGCTGGCGGGTGTACAAGGAGAGGAGGTCCATCGGGAATCCAAAATAGTTGTTCCCCTGAGTCTGCTCGGTCTTGTTGTAGGACCCGATGATCCGGTGGTTGGGCGTGAAGGACCAGGTCAGCTTGGCCTCGTAGCGTTTCTCCTTCGTCGGCTGTGTGAAGGGTACGTTCGTCACATACGTCTGCGTGGAGGTCTCGGTGTTGCGGTTGCGGTACCCGCCGAAGAACCACAGCTTGTCCGTGAAGATGAACCCGCCGAGGGTGAACATCCACGTCTGGTTGATCTTGTCGAGGATCGGAGCGGTCTGCAGAGGCGCCCTCTCGGACCACGCGCTGTTGTCCATGTTCAGGCGCATCGCCCCGTGGAACTCGTTGCCGCCCGACTTGGTGAGCATGTTGACCACGCCCCCCGAGAACCGTCCGTACTCGGCGGAGATCGAGGCCGTCTGGGTGGTGGTCTCCTGGACGGCGTCCTCGATGTAGAGGTTGTTCGTGGGCGTGTTCCGGACGTTGTCCTGGATGTTCACCCCGTTGACCATGAAGAGGTTATCGGTCGACGCCGCGCCCGAGATGGTGATGTTGTTCGAGGGCCCCGTGGCCGCGGTGCCCGGCGCCAGCAACACGTAGTTGTTGATGACCTGGCCGGTCGGCAGCTTGTTGAGCATCTGCTGCGTCATGGTCGAGGCGACCTGGTTGGTGGCGGAGATCGTCTCGTAGCTCCCGGTGACCGTCACCTCCTCGGCCACCTTGGCCTGCGGCAGGCTCGCGTCGAGCACGGCCGTCTGGGCCGCGTTGAGCCTGACGGTGGTCTCCATCGTCTGGAACCCCACCAGCTCGAAACGGACGTGGTAGTCGCCTGGCGGCAGGCCGGGGAAGACATAGCCCCCGTTGACCGATGTGGTGGCAGTCCGCACGCCCTGCTGGGCAGGCGAGGTGATGGTCACCGTTACCCCGGGCAACGCCTCCTTGCCGTCGTCCACGTGGCCGCTGAGCGTCGCCATGGGGACCTGTGCGACCGCCGGCAGCGCGAAAGCGAGAACACCGACTGCACAGACGAGAAACTTGGCAAACTTCATAGCACGTTCTCCTTCCTCCTGTGATGGTTACCTTCGATTGCTCGAACGTCCCCGATGTGGTTCACCGACGTCCACGTCGTGTCCTGGCGGCCTTTCGGGTTCCCCTCCTTTCGCGATCCCACGGCCACGCCACTCTTTACGCGAAGTGCCTGCAAGACGGTTGCCAAGCAGCGTGCAGTCGCCATGTGCCCCGCGGACGTTTTTCATACAAGAAGCCGAATCCGTGTCCACGTTGGCGAACGCGGCGGGCGGCGGGGGCTCACGACGGTTGAGCACGCGTCTCAACGGAGACCGGGCTCGCGGAGCTCTTGCTCAAGGCTCGGCGCAACGAAGAGGCACGACTCGGTGCAAGACCGATGAGGTGACGATGACGCCGGCCGGAAAGTCGCCCGGCGGTGCGCACGCGCCCGATCGCGCTCGCCGTTGCCCCTTGCCTGGTCGGATGGCGCTGACTATACTCGCCGGCCAGAAAGCCAGATGCCCGTGCATGCCGGTTCCCCGCGCCACGCGTCGCCTTGTTCACTTATGAAAAAGTGCGCACTCATCGGGGTCCTCGTCAGTGCGGTGCTGGTCTGGGGGTGCGCGGGAACCCGGCCCGCACCGTCGAGGACCGCGGCGCCCGCCGCCCAACCGGTGACCGTCGTCCCGCAGGCCAGCTGGTCCGAGGCGGTCCTGTACTTCGCGATCACAGACCGCTGGGCCGACGGCGACCTCGCCAACGACGCCAACGTGGACCGCTCGGCGAAGGGGGCGTTCCATGGCGGTGATTTTGCGGGGCTGCGCCAGCGCCTGGACGAGATCGCCGGGCTCGGGGCGACCGCGATCTGGATCACCCCGGTCGTCAAGAACATCGACGGCTTCGTCACGGGGGCCGGGTTCCCCGACTGGGCCTACCACGGCTACTGGGCCGACGATTTCACGAGGCTCGACCCGCGGTTCGGGAGCGAGGCGGAGCTCAAAACGCTCATTGACGAGTGCCACCGCCGGGGGATCAAGGTCCTGCTCGACGTTGTCTACAACCACGCCGGCTACGGGTCGCACTACCTCAAAGACCCGAAGACCCGGGCGTGGCTGCGCTCCGAGGACGCCGGAACCTGCGGGCAGGACGACCTCACGACGTGCGTCGCGGGGCTGCCGGACTGGAAGACGGAGCAACCCGAGGTGGCCGAGTTCCTGCTGCAGGCGCAGCTCGGCTGGGCGGCCGGGTCGGGGGTGGACGGGTTCCGCCTCGACACGGTCAAGCACGTCGGCCACCCGTTCTGGGACGAGCACCGCCGCAGGACCCGCGAGCAGCTCGGCCAGGGATTCTTCCTGCTCGGCGAGGTGTGGGGCGGAGACGCCCAGGTCCTCGACCCCTGGTTCTCCACGGATGAGCTCGACGCCGGCTTCGACTTCGGCTTCCAGGGCAACGTGCTCGGCTTCGTGCAGGGGCGCGGGCGGGCGGTCGCTTTCGACAGGTACCTCAAGTCGCGGGAGAAGGTGCGACCCGGCCACCTGCTGGCGCAGTTCCTCTCCTCGCACGACGTGCCCGGGGCGCTCTACCAGCTCGGTGGCGACACGACGCTCTTCCGTCTGGCCGCAGTCCTCGAGTTCACCTCGATCGGCATCCCGGTGATCTACTACGGCGAGGAGGTCGGGCGCCCGGGCGGGGACTGGCCGGAGAACCGCAGCGACATGCCGTGGGGGGATCGCACCATCCTCCCTGGCGAGGGGAAGGTGCGGGACGAGGCGCTTCGCGCCGACTACAAGCGGCTGATCGCGATCCGCAGGGCCCACCCGGCTCTCTCCCGCGGGGTGCACGAGAAGCTGGTGGCCGAGGGCGACCTGCTGGTCTTCCTCCAGAAGGACCCGTCCTCCGCCGATGCGGTGGTCGTGGCGGTCAACCGCGGTGACAAGCCGCTGGTGGCGCGGTTTCCGGCGCCCGAGGGATGGGGGAGCGGGCCGGTGCGGGACGAGTGGAACGGGGCGGCGGTGCCCTTGACAGCGGGCGCCGTCGAGACGACCTTGAATGGCAAGACGGCTCAAATTCTGGTTCGCGAAGCCCGGCACTGACGAGGCTCGGGACCCGAGCGGGGGGCAAGGCTCATGGCTGGTGTGACACTCAAGTCGATTCAGAAACGGTTCGACAAGACTGTCGTGATCAAGGACCTGGACCTCGAGATCAAGGACCACGAGTTCATGGTCCTGGTGGGGCCATCCGGCTGC
>Ga0315274_10017006_pt1 | contig 10269 bp, 7 predicted proteins | sample YL17G02_20_MG_FD_203700 | JGI IMG/M metagenome (GOLD analysis project Ga0315274, IMG submission 203700) | Sediment microbial communities from Yellowstone Lake, YNP, Wyoming, USA - YL17G02_20 | ecosystem: Environmental > Aquatic > Freshwater > Lake > Sediment | place: USA: Wyoming | collected... | reverse complement strand
GGCTGAAGCCGGGCCTCCGATGACGACGTGACGGATGCCCCGCTTCAGCGGGGGTCTCCCGGCTGAAGCCGGGCCTCCGATTGCATTTCGCAAATGTGACGGACGCCCCGCTTCAGCGGGGGGTTTCCCGGCTGAAGCCGGGCCTCCGATGACGACGTGACGGATGCCCCACTTCAGCGGGGGGTTTCCCGGCTGAAGCCGGGCCTCCGATGACGACGTGACGGATGCCCCGCTTCAGCGGGGGGTTTCCCGGCTGAAGCCGGGCCTCCGATTGCATTTCGCAAATGTGACGGATGCCCCGCTTCAGCGGGGGGTTTCCCGGCTGAAGCCGGGCCTCCGATTGTATTTCGCAAATGTGACGGACGCCCTGCTTCAGCGGGGGGTTTCCCGGCTGAAGCCGGGCCTCCGATTGCATTTCGCAAATGTGACGGACGCCCCGCTTCAGCGGGGGGTTTCCCGGCTGAAGCCGGGCCTCCGATTGCATTTCGCACCGGAGGCTATTAGCGCAAGGCCTGGCGGATGCCGGCGATGATGCGGTCCACGTTGGGGACGGCGGCGTCCTCCAGCGGCTCGCTCATGGGTACCGGCACGTCGGCCGCGCAGACCCGCACGATGGGGCCGTCCAGCCAGTCGAACAGCTCCTCCTGGATACGCGTGGCCAGCTCGCTGATGAACGAGCCGGTCTTGTAGGCCTCGCTGAGGCCCACCACACGCCCCGTCTTCTTGACCGAGGCGGCCACCGTCTCCATATCTAGTGGCTTGAGCGTGCGCAAATCCACCACCTCGACGCTGATCCCCTCCGCCGCCAGCCTTTCGGCCGCCTCGAGCGCCCGGTGCACCATGCGGGAGTAGGTGACCACCGTCACGTCGGAGCCTTCGCGCTTGACGTCGGCCACGCCAAAGGGAATGACGTAATCCTCCTCCGGCACAACCCCTTCGACGCTGTAGAGCATCTTGTGCTCGATGAACATGCAGGGATTGTCGTCGCGGATGGCGGCCTTTAATAGCCCCTTGGCGTCGTAGGGGGTAGAAGGCATGACGACGTAGATGCCGGGAAAGTGGGTCCACAGCGCCTCCAGCGACTGGGAGTGGTGGGCGGCGATGCAGCGCCCGGCTCCCCCTTCGGTGCGGATGACCATGGGCACGATGGTCTTGCCGCCGAACATGTAGCGGTTCTTGGCCCCCTGGTTGGCGATCTGGTCCATGGCCAGCGGGGTAAAGTCCACGTACATGATCTCGGCCACGGGGCGCATGCCGCACATGGCGGCCCCGACCGCCGCCCCGCCGATGGTGGCCTCGGAGATGGGGGTATCGCGCACGCGCTCCGCCCCGAACTCTTCGAACAGGTCGCGCGTGGCCCCGTAGGCCCCGCCATACAGCCCCACGTCCTCCCCCATGACAAAGACGCCCGGGTCGCGCTGCATCTCCTCGCGCAGCGCCTCCTGGATGGCCTGCCAGTAGCGGATCTTGCGCGTGCCGGGGCCGCCGGCCTGGCAGCGCGCCCGCAGTTCCCGCTCGTGGGCCACGTCGGCCGCCGTCCACCGGGACGGGGCGTAGACGTACAGTTCCAGTTCCTCGACCGGCGGCGTGGGGGAAGCGAGAGCGAACTCGGTGGCCTCCTTGATCTCCTGCTCCACCTGCTGCTGGAGCGCGTCCACTTCCGCCTGCGTGGCGACGCCAGCCTCTACCAGGCGGGCGGCGAAGGTGGGGATGGGGTCGCGCCCCTTCCACTGCGCCTCCTCCTCCTTGGTGCGGTAGACGCGCGGGTCGGAGCGGGAGTGGCCGTACCAGCGGTAGGTCTGGCACTCGATCAAGGAGGGGCCTTCCCCGCGGCGGGCGCGCTCGACCGCCCCGCGCACGGCCTGGCGCACGGCCAGCACGTCCATGCCGTCCACCACCTGGCCGGGAATGCCGTAGGCGCAGGCCCGGTCGGCGATGTCGAGTTTGGCGGCGGCGTGCTGGATGGGCACCGACATGCCGTACAGGTTGTTCTCGACGACGTAGACGACGGGCAGGTCCCACAGCGCCGCCATGTTGAGCGACTCGTGAAAGTTGCCCGTGTTGGAGGCGCCGTCGCCGAAGAAGCACAGCACGACGCGGCCGGTACCCTGCATCTTCTGGGCCAGCCCGGCCCCGGTGGCAACCGGGATGTTGCCGCCCACGATGCCGGTCGCGCCCAGGTTGCCCTTCTCCACGTCGGCGATGTGCATGGAGCCGCCGCGGCCCAGGCAGTAGCCGGTGGCGCGGCCGCACAGTTCGGCCATCATCTTGTTGTAATGCTCCTGCCGCGCCGCGTCCCCTTGGGCCAGCGAGGCGCCCCGGGCGTGGCAATGGCCGTGGCCGCGGTGGGTGCTGGTGATCAGGTCGTCGTCGCGCAGGGTGGAGATGGCCCCCACCGCCACCGCCTCTTCCCCGGCGTAGAGGTGGGAGGCCCCCTTGATCAGGTTGCGCCCCAGCAGGTCGTAGACCGTGTCCTCGAACATGCGGATCTCCCACATCTGCCGCAGCAGATCCAGCGCGCGGTCCTTGGTCAGGTCGTGTTCCTTCAAATCCAACTTGGTACTCATCTTATCCCTCTCAATATTTGTACACGGATGAACACGGATGGGACGGATTTCCACGGATAATCTTTATGATCCGTGATGATCCGTTGCATCCGTGCCCATCCGTGTCCAGTATTTGTACACGGATTGACACGGATGGCACGGATTTACACGGATTCTTTGGACAATCCGTGATGATCCGTTGCATCCGTGTTCATCCGTGTCCAATAAATCTCCGATACCAGGGCGGCCAATGGCTCGCCCTCCTGGATGCCGCACACCTCTCGCAGGACCGCGGCCAGTCCGTCGCGCGCCAGCCGGGCCTGCAGTTCAACGGCGTCGGGATCGTCGGGGGCATCGTAGACCAGGGCGGCGGCGATGCCCCAGGCCAGCCCCGCGGGCCGGATAGCGTGCTTTTCGGCCAGGCGGGCCGCGCCGACAAGGCGGTCGTCGGGGGCCAGTTTGCGCAGCGGGTCGCGGGCCAGCCGGCTGACCGGGTCGCCTAGCGCCCGGTTGGAGAAGCGCGCCAGCAGGTCGAGCGTGTGCTCCCGCAGCGCCTGCGCCTCGAGGCCGTGCTCGGCGACGAGCGCCCGCCCCGCCTCGTCCAGCGCCTGGTCCACCCGCTGCCGCACCCACGGGTCGTCCAGCGCCTGGTAGCCATACTCGTGGCCCCGGCGGTAGCCCAGGTAGCCCAGCATGGCGTGGGCGGCGTTGTGGACGTACAACTTGCGCTCGACGTAGGCGCGGAAGGGGGCGACCGGCTCCATGCCTACGACGCACGGGATCTCCCCTATGAAGGCCTGGCGGTCCACCGGCAACACCTTGTACGGCTCGGCCACGATCAAGGTCGGGTCGGCGGCCCGCTGTGCGGGGGTGGGCACCGGCGACATGCGGGCGATGACGGCCGGGACGAAGCCCACGCGCTCCGCCAGGTAGGGCCGCAGCGGCTCCGGCAGCGCCTGGCCCACCGCCTGGCGCAGGACCTGGGGGGCGTCGTGCAGGTTTTCGCACAGGATGACGTTCACGGGCGCGGCGGCATCCGCGCTTGCCCGACCGGCGGTCCAGCGACGGGCCAACCCGGCCGCGATGGAGCGGGCGACGGCCCCCAGCGCCCGTGCGCCGACGGCGGTGGCCAGGAGGCTGGCGCGCGCCACCTCGGCCGCCACCCGCTCGACGTTCAGCCCGTTGACGGCGCGCACCGGGCCAACCGTCCGTTCCTCGACCGCCTGGAGGCCGGAGAGGCGCAGGGTATAACTCCCCTGGCGGGCCAGCGCCGCGACCAGCGGCTCGTCCAGGTCCACGAACACGACCTCGTAGCCGGACTCGCTAAAGAGTTGGCCCAGAAAGCCGCGGCCGACGCTCCCGGCACCGAATATGACGGCTGTTGCTCGCTCTAACATACGGCGGCCTCCTGCCGCAATCAATTCATCTGGACGCAGATGAACGCGGACGAACGCAGATGAACGCAGACGAACGCAGATGAACGCAGACGAACGCGGATTCTTTGGCTTCTATCTGCACTCATCTGTGCTACATCATCATTTGCTACTGGTGAGTGACTGTCAACGGATTCCTGGAACGGATTGAACGGAACCGACTGCACGGACTATCCAATCCGTTCAATCTGCTCCCCGAATCCGTTGACAGTGCGCCCTACGATTCTCCTGCCGGGCCTATCCACATGTGGTGCTGGTCGTCGAAGCGCCAGCCGGGGGCGTCGAGCCTGAGGTCGTGGCGCGCCCAGCCGGCTCGCACACGGCGCCAGGTCTCTTCCCACGAGCGGATGCCACTCAGGGCGTCGGCTGCCTCGACGTTGCAGGCACCCACCGCCACCGCCGCCGTCAGCGTATCCTCGAGCGACAGGCCGCGCAGCAGCCCGCTCAGGAAGCCGGCGATCGTCGCGTCGCCCGCGCCGGTCGTGCCGACCACCTGTACCTTGAAGCAGGGGGCCCACAGTTCCTTGCCGGCCCAGGCCGCCGGCTGCGCAGGCCGGGCCGCGCCCAGCGCTGCGATGGCCGCCCGACCGGCGGTGCGCACGTACAGCCCCCGCTCCCCCAACTTGAGCCCGACGACCTTGCTCCCCATCTCCAATATCTGGCGGCTGAGGTCCGAAAGCAACGCTGGTGTGATCAGCCGCAGGAAATCGGCCCCGCCCGCGGCCTGCACCAGTTCCCGATACGTCTCCCGCCGCAGCATGTAGAGCGTCTCCTCGATGCTGGGCAGGAAGACGTCCACGTACGGCAGCACACGCCGCAGGATGGCGGCCCAATCCACCCGCCCGGCCGCCGACGCCGCGTCGGGCAGCGAGAGGTCGAGCGAGGTCGTCACCCCCGTCTCCCTGGCGCGCCGGAACATGTCCACCAGTTGCGCGCCGCCGTCCTCGTACATCAATTTCAGGATGGGGGGATAGCCGAAATGGAACAGGCGCGCCCGGCCCACCACATCGTACCGCACATCCCGGGCCGAGAAGGTCTCGTTGGCCGCCGGGCAATGCAGAAAGGTGCGGTCCACGCCGGGAGGGTTGATGATGACCGTGTAGGAAGTATGCACGGCCGGGTCCACCACCATGCCGTTCGCCAGGCCCGGCCCGTGCGACTCGATGACCTGGCGGACGACCTGCCCGAGCAAGTCATTCCCGATCTTGCCCATGAGGCGGGTGGGGATGCCCAACTTGTGGAGCGCGAGGCCGGTGTTGGAGACCGCCCCGCCGGTGGAAATCGTGAGCGACCCCACCTCGGTCAGGCGCCCTGGCCGGAAAAGCAGAGCGAGGCCTTCCTGGGAGAGCGCGGAGAGATCGGGGATGACGTCCAGGCAGATGTGGCCGGCGACGACGGCGTCACGCGAGGTGACCAGGTGCGGCCCCATTTCAGCGGTCCGGACGTTGATTTCGTCTGCCTGGACGTTGATTTCGTAGGCTGTGGCGTGCCTGGTGTCACGGCTTGTAGGTGCGCGCATAATCAGTGACCAACAGGTGGAGGGGTGGCTCGTCCTCCTCGATCTGCGGGAAGCGTCCGACCGGCTCGTAGAAGCGGTTGTCGGTCTTGTCGTCGTTGACCATGGACACTTCGCCGACCATGACGCGGCTTTCAGCCCCCCAGAAGGCGTGGTAGAGGCGCGAGGGCAGGGTGATGCTTTCGCCCGGGGCCAGGACCACCGTATCGCCGGCCTTGACGACACGCTGCACCCCGTCGGTGCTCACAGTCACGTCGGTGTTGGCCAGCCCTTCGTCGGCGGTGGAGTTGTACAACTGGACGACGAGTTTGCCGCCGCCCCGGTTGATGATGTCCTCGGACTTGGACCAGTGAAAGTGCATGGGGGTCACCTGGTCCACGCCCACCAGCATGATCTTTTCGGCGTATAGTTTCCCCTGCAGCGTTTGCCAGTTGTGCGGGTGGCCGTTGCGGATGGTGAAGAGGAACAGCCCGCGCTTGTCGAATTGGCCGCTGCCAAAGTCGGTGATGTCCCACCCCAGGCCGTTGTCCACGATCTCGCGCACCTCCTCCCCTTTGGCCGCCCACTCCTGGGGCGTCCAGTAGGCGAAGGGGGGGAGATAGAAGCCCCTGCCGCGGATGAAGGCACCGGCCTCGCGCATAATGGCATTGATCTCGGAACGTTTCATGGTTTCCTCCTGTATCACGATTTCAGTTCCTGACGCCCTTAACGCAGAGTCGCAGAGTCGCAGAGAAATCCATAGGAGCCTCTGCGTCTCTGCGTCTCTGCGTCTCTGCGTTAGTTCCTCTGCGTTGGTTCCTATCCATCTGGCCTTCACTGTCCCAGTTCCAGCACCTTGCGGGCTGCTGCGTCGTCCGTGACCAGGACGTTGACGTGGCCGCCGCGCAGCGTCCCCAGGATCGCCTCGGCCTTCGCTTCGCCGCCGGCCACGCCGATGACCTGCCCAATCCCGTGCAACGCCTCCAGTTCGATGCCGACGATGCGGTGGTTGAGTTCGACGTCCAGCACGCGCCCCTGGGCGTCGTAATGCCGGGCGCAGATATCGCCCACGACCCCCTGGGCGCGCAGGCGGGCGAGCGCCTCGCGGTCCACGTACCCGGCGCGCAAGAGGCTATAGACCTCGGGGGCGGGCGCGCCGATGCCGACCAGCGCCACGTCGGCCTGGCCGGCCAGGCGCAGCGTGTCGCGGATGCGCGGCTCTTGCAGCAGCGCCTCCCGCGCGCGGGCGTCCTCGACGATCAGCGGGGCGTGCAGGTAGCGGTATTCCCCCCCGTAGGCGTTGGCCAGCAGGCGGGCCAGGTCGGTGCCATCCATCAGCGGGTCCCCCTCCCCCACCGCGCCGACCATCTGCACGACGGTGATGGGGAGGTGCCGCTCGGGCCTGAGCGCGCGCACGGTGCTATAGACCGCCACGCCCCACGAGATGCCTAAGACCATCCCACCGGTGAGGATGCTTTCGACGTAGCGGGCGGCCAGTGCGCCGAGGCCGCGCAGGGTTTCTTCGTAGGGCTGGCCGCGCGCCGAGAGGACGCGGGCATACGCCAGGCCGAAACGGGTGCGCAGGGCGTCCTCGAGGTCGGGCGCCGTTTTCCAGGGGTAGTGGACGACGATTTCGACGACGCCAATCTCGCGGGCCTGGTCGAGCATGCGGGAGATGGTGGAACGGGAGGTGCCGACGCGGCGGGCGATCTCGTCCTGGGTCAGGCGGTCTTCATAGTACAGGCTGGCGACCTGGGCCAGCAGTTCGGGTTGGTCGGGCATGGGCTATAGCCTGGCGTGCACGTTTTCTCAGGATGTGCACCGGTGTGCAGGGGGATTTTATCACAGGGGGAGGGGATTGTCAACTTGGGGGGAGGAGGGAATTTGGAGCACGAAAGGAGCGAAATCTCGCGAAAGGATACGAAAGCGGGAGCCGGTTTAGCGGGTTTTGGTATAATGCCCACGCGAGGTACCTATGGATCAAGAGCCGCCCATCATTTCTCAGGAAGAATCCCTGCTCACGCCAGTGGAGGCATGGCAGGATTATGAATCGCTGAAGATCGCGCTGACGGAAGAGACGGGTGGGCCAGATGCACGGCAGTGGTTGGAGTTGCCTTCCCATATCTCGGCGTTGGTGCGGGAACTCGTCGTCACTGGCGTATGCCAGGATGAGCGTGACGTGATTGTCAGGGCAGTGGAGGCATTCTTCGTAGCCGTATCCCCGCAGCAAACCGCGCGGTACCGTATTCTACAGGAAGCCAGGGCCAGATACGGGTAAAGGGGTCAGTAGAATCTCTGGCTCCGCAGGAGTTCCTGTTCGATCTTCATTGTTCAGGTTACATCAGCAGACCCTACAGTAGTCCGGCGCGGCTACGGCGACCTACGACGTTGGGCCAATCGCGCGCCGATAGAACGCACCCCCCGTGCATACCGAAGTAGACGACGAGTTCGTCCGTATGAGTTGTGGACTTGCTCTTCTCCGCGTCCTCTATGACCCACCGATGAGGTGGGAGAAGCACCAGATCGCCGGGTCCACACTCACAGCTCACGATGATAGAGAAAGAGCTATCGCACACTTAAAGGGTGTGTTACCCCTGGATGCCCACGGAGCAGCAGGATACACCACGCATCGGGTCTTAGCCCGCTTCGGGCTCAAGGAAATGTTATCTGTAGGGTATAGGTGTAAGGCGGCTGACTAATAGCACCCGTGCCGACACCAATGTAATAACGCTTGTTTGCATCCCCAGGCCATTCAATATGATGGGGAGGGATGACAGTATATTTCCGCCTTATGTAATTCTGGTCGAACAAGTGCAACTGCGCACCTTGACCAAGTGGAGTTGCCATGCCTATCGAGATCTGCCCAGTAGTGGTTAGGTAGATGTTGAAAAAATCCCATTGATCATCGTGGTAGCCATAGTAACCTACACCAGAACTCAATGGACCGTTGGCGGTGGAGTAGGAATCATTATCTTCTTGCTCCCATAGCACATCCACTCTCTCCACATTTGACCAAGCGCTGCAGGACCACCAATTGGCGCATGCCGCGACGCGATAGCAGTATTGCGCGGCACCTTTGCCACTTATAGGATTGCACGTACTTGTACCAGTGTAGACCCTCGTCGGGCTGGTAAAGGTGCTGCTCGTAGCCTCTTCCAATGCATAGTAATTGCCCCAATCGACAGCGTTCCAACAGACGACGTAATTGCCATCCCCATCCGCGTTTTCAATTGAACACAGTTGGGGGACGGGCGGCCAGAAGCGCATGACCAGTGGCAAGTGAAGCTTGAACTCCTCGATATCCTCGATAGCAATGACATGGGTACCGACGACCGCGCTACAGACACCAGTGGCCGTGACAGTGACAGTCTGAGGGCCGAGTATAATCCAGGTGAAGGTGATGGTATCGCTCAAACCACCATTTGTGTGAGTCACCACATCATTGTACCCGGTAGCCTGCCAAATATAGGTAATTGGCAGCGTAGTCGTCACTGGACTGACGGAAGCACTGAAAATATAGGGAATATCAACAGAGCCCACCGTTGGACCGCCGATGGCCACACTGATCGGTGAGACACTGATGGTGATAAAGTGAGTGTTGATCACCGTGCTAAGTCTGTTCATAGCTGTCACAGTGATGGCCCGAGTACCGCCCGTGGTCCAGGTAAAGGGAGTCGTATCGCTCAGACCGCCATTCGTGTGGGTCACCACGTCATCGTACCCGGTGGCCTGCCAGATGTAGGTGATAGGTTGTACAGCCGTAACGGGGCTGATGGAGGCAGTGAAAGTATAGGGGGTCTGGACACAACCCGTCGTCGGACCGCTGATATCCACCCTATTGATGTGTCCGCTGATATCAGAGACTGGCACGAAATCACTGCCGCTATTGGGACTAGCGTCGTGGACTTTCATCGTAGGGAGATCGAAGGAATTGGTCTCACTTATCATACAAGTGCTGCACGTCCTGTCTGCAGTGATAGGTGAGCGTTCCCTGATAACCATCGCAGGAGCGTGATCAAAGATCTGAGAGAATTCTGTGCTTACACCAACTTCTGCCGGATCATTGGAGCTGATAATTGGTTGTGGTTCTTGGGAAACTATAGACAAAGTTCTCTGGTCCAGCAACATGAAAAGGATCGTTGCAGTAAACAAGCATCTCAGGACCCTCATTTCGCCATCCTCCCGGCAATGGCCGTGCTGATCTTGCATGGGCGATGGGCTACGTCCAACACGGTCACCAGCAGCTCCAAACCGATAATTTCCCTGCTCTCACAACGGTAGTGCCAGCCTCACGTGACTATGATGTCGGTGTAGGTGGCGGTGGTATCGGTGTAGGCCGTAGTACACACCCCCCAAATGAAAAGGTGCTCCGTTTACTGACAGCCAACTCATTGTCTTCCTTCCCGTTACCGCCATTCCCACAGTATGCGTCGGCAGGGTCGCCCCGGCAGATGGCAACCTCCCAGACATAATCACCTGCGTCGCTGAGTGTATATGTATATTCACATACTTCTACCCAGGCCTGGCTATGAGGTACATCAGGCACTTTCCCTACTCGCACTGCGAACCAGTCACCCTCATCCAATGTAAAGCACTGCCATCTAAGAGTCACGTTGCAACCAATGATCGAGTTCTCAGTCAAAACAGGTGGAGAATAAACAGGCCTCGTGGGTATAGCCGTTGGTAATTCCTCCACCATGAAGGAAACAGACGAAACACCTCTGCCATTCGAGTCCTGTACAACCACAGGATATGTACCAACCCCCAAGGTTGTCGGAACAGTAGCCGTGATCGC